>Ga0129306_1000071_pt1 | contig 164253 bp, 135 predicted proteins | sample P827metagenome_FD_94438 | JGI IMG/M metagenome (GOLD analysis project Ga0129306, IMG submission 94438) | Capybara group fecal microbial communities from Wisconsin, USA - P827 metagenome | ecosystem: Host-associated > Mammals > Digestive system > Large intestine > Fecal | place: USA: Wisconsin...
CACACAGTCTCCACATGCACCGTATTTGGAAACATATCAACAGCACATGCTTTAACCAATTTATATCCTCTTTCCAAAAAGACTTCTAAATCTCTTACAAGTGAAGTTGGTTTACAGGATATATAAACTATATTATCCACTCCATAATCAATTATCTTTGTAAGAGCTTTGGGATTAATCCCATCTCTTGGTGGATCTAATATAATAAAATCTGGTTTATCCTTAATGTCATCTAAAACCTTTAAAACATCGCCTGCTATAAATTCACAGTTATTAATACTGTTTAGCTTAGCGTTTTCTCTTGCCGCCACAACTGCTTCTTCAACAATTTCAACTCCAACAACTTTACCTGCTGCAGGTGAAATCATTTGAGTAATTGTTCCAGTACCTGAATACAAATCAAATACAACTGTATTTTCCTTTGAATTACCCTTTAAGATGTCCACACTCATTATATATTCTTTTGCTTTATTATACAGAACTTCAGCGCCCTTGCTATTAGTCTGAAAGAATGAAAATATGGAAATCTTAAACTTAAGTCCAAGCAATTCCTCATAAATATAATCCCTACCAAAGAGAATCTTTGTTTCATCACTTTGTACTGTATCTGACAAACTGTCATTGATAATATGCATCACTCCAACTATTTCGCCTTCAAGTTCAAGTTTACATAAAATTTCCATCAATTCACTAAAGTTATGATTAATTTGGGAGGATGTAACAATACCAATTATTATTTCACCAGTTGAAACTGCTCTTCTCACCAGCAAATGTCTTAAGTATCCCTCATGCCTTAATTTCTTATAAAATGGCAGTTTATTATCATTACAGTATTTAAGTGTTGCATCAATAATCTTACTATAATCATCATGTATTATTCTGCATCCACTGACTGTAATTATGTCATGAAAACTTCCCTTTTTATGCTGTCCCAAAGCAAGTGGTCCGTCCTTATATTCATCTCCAAAGGAAAATTCCATTTTATTCCTGTATGCTGTATTATCAGGGCTTCCAATTATGCCTTCATACTCATAATCTAAACACACACCATCCAGGATTTTCTTAACCATTCCTGACTTTAATTCAAGCTGCTTTCCATATGGGATTGTCTGATATGAACATCCACCACATTCTTCACTATATGGACATATGTCAGTTGCATTTTCTATCTCTGATTTTTCCAGTACTTCCTTTAATCTACCAACACATCTGCCACTTCTTTTTTTGGATATTACAAACTTTACTTTCTGTCCTGGAATTGCGCCCTTAACCACTGCAACTCCTTCATCGTTTTCCACTATGCCCTTATTAGGAAACTCAATCCCTATAACTTTTCCTTCGTACTCAACGCCTTTTTTCATATTAGTTCCTTTTCAATTTTTTTATTCTACTTTAATTCATCAAGTGCCTTTTTTACTTCATCACTTATATTATCAAACATATATGTCTTATCCACAGGATTTACTTCTTCTATGGTCTTTACCATGTTTTTTTTAATCTTTTCCATATCCCTGCCAAATTCACTACTTGACTTAACCAAGCATCCAAAAGACATGGCTGTCAGTCTGATTAAAGAATCTGATGAAACCACAAGTACCTCACGCTTTCTTCCGAGTTTCTGGGAAAGTTGTTCAATAAGGCTATCCGCTGTCTGGTTCTCCTTTGTATAATACACAACCAAATCCCCACAAGTTTCCTTTCTTTCAACGCCATCCTTAACCTGGTATGCATCAAAAACTACAATTACTTCTTCTTCTCTTCCCGCCTGATAATATGTCAAATTATCAAGCAATTCTTCCCTTGCACTATCTATGTTTGTTTTTGCAAGCTTCTTTAAATAATCCAAGGCAAATATTACATTATATCCATCAACAATTAAAACTTTCTTTTCCCTTGTAATAGGATTATATACATATGGCTTATCAGTTCTTGCTTTTCCATTAACCATGACTTTTTTACGGTCATTAAGCTTACCCTTTAATCTGTCATTACTCATGGTTGTATGAAAAATGTTTTCATTAGCACTAACACCTCCATAGGTACTTACAAATATATTTGCCAGTTCTTTCTCTTTATCCTTTAGTTCCCTCTGTTTTCTTTTTGATTCTTCCTTTAACCTTAAAATGATTTCCTCATCAGTTTCCTGGGATAAAGAATTTGATTCTTCATTTACCAACTCAACATCTGTATTTGTACTGCTTAAAAGATTATTTTTAAACAGATTATAGGCATCCTTACTTACATGCATTTTCTCATATACTTCCTGCCAAGGAACAAATGTCCCTGCTCCGTGACTACAGAAAATGGAACCCGATGGATTATTAGTGTCACCATCAGGATTATAGTCCTTTCTTTTAATTACATCCTCAGGATTTATGCACAGCTCATATCCTGAAAACTCACAGGTAAAACTGCCCTCTCCATGGGTGATTTCTCTGATTTCATTTTGATAGTTTTTAAAAGTAGATACCGGGCCACGACCTTCAATCATATTTATATCCGAAGTCCCTTCAGTAATATTACAATTACCATGCATTTTTTCCACATCCATCATAATCTTACCGGTGTATTCCCTTGGAACCATAATGGTAAAATCATAAAAAGGCTCTAACAAAATGCTATTAGCATTCATCAATCCTTGTCTAACTGCACGGTAGGTTGCTTCTCTAAAATCACCACCCTCAGTATGTTTAAGATGACTCTTACCGCTAACCAATGTAATGCAAACATCCGTAAGTTCACAGCCTGCAAGAACACCCAAATGCTTCTTCTCTTCCAAATGTGACATGATAAGTTTCTGCCAGTTTATAGGCAGAACTTCCCTGTCACAAACATTATTAAACATAACCCCCATTCCTCGTTTTAATGGGTAAATAGCAAGGCAAACCTCTGCATAATGTCTTAATGGCTCGAAATGTCCCACGCCCATTACACAGTCCTTAATGGTTTCCTTATAAAGTATTTCTCCCTCACCAAATTCAAGTTCAAGTCCAAATCTTCTTTTTGCTTCGCTTTTTAATATTTCCATTTGAATATTGCCAAGTATTTTTATGCTAATTTCCTTGGTTTCACTGTCCCAGGATACAGATAATCCAGGATCTTCTTCACCTAAATATCTTAATTTTTCCAAAACCTCAGAATAATTATCATTATTAATTGCTTTAACACTATATGTTAAAACTGCGGTAGTTTTTGGTCTTACCTCATCCCTATTACTACCTATACCAATTCCGGCATAAGTCTCATTAAGTCCCGTAACAGAAACCACCATACCTTTTGTTGCTTCATTAATTACAGAATACTCCCTGCCATTATAAAGCCTTATTTCATGAACTTTTTCTTCTCCAATACTATCCCTAACCCGTAGACTCCCCCCGGTAATTAACATATTTGTGAGCCTAATATTTCCATCTCTATTTATCTTATAAACAAAGGCACCAAATTCATCACCATATTGTTTTTCATTAATATATTTGCCGATTCCATCCGATAATTCATTAACACCAATTCTTTTAATCGCGCTTCCGGCAAATACAGGAAAACACCTACGCTCCATAATAAGAGCAGAAACATCTATATCATTTATCCTGGCGTCTGATATATATTTTTCATAAAGAGCATCATCAAAGAATATAACCTGATCATAGATACTTTCATCTTCATCAAATACAATAACATCCTTTGTAAGTTTTTCCTTGATGTCTTTAATAACATCTTCTTTTTTAAACTCTTCTCTGTCTAATTTATTAATCATGAAAAAAGTAGGAACATTGTATTTCTTTAAAAGTTCCCAAAGTGTTTTTGTATGTCCTGTAACTTTATTATCTGCCCCTACTATTAATATGGCAGCATCTATAATGTTAAGAACCATCTCTGTTTCATATGTAAAATCACTATGTCCTGGTGTATCAATCAAAGTAATCCCCACGTTTTCAAGACTTAATCTTGCAATCTTTGAAAATACTGTAATACCTCTTTCCCTTTCAATATCATTATAATCAATAACCGTATCCTTATTTTCAATCTTACCCTGATTCTTAATTGCACCAGCAGTATACAACATAGCCTCAGATAACGTGGTTTTACCCGAGTCAACTGAGGCTAGTATTCCGATATTTAGTTTCTTCATAAACTCTCCAGTTTAATATAGTGTTTTTATTCCTGCCCTTGTGAATACTCTTCTTTCCACTCATCAAGTATCTTTATTTCTTCCGGTTTATTGGTGGAAAAAATCTGATTGTAGATTTCAATGATTCCCTCATCTGTCAAGTCCTCGCATACTTCTTCAAAGGGAACGTCCATGAATTCTTCATAAAAATCTATAAGTTCATACTTAATATCTTCAATATCTTCTTTTGATAAATCCTTATAAGATAGTCTTTTAAATTTGCCCATTTAATCCTCCTTATCAAGATCGTATGGAGTAACCTGATATACGTAGTAATTAAGCCAATTTGTAAATAAACAGTTTGATGTACTTCTCCATGTCAAATCCGGTTTATTATTTGGATCATCATTTTCATAATAATTATAAGGTATTTGTGGATTTAATCCCTTTTCCAAGTCTCTCTTATATTCATAATCAAGGGTTAATCTATCATACTCCAAATGTCCGAAAACAAATATATGCTTACCAATTTTATCCATGCAAAGAAGCACTCCTGCATCCTCTGAATCAGCATATATTTCCAAATCTTCATTTCTTTCAATGTCTTCTTTTTTTACTGTGGTATATCTTGAATGAGGAGCTAAAAATACATCATCAAACCCCCTAACAATAGGTTCCTTTCTGTGAAGGACCCTATGCTTATATATACCGGATAATTTTTCAGGAAGCATGTGCTTATCAATCCCATAATGATAATAGATACCAGCCTGAGCCCCCCAGCAAATATAAAGAGTGCTGGTAACATTTTTATCAGACCAAGCCATGATGCTCTTTAATTCTTCCCAATAGTTAACTTCGGTAAATGGAAGGTTTTCAACTGGAGCTCCTGTAATAATCATACCATCATATTTTTTATCCTTAACTTCATCAAATGTGGCATAAAACTTATTTAAATGACTTTGATGTGTATTCTTTGATGTATGTGATTTCATCATAAGAAAAGTAATATCCACCTGAAGTGGTGTATTACTTAACAATCGCAGTAATTGTATTTCAGTATCTTCCTTAAGAGGCATAAGATTTGCAATCACAATCTTTAAAGGTCTAATATCCTGAGACATAGCCCTTTTTTCATCCATAACGAAGATATTTTCTTTTTCAATAATTAATTTTGCAGGCAAATCGCCCTGAACTTTAATTGGCATATTTTTAGCACCTCCTTGAAGCATTACCATTATACTACAAAACTCTCGTAAATAATACCATTCTTTACTTTATCATGTCCAAGAATTCTAAAACCGTAATTATCTTAGTTCCCAAAGCCTTGGCATCCTTATTCTTTCCGGATGTTGAATTCACATCATTATTAATCAGATAATCCGTATTCTTCGTCACTTTAGAAGTAAGTTTTCCTCCTAAAGCCTCTATTTTTTCCATAATCTCTTTTCTACTGTTCAAAGGTTTTGCAGAACCCGTAACCACAAATGTCTTTCCTGCAAGTTTGTCCCCTACAGTCTCTTCAGTTTTTTCAATACTTAGCTCCTTCAGCAAATCATCAATGGCTTTTTTATTGTCCTCATTGGCAAAATAAGAAACAATCCCCCCTGCCATAACTTCACCTATGCCATCAACCACGGTTAATTCCTCTGTTTTCATATTACGAAGTTTATCAAAGTCACCACCACATTCCTTGGTTAAAATCTTGGCTACAGCCGGACCCACATTTGGGATTCCCAAACTATTAATAAGATTTGGAAGTTTAACACTTCTGCTTTTTTCAATGGATTTAATAAGGTTATCATAGGATTTTCTGCCAAATCCCTGCATTTTTACAATTATGTCTTCATACTTATTCAAATTATAAATATCGGCATAATCCTTAATAAATCCCTTGGCCACAAATTTCTCCAGGGTTTCTTCGGACAATCCATCTATATTTAATGCATCCCTGGTAACAAATAAAGTAAACTTCTTTATATGTTTCGCACTACATTTTTCATTAGTGCACACTAGAGTTTTTACACCATTCTCATTTTTTATTTGAGTTTCACCACCACAGGCAGGACATTTGCCAGGAATTTGTAAATCACCGGACTTAGTAAGATTTTCAGAAATCTGAGGAATAATCATATTGGCTTTATAAACCATGATTTCATCCCCAATTCCCAATTGCAAACTTTCAACAATACTTAAATTATGAACACTTGCCCTGCTTACAGTTGTTCCTTCAAGTTCCACAGGCTCAAATACAGCCACAGGATTAATTAAACCCGTTCTGCTAGGAGACCATTCAATCTCAAGTAATTTTGTTTTGGCAGTTTCATCTGCCCATTTAAAAGCAATTCCATTTCTTGGGAATTTTGCAGTTCTTCCCAAGGAAATACCATATGCAATATCATCATATACCAAAACAAGACCATCAGAAGGAAGATCGTAACTTGTAATTTTATCCTCAAAAAATGATACTCGCTCTACAACATTTTCTGATGTTACACAAAAATGCTCAACCACATCAAAACCCATGTCCGAAAGCCATTTAAACTGCTCACTAATATATGTAAATTCCTTACCTTCTGCACTAATAAGGGCAAATGCATAGAAGTTAACACTTCTTTTCGCAGTAATTTCATTACTTAACTGTCTTACTGAACCGGCACATAGATTTCTTGGGTTCTTATATTTTGAGTCTATGTCCTCAATGGTATTATTAATCTCTTCAAAATCTGAATACTTAATAATTGCTTCTCCCCTTAAGGTTAGTTCACCCTTGAAACTAATACTAAGTGGAATATTCTTAAACACCTTGGCATTATTTGTTACAACCTCTCCAACAATACCATTACCTCTTGTTACTGCCTTAAAAAGCTTGCCATCCCTATATGTTAAAACAATTGTTAAACCATCTAATTTCCAGGAAAGAACCCCTTTTTGTTCACCTAAAAATGATGAAAGTTCCTCCCTTTCCTTTGTCTTGTTAAGACTTAACATAGGAGAAGCATGAGTCTCCTTTGGAAGTTCACTTAAAACTTCATATCCAACATTAACAGTAGGACTATTGGCAAGAACTATCCCTGTTTCCTCTTCAAGAGCAAGTAACTCATCATAGAGGGCATCATACTCCTTATTGCTCATTATTTCCACGCTTTTCTGGTAATAACTAAGGCTCGCCTCATTTAATATATTTACTAATTCCTTTATACGTTCTTCTTTTTTTATTTCCATATCAATACTCCAAAAGTAATCATGACATCATCATTACTTTAATAATTTTATTTATTAATTATTGACTTCAAATCACATGTCTCTTTCTTTGAAAGAACTCGGTACTCCCCTTCTTTCAATCCTTCAAGAGTTATGTTCTCAACCCTAACTCTTTTTAAGTCAAGCACCTTAACTCCAAAGTACTCGCACATTCGTCGTATTTGCCGATTCAAACCTTGAGTTAATATTATTCCAAAGCTTGTATTACTTATTTTCCAAACCTTGCACTCCCTTGTTACGGTATCAAGAATAGGAACACCCTTGGACATTTTTTCTATAAAATCATCATCAATCTTTTTATTAACCTTGACAATGTATTCTTTTTCCTTAAAGTTAGCAGCCCTCATAAGCTTATTGACCAGTTCACCATCTGTGGTAAGAAGCATAAGACCATGGGAATTTTTGTCTAGCCTCCCCATGTATATAAGCCTTTTATCAAATCCTATGGCATCTATTATATTATCCTTATTGCTTTTATCTGCAGTACATTCCACTCCAACAGGTTTATTGTAAGCAATTATTATGCTCTCAGGTTTTTCCTGTTTTATTTCTTTCCCATCAACAACAAGACTTTTTATTTCACCAGGATTAACCTTTTCACCCATGATTACTGTATTTCCATTAATCTTAACCTTGGAACTCTCAATAAGTCTGTCCGCTTCTCGCCTGGAACAAACACCAAGCTCACTTAAATATTTATTAACTCTAATTTCTTCCATTCGTCTATACTTTACTTAAACAATTACAATTCTTATTATACTTATAAAAGGATTTGAAACAATTTCCAAATCCTTTTATTTTTATCTTCCTATGCTACTATCCTTCGATATTACAATCACAAGATTTCCATCAAGAACCGAAATTTCCGCATCTCCATCAAGTAATTCATTGCTTACCCCCCGTGAAAATCCAGAAGTCAGTGTAGCATTACTTAGCTCATATTTTAAACCCTTAATGCTTACTCCTAAACTATCTCCATCAACAGAGAATATTGAAATAAAAGTCTTCTTTTCATAACTGCCCTTAGGAATCACATAAGAATCATTATGTAGGAATACCACTTTCTGAGTATTACCAATTAGTTCTATTTTAATTCCTTCCCTAGCATAATGAGACGCCATCTGAATATTGGCAAATGTATGATCAAGCCTTTCACCGCCAAGACTTCCATATATGATAATCCTTTTAAATCCCTGACTTACGGCAAGTCTTACAGCCATTTCCATGTCAGTTTCATCTTTATCAACATTTAGCTTAATCTTATTCTTATGATCCACTTCTTCCATGGAGTCAAAATCACCAATTACATAGTCAGCTTCCAATTTTCTGTCCATTAAGTATTTATATCCTGCATCAGCTGCAACGATAATATCGTCTTCATCTTTATGAAAATCAAGTTTATCACATTCGCCGCCACCAACTATATAACACGTTTTCATTTAAACTCCTATTCATCACTATATTTCAATGTCTTTCACTTTTGCTACTCTTCACTTTTACTAGTCTTCACTTTTACTAGTCTTCTCTTTTACTAGTCTTCTCTTTTACTAGTCTTCACTTTTCTTCTTTTTAGTAGTTTCTTCAGTAGTTTCTTCAGTGGTTTCTTCTGTGGTTTCTTCTGTGGTTTCTTCAGGTGCATTATCAATTGTAGTCATGAGATTCTCATAGAAGTATGCAAGGTTTTCATCGGAATCACAAGCCTCTTCAAACTTTGCTTCAATGTCATCATTAAATTCTACAACATCTTCATCCTGTGAAAGCTTACTAATGTAATCTGTAACATCACTACTTGAAACACCATTATGTATTAAATATTTGCCGTCTTTTTTTATAACATATAACTTTGATGCAGAAGGTGCAGCTGTAACAATATCAACAAATTTAATTCTATAGTGAACAAATACAACAAATGTATCCTCATAAGGGCCAGCCTTTGTAAGGCACTTAACCACCTGGTATTCTTCGGCATACTGTGTTACATTTTTAAGATCATCCTCTGTAATTCCATCTGAATTATCAAGGCATAACTTTAATGCATCAACATCATGAGAAATCAATGCTGAATAATATGATTCAACTAAAGAAGTAATTGCATCATCTGCCTCAACCAATACATTTTCAGTGGTTTCTTCACCAGTTTCTGTCTGCTTATTGCTTTCATTAACATCCGTCACATCCTTAACCACAGATTGTTCTTTCGTATTGCCCTTGCCGGCATTCTGAATCTTATTAACTGCTAAAACACCAATTAATACAACCATGATAAACGAGAATATGCTTAAAGCCTTAGAAGCAATCTTTTTATTTCTTTCTCTTCTCTTTCTTGCAGCAATGCGCTCCTTCCTACGAATTCGCTCAGCCGCCTCAACCCTTGCCTTGGCTCTTCTATATTCTCTTTCTTCTTCTTCTGTATTATGAACATCATTGATATTTGCATAATAATCATCAAAATCAACAAATGTAACGCCTTCCATGTTTTCAGGGTCACTTACTGGAACCTTATTTCCATAATCAATAAACTCAAGTCCAAAATCAGTACGTGCTGTTTCATACTTTTCATTTTCACTGTGATATGGTGTATTTACATACTCATTAAAGACTTCCTCATCACCAATTGGTGGATATATTGGACCATCGCCATTAGAATTGTCTTCTAGTTGTCTATTTTCTTCTAACTGTTTTCTTTCTTCAGCCCTTTGTCTTCTTTCTTCTGCTTTTCTTGCTCTCTCTTCGGCTTTTCTGGCTTTTTCTTCTTCCTTCTTAAGTCTTTTTTCTTCTTTTATCCTATCTCGTTCTTCTTTTTCTTTAGCCTTTTGCTCTTTTCTTTCTTCTAATTCCTGAGCTCGTAAAAGCGCCTTTTCTTCCTCTCTTTTTCTTCTTTCTTCTTCAGCAGCTTTTCGTATTGCTTCCTTTTCAACCTCTTCCTTACGACGCTTTTCCTCTCCTATGGCCTGAAGTTCTGCTAATGCCTTTTGTCTTTCTTCTCTTTCCCTTTGTTCTTCTTCCTGCTGTCTTAATAATTCTTCTTCCTTACGCTTTTCTTCTTCCTGTTGCTTTAGAAGTTCTTCTTCTTTACGTTTTTCCTCTTCTAACTCCTCAGGCGTCATGGCTGCTCTTCTAATTGCATCTAGCTCTTTTCTAGCCTCTTCCTTTTCTCTTCTTGCAGCTTCTTCTTTAGCTTCCTTTTCTCTTCTAGCTTCTTCCTTTGCCTCAAGTCTTTCTTTTCTGGCCTCTTCTTTAGCTTCCTGTCTTTCTTTTCTTGCTTCTTCCCTTTGTTTTGCTTTCGCTTTAGCTCTCTTTTCCCTGTCTTCCTTCTTTTTAGCGGCCATATAAGCCTTATCATGCTTAAGTATTTCTTTTTTTCTTTTCTCAATGGCTCTTTCTTCTTCTTCACGCTCAAGTTCTTCCAATACATTGGAAATTTCCAAAGATCCATCAATATCCTTTAATCCTTCATGCTTTTCCTGAAGTTTTCTTATATCCTTTTCAAGACTTTCTTTTATATTTTCTTCAAGATTTTTATTAATTTCCGCCCTTAAATTTCCAGTTAAATCTGAATCATTATTATTCTTTCCCACGACCTAAACTCCTTAATAAAAATAATATATATTTAAATCTAACTTAATCGTATTCTTAAGTTTTGATTATAACATTAGCGTATAAAAAAAACAATATCGTAAACTTAAGAAAATCACGAAGATACTAATATAACACCCTAAATTTGGATGTATATCACTATCCCCGTGACTTGCATTTTTTATGTTTATATTATAAAATATCTAAGCTGCACCTGCAGCAATCAATATAATTGCTAAAATACATTTGTAGCAATTATACTACTGTTTTTAATGCACCTGTAGCTCAGTGGATAGAGCACTGCCCTCCGGAGGCAGGTTTGCGTAGGTTCGACTCCTATCAGGTGCGTTTTTTATTCAACTATCTCTATCATGTTTTTGTCATAACTATACATATAAAGGTTATCTGAAAGCACGTCACACTCATCTATCTCAAATCTGTTGATTTCCCTTATGGTTTCTCTTATAAACATAGTGTCAACTCCATCATATTCTGGGAGCAAAATCAACTCATGGATGGAACTAGGAATAATATAAATATTCTTGCAATCATTTCTTTCAGAAAACTTCTTCATTACATTTTCATATAGCATACAACCTGCGCCAAATAATCTGTTTTTATTGCTAATGACACAAACACCCATTTGCTTAGTGTAATCTCGCATATTTCCCATGATATCATCTGCTTTGGCATTGTATTCATCCATTTTTTCACTCATGGTATTTTCATCATAATCACATATTTGCTTTTTATTATAAGCTTTTTCATTATCCTCAAACAAAAGTGTTGAAGCTAAAATATCCTTTAATACCATATCAAGTGGCAAAATTCTTTCAGGTAAGTTAATTGGTGTATTCTTCCATGCTTCATTAAATATATCCTCACTATTAACACCCCATAACACCATATGCGCATTATGAATTAATGCCGTTGCTTCACTTTTCATTTCTTTATCCATTATGCAATAAAATACCATTGAAAGATCAAAGAACTCCTTATGCGGAACCTTCTCAAGTAACTTTCTATTTTCATCGGTATTAATTAGTTTAAAAACTATTCTATTCTTTATCTTTTTATATGACTTGAAATCCTCCACATTAATATCCATGTCCAGTTTTGAGTTACAGTATATTTCAAAAATCTGTTCTGTAATTCTTTCTAACTCCACTCCCCTCATGTAACTGTTATAAAACTCTTTTAAATATATTGTTGGTGAAACATCTGTATCGTCCCTTCTAATAACTACTGAATCTAAAATCTTCCCATTATTCTTGGTTATTCTCTGTATGGAAACAGTAAATCCACCACCAAGTCTGTTGCTAACCTTTCTTTGTAGATACTCTCTAATTACATCCACAAAATCACTATATCTCATTACCCTTAGTAACCTCCTAATACTTTTTCTCCCTACTTTAAAGCGCTTTTTTGTAGTGACAAAGTATTTACCAAACTTGCAACTATTTTTCAATGTTTTTTTCGAAAATTAAGAAAATATCGAGTGAGAAGCGACACTTTTGCCAAAAGTATCGTTTCTCACTCGATTTTCACAAAAATAATAGATTGTGAGAAAAAAGCAAAAAAACTGTAAGAAGTTTAATTCATATTTTCATGAACCATGGTCTGATTTTTTTACTTCTCTAATTTCAGACCACTTTTATTTAGCAAGTTGTGGTCTGTTTTTTCTACTCCTCTAATTTCAGACCATTTTTATTTAGCAAGTTATGGTCTGCTTTTTCTACTCCTCTAATTTCAGACCATTTTTATTTAGCAAGCTGTGGTCTTTTTTTTCTACTCCTCTAATTTCAGACCATTTTTATTTAGCAAGCTGTGGTCTGCTTTTTCTACTTCTCTTATTCCGGACCATTTTCCAACAAAGTATAGTTTACATAACTCCGCACATCGCACCATAAAAAAGTGGCCACACGCCTAAGCGTGTAGCCACAATTATTTTAAATTAACCAATACTAGTTAATTCATTTATAATTCATTTTTAATTTATATATAATCTAATTTAGGCCCACTGTATTATTTAATAATAAGTGATTTTCCTGTCATTTCTGCGGGCTGTTCAAGTCCCATGATATCAATAAGTGTTGGAACAATATCAGCAAGAACACCACCCTCACGAAGTTTATATGAAGGATCTGCATTTACTAAAATAAATGGTACTGGATTTGTTGTATGTGCTGTAAATGGATCACCACTTTCTGGATCAATAAGCATTTCTGCATTACCATGGTCAGCACAAATAAATAACTGTCCATCAACTTCTTTAATAAAGTTTACAATTTCACCCACACATTTATCAATCACTTCAATTGCTTCTACAACTGATGGAATAACACCTGTATGGCCTACCATGTCAGGGTTTGCGAAGTTACAGATAATAACATCATATTCACCACCAGTAATTGCCTTTGAAAGTTCATCACACACTGTATAAGCGCTCATTCTAGGCTTCTTATCATATGTTGGAACATACTTTGGTGAATCAACAAGAATTCTTGTTTCTCCTTCATTTGGAGCTTCTACACCACCATTAAAGAAGAATGTTACATGAGCATACTTTTCTGTTTCAGCAATTCTTGCCTGCTTTAATCCTTGCTTAGCAAGATACTCACCAAATGTATTTGTTATTTCAACTTTCTTAAATGCAATAAGTTTATTTGGAATAGTTACATCATATTCTGTATAGCAAACATATACTAAATCAAGTTTCTTTTCTCTGTTAAATCCTGTAAAGTCATCACTACAAAATGCTCTTGTGATTTCTCTTGCTCTGTCAGGTCTGAAGTTACAGAATACTACTGAATCTCCATCCTTAACTGTTGCAATAGGAGCGCCATCCTTTGTAATAACAGTAGGAATCATAAACTCATCTGTTACATCATTAGCGTAGCTGTCTTTAATAGCCTGGACTGGATCTGTACCTGTTACACCTTCACCCTTTGTGATAGCAACATATGCCTTTTCAATTCTATCCCAGTTGTTATCTCTATCCATTGCGTAATAACGACCAGAAACAGTGGCAACTTCACCTACTCCAACTTCTTTCATTTTATCAACCATTTGCTGCATATAATCTGCGGCAGATGAAGGTGGAGTATCTCTTCCATCTAAAAATGCATGAAGGTATACTTTATCTATGCCATTTCTCTTTGCAAGTTCGAGGATTCCATACATATGCTCAATATGACTATGTACACCACCGTCTGATAAAAGACCAAAGAAATGAAGTGCGCTTTCATTTTTCTTTGCATTATTAACAGCTTCCATTAAAGCTTCATTTTCAAAAAATGTTCCGTCATCTATTTCTTTTGAAATTCTTGTAAGTTCCTGATACACGATTCTGCCCGCACCCATGTTAAGGTGACCAACTTCAGAATTACCCATCTGTCCGTCAGGAAGACCAACTGCCATACCTGAAGCATAACCCTTAACAAATGGATATTCCTTCATAAGGCTGTCCATAACTGGGGTATTTGCCATAGCAATACCATTTCCTTCCTTAGAATCAGATAGTCCATAGCCATCTAAAATCAATAATACTGTAGGTTTTTTACTCATTATCCATTTCTCCTTGATAATACGTTGTTTTTATAATTTACCGTACACCATTATACACCATTCACGAAAAAATATAAACCAGATTTATAAAAAAACTTTTGATAATAATTGTCATAAACAAGACTTTAGCTTTATGAGTTATTATCAACTAGCCTTAACTAGTTATAAATTACTTTTTCTACTGCTTCACGAACTTCCTTCATATCCACTGTTGGCTCAAAACGATCAATTACATTACCACTGCGGTCTACCAAAAACTTGGTGAAGTTCCATTTGATATATGCTTTATCTCCAAAAGCCTTATTGTTCATATCGGCAAATTTACTTAATGCCGCATTCTTAAGACCTTTTCCAAATCCACTGAAAGGTTTTTCTGTGGCAAGGTAAGCAAATAAAGGATCTGCAGATTCTCCATTAACATCTATCTTTGCAAATTGTGGAAATTCAGTACCAAATTTCATAGTGCAGAATTCATGTATCTCATCTTCTGTTCCTGGAGCCTGATTGGCAAACTGGTTACAAGGGAAGTCCAAAATCTCAAAGCCTTCATCTCTAAATTCTTTATACATTGCTTCTAGTGGTTCATAATGTGGTGTATACCCACAACCAGTAGCAGTATTAACAATTAAAAGAACCTTACCCTTATACTCTGAAAGACTTACATCCTTTCCGTTTCTGTCCTTTACTGTAAAATCATAAACTATACTCATATAAATTTCCTCCTATTCTATAATTCTTTTTAAAAAGATCAAATTTCATTTCTGCAGTTCATTCACCGTGTTTTCGTTTCTGTAGGCTCTTAACTTTTGTTCTTTACTCTTTCTGCATCAAGCATTTTATACAATACCTGATATAGAACTGTTGCTTCCTCTTTTGTCAGATGAAATTCCTGTGCTATAGTTTCAGGAATACATAGCGCTTTGTCCTGGAGTTTTTTACCTGCCTTAGTCAAAGTAATTACCAGGTTACGTTCATCTTTTGTATCCTTTGTCTTTTCTATATAACCTTTAGCTTCCAGTTTTTTCAAAAGAGGTGTTACCGTATTTGACTTTAAACATAGTGCTTCACACAAGAACTTCTCATTAACCTGCTTTTCCTCCCAAAGTACCATCATAACAATGTACTGGGTATAAGTTAGATCAATTTTATCAAGCAATGGTTTATATTTTCTTGTTATCATGTTTGAAACAGCATACAGTGGAAAACACAACTGATTTTTAAGCCTTAAAGCAGCATACTTATCATCCATTTACTACCTCCTTTAATACATCGCATGCGATTTATTTTCTTGATTATATCGCACGCGATATGTTTTGTCAACACATTTATTTTATAATGAATCAAACTCCGAATCAAACAAAAAAAACCAGAGCACAATAATATGTGCTCTGGTTACAAATACAATATTTTATTTTCAATAAACTTTTCCCTACACTGCCGCTCTATCACCAATAATGAATTTATCTATTACCAAAGCAATACCATCATCATTATTTGAGGCAGTTACAAAATCTGCAACTTCCTTAGCTTCTTCAACGGCATTTTCCATGGCAACACCTATTCCTGCTCCTTCAATCATGGAAATATCATTATAGCTATCACCACAGCATATAATATCTTTATGTGCAACGCCCAGTTTTTTTGCCAGTTTACTAACAGCATTATATTTGTCAACACCCATTGGTACTATGTCTATAAAGAAATCAGCTGAACGATATACATCAAGTTTTCCCTTAAGCATATCCTTAAACTTTGCTTCGTATTCTCCGGCAGTCTCCGGCTCACAGGTTACAATGCATTTATTAACATCATAATCCACATATTCCTCGAAGTTTTCAGGTGAATAAATCTCTATGTCATTTATCCTTGCCTCAAGATCCATAAACTCATCTACTTCGGTACCTGCAACGATATGTTCTTTATCATATGTTACAAATCCAAGATTGTTCTCTCTTGCCTTTTCAACAATACTAGGAATGTCCTCATGGGATAAAGTCTGTTCAAATAAAACTTCTTCTGTCTGCCAATTAACGACCTTTGATCCATTGAAAGATACCACGTAACCACCGAGATTATCAAAGTCAAGTTTATTAGCAATATGTTTAACTCCCTTGGTTGGTCGTCCTGTTGCTATTACCACATGATGTCCCATTTTCTGCATTTTCTTAAGTCTATCAAGTGTCTTTTTTGTAATCTTCTTCTCGTCATTTACTAATGTTCCATCAATATCAAGAACCAGCATTTTCTTATTTGTTTTCATAGTACGAGCTCCTATTAAAATATATTAAACTAAATGCTCCTACCCCAAAACATATTTATACTCTTAGCACTCCTTAATAAACTACCCCAAACTTCATATTTTATATATAAACTAACCAACAATATCTCTTAACGCATCATACAAACAATTCATCTCTTCATCAGTTCCAACTGTAATTCTAAGATAATTATCTATACCCGGTTTATTAAAATAACGCACAAAAATATCTTTTTCCCTAAGCTTTTCAAATATCACCCTGGCACTTAAGCTTTTATGTGTCGCCCAAAGGAAATTTGTTTTTGAATCAGTAATGCTAAATCCAAGATTTGTAAGTTCTTCCTTGGCTTTTTCCCTTGTATTAATTATTCTTTCAACCTGCGTCTCAAAATAATCATTATCCTTAACTGATGCAACACCTGCTTCTATAAACATATTTGTCAATGTATATGAGTTTATGGAAAACTTAACATCACTCATGGCTTTTATAAGTTCCTTATTAGCAACGGCAAATCCTATTCTTGCCCCAGCCATGGATCTTGACTTTGAAAATGTCTGTACCACAACTAAATTCTTATAATCATTTATCAAGCTAATTGCGCTGTTTCCACCAAAATCAACATAGGCTTCATCCACAATAACAACCACATCACTATTCTCTTTAAGAATCTTTCCAATATCCGTAAGTGGAAGTTCTATGCCTGTTGGCGCATTTGGATTTGCAATTACAACACCACCATTTCCACTTTTATAATCCTCTGGATTAATGGTGAAATCACTTTTTACAGGAATCTGTTTATATGGAATCTTATATACGTCACACCATACATCATAAAATGAATATGTAATGTCGGCAAATTCCACACATCTTCCACTATTAAAGAATGTTAGAAAAGCAGTTGATAATACATCATCAGAGCCAACACCAACAAAAACATTATCCTTATCTAACTCTATATATCTATTACTCAAATACTCTGCAAGTTCTCTTCTAAGTTTATCAATATTTGGTTCAGGATATAACCTTAGAGTTTCTCCATCAAAATCCTCAATGGCCTTAATCACATTGGGTGATGGTGGATATGGATTCTCATTGGTATTTAATTTTATTATGTTTTTCTTCTGTGGCTGTTCACCCGGAACATATGGAACAACCTTTCTAAAATTATCACTTAATGCCATAATTCACCTCTATGCATTCAGGCCATACGCAGCTGCAAGTTTTTCAAATGCAGGAAGAGAGTTTTCAATCTTTTCGTAAGAAACACAGTATGCAAGTCTTACGAAACCACTCTTTCCAAATGAACTTCCTGGTACAAGTAAAAGATTAAATTCCTTTGCCTTTTTTACAAATTCCTTTTCATCTTCTACTGGTGACTGCATCCAGAGATAGAATGCACCCTGTGGCTTAACCACATTAAAACCAAATTCTGTAAGCTTACCATAAAGAAGTTTTCTGTTCTTATCATAGCTTTCAACATCTGTTTTTTCATTTAAACATTTTTTTATTACCTTCTGGAAAAGTGAAGGTGCATTTACATATCCTAAGATTCTGTTGGCAACATTTGCTCCTGCTACCACATCATCAAAATCTTTTAATTCATTAGGAATAACAAGATAACCAATTCTCTCACCTGGAAGTGAAAGAGACTTACTATATGAATATCCAACTATTGTATTGTTATAATACTTTGTAAGATATGGAACATTTACGCCATCATATGCAAGTTCTCTATATGGTTCATCAGAAATCATATAAATGTCTGTTCCTAATTCTTCCTGTTTCTCATTAAGAACCTTTGCCACATTAATAATTGATTCTTCTGAATAAACAACACCTGTTGGATTGTTAGGATTGTTAATGATAACAGCCTTTGTTTTAGGTGTAATTAAACTTCTTAAACTTTCTGCATCAGGGAAGAAGTTTTCATCACAATCTGCTTCAACAATAACTCCATCAAAGTTTGAAACATATGATCTGTACTCACCAAAATATGGCTTAAATACGATTACTTCATCCTGTGGATTTAAAAGTGTTTTTAAAATAACATTAAGTCCACCTGCTGCACCAACAGTCATAATAATGTTCTTAACGCCAAAGTTTGTATCAAATCTTTCATTAATACTCTTTGCTATTGATTCTCTAACATCTTCAAATCCTGAATTATTCATGTAACCATGAGTAACCAAACTATCTTCTTCATTAAGTACTTCAATTGCAGCACTCTTTACTCTTTCTGGTGCAGGTATTGATGGATTTCCCAAACTAAAATCATATACATTTTCTGCGCCATAAATCTCTGCAAGTCTTTTTCCTTCTTCAAACATGGCTCTAATCGCTGAACTTCCTGCAACATAGCCCTTCATCTTTTCTGAAATCATAATATCCTCCAAAATCAATTAAATAATCTGTATTTCATCACTAATCAACATTTACATGTTATTTATACATGTTATTTATATACGCTTTTAACTTTCAACCACATGTCCTTTTTTCTTAATTACACCAATTACATAATCCACATATTCCTCGCAGATTTCTGTTGTTTTGGCTTCAACCATTACTCTGATAACTGGCTCAGTACCACTTTCTCTAACCAAGATACGTCCCTCATCTCCAAGTTTTTTCTCAATTAAATCAACTGCAGCCTTAACATCTTCATCATTTCTTGCAGTAGGCTTGTCATTTACTCTTACATTTTTAAGTACCTGTGGATAAATGGTTACAGGACTTGCAAGTTCTGAAAGAGTCTTCTTCTGGGCAAGCATTGCTTCCATCATTTTTATTGATGTTAAAATACCATCACCAGTTGTGGCATATTTCGAAAAAATAATATGACCGCTCTGCTCTCCACCAATACGATGTCCATTAGCTCTCATATTTTCATAAACATATTTATCACCAACATCTGTTTTTTCATATTCAATGCCCGCTTTATCAAATGCCTTATAAAGACCAAAGTTTGACATTATTGTTGTAACAACTGTATTGTTAAGGAGTTTACCTCTATTCTTCATGTATGTACCATAAATATAAAGAATTAAATCTCCATCAACTACATTACCCTTTTCATCAACACATAAACATCTGTCAGCATCTCCATCGTAAGCAAATCCAACATCTAATTCTTTTTCCTTAACAAATTCCTGTAATACTTCTATATGGGTTGAACCACAATTTGTATTTATATTTGTTCCATCAGGATTATTGTTAATAACATATGTCTGTGCTCCCAATGCATCAAATACACTTTTTGCAATATTGGATGCTGCACCATTTGCACAGTCAAGACCAACTCTTACTCCTCTAAAAGATCTGGTTGCTAGGGAAATAAGATATCCCATATATCTGTTTCTTCCCGCCACATAGTCTATGGTTCTACCAATGTTTTCTCCTGTTGCATATGGAACTTCTTCTATCTGGCCATCAAGATAACTTTCTATTTTTTCAATAACGGACTCCTGCATTTTTTCACCATGTCCATTAAGAATCTTTATACCATTATCATAAAATGGATTATGACTTGCAGAAATCATGATACCAAGATCAAAGTCTTCTTCCGTTCTTACAACATATGAAACACTTGGTGTGGTAGTTACATGAAGAAGATACACATCTGCTCCTGATGCTGTAAATCCTGCTGCTAAAGAATACTCAAACATATAGCTGCTTCTTCTTGTATCCTTACCTATTACAACATTACACTTATGATCCTTACCATAATACCAGCCTAAGAATCTACCAATCTTAAATGCGTGTTCCACTGTAAGAACTACATTTGCCTCTCCTCTAAAACCATCTGTTCCAAAATACTTACCCATATTTATTCTCCTAACCTTTTATTCTTCTAAGCAGTCCTGCCCATATACGCCTTATAAATGAGGTATTAACCCATATAAAACTATATGCTACATAAAGGATACTGTTTATCTTTATCTCTTTGTCATTTCTTATAAACCCAGATACAACAGCTATAATCTGAGCATGTTTAATGCCCGATTCGTTTAAATACTGATTATCACCTCTCATGGTATAAATGCCACCCTCTGATTTTATCACTCTGTGAAGCACATATTTTCCATTGCTTCTTTCATACAAGGCAATATCATATTTTTTTAAATACTTATCTGGTTTTACAAGAAAAACCTCATCCTCCCTATCCCGAAATAAAGGAAGCATACTTGTTCCTGTGGGGGTAAATTTAACACTTCCTCCACCCTCTAGAGCTTCCTTTATGATTGGGATAAGTTCCATTATGGGAATTCTTTTACCCATATTTACTCCTTAATCTTCCAGCAAATCTTCACTTTTTAGTTTACTTACAAATTTATCAATGTCAGATGATGCTCTGTCCTTATCAACATCATATTCTTCCATCATCTTATCAATCAGTTCCTCTTTGCTAATTTCCTTTTGCATGTTTTCAAAAAGGAATGCACCGGTTTCATTAAGTGTAATCATGCCATTGAAATTTACCGTTTGTGCACCTACAGGAACCACTACATAATCATCTACTATCTTTCTTAAGATAAAATCTTCCTTAATCTTCATTTAATCCCCCTGCCATCTCTTTATCATTCTCTTTTGTATCACTAATAAGTTTGTTATATGATACTAAAAACGCATCATCGCTCATATCTGCCCTTAATCTATAAACCCTTACTTCCCTTAAAAGTTCATCCATAATATCAAGTAATTTTTCCATGCGCATTCTTATTATTTTACGAACTGTCTGTTTAAAAAGTTTCCCAGTTGCATCTTTAGGAGATATTCTTTCTATGATATTTTCTTCCCCTCTTTCAATAAAAACAATGCCACCAAGTTTTGCCCTGGTATTAACATTCATGTCAGTCTTACCACTCCAAGGAGTTCCATATACAAACCATTCCCCACCTTCTTTAATTATGGCAGGCTTATCATCATTAATAATAAAAGCCTTGTCTTTTAAATTCTTAATCCATAATGAAGTGTGAGTGGATTTTCCAGTACCGGAATCTGCAGAAAATAGAAAGGCATATCCATCAGTCACAACGGCGGATGCATGTACCATCATGCCCCCATGCATAATTAATTGCCTATAAAACTTTGTTCCGATAATCATGTATTCAGCAATGTCCAAATCACTATCTGGATAATCACTTACATATTTTTCATAATCAGAACTAGTCATGTTAAGTATACATCTGCATCATCAATATCCCATTCTTCATTATCAAGATATGGTTTTGACTGATTAATGTTTCTATCGCCTAATGCATACATTGCAACCTTAAGTCCTGCAATCCTATACCTCTTATATACGGTTTTGTCTTTTAAAATTTCATCATTTATCAAATTAGACATAATTACTTTTTATTAATTAAGCCCAAGCCTCTTACATAGGTTGAAAGCTGTAATTCACTTCCTGACTTTGCAATACCAATTTCTAATTTTTCTCTTGGATCTGTATCACCAAAATCATAATTCTTAATCTCTTCGTGGAACTTATATTCCTTAATAAATTCTTTTATAATTTCATGCTTATCCTTTGACTTTGCAGAATTCTTTTTATTCCAGATATTTGCGGCAAATTTAATGATAAAATCAACATATGCCATCTTAAGTCCTCTCATATAGACTTTCTCATCCACACCATAAAGCATTAAGTTTGACTGGAATGTAGTATATAAATACTTTGCATGTTCTGCTCTTTCTAAAGTATAAACCTTATATTTATGCTTAATGGATTCCGGTGTCTGATTAAAGTGATACAATGGATGATTTACAACAGCCACTTCCTTAACCTGTGGCATATATAATGAATAGAATAGAATATCCTCATATCTCTTTATATTCTCATCAAAGCGAATCTTTTCCTTTTCGATAATCTCTCTATCAAAAAGTCCCTGATAAATACCGCTACCTTTGCCACCCTGAGTAAAGATATATGGCATTGCTTCCTTTGCTGTATGCTTACCTGTCTTAAGCGGAAGAATTGAAATCTGTCCTCTCTGACCATTTTCAAGGGAGAGTGAACAAAATGCAAATTTTGTTTCATGTAATTCAGCTGCATCAACCATTCTGTCAATGTAATCTCTCTCAAGCCAGTCATCACTGTCTACAAATGCAATCCATTTGCCGGTTGCTTTTTCTAAGCCCTTATTTCTTGCTGCTGAAACGCCTGCGTTTGGCTGATGAATTACAATAGCTCTACTTTCATTCTTTGCAAATTCATCAAGAATTGCAGGACATGAATCTGTAGAACCATCATCTATTAAAATGATTTCTAAGTTATCATACATCTGTCTCTTAATACTGTTTAAGCACTGAGGTAAAAAATCCTCAACATTGTATACAGGTACAATTACACTTACTTTATCCTTTGGTCTTAACATTTCTTTTTTCCTCCATTTTAACCATATATCTATATAAATATACTTTTAGATTATTCCTCGCTCATCTTTGCGAGTTTTGCTGCCTGATCAGCCGCTGTACAGCTATCAATTATTTCAAATAAATCACCATCAAGAATGTTTTCAAGTCTATGACTTGTAAGTTTGATTCTATGATCTGTTACTCTTCCCTGTGGGAAGTTATATGTTCTAATTTTTTCAGATCTGTCACCTGTACCAATCTGGCTACGACGAGCTGCTGCTTCCTCATCCTGTTTCTTTTGCATTTCAAGTTCAAAGAGTTTTGATCTAAGAACCTTAAGAGCCTTATCCTTATTCTTTAACTGACTCTTTTCATCCTGGCATGAAATAACAATACCTGTTGGAATATGAGTAAGTCTTACGGCCGAGTCCGTTGTATTTACACACTGACCACCATTACCTGATGCTCTAAATACATCAAACTTACAATCATTCATGTCTATTTCAACATCCACATCTTCAGCTTCAGGCATAATGGCAACAGTTGCTGTTGAAGTATGAATACGACCACCTGATTCAGTTACTGGAATTCTCTGAACTCTGTGAACTCCACTTTCGTATTTAAGTTTTGAATATGCACCCTGACCATTAATCATGAATACAACTTCCTTAAATCCACCAAGTCCATTTTCATTCACATCAATAAGCTCTGTTTTCCAACGGTTTCTTTCGGCAAATCTGCAATACATTCTATAAAGCTCCGCAGCAAATAATGCTGCTTCGTCTCCACCTGCACCGCCTCTTATTTCAACAATAACATTTTTATCATCAAGTTCATCCTTAGGAAGTAATAAAACCTTAAGTTCCTGCTCAAGACTTTCAATCTCTGCTTTTGCTTCATTCATTTCTTCCTTGGCAAGTTCCCTCATATCCTCATCGCTTTCTTCCTCTAAAATCGCAAGGCTATCAGAAACTGTCTGTTTGGCATTTTTATACTTTGTATATGCTTCTACTATAGGAGCCAAATCACTCTGCTCCTTCATAAGTTTTCTAAAATTATCCTGGTCATTAACTACACTTGGATCATTAATCTGTTTCATTACTTCTTCATATCTAACTATGATATCGTCTAATTTATCAAACATTTCTTTCTCCTTTTTCCTTATAACTCATCATCAATTACATACTTATCATCAATTGGATCAGCTACAAATATCCCATTTTCTCTAAGATATTCTCTCCAGTTAAATACTGCTTCAACTGCAGCAATAGCAACCTCAATCATATCATCAGTAGGTTCCTTGGTTGTTATCTTCTGTATAAACTTTCCCGGTGCAGAAATAATTGATACCAAAAGATTATCATACTTTCCTGCCCATCTGATACATTCATAAGATATTCCTGCAATTACAGGTACCAATGCAATTCTTATTAGATAACGCATTATCATATTATCACTACGAACAAATATAAAGAAAACAATACTTATAAAGATTACAAAAAACATAAATGAAGTACCGCATCTCTTGTGATATCTGGATGCTTTTCTTACATTCTCAACATTTAACTCATGTCCAGTCTCAATGCAGTTAATACATTTATGTTCTGCGCCATGGTACATAAATGTCCTTTTTATGTCTTTCATATTTGAAATCAACAAAAGGTAAATTATGAAAATAAGTATTTTGGCCAAACCTTCCACTATTGGGACCTGAGCCTCTGTAATGAATGGAATATACTTTTTACAAAGATCTGCAATAGCTAATGGCAGCATCATAAAAAGAGCAACAGAAATAACCACCGATATTGCCACAACCAACCCCATCAGTACGCTTTCTGCTTTCTCCCCAAGCTTTTCTTCTAAAAATCTATCAAATTTTCCCGGTTCTTCCGTAATATCGTCGTCTTCAAAAAAAGATGCGGAATATGTAAGGCTTTTTATTCCCAATACCATTGAGTCAATAAAACTAACCACTCCCCTTATTATTGGAAATGATAAAACCCCTTTCTTCCCGCTTGTATTCATACAACTATTTACTGATACTTCTATCTTTTTATCAGGCTTTCTCACCCCAACTGAATACTTGTCACCACTTTTCATCATGATGCCTTCAATAACAGCCTGACCACCGATACCGGAGTATTTCATCTTTTCTTTTTTCATTATGTCCTCCGTTTTTATTGCGCATTCATATGTGCGCAATTAACCATTGTTAATTCTATCATTAAAGTGTTTATTTATCAATATCAAATAATATAGTACTTAACCGTAAATTCTGCTCCATCTCCAACATTTTCCACAAAAATATCACCATTATCACTTTCAACGATTGTTTTTGAAAGGGATAATCCTATTCCATAACTATCACTCTTGCTATGTGTCCCCTTATAAAACCTCTCAAAAAGATGTGGCATGTCCTTGTCACTGATACCTCCAGCATGATCCTTAATACTAATTTCCTTGTATACATTATTACCACCAATGATAATATCTATAGCACTATCCAAACCTGAATGTTCAATACAGTTTTTAAGAATATTGGTAATTGCTTCAATCTGCCATTTCAAATCGCAGTTAATCAAAAAACCATTTTGTTCTTTTGACGAAGTTTTTTCACCTAAAATATTTGCCTCTTTAACATTAATTGTAATATTCTTAAGATCACAAAGTGTTTCAACATTTTTTATGGATTCATCCACTATATCAGAAATACTATTTTCTTTTCTATTAAAACTCATAGTATTGCTGTCAAACTTTGATAATTTAAGCAAAGTCTGTACCAAAAAGTTAATATTATTGATTTCCCTTTTAATATCCATAACAAAATCTGTTCTGACTTTATTATCCATGTCTGGCTCTTCAATTAAATTATCAAGAATTACAAGTATGGATGTAAGTGGCGTCTTAATCTGGTGGGATATGTCTTCAAGAGAAACCTTTAAATCCTTCTTGTCCTTCTTTGAGTTTTCTGCCACTTCCTTAAGCATGACAGTAGTTTTATAAATCTCGCTTTTAAGATATGAGAGTTCATCCTCAGACATGTCATCTATGTCTATTTCATAATTTTTATTGTTTATCTGCTCAATATATCCAGCTATTTCCTTTATTTGCTTACGTCTCTTTAAGTCGTAAAGTACACATAATAAAATGATTATTCCGAGGGCACCAATAAAAATGACCATTTCCACAGCAAGAAATAGTTTTGCACCCATATTTACATTTTTTAATAAAATGTCGTTATTATCATCAATATCATATCTATCTGCAAAATTCTCACTGTTTCTATTTTCTTTAATTATTTCAAAGATTTCTTCATCAGTAACATCTGGATTTTTCTCCTGTATGTTGGAGATTATATTTCCCAAGGAATAATTATACTTATGCATAAAGAATCTGTATTCACCATATAATGTTACAGCCATCAAACAAATACATATTACCAGTATAAATACTATTCTTTTAATTAGCTTTCCAAATTCAACCTGTTTTTTCATGTTACTTCTCTTCTTTTTCTATAATATATCCTACGCCCTTAACTGTCTTAATAATATCTGTTCCAAGTTTATTTCTTATTCTTTTCATATATACCGTTACGGTATGATCATCCACATAATTACCTGTCCACTCCCAGATTTTATCAAGGAGGATATTTCTGTTAACTGTCTTATTTATATTTAAAAACAAATAACCCTGAATTTTTATTTCCATGGATGATAGAACTATCTCCTTATCTCCCTTATAACAAATCATCTTTTCAGGAGAAAACCTAATATCATCTATAACAATATCTGCATCCTTTTTATTTCTAATCATTATCCTTTTTATTCTGGCAATTAGTTCCCTTGATGAAAATGGTTTTGTCATATAATCTTCAGCTCCTAAATCAAGAGCTTTTACCACTATTTCCTCATCATCCACCGCCGTTAAGAATATTACAGGCTTTTCTAGTGGTTTAATGTACTCCCTAAAAAAATCAATGCCATTGCCATCTGGTAATCCTATATCCAGAATAACGAAATCAAAGTCACGTGTTGTACCTATGTAATCTATGGCACTATCAATTGTTTTTCTATATTCAATTTCCATGCCATTTTTTTCAAATGAATACACTAATCCTTTTATAATTGTCTCGTTATCTTCAACCATAAATAATTTCATAATACTATCCTCTATCTTACATAGATTTAATTATCTGTAATTTTAACCATTATTCCCATGTGTCAAAACAATAGTTTTACAGACATTAAATATATTACCAAATCTTTTTAAAATATTCTACTTATATAATGTATTTTCTTTAAACATGCAAATAATACTATAAAACGACTTTTTTGATTTTTTCACATATTATGTTATAATGTTTTTGTTATTTTTTAAAAGGAGGACATCATGAAAAAGTTTATTAAAAAACGAAATCTAGGAATGATTATTGGCCTAACTCTATTTATATTGGTCTTTATCTTTTATCTCACACAATTCTTTGCTTACAGAAAAGCAAAAAAAGAAATTTCTGAGATACTTAAAAACTACTATCAGGCCATGGATTCCGCAGGAGAAAATCTGTTTGAAAAAGATGCATCAACAATTGAAAAGGAATATAATGATATATTTGATAAGTTCTGGGACGATGAAGATGATGTATACTCAGCTAAATATCCAGAATTAGAATTAATCACTAAGGACAAATTCAAATCAGATATCAAAGACGCACTTAATAACAGTTTATTACTTCCTGTATCCCATTGTACTTCAAGCTTTTACGATGTAAATATTACTCGTGTCGATAGAAAAACATATGAAGTTTCATTCTATGTAAATACCGACATGGACTATACCTACAATGAATATGAAGATACTTCTTCATGTATGGTAATATCTGCCCAAGGCGTTTTGAATACATATCAGGCAGAATCTCCAAATGCAATCTTTTGCTTTAAAAAAGTAAATGGTTCTTGGAAAATAATTGGAGTTAATACGGATAATAGTTATGATAACAGAATGTTTTAAAGGAAAGGAGAAATAATGGCGATTATAGAAATTAATAACTTATATAAAAGTTATGGCAAAAAACAGATATTAAAAGACCTTTCTCTTAAAGCATATGAGGGAGAGGTTTTGGGATTACTTGGACCAAATGGCGCAGGTAAAACCACTCTTATTAAATCCATCGTGGGACTTATTTCCTATGATGAAGGTACAATACTTATAAACGGCCATGATAGGGAAAAAGAATTTATACAGGCAATGCAAAATGTGAGTGCCATAGTTGAGAACCCTGAAATGTACGGTTATATGTCAGGCTATTCTAATCTTTGTCAATATGCAAGAATGCATGGTCTTACCGACAAATCCCGCATTGATGAAGTAATTAACATTGTCGGACTTTCTAATCGTATTAAGGAAAAAGTTAAAACTTATTCACTTGGTATGAAGCAAAGACTGGGTATTGCACTTGCATTACTTAACAGACCTAAAGTCATGATTTTAGACGAGCCTACAAATGGTCTTGATCCTGCAGGTATAAAGCAGCTTAGAAACATACTTAGAAACATTGCCAAAAACGACAATGTATGTATTATCGTTTCATCCCATCTTATGAGTGAGATGGAACTTATGTGTGATAAGGTAGCCATAGTCGATAACAAGACAATTAAGACTGTTAATACCATTTCTGAATTAAAGGCTATGGTTCGTGGTAACTACTCCATCTATACATATAATGTCGAAAGCACTGATGCAATTGAAGAAATTGTTGCAGAAGTATTTGCCGATTATAAGATGAAAACTACAGAAAGCACTGATGTTCCGGAAGAAAATACCACAAACGAGAGTCTTCCTCCATATAAACTTACAATCAAGGATAAAACTCACTTTGAAATTGAAGTTTTAAGAGAGATTGCACTCTTTAAGATTTCAGACTTGAATAGAGCCATATTTGAGCATAATATTCGTCTGTTTACTGTTGCATTTACTGAAAACATGAGACTTGAAGATGCATTTATTAAAGTTACAACAGGAGGTGGACAAATTGCTTAGATTAATTCAAAATGAATACATTAAAATATTTAAAAAGAAATCTTCCATTGTTTTGCTGATTCTTTTTATAATAGGTTCATTGGGACTTCCAGTTCTCACCTTCATATTAAGTGGGCATAGCGACTCCATATTAACAACAGTTAGTTCATACACATATGATTCAGAAATCCAATATTATGAAGGTGCTAACTATAACGAATATGTAAATATGCTTAAATTCCTTAAGGACAACAAAATTTCATTATACTCAGATGGTTCCTGGGAACAAAGTGCTGCTGAGATAGCTTTTTCCTTGGATATAAATCCAGATGAATATTTAGCTTACATGGAAGAGCAAAATAATTCACAGGAAAGCATTGATGAGAATAATGATTTATCACAAAATGATGCAGCAAATACTACTGATGCAAACTACAATGATGAATACAATGATGACGAATACTACGATGATGAGTATTATGACGATTATGATGATAATTACATTGATTTCTACAAAGGTTTTAGTTATCCAACCATATCTTTCCTAATGGATGAAACAAGCAAAAAAGAAAGTAAAAAAGTGATATTGGATGCCATAAAAAATGACGATCCAAATGCATATTTTAAACTCTTTACTGGTACTCTTTACGAGCATTATAAAAGTTTAAATGAACTTAAGAATGAAGATATTGATTTATCAGAAATCAATACCATGTATTATGCATACAAAAAGCTTTTGGATGAAGACATAGACATCACCAAAGATGAATGGGCATTAGATGTGGCAAATACTTATGGTGCAAACTACCAGGCAGTTGAAAACTATTCAGGAGACTATGATAATCAATCTGAAAATGAACAATTTGAAATTGCAAAATACAGATTGGAAAACAAGGTTTCAGCTACCATAGAGAAAAACAGCTATGGAAAGGGATTTAGCAGTACAGATGATTTTTATGGCAATATGTTACAGTTCCCTATGCTTATTACTCTTGCTGGAATTATAATCTTTATGATGGGTATTGGTATTATTTCAAAGGAATACAATCAGGGAACCATTAAATTCCTGTTAATAAATCCTGTCAAGCGATCATCAATTTTCTGGTCAAAAGTAATTACTCTTATTTCAATGTTAGTTTTTGTATCAATCTGGGTAATAATAAGTCAATTCTTAGTTAATATGTTACTTACATTAAGTCTTCCAGGAAGTGTTTCCTACTTCTATCTTAAAGACGGAGAGTTACTTACAAAAAATGGCTTATTTATAGTTTTAATGATGTATTTTAATAACTTTATTAATGTACTTATGTTTATATTTACAGCTGTAATGCTTTCGTCCATCTTTAAAAATGGTGCTCTTTCAACAGGAAGCGTTGTAATTGCTTATCTTGTAAGTTCTATTGGTGGTGCATATGCATTTTCCGTTGGTTTTGATTTGTTTAAAGTTAGTATTTTCAATAACATGGATCTTTACTACATTTACAATGACTGGACAAAGTTTACAGGACAAACTCTTAAGTGGGCCATAGCAGTTTATGTAATACATATGATAATCTTCCTTTGGACCGCAAGGGATTCCTTTGTAAAGAAAGATATTTAATCATAAAAATTATTACATCAAGTCATTTAATAATTAAATCAAATAATAAAGCGAGTGATATCAACCGATACCACTCGCTTTTATATTACTACTGGTTTTAACTACTAAAACTGGTAGACTTAACTTCTAAGCTCAATACCCATTTCTTTAAGACTCTCTAAAATCTTATCCATTATATCGGATATTTCCTTATCCTCAAGAGTTCTGTCACTTGCTCTAAATGTAACCTTGTAAGCTACAGACTTTTTTCCTTCTTCTATCTGGCTTCCTTCGTATACATCAAAGAGGTTATAGCTTTCAAGAAGCTTTCCTGCCTTCTTTTCAATAACTTTTTCGATTTCACGTACCTCAATGGTTTTATCCATTACCATACTAATATCACGGCTTACTGCAGGATATTTTGCAAGACCTTCATATTTTTTATCAAATGTTGTTTTATCAATAATGCTTGGCATGTCGATAACTGCAATGTATGTTTTTTCACCAATATTGTAATTATCTGCTACCTGTGGATGAATCTCTCCAAGATATCCAATCACTTCGCCATCATATATGATATTTGCCTGGCGTCCAGTATGAAGGAATGATTTGCCGCTATTTGCATCATACTCAGGTCTATCCTTAAGCCCAACTGCTTCTAAGAATTCCTCAACAACACCCTTGGTTGTAAAGAAATCTCCCTCTCCGTATGAACCTAATATAAACTGTATTCTTTCATCAGGAAGTTCTGTTACAGGCACTTGTTTTGGAAGATATACATTACAAAGTTCAAACAACTTAACATCCTTATTTCTTCTGTTATAGTTTGTGGATAGTGATGTAAGCATGCCATTAAGCGGAAGTGTTCTCATAATTGAGAAATCCTCACCAAGAGGATTTGAAATTACAACTGTATCTCTAATAGGGTCATTATCATCTATAAGTAATTTATCAAATACCTTTGGACTTTCAAACGAATATGTCATGCTCTGTGAATATCCTGCATATCTTGCAACATTTCTTGCAATTTCTTCAATTCTCAATTTATATGATAACTTGCCGGCAGTAGCCTCTCCACTTGGGAGTGTAGTTGGGATATTATCATATCCGTAGAATCTTGCAACCTCTTCAGCAATATCTGCCATACAAAGGAGATCCTGTCTAAATGTAGGAACAGTAATCTTATTTGTAATTGGATTATACTCAAGATCAATTGCTTCAAAGTAACGAATCATATCCTCTTTAGGAATATCCGTACCAAGCAAATTATTTACGAACTTATCATCAAAGGAAATTGTTATAGGCTGTTTTGGCTGTGGATATACATCTACAATACCGGATACAACTGTTCCTGCTCCAAGTTCTTCTATAAGCTGGCAAGCTCTGTTAATGGCCTCTTCTGCGTTATTAGGATCAAGTCCTTTTTCAAACTTACCTGATGCATCTGTACGAAGACCAAGTCTTTTAGCTGAAAGTCTGATATTAGTACCATCAAATGTTGCTGCTTCAAAAAGCATGTCTGTAACATCATCTGTTATCTTTGAGTTTTCTCCACCCATGATGCCTGCAAGGCCTATGTAATCCTCACCATCACAAATCATAAGCATTTCACTATCAAGGGTTCTTTCCTGACCATCAAGGGTAACAAATTTATCCCCGTCATTTGCCCTCTTTACTACAATCTTTTTATCCTTAATTGTAGATAAGTCAAAGGCATGCATTGGCTGACCATACTCTTCCATTACATAGTTTGTAATATCAACAAGATTATTAATTGGTCTGATGCCACAAGCTGCAAGACGTCTTTGCATCCATTCAGGAGATGGGCCAATCTTTACATTCTTAACAACCCTTGCACAGTAACGACTACAAAGGTCTGGATCCTTTATTTCTACTGAAATATAATCATTAACGTTATCAACACTGCCAACCTCTGTTACTACCGGTGGAACGAATTTCTTTCCAAATGTTGCTGCTGCTTCTCTGGCAATACCAATTACACCAAAGCAATCAACTCTGTTGGATGTGATTTCATATTCAAAAACTGTATCCCTGAAACCAAGTGCTTCAATTGCATCATCACCAGGTTTAACATTTGAATCCTCGCCAAAAATATAAACGCCATTTTCCGGTGCTTCTGGATAAAAATCTGTTGAAGAACCGAATTCTTCTATGGAACACATCATACCAAAAGACTCTACTCCACGAAGTTTTCCCTTCTTAATCTTGATTCCGCCGGGAACCACCTTACCATCCTGGCTACCATATACGCGACCACCATCAAGAACGATAGGAATCATGTCCGAAACCTTAACATTTGTTGCGGCTGTTACTATCTGAAGTGTTTCTGAACCAACATCAACCTGACAAATCATTAATTTATCAGCATCTGGATGTTTGTCCATTTTTAAAATTTTACCAACTACTATTTTATCTATATCAGCATCTAAAGCTTTGAATCCTTCAACTTTTGTACCTGTAAGAGTCATTGCGTCCGTATACTCCTGATCTGTACAATCAAGTTCTGGAACATAAGCCTTAATCCACGATAAAGGTGTATTCATAATAAGCTCCTTTCTGCTAGAACTGCTTTAAAAATCTATAATCGTTATCGTAAAGTAATCTCATATCATCAATTTCATACTTAAGAAGTGCAATTCTCTCAAGTCCAAGACCAAATGCAAATCCTGAGTATTCATCAGGATTAATTCCACTCATCTTAAGTACCTTAGGATGAACCATGCCACAACCTAATATTTCAATCCAGCCTGAGCCTTTACACATTCTACATCCCTTACCTCCACACTTAAAGCAAGTAACATCCACTTCTGCACTTGGTTCTGTAAATGGGAAATGATGAGGTCTAAATTTAACCTTTGTTTCAGGACCAAACATTTCAACTGCCCACTGTGCAAGAGTTCCTTTAAGATCGGCAAATGTAATGCCCTTATCAATAACAAGGCCCTCTATCTGATGGAAAGAAGGTGAATGTGTTGCATCTACTTCATCTGATCTAAAAACACGTCCAGGAGCTATAACTCTAATCGGAAGTTTACCCTGTTCCATAATACGAACCTGAACAGGAGATGTCTGTGTTCTAAGTACTATCTTGTCATTTACATAGAATGTATCCTGTTCATCTTTTGCAGGATGATTTGCTGGAATATTAAGAGCCTCAAAGTTATAATAATCATATTCAACTTCAGGTCCTTCCACTACTTCATATCCCATACCAATAAATATTCTCTCAATTTCTTCAAGAGCAACAGTATTTGGATGAGCATGACCTATATTATTTTTCTTTGCAGGAAGAGTTACATCAATAACCTCTGCCTTCATCTTTGCTTCTCTTGCCTTTAATGCAAGTTTTGCTCTTACACTTTCAAGCTTACTCTCAATAATGTTTCTGGTATCATTCACCATGGCACCAACCTGTGGTCTTTCCTCTGGTGAAACATCCTTCATGCCCTTTAACACTTCAGTAAGCTGTCCTTTTTTTCCAAGATAAGATACTCTTATCTCATTAAGTACATCAAGTGAAGATGCTTCATCCATTTTTGCAATTGCTTCTTTACGGATTGCTTCAAGTTTTTCTTTCATCTTCTCGTTGTAGAAAACCTACACTCCTTTCATTTATTTGCTTTAAACAATATATTACTATAATAAAAAACGTCCCTTTATTATAAAATAAAGGGACGAATATATCGCGGTACCACCCAAATTCTCATAAATCAAAATTGATAACCAAATTCTTTTATCAATAATTTATAAGCACTCTTATCGTATATCGGACGAATCTCCGGCTTACCCTACTTAGTTTCAGGTTTGCAGCTCCAGCGGGAATATGAGTAATAGTCAGTGCATAAGAAACCTTTCAGCTTATAAGTTTCTCTCTCTAAATGATAACCAAAACCTTTAACGCCATCATAGCTTTTCCGTATGTAATTTGACTTTCCTATAGTATCACAAAGAAATATTAATGTCAAACCTTAGAAATCTACTTCTTCCACAGTCCATGAAGGTTACAGTACTCATAAGCTGCCTCTACCGTGTCGCCTTCCTCAATATAGAAGACTGCCTGTGGCTTATCATCTGGTGATAATACTTTTCTCTGTCTTCCATTCTTTGTTTCAATGGCAATCCACTGAATATAATGTTCAGGAAGCATAGGATGATCTACCTCACCAACTTTAACCACTACCTTATTACCTTCTACTTCTACAACAGGAACATGCTTTTCACCAGCTCCATCAGTAGTATTTGGTAATACTTCCACCATTGTTTCTCCACAACACTTTACATCACACGCCTCCTTGTTAAGATATGTGATCATGTTTCCACATTTTGTACACTTAAAAACCTGCATACTCTTACCTCCTCATATAAATTGTTTATTATTCTGTAAAAACCTACACTTTGATTATACATAAAATACTTTCAATAATCCATAGAATTTTAAATAATCTTGTCTGTTTTTTTCTTTAATGCTATACTATAGGAGTCGGAGGATAATTATGTTAAAAAATGTTTTATCCGTACCTAAATCAATAAGTAACAGATTTAATAAAGACCATGTGGGAACCTATGCATCGCAGGCTACATTCTTTATGGTCCTATCTGTATTTCCACTTGCAATGCTTATACTTTCATTAGTCAAGTACACCCCTGTTACAAGAAAGGAATTATCATCAGTACTTGTTGATTTTGTTCCTCGTTATTTTGAAGGTACGTTAATTCACTTAATAAATGAAATATATAAAACTTCTAATGGAGCAATACTGTCAATCACTGCTGTTGGTTCCCTATGGGCAGCATCAAAAGGCGTTATGGCACTTTTATTAGGTTTCAATGAGATTTATCACCATAATCAGGACAGAAACTGGTTTTTCCTTAGGTTCATGTCCATAATCTATACAATATTTTTTATAATAATTATGGTTATGGTTTTAATATTCCTGGTTTTTGGTACCACTTTGGTTAATCTGGTAATCGAAAACCTTCCTGCCTGGGGAAATGTAGCCATAACAACCTTTTCAATAACATCCTTTGTTTCTTTTTTTATTCTTACCATATTCTTCTTACTTATATATGCAATTGTAAGAAGCAGGGTTTTTGGTGTGATTGATAATGTTCCAGGAGCTCTTTTTTCAAGTGCTGGTTGGATAATTGCATCCTTCTTCTTCTCAGCATATATTGAGAAATTTGCTGGAAAAAGTGCCACCTACGGAAGTATGACTACCATTATTCTTGCCATGCTTTGGATATATATACTTATGTATATTCTATTTATAGGTGCTGAGATAAATGTTTTTTGTAAAAAAATCTTTCTTCTTAGCAGAATTAAAAAAGCAAGAAAAAGAATCAAAAAAGGCAAGAAAGCAACCGATACCTCTAAAATTGAAGAAGATTTAACTGATTTAAAAAAAGAAATGATTCAAGTTGACGATATTGAAGAAACCAACAAAGAACTTGAAGAAATAATTAATGATGAAATAGATAATAAAATGATGATTAATAATAAAAAGCAAAAATAAAAACAGGTCCTAGGACCTGTTTTTTTATTACCCGAGGTGCCGTTCCTGCTCTTGACTCCTAGCCAAGCTAGGTGGGTTACCGCAACTACTTTATCTGCCTACCAGAATCTGGGTATAAGGCTTGACATCAAAGCAATAATGTAGGTATCCCTTTAGAAAAATGTAGGCTCAATTATACAGGTTCACGAACATCTCAGGATTTGTTTTTGTTAACATAATAGTACTACAATACTTGTAAAAAATCAACTACTATTTTTGATTTTCATCTTTCCTTTTTGTGCTAAATGACAATAATTCTTAGTCTTTATTAGTCTTTGCTATCTTTTTTTTGCTATCTCTCCTGCCCTCTTATATATGGAGTTGGCAGGTATTACTCCTCTTACCATGGATAATGGATATATATTAGTGTTATTCCCAACTACAGTTCCAGGATTAAGCACGCTATTACATCCAACTTCCACATTGTCCCCAAGCATGGCACCAAATTTCTTAAGACCGGTTTCTATTTCTTCTCCATCACCCTTTACTGTAACCAATGTCTTATCTGACTTAACATTTGATGTAATGGAACCGGCTCCCATATGAGATTTATATCCAAGTATGGAATCTCCCACATAATTATAATGTGGTACCTGAACATTATTAAATATAACAACATTCTTAAGTTCTGTGGAGTTTCCAACCACACAGTTCTTACCAACTATGGCATTACCCCTTATAAAAGCACACTGTCTTACCTCTGTATTATGATCAATAATGCATGGACCATTTATATAGGCTGAATCAAAAACCTTTGCATCCTTTGCAATCCAAATATTTTCACCTTTTTTCTCATATTCATCTAAAGGTAATTTATTACCAAGTTCAATTATAAAATCTCCAATTTTTTTAAGAACTTCCCATGGGTATCCTTCTGGATTAAATAAGTCCTTTGCTATAGTTTCATCAAGCGTATATATATCTTTAACTTTATACATTTCTTATCTCCTACTCTACAGTTACAGATTTAGCAAGATTTCTAGGCTTATCAACATTTAATCCCTTACTTACCGTAGTATAATAAGCAAGTAACTGTAGTGGAATTACTGTAAGCATAGGCATTATAATATCTTCAAATGCAGGTACATAAATAGTATCATCTACAACACTCTTTTTGTCACTGTCAGAAGCATCATCATTTTCAGTAGCCTTAAACTCAGTTCCCTCTTTGCATACACAAACAGTATATGCTCCACGGGATTTAACTTCCTCAATATTACTTATCATCTTTTCAAGTAAATCTGTCTGAGTTGCAACACTTATAACCGGAACATCTTTTTCCACTAAGGAAATCGTACCATGTTTAAGTTCTCCTGCTGCATAACTTTCAGAATGAATATATGATATTTCCTTTAACTTTAATGAACCTTCCATACTAAGTGCATAGTCAAGACCTCTACCAATATAAAGAAGACTTGGTGCTATCATAAGTTTTGATGATACATATTTACACTTAGATTCACACATGGAAATTGTTTTTTCAATGCTATCAGGAATACTTGATAAAAGACTTGTTAATCTCTTACATTCTTCTTCATCAATCACTCCCTTGGCAAATGCTAATTCAAATGCTAATAAATACATTATGGACATCTGAACTGAAAATGCCTTAGTAGAAGCAACTGAGATTTCAGGGCCAGCATGGGTATAAATAACCATGTCTGCTTCTCTTGCAATTGAGGAACCCTTAACATTTACAACTGCCAGTACTTTTGCTCCCCTATCCTGAGCAAGATGAAGCGCTGCCTTTGTATCTGCTGTTTCTCCTGACTGGGAAATAACTATTACCAAATCATCCTTATCAATAATAGGATCTCTATATCTAAACTCAGATGCAATATCAACTGTTACTTCCACTCTTGCCAGTTTTTCTATTACGTATTTGCCCACCATACCAGCATGCATCGCAGTACCACAGGCAACAATGAATATCTTTCTGTACTTAGCAAGACTTTCCTTTGTAAGTCCACACTCTGAAAGGTCAGGCATTCCATCTACAATTCTAGGTGCTATTGTGGTCTTAACTGCAGTAGGCTGCTCATTTATTTCCTTTAACATAAAGTGTTCATAACCACCTTTTTCAGCAGCTTCCATATCGAGATCCGATTCTAAAACTTCTTTTACAATCTGCTGCTTATGCATATCGCAAAACTCAACTCTATCAGCCTTTACAGTGGCAATTTCACCAGCTTCTAACAAATAATAATTTCTTGTATATTTTAGTATTGCAGGAACATCTGATGCTATAAAGTTTTCACCTTCTCCTGCGCCTATGATAAGTGGACTATCCTTTCTTGCTGCATAAATGCAATTTGGAAAATCCTTAAAAACAATACCAAGGGCATATGCACCTCTAACATCTACAAGAGCCTTTATTATGGCATCAACAGGATCACCGTTATAATAATAATCCAATAATTTTGCAACTGTCTCTGTATCAGTTTCACTCTCAAAGGAATAACCTTTAGAGATAAGAAATTTCTTAATGTCCTTATAGTTTTCAATAATGCCATTATGTACTATTGATACTCTTTTACTTCCATGAGGATGTGAATTAATATCAGATGGTTCACCGTGAGTAGCCCATCTTGTATGGCCTATTCCAAGATTAGAATTAATCTTTTCCCTTTCGTTAAGTTTTCCTCTTAAGTTCTTTAATTCTCCTCTTGATTTTTCAACTACTATCTTATTATTCTCAAATACTGCTATTCCGGCAGAATCATATCCTCTGTATTCAAGTTTTGATAGTGAGTCCAATAGAACTTCCACACAGTCTCTTTCACCTGCATATCCAACTATTCCGCACATAAACCTTCCTCCTACTTTTTGTAATACTGGGCTGCCTTTCTATAATAAGCAGTCATTTTAGACTGATTGCTTACGCCCTTAACATAATCTGTTCTTCTTGCAACAAACCCTTCTAATTTATCCAAATACTCCTTTGAAGTAATACTGCCATCTGCCACCATGGTAAGACCTTTTTCCCAGCTTGCAGTAAGCTCAGGATTAAGCAATGAAGACATTGAAACTGTAACAACATCAACTATAATCTCACCAAGAAGCTTAGGTGTTATTATCTGAGTCTTCTTATTAAGATTTATATAATTATTTCTAATTAACTTATCTATAATTTCAGCTCTTGTTGCAGAGGTTCCTATACCGCTACCCTTGATTTGTTCCCTTAATTCTTCATCCTCAATTAGCTGTCCGGCATTTTCCATTGCCAATATCAAGGAACCTGAATTATACCTCTTTGGTGGCGATGTTTCACCTGCTTTTAGGATTATGTCACACAGATGTATTTTATCATTTTTTCTAATATTATTCAATCGATTGTAGTACTCCTCAGGGTCTTTTTCTTCTTTTCCCTCGCCTACAACTCCGGTTATTTCCATATAACCTTTTTCAGATAAAACTCTTACTGAAGATGTAAAAGTTTCCTCCCAAACCTTACCTTTATCATCTGTATATGGTATGGTTCCTGTAATGTTTATCTTTTTATAAACAGCTGGTGGATAAAAGATGCTTAAAAACCTTTTTACTATCAGGTTATAAACGCCCTCATGAAGACTTCCAGCCTGAAGTCCATTAGGATTCACTCCTGTTGGAATAATGGCATAGTGATCCGTAATCTGCTTATCATTAACATACTTACTTTTGGCAAGACCTTTATATAAGCCATTACTTAATATATTTTCGGCAAATGAGCCGAACTTACTATGATTCTTTAAACCATTTAAATTCTTTGTTATTTCCTTTGCAACTGCAGTTGATAAAACCCTTGCATCCGTTCTTGGATAGGTAACAAGTTTCTTTTCATAAAGCTCCTGAATGATCTTCAACGTATCATTTGGAGATATTTTAAATATCTTGGAGCAGTCGTTCTGCGCTTCTGCTAAGTTATATAAAAGTGGTGGATTTTTCTTTTCAGTTTTCTTGGACACTTCATTAACTGTTAATTCCAAAGGTTCATTGTTTTTTAGCTTATCTACAAATCCCTTGGCAACACTTTCTTCTTTAAAACCATTATCCTTATAAAGAACTGGCAACCCGTAAAAAGCAGAACTTTCCACTGCCTTCCATTCAAACTCAAGCTCACCTTCACTATCTGCCTGAGCTATAACTCTGAAAAATGGAGTTTTAACAAAATCTCTGATTTCCCTTTCTCTTTTTACAATCATGCCAAGAACACAAGTCATGACTCTACCAACAGATATTACAACATATTTCTGATTCAAAAAGTTTGCAACACTATTACCATACTTAAGGGATAATACTCTCGAAAAATTAATACCCATAAGATAATCTTCCTTGGCTCTAAGATAAGCCGAATCAGATAATCTGTCATATTCCTTCCAGTCCTTTGCTTCCCTTATTCCCCTTAGTATTTCTTCCTCTGTCTGGGAATCAATCCAAACTCTTTTTCTTATCTTACTATCAGGAACATTTGCCTGCATGTCAACAAGTCTGTATATGTATTCTCCCTCTCGTCCCGAGTCGGTACAAATATATATGCAGTCCACATCTTCCCTCGTCAAAAGAGACTTAACTATATTAAACTGTTTTTTTACATTATCAATAACTTCATACTTATACTCTTTGGGCATAAATGGAATGGTATTTAGTGACCATTTTTTAAGACTTTCATCATAGCTTTCCGGATATGATAATCTTACCAGATGGCCCACACACCATGTAATTACTGCTTCTTCAGATTCTAAGTATCCGTCATATTTTTTTGTATTTAGTTTTAAAGCCTTGGCAAATTCAGCTGCCACGCTTGGTTTTTCTGCTATATATAACGATTTCCCCATATTTTAATCCTTACAAAATAAAATTAACAAAACATCCATCATGAATTCTGTTATTATAATTACTCGTTGGACTGTTCATCCAATGTCATGTCATAGGATGGTAAAAACTTCTCCATAAAGAATGTCACTTCATCAAGTTCCATTTTTGCCAAGAATCTGGTTAAACTCTCTCTTGCACTATCAAAATCATGATTACCCATGCTGATTTCCTCCATGCATTTTACCAATGCAGAAATCTTATCTGCAGCCTTAACTATTTTCTTTGATTTATCATCAAGATCCATATGAAGAATATCTTTATAATAATCCCTCATTTCCTCAGGCAGTTCTGATAAAAGCTTATCTGTTGCAATTCTCTCCACATCCTTATATGCATTTTTTATATCAGGTGCATAATACTTAATTGGAGTTGGCATATCTCCTGTAATAATCTCTGAAGTATCATGATAAATGGCGACCATTACAATATGCTCCACATCATAATCTCTATTAAAATATACATTACCAATAACTGCAAGAGCATGGGCTATTACAGCCACATCCAAACTATGCTCTGCAATGTTTTCTGTAATGGTATTTCTCATAAGTCCCCATCTGTTAATATATTTCATTCGGGATAACATCCCAAGAAAATTATAATTCTTTTTTGTTTTGCTAATATTTGTCATACTTTCTCCTTTGTTTTATGTAAACTAATTATTAGGCCCAATACACACACAGTATGTATTGGGCTTAATTTAATTCTCATTAATCGTAAAGTCAAAAGGAAACTTTACTAAACTGTAAACTTATAAATTGTAGTATAGTTATACTCTTCCCCTGCCTTAAAGAATGGCTGTGGGAAACTAGGTATATTAACTGAATTAGGTGCAAACTGACTTTCAAATGCAAGTCCATCATAATCCTTATACTCATAACCATCCTTTGAAACTTCACCTACTCCAAGATAGTTTCCGGCATAGAATTGAAGTCCAGGAAGATTTGTATATATTTCCATAACAATTCCTGATTTATCACCCTTAACATAAGCCACTTTCTTAGTAAGGGAAGGTTCGTTAAGAACGAAATTCCTGTCATATCCCTTTGCCCATGCAATCTGAGGATCTTTTGATGAAGTACCAACCCGCGGAGTTTTAGGTGTTCTAAAATCAAAATCTGTACCTGTAACATCCCTTTCCTCACCGTGAGGAATTGCAACTTCATCAGCTACAGTAAACTTATCAGCATTTACATATATCTCATGATCTAAGGCACATCCACTATCATGACCATTAAGGTTAAAGTAAGAATGATTTGTAAAATTAATTACGGTATCCTTATCAGACACTGCCTTATAATTAAGTTTAACTTCCATTTCCTCGCTAAAAGAATAAGTCATGTAAAATGTTAATTCTCCAGGCATGTTCTGATCTCCATCAGGGCTAATCAGTTTAAATGTAATACTTCCACTTTCTTCATCAATAGACACTTCATCATATACTCTGTTGTAGTACGAATTAGAACCACTATGAAGATTATTACCTCTGTCATTTACTTCAAGTTCAATCACTTCACCATTAAGAGTAAATCTTGCTTTTTCTATTCTGTTGGCACTTCTTCCAACTACAGCACCATGAGCAGATGAATTTCCTTCATAATCCGATACTTTATCATAACCTAAAACAACATCTTTTAAATTACCATCCTTGTCCGGTACTATGATTTTTACTATAACTGCCCCATAATTAGATACTACTAAAGACGCTCCCTTACTGTTCTTAATTTCATAAAGGAACACCTGCTTTCCGTCCTTGGTTACCCCAAAGTCCTTTTTTGTGATTTCCATGATATCCTCCATCCCAAATTTTTTATTTACCAAAAATCACTTAGATCACTATTATATCGAAAGAATCTTTTTAACAATGTCTTTCATTCCGTCAACATCAACATTGGTATTATGTCTAACCTTTGCTTCTCTGATTTCTTCAATGGCATTTGGAACCTTTGTATTGCTGATTCTTGATAATTCATCAACTAATTCAAAGTCACCCTTCTCATCGTATTTGCTATCAATTGCGTTCATAACGCTTCTGGTAAACTTATAAGGGCTTGCTGTTGAAGCAATAACAGTCTTTGTATTATCACCACTTTCTGCCTTATACTTGTTATATACAGTAGCAGCAACTGAAGTATGAGTATCCATTACATAACCATATTCTTCATACACATCCTTAATTGTCTTAGAAAGTTCTGCCTCTGTAGCATAACCTCCCCTAAAGTCTTCAAGTTTTTCTCTCATTGAAGGAGTAATTTCATATTTTCCTTTTTCTACCAAATCCTTCATCAATGCCGCATTGCTTTCACTGCTTTCATCGGCTATTCTATAGATTAATCTTTCAAGGTTACTTGAAATAAGAATATCCATGGATGGTGAAATTGTAAGCATGAACTCTCTATTCTTATCATAAACACCTGTCTCAAAGAAATCATATAAAACCTTATTATCATTACTTGCACAAATAAGTTTATTAATAGGGAGTCCCATATTTTTAGCATAATATGCTGCTAAAATATTACCAAAGTTACCTGTTGGAACAACCACATTAATCTTTTCATCCTTTGCAATCTGTCCAGCCTCAAAGAGTTTTGCATATGCATATACATAATAAGCTATCTGTGGAACAAGTCTTCCGATATTAATTGAGTTGGCTGATGAGAATTGGAATCCTTTTTCATTCATTTCGCTGGCCAATTCCTTATCAGAAAAGATTTCCTTAACCTTGCTTTGAGCCTGGTCGAAATTACCATTAATGGAAACTACAAATGTATTGTCACCCTTCTGTGTAACCATCTGTTTTTCCTGAATAGGACTAACTCCGCCTGCCGGATAGAATACAATTATCTTTGTTCCAGGAACATCGGCAAATCCTGCCATAGCAGCCTTACCTGTATCACCACTGGTTGCAGTAAGAATAACGATTTCATTATCGATATTATTCTTTTTAGCAGATGTTGTAAGTAAGTGTGGTAATATTGAAAGCGCCATGTCCTTAAATGCTATTGTAGCACCATGGAAAAGTTCAAGATAATATGCACCGCCCACCTCTACTAATGGTGCAATTTCTTCTGTATCAAATTTGCTATCGTAAGCTTTATTGATACAGTTTTTTAACTCTTCCTCTGTGAAATCTGAAAGAAATTCTTTCATGACTGTATATGCAACTTCCTTATAATCCATCTTTGCAAGTTCTTCGATACTTGCTAAAAGAGTTGGTATCTGTGTTGGCACAAATAATCCACCATCATCACAAAGGCCTTTAAGAATAGCTTGTGATGCAGTTACAGGTGTGCTGTTGCTTCTGGTACTTTTATATAATGTACTCATAAATAAATCTCCTTAATCCAAATAAACTTATCTGTTAATAATCCCTTATATTATTTATTGTTAATATAATTTACCAAACCACCTGCAGAAATGATTTCCTGCATGAATGGTGGGAATGCTTGTCCCTTAAACTCGGTATTCTTTGTAAGATTCTTAATAATACCACTGTCAAAGTCAACTTCCACTTCATCCCCTGCTTCAATACCCTTTGAAGCTTCTGGACATTCAATAATAGGAAGTCCGATATTAATTGCATTACGATAAAAAATTCTGGCAAATGTCTCTGCTATAACACAGCTTACACCTGCTGCCTTAATTGAAATTGGTGCATGTTCTCTTGAAGAACCACAACCAAAGTTTTTATCAGCAACGATAATATCACCTTTTTTAACCTTATTAACAAATTCCTTATCTATATCCTCCATGCAATGCTTTGCAAGTTCTGATGCATCCGGTACATTTAAGTATCTTGCTGGAATAATAACATCAGTATCTACATTATCACCATATTTAAAAACTGTTCCCTGTGCTTTCATATTGCTCCTTTCAGATAAATATCTAATCCATTAACGATTTAATCATTTATTAATCTTAAAACTACAAACCTAATTCTTCCGGTCCTGAAATCTTACCTGTAACAGCACTTGCTGCAGCAACAGCAGGTGATGCAAGATATACTTCAGATTCCACATGTCCCATACGTCCAACAAAGTTTCTGTTGGTAGTTGAAACTGCTCTCTCGCCTTCTGCTAAGATTCCCATGTGACCACCTAAACAAGGTCCGCAAGTTGGAACAGAGAAAACACCGCCAGCCTTAATAAATATTTCCACAAGTCCTTCCTTGATACATGTAAGATAAATATCCTGAGTTGCAGGAATAACAATAAGTCTGATACCCTTTGCAACATGACGATCCTTTAAGATACTTGCTGCTATTCTCATGTCCTCAATTCTACCATTTGTACATGAACCAATGACAACCTGATCAATCTTTACTTCAGGAATTTCATCAATTGTTTTTGTATTTTCTGGCAAATGTGGAAAAGCAACCGTAGGCTTAATCTCACTTAAATCAATAATATATGTTTCATCATATATGGCATCGGCATCTGCTGTAAATACCTTAGGCTCTCTATCAGAATGCTCCTTAATATAATCAAGAGTCTGATCATCAACAGGGAAAATACCATTCTTTCCACCTGCTTCAATTGCCATATTTGCCATGGTAAATCTATCATCCATTGAAAGATACTTTATACCATCACCAACAAATTCCATGGATTTATATAATGCACCATCAACACCAATCATGCCGATAATATGTAAAATTACGTCCTTGCCGGAAACCCATTTGCCAGGTTTACCTGTAAGTTCAAATTTGATTGCAGATGGAACTTTAAACCATGCTTTACCTGTAGCCATACCTGCTGCCATGTCTGTACTTCCAACACCGGTTGAAAATGCTCCAAGGGCACCATATGTACATGTATGTGAGTCAGCACCAATAACAACATCCCCACTTACCACAATTCCTTTTTCTGGAAGAAGAGCGTGCTCAATACCAACTTCACCTAACTCAAAATAATTTGTGATATCATTTTTATAAGCAAATTCTCTAACACACTTACAGAGTTCGGCCGACTTAATATCTTTATTAGGAGTAAAGTGGTCTGGAACCAAAGCGATTTTATCCTTATCAAAAACTCCTTCTGTATTCATACCCTTAAGTACTCCAATTGCAACAGGCGCAGTAACGTCATTACCTAAAACCAAATCTAAATCAGCTTCTATAAGCTGCCCTGCCACTACTTCATCAAGACCTGCATGAAATGCAAGAATCTTCTGTGTCATAGTCATTCCCATAACTCTTCCTCCTTATTTCTTTAGTCTATCCGAACAATGATAGCATAAATCAGTAAAAATGTAAATAAATCTAATCAAAAGTCAAGGTATAATAATTATAAAGGGAAGCTTTCGCCTCCCTTTAATTAATATATACCATTAATACCTGTATCGGTATCCACTGTATTCATATTGTATAATACCAGAATATCTGTCACATTAAAGTCTTTTGCCAAAGACGCTCCACCATACATATAGTAACGACTATCCAAAACTATAATGGTTTCAAATTCATCTGTTAGAAAAGGAACAAAGCAGTTAGCATAACTGTCTTTATAAACCAATAAGGTTTTGCCTTTTCTATCTTCTTTTATGCTTTTATTAGTGATAATAATCTTATCATTAATATTATTAAGGAAATATGAGTACTTATCCTTTTTATCAAGATATTCCTCATTATAAAGACTATCTGACAAACCACTTTGATACATGACTTCCAAGTCTCTGTCCTTATCAAAGGAAACAATTTTATCAGGTTTAATCTTTGTATCATTTACCTTTGAACTAATAGTACCGTAAAAATCCTTACTTACTTCATTTAATTCATATTCTTCTATGCCATGATCACTTAGTCCATTATCCTTACAGTACTTTTTGAATGCATAATATGCACCAAGGGTTGTCCAATGATGATCTGTTTTATAATACATGGCTCCCTCTTTTGCACCTTCCATTAGTTCATTAGTCACATCACAAATTGTAAGCTTATCACTATAATTATTAAGTTTTCCCTTTACCTTTTCAATTTCCTCAAGCTGTGTTCCACCATCGGCGTTTTTCGGAAGCTTATCCTTATTAATGGTAATTGCAGTTGGAACCATCATAAGAGTAATATTAACATCACTATAATTATCACAGAGTCCCTTTATCTTTGAAACAAACTTATCTGTATTCTTATATGGCTCATTTTTTTCAATATAATAGCCATCATCACAAAGATATACACCGTTTATTTCCTTTTTTCCTTCAACCCTCTGTACATATGCATAAATATTCATAAAGGAATCCCTAAAAGGAAAATGATCACAAAGATAGTTCTCAACACCCTTTGTAAAATCACCATTCTTTATGGTTTCAAAAGATATTTCAGGAAATGTGGCCAAGTGTCTATTTTCACTCTCAGAATAATCCCTTTTCTTAGAAGCAATTTCCATTATCATGGTTGCAACGACAATAACCATAATGGCTGCAACTGAAAAAACCTTAATGCCATCAGAAATTTTAAATAAAATTTTCTTCATGTTTTCACCTAAAATCTAAAATACAAAAATGGATTATATGTATTTCTAACTAAAAAGCTCATGGTAACTATAAATAACACAACAAGTATCAGGCCCTTTAGTATTCTTAAACCTTTTACATGCTTTTTTAACAATGGATATATAGGAGTTGATAAAACAATACCCACCATGAGAATTAAACCATAATTGGTAAGATTATAAAAGAAATAACTATTTGTAAATTCTGCATTAATACCAAGCATATGCTTAAAGTATTTTACCATCTCTGAAAAATCAGTAACGGCAAACATTACCCATGAAACAAGTATTAAAACAAATGTACAAATATGTTCAATCACCTTATAGATGTTAAGAGTAACACCCTTTAATGATTTCTTTAATTTATCAGTAGCTGGCATAATCAAGAACTTTTCAAATACTAAGAGCAATGCAAAATAAAATCCCCATAGCATAAAGTTCCAGGATGCACCGTGCCAGAATCCTGTTAATGTCCAAACAATAATCAGATTAATAATCTGTCTTTTCTTTCCCTTTTTATTGCCTCCCAATGGAATGTAAACATATAGTTTAAACCATTCTGAAAGGGACATATGCCACCGTCTCCAAAACTCTGTAATGGATTTTGAAATATATGGATAATTAAAGTTTTCAGGATACTTAAATCCCATCATACCACCCATACCAATGGCCATATCACTATATCCAGAAAAGTCAAAGTAAATCTGCAATGCAAAACCTAAAATACCAATCCAGGCTCCACAAACACTTAAACCATCAACTTTTAAAAGGGATGTATCCCACAGCTCGCCAATCTGATTAGCAATAAGCACTTTCTTAAAAAGACCCATTGAAAATCTTATAAAGCCATTAACCACACCTTCCCTGTTTATGGTTCTTTTCTTTAATTCCTTTGCAACGTCAGCATATCTTACAATTGGTCCTGCAACTAATTGAGGAAACATTGAAACATAAGTCATATAATTAATAAAATTATGTTCCGTTTCTACATTTCCCAGAAATACATCAATACTGTAACTCATGGTTTGGAACGTAAAGAAACTAATTCCTATTGGAAGTGCAAGATTAGTAAGAGCTAAATTACTTCCTGTTACACTATTAAAACTACCGATAAACAAATCCGCATATTTAAATACTCCTAATAATCCCAAATTCATCACAACCGAGATTGTTAAGAATACTTTCTGCTTACTTCTTTTCCCTTTATACTTTTCCATCATGATGCCATTAATATAATCAATGACCGATGAAATCACCAAAAGTGAAATATATATTGGCTCGCCCCAGCCATAAAAAATAAGGCTGAATATGAGTATTACTACATTTTTAAATTTAAAAGGAACAGCAAAGTAGATTATCAAAAAGACCGGTAAAAAATAAAAAATGAATGGTATACTACTAAAAACCATATCTTTATAAACCTCTTTTTTTATACAATTTGGTTTACACATAAAATGTGTAAACCAAATCATTTTTAATTATTTGAATAATTTATCAAATTCATACTTTCCGTTTTGTGCCTGATTACCAATAATAAGTAATGCATAATTGTCTTTTACAACCACTGTGGCACCATCAAATTTAGGAACTTCTTCTTCATTATAGATTTCAAAATTATTCTTTCTGTCAGCAAGTCTCTTTTCAAGATCTTCCTTAACAGTCTTCATATCAGAAGTCCCCTTCATTCTAACAACGGCTATTTCCTCAGCCCCACCTTCTTTGGCATATCTGTATTCAAAGTCTGATACTTTGTCATAATCAATACCGCTAAGATATGTAAATATATCCTTTGCGTTATCATCACCACTTTTAACGGTGGTCATTTCCGGCAAATCAGTTATAGCTACTACAACTTTTTCCATTACTTCAGAAGAAGTATATTTTCCTTTTACTTCTTCTTCCTTTTTGCCACAGGATACAACACTTAATGTCATAACCATTATTAAACTAAAACTTATTAATCTTAAATATTTTTTCATATCCCCTCTTAACCTACTGCATTTACAGTAATCTCAGTTTCAACTTCCTGTTCAGGATCACCCACGCTTTGATCTATTGTTTTTTCACCATCTACCTCTGTAACTTCACCATCTTCAGTTTTTACATAGGTATCTGAATTAACATCTCCATCATCTACGCCATCTTCATCATAATCAACATAGTCCTCATCATATCCTGTATATTCACCGAAAGCATCAGTTATCTTCTTGTCAAGCTCCTCATAATCAAGATCTATATCAGGATCTATATCATTACCATCATCATAGAATGACTTTGTAAATTCAATTACTACATCATCACCATTAGCGAAGCAATTAACTTCACAAGAACAGTTTTCTTCATTTGACCATCCACGTTCCTGAATAGCACTAATAATATATTCTCTTGTTGCCTGTTCTTTTTCATCACCATTAGGAAGAATTACTGAAGCATAAATGTCCTTATCACTGTTAAATGGATCTTTAAGGGCTTCAATAATGCCCTCTGCCTTATCAATCTTTGTAGCATTCATAATAGCATAGCAGTACTTAGTACCATTTGCTTCCGGATAGAGATTTGGTTCCCAGCTATGACTACGACTTGCCTGATCCTTTGTCATGTTAAATCCACCAAATTTTGTTCCACTTGCATCAAAATAGCAGTCTGTAATATACCAGCATCCATCGTCCAATTTACAAATATCCCATGAATGTCCAAGTTCTGGTTCATGCATAACCATGCAGTCAAGACCAACCATATTGGTTAAAAGTCTGAATGTTGTGGCATAACCTGCACATACAGCCTGCTTTCCCTTAATAACTCCTAAAGGATAACAAACATCATCTGGCTGTGATGCAACAGCTAATGAGCCTTCGCCATCATGCTTAATATTATCTACAATCCATTCATAAATAGCCTGTTCCTTATCGTAATCAGACATACCATCTGTAATAATATCCTTAAGAACGTCACTTGCAACTTCTAATGTTTCTTTTTCCTCGTCAGAAAGATCATCACTCTCCCCTGATATATATGCATCTGAAATAGCTTTTGTGCTTCTTATCTGATACTGATCTGCTATTAATACATTTTCAGTATCTTCAGTCTTTTCTAATTCTTCCTTGTCCTTTTCTTCCTGTGTTTTAACATATTTATCAAGCTTATCAAAAGCCTTATATGCTAAAACTGAACTTGTTACTCCCGTTCCAAGAACTGCTACTGTAGCAACCACTGCTACCACTTTTGTCACTGTTTTCATCTTGAAAACCTCCTTATTTCTTCATGTAATTTATTAGATGTATATTAATAGGTTTACGTAAAGACAGATAGCACCAATGTGCTATCTCTCTTTTGTTTTCCTATTATTTTTGTAAATACATTATACTAATCTAAAGTTACAACTAAGTTACAATTAGATAATTTTTTAACAATTTTTCGTTCTTTTTTTCCTTTTTTATTTTCTTTTATCTATTCTTTTTGGATTTTTTCTTTGTTTCAGCTTCAGTCTCCACTTCTGTTTCTGTTTCAGTTTCTTCACTGATTTCACAGTATTCCTTATCATTTTCCATATCTAAATTGATTTGGCATACAGGTGAATAATTCTCTAAACTATAAACCTTAATACCTGCATTTGGAACGCAAACATAAAGGTAATCACCTATGTAGATGCCTCTTACCTCTGTTGCATCATAGTAGATATTATAATTATCGTAATCACCTTCTCTGATTAAAACATCTGATAAAACATTTGTTAAACCTTTATTTTCATCATATGTGAATACCTGATAACTTACTCTTGCATCATCTCTGCTTCCATTTTCAATTGGTTCATTGGTTTCATCACCAAAATAATCTATGTCATCATAGTAATAATCATAATTATATGTATTGAGACCAATGCCTATTATATTCTTTTCTGAATCTAAAAGCAATGATTTATATGCTGTATTAAAGTAAGATGAATCATATCCTTCCACAACATATTTATTTACTTCCTTTATATCAAGAGAATTTGATACATCGAACATAGAAAGCTTAGCTCCAAGATTCATACTCGTATCAGGATCTGTTTCCTGGCCAATACCCAAAAGGAAATTACCATTCCAAGAATAAAGATAATCTGAATATCCTGTTATTTCAAGCTGTCCTAAAATATTAGGATTCTTAGGATCACTTAAATCAACGGCAAATAATGGATCCATGTTTAAATATGTTACAAAATATCCGGTATCACCCATAAACCTTGCTGATTTTATTTCCTCATTATCGGCAATATCCGTGATTTCGCCCACCTGATTTAATTCATCATCAAGAACCAATAATGTATTTGTTCTTATGTCATCATCAAAGTAATAATAATCTTCATTATTGCTTTTCTTACTTATGTATTCATCAAGATTAAGTAATACTCTTAAATATCCATTATATTCGTCTATGCAGTAGCTATCCTTAATGCTTCCATTATATGACTTTTCAGCTGCCACCTTGATGCTTCCCTTGGAATAATCAATCTTTGTAATATGTGTTGCAACATAATTGTGATATGAAGTTTCATCCTCTTCTTCCTCATATGAGTTTTCAAGAATGTAAATGCTCTTTCCACTTACATAAAAGTCTGAATAATCTGCTAGTAACGCCAATGATTTCTTAATTTTATTTGGTTTCTTTTCATCCACGGAACTAACCACTATGTAAGATGTCCTGTCAACATATTCTGAAATATATACATTCTGTGGTAATACGTATGAATCATTTACCTTTGGAACACAATTTTCTTCTGTAAAATCATAAAGTGTCTTATATGTAAATGTGTATACATAGCTACCTGTAAGTCTTGATGTAAGATAAGTTCCTTCCTGGCTTACTTCACCAGTCTTTTCCGGATGTACCTTATCCTTAATGTTAAATGTATAAACATAAGTCTTGCTGTACTGTCTTAAATATTCATAGTAATCTTCGTTGGCTTTAGCCTTACTGTTATTAAATGTCACTTCACATACGGCAAATAATTTGTTTCCATCAACATATATTTCCTTATATGTATAGCTAACTGCATCCTTTGGTACGAGACTTGATAAATCTATTACTGACATTACCCTTGTATCATCGCCATCAGCCTTAACTATTTTAATAACATCTGCATCTGCTGATATTTCCTCTTCCTCTGGTTCTGCTTCTGTTTCAGTCTCAGTTTCAGTTTCTGTTTCGGTTTCAATTTCTGTTTCTGTCTCAGTTTCAGTCTCTGTTTCGGTTTCAGTTTCTGTTTCAGTCTCTGTTTCAGTTTCTGTTTCTGTCTCTGTTTCAGTTTCTGTCTCTGTTTCAGTTTCTGTTTCTGTTTCAGTTTCTATTTCACTTTCAATTTCTTTATCATCTGCTTCTTCTTCCATAACGGCACTATCTATTGATACACCATTGGAAACAAAAGATAAATCTCTGAATGTATACAGATTATCATATATAAATGTATGTACTTCATCCACATGGTTTCTTTCTAATACATAAATATATGAACCATCTGTTTTAATAACATCACCTTCATCAACCCCATTAGTTCTAACATTTGTTTGGGAATAATCTTCTGAAGCAGCCGCACTTTCTGATACTTCACCTTTTATGGAACTATCTCTATTGATTAGTTCTCCATCATTATTTTCAGCATCATATTCTTCTTCATCTATTCTTTTTAATCCATCAAAATTACCATTAAAAAAGCTGGACCAAAAGCCACCTTCTCCATCATTATATGTGGCATATGTGGACTTAATATCACAAAGTTTATTATAAATCTGCCTGTAATTATCAGCTCTTTCTCCTTCAACCTCTTTAGTAACTTCCCTTATCTGGATTCTGTTAATGGCAACTGCACAAACCATTAAGCAAGCAGCAAGAGCAACACCTTTAAATACATTTTTATGGAAACGCACAATCTGTCTCTTTCCAATATCAATGTATCTGTCAGCAATAGCGCCTTCATCAACACTTCTATCCGCTTTCTTTCTCTTGGAATTATCCAAATAACTCATTACATTTTCAGTTTTTAGTTTTTCCGGTAATTCTATTTTTTCAGAGTCGTTAATCAACTCCTTATCAAATTTTGTCTTCATAAAAAACCATCCTTTCAATTATCTGTACGAATCTAATAGAACACTTAGTTTTTTTAATGCTCTTCTGTATCTCGATCTTACGGTAGAACCGCCGAGTCCGAATAAATTGCCTATTTCGGCACTTTTATATCCGGAAAATACAGTTAAAAGGACAATCATTTTTGTTTCAAAATCAAGTGTTGCCAAGGCTCTTTGAATATCAATATTCAAATCCATGTCTTCAGAAAATGCCTCTATCTCCTTGACGTCATCCAGAGAAATTGTATTATAGGCATAATCCTTTATTTTCGCCTTACACTTATTGGATAAAATTTTCATGATCCAAGCTCCAAAACGGTTGGGATCCCGTAGCCTTTTTATTCCTTTATAAGCTGCTTCAACTGTTTCTAAAACCACATCTTCTGCATCATCCTTATTGGATAATGTATAACATGCGATTCTATACAAATCTCTTCCTACTTCTTCATAAAGTTCTGAAAAAGCTTCCTTATCACCATTTTGTGCTTTTACCACCTTATCTACTGTAAATTTCATTTAGTACTCCTTATTGCAACAATGTATTTTTGTCCTTTTACTAATAAGTGTGTAAAATGTGGCAAATTGTTGCATAAAAAATAAAAAATTTTTTAATCTATCAATAATTATATTTGTCTTTAACATCATTCCAAATATTTTCATATTTTTCTAATGATTCACGCTTTAAAATATATTCACCTTTACCATCTTTTTCATTATATCTATCATCTTCTTCTAATGAAACAGTCCCATAATTAATACCAAGAGAAACAAAATGTTCAATTCCTAAGGACTCTCTTTTTCGCAAAAACAAAAGATACTCCTTATCCACTTTCATCATACTATATCCAGCAATATGTATTCTTTTATTATCCTCTTTAATTGTACAATCATTTTCAAGTATTTTTATTGTTTCACCCTCAGATACCAATTCCATTCCTTTATATATCTTTTCTACTTCAACTTCAGAAAAAGTAAACGCAATTGTATACGATTTAGCTTCTTCTGTGTATTTATACTTTGGTTCTTCCTTATCTAAACGTCTTACCTTTACAATTACATCTGCATCATTCTCAAGTTCCTCTATATTACTATAACCTGCTGTTTTTGCAGAATAATTAACATTTTCAACAGTAATACCATCATTATTAGTTTTACTATTTCCACATGAAGTAATTAAAAATCCACATAATAATACCAATATTATTCTTTTTATCATAATATATCACCTCTTTCTAATAAATTGCAGATATTCCTGCTTTATCATCGGATAGTGGATAAGGTTTATAATTAAAATCTTCTTCTCTCATTACAGATATATTGTCCTTTTTATGTTGACAATGATCCAATCCTAAACAATGTCCTGTTTCATGCACAATTGTCTCCCTTTTTTCAGTCACTGTTAATTCTAAAAAATCTCTATATAAAGTAACACTTTTAAAATTACTATTTGATCCCACCTCTGTTATAGCATACGCTTCATTATATACATTTAATTCTCCATAAAAATATATATTTTCGTTATTACTTGTGCTTGATAAATTCACTTCATTACAAGTATTCCACTTTTTAGCATATGTCGTTATCATACTAGAATATTGCCCAATTATTGATCCAACTTTAAACTTTACATTATTGGGATTACTAAACGCATATCCCCATATCACATAACCATTAACAGTATGCACATTTGACATAAATAACAATACAATCATTAATGCAATAGAAATAACTTTTTTCATAATATCAATATCCTCCCTTAAATAACGCAAGATTATTTTATCACATTTTTCTTACAATTACAGTATAATTTCATCATTTAATCAATAATGTATAATTATGCCTATAAAAATCAAGCTCAATTACTCTTGTCAATAATATACTTAAATGTTATAATACGCCTTGTGACTTGGAGACGTATCGAAGTGGTCATAACGAGCGCGACTCGAAATCGTGTTGCCGTAACAGGCACGTGGGTTCGAATCCCACCGTCTCCGCTATAAGCAAAAACCGGATGAATTTCTCATCCGGTTTTTTAACTGACTTAACAGTTCCACTATTTATATTTAATATAATTAGTTGTTGATAAGTTTGCTTTCAGGATCATTCCAGCTGTAGAGAGATCTAATCTGCTCACCAACTTTTTCAAGCTGATGTTCACCATGAAGTTTTCTCATAGCCTTGAAGTGTGCCTGACCACCTGCTGCTGACATATCAAGTAAGAAGTCTTTAGCAAATGTACCATCCTGAATGTCAGATAAAACTTTCTTCATTGCTTTCTTTGTTTCATCTGTAATGATCTTAGGACCTGTAATATAATCACCATATTCAGCTGTGTTAGAAATAGAATATCTCATTCCAGCGAAACCTGACTGATAAATAAGGTCTACAATAAGTTTCATTTCATGTACACATTCAAAGTATGCATTTCTCTCATCATAACCAGCTTCAACAAGTGTTTCAAAACCAGCCTGCATAAGAGCACAAACACCACCACAAAGAACTGCCTGCTCACCAAAGAGGTCAGTTTCTGTTTCTGTTCTGAATGTTGTCTCTAAGATGCCAGCTCTTGCTCCACCAATACCTGCACCATAAGCAAGTGCAAGATCAAGTGCCTTACCTGTAGCATCCTGTTCTACAGCAACAAGACAAGGTGTACCCTTACCTTCCTGATATTCTGAACGTACTGTATGACCTGGAGCCTTAGGTGCGATCATTGTAACATCAACATCTGCTGGTGGAATAATCTGATTAAAGTGAATATTAAATCCATGAGCAAACATAAGCATGTTGCCTGCTTCAAGATTTGGTTCAATATCGCTCTTATACATAGCAGCCTGCTTCTCATCTGGAATAAGAACCATAATGATATCAGCTTTCTTTACTGCTTCAGCAACAGGGAATACTTCAAGGCCCTGATCCTTAGCCTTCTGTGCTGACTTTGATCCTTCATAAAGACCAACGATTACATTAGCACCTGACTCCTTAAGGTTAAGTGCATGTGCATGTCCCTGGCTACCGTATCCGATAATAGCGATAGTCTTTCCTTCTAATAATGAAAGATTACAATCTTCCTGATAAAAAATCTTTGCCATTTCTATAGCCTCCATTTTTTTATTTATATATTTTACAGTTATACTACTCTATTAATTTGGGTATATAACTTATAAACTTAATTATTTTAAACCTCTTGTCAAACCTGTAATACCTGTTCTTACAAGTTCAATTACATCAAATCCATGAAGAAGTTGAATAAAAGCATCAAGTTTTGACTGGTTACCTGTAAGTTCAACCATAAGTGAATCAGCACCCACATCAACTATCTTTGCTCTAAAGATATCTGCAACTGCGATAACCTGCTGTCTTGAAGCAGCATCAACAGCTACCTTTACAAGAATTAATTCTCTTGTAACTGATGAATCATCCTTAAGTTCTACCACTTCTTTGACATCAACTAATTTCTGAATCTGCTTAGTTATCTGCTCAAGGCTCTCATCATCGCCATGAACAACAATTGTCATTCTTGAAACTTTGTTATTCTCTGTTTCACCTACTGTAAGGCTGTCAATATTATATCCTCTTCTACTAAAAAGGCCTGCTATTCTATTTAACGCGCCTGCAGTATTATCTACAAGAATTGATAAAACCATCTTTCTCATATGTGTATCTGCCTTTCTTTACTTCATTTTCATAACACTGAAGTGTATTTTATCACTTTTTTATTATAAGTGCAATCTTAATAATTAAAGAAATTGATAAAAACTCCTTCTTATGATAAAATTAATTGCGCAAAAAACGGCAAATATGTATTATTTTAAATCAATTATACTGATAAATACTATACTAAATAAAAGTGAGGGAGTAAATTATGCCTGATAACAGACCAACAAGCAGAAAAAAGACTGTTTCATCAGGAAGCAGTTCAGTAAAAAGACGTGGAAGCGGCCTTGGAACGGGACCTGTGGGAACCGGTCATTCCACTCATAATAATTCTCACGGAGGAGGCTCATTTGCCAATGGTTCACACTCATATGGATCTAATGGTCATACAGGAATGAGCCGTGCGGCAATAGGCGGTTCTGGTGGTGGACTACTGATTATAATCGCAATTGTTTTATTCACCATATTTGGAAAGGGTGGAAATTCATTACCTGGAGGAACTTCACTTCTTCAGTCCGGTGATAATACAGGTTCACAAACATCCATGTCCGCAGTAAACACTTCTGTTGCCGAGGGTTCAAGGAACAAGAGAACCGTTATAAAAGGTAATGGCAAGGATACTGTAACCATTATGGTTTACATGTGTGGAACTGACCTCGAATCAAAGGGCGGCATGGCTACTAACGATCTTACGGAAATGTCCAATGCAACCATAGGCAAGAATGTAAACTTAATTGTATATACCGGTGGATGTACAAAGTGGAAGAATAATGTTATAAGCAACAAGACTAATCAGATATATCAGGTAAAAGATGGCGGACTCAAGTGCCTGGTTAAAGATGATGGTGATAAAGCCATGACTTCTCCATCCACCCTATCATCTTTCATAGAATATTGTACAAAGAACTTCCCTGCAAATAGAAATGATTTAATTCTTTGGGATCACGGCGGCGGTTCTGTAAGTGGTTATGGTTATGATGAAAAGAATTCATCCAAAGGCTCCATGACTCTTTCAGGAATCAAAAATGCCCTTAAGGCAGGTGGAACTACTTTCGACTTTATCGGCTTTGACGCGTGTCTTATGGCAACAGCTGAAACTGCAATTATGCTTGACGATTATGCAGATTATCTTATAGCTTCAGAAGAAACAGAACCTGGTATTGGCTGGTACTACACAAATTGGCTTAGTAAACTATCCAAGGATACATCAATGTCGACTTTGGAAATTGGAAAGAACATAATCGACGATTTTAATAATGCCTGTGCCAAATCCTGTAACGGACAAAAAACTACTCTTTCAATTGTTGACCTTGCAGAATTTGCAAACACAGTACCTGATAAGCTTAAGAATTTCAGTTTATCAGTAAGTGATTTGATAAAAGATGAAAACTATAAAAAAGTATCTGATGCAAGATATGAAACAAGAGAATTTGCTGCTAATACAAGAATTGACCAGGTAGATTTAGCAGATCTTGCACAAAATGTAGGCACTGATGAAGGTTTGGCTTTAAAAACAGCCATAATGAATGCAGTAAAATACAATCGCACCTCGGCAAATATTACCGATGCCTATGGAATATCAATTTACTTCCCATATAGAAGAACCAATTATGTGGATAAGGCAGTTGATACCTATGACGAAATTGGACTAGATGATGAATACAGTAACTGCATTAAACAATTTGCTTCCCTTGAAACCACAGGTCAGGTTTCTGCAGGAGGTACTTCTTCTCCTCTTGGATCACTTTTAGGTTCTGGTTCAAGTTCTGGTTCAGGAAGTGCAGATGTTATTGGTTCACTTTTTGAAACCTTCCTTGGAGGAGGTGGAGATATTTCAATTGATGGTCTCACTGGAATTGCATCAGGATTCTTAAGTGACCGAGCCCTTGATACTGATTACATGTCAGACTATGTATCCGATAACTACTTTGATGAAAGTGCCCTGGTTTGGGATAAGGAAAAAGATGGAAGTTACATTCTTTCACTTTCAGAAAAACAATGGTCTTTAGTTCATGAACTTGATAAAAATGTCTTCTATGATGATGGAAATGGTTATGTTGACTTAGGTCTTGATAATGTATTCTCATTTAACAATGATGGAGATTTAATAGCTGATACTGATAAGGACTGGCTTTCAATAGACGGACAGATTGTACCTTACTACCATACTGATACAACTGTTATAGATGGTGAAGAAACCATAACAGGTTTCGTTCCTTGTATGTTAAATGATTCTAGGGCAGAACTTATCATTGTATTTGATGAAAGTAATAAAGATGGTTATATCAGTGGTGCAAAATACACCTATAAACAAAACGAAACATTAACAGTTGCAAAGGAAATGACCAAATTAAATGAAGGTGATACCATAGATTTTATCTGTGATTATTACACCTATGATGGTACTTATGAAGATTCATATTTCCTTGGTGACCAGATGACTTATCATGAAAACATGACCATTAGCAATATTGCAATTGATGAAGGGGATGTAGTAATAACATATCTGTTTACAGATATTTATAATAACAAATATTGGTCAGAGAGTATAAATAAATAAACCTGTATGAAACAAATATAATAAACAAAAAAGAAAAGGTGATTTATGAAAAAAACTAAAAATATCTGCTTAACATGTACTCTTATTTTGGGATTGGCATTTGGAATATCCATTTGTAATCCTTCTAAAACATGGGCTCAAAACTCATCTACTAAAATACTTGAAACAGATGTTTCAACTCCTTCTTCTGACACTGTATTAGTCGGAATTGAAGGTAGCTACAGAGAAACTCCAAAAGCCTATGTGGAAAAGATAAATAAGATTCGACTTGAGGCCTGTGAAAAAGGATATCCTGATCCAAGAGACAGAAGCAAAAGTCTATCATTAATTGATTATGTACCAATTAAATGGTCGGGTGATTTACAATGGATTGCAAGAATACGTGCTGCTGAATCCACCATTAATGTGGACCACGTAAGACCAAATCTTACTTCAACTTTCACTCTTACTGCACCATCAGGTGTAGGTTCCTATGAAGAAGTACTTGCCTGGGGTGGAGATGGAATAAGTATGTGGTATGGTGAAAAAAATGACTGGATTAATAATACCGATGCTATAACCGGTCACTACACAAGCATGATTAATCCTGATAACTTATATGTTGGAATCTCATACTTCTACAGCACTAACGGTGCCTGGACATCAAGTTATGCTGGAGAGTTTTCCTTTGACCCTGCTTGTGAATCCGACGAACTTGAACCTTTATCAAACATTATTCAAACTGTGGAAGTTAAAAAAAGCAGTTTAAGTTCATGGAATATCTATACAAAGGATAATAAAAAAACAAATAAAATCAAACTTGGAAAAAGCAAACAATATGACTTAAAGGCAGTTACTAATTATGATGGTGCAAAGGCTTATGTAACATCACTTAATAACATTAAATGGTCTTTATCCAACAAGAAAGCTACTGTATCCACTTACGGAAAAGTAACCGGAAAAAAGGTAGGCAAATCAAAACTTAAAGCAGTTTGTAATGGCAAAACATATTCCCTTGATTTAACCATAAAACCACTACTTAAAAAGACATCCTTTACTTCCTACAGTGTGGCTAATAAAAAACTTAAGCTTAAATGGAAAAAAGGAACAAAAAGTTCTAGTGGCTACCAGGTTAAATATAAAATATATGGTACTTCAAAATTCAAAGCAAAAAACATTAAAGGTCGTAATAAAAACAAGGTATCCCTATCTAAACTTAAATCCGGATATCTCTACATAATAAAGGTACGCTCTTACCAAAAAATAGGCAAGAAAAAATACTATTCATCATGGTCAGATGAATTACTTTTAAGACCTTACTTTTAGTAGTTTAATACTCTATAATGTATACAAAAAAGGAACTGCGTTGGTACAACCAACGCAGTTCCTTTTTTATTAATCAATATACTTAAAAATAGCATCTAAACCGTTATCTGGATGGATGACCAATCAACTTCGTAATGTTCATAAGTTTCCGTTTGTCTTCCCATTAAAGAATTAGTAGACAACATTTCATCATACACATAATCTGGCAAACCTAATTCTATAGTTATAACCATTATATCTGTTAATGACTTCGCATCATATTGATCTTCTGAATCAACAGTAATCGATTTACCATCAGATGCAAAGCTCGTTCTTGGAGACGTACACATATCATAAGCTTTCTTCAATTCATCCAACGCTTCATCAATTTCTATTTGTTTTTTCACTTCTTCTAGTTTATTCTTTAAAACGCTTTTCTTCTATTCCTTTTAGAAAATCTTTTTTTAAATCCCTCTTGCTATGAAATATATACTGTTCTGACTTTGATAATTTTTCTCCCGCTTCTATCTTTTTACTCAACAACTCCAGAGTACAAATCAAATCAGCAACCTGAAACAATTTATAATCACTTGGTTTAACTCTTCTAACATCATAATCTGTTATTTCTGTAGCTAAAACCGTATTAAGTATTTTACTTAACTGCTTTTGTCCATTATCATAATATAACAAAACCTTGTCAAATGATTGAAAAAACACCAAATGATTTCTAATAAATCGAGATATTTCTCTGGCTATTTTTGCTTCAAGTTTCATTTCATCATTAAACAATTGTTTTTCAAAAACAAAAGTTTTATATGAAATATTACATCTTCTTGCAAAAAAGAAAAGCTTTGTAAATATAGTTCTTCTCTCATTAGGAGTAAATGCCTCATAAGGTGATTCTCTTCTTATTAGTGGTTCAGTATGGACTGCTCCTCTAGGGCATCCTATAGCATTCAATGAATTATCTAACCTAAATATTTCATTGGTAATATCATTACTTTGGTTATGAAAAACCATTGTAATTATATAATATGTCTTTCCTTTATCATTAAGACCCAAATCACCTGATTCATCAACAAAAATACTAACTATATTCAATACCAATCCCTTTCTAAAACAAATGGCGGGGAGTCTCCCCGCCGATTAGGTAGGACCTGGGTCTTTCGACCAGCCCATAGCTGTGTTACCACAACCTTCTATATGTAATATATCATACATTATGTCGTAAAACAATATGTATTTTTATAACAGACAGTAAATCGTACTATCTTTTTCCAACTTTTTCTGAAATAATAAATCTTGGTCTTCCCTTTATCTCATCATAAATCTTTGCAATGTAATAACCTATTATCCCAATGCTTATCATCATGACGCTTCCAATAAAACACTGAAGTATGATTACCGTGGTAAAGCCCACGGAAGCAGTACCTGTAAACTTTTGATAAACAGCAATAATTGAAAGAACCACAGAAACTACAAACATTATAACTCCAAGTGCTGTTACCACCTGCATTGGTGCTGTGGTGAAGGAAGTTATGTTTGTTATGGCATACTTTGTTAATGCTCTTGTTGACCACTTGGACTCCCCTGTTTCTCTTTCCCTTACATCATATTCTATCTGTATGGACTTAAATCCAACCCATGAGGATAATGCTCTAAAAAAAGCATTTTTTTCAGGCATATTAAGAAGAACATTTACGGCTTTTCTATCTAAAAGTTTGAAATCAGATGCCCTTGACATGTCAACTCCTGCCGCTTCACTTATCATACTGTAAAAAGCCTTTGCTGCCATTTTATGGAAGATTCCTTCTCTTCCCCTGCTTCTCTTTACACCTTCAATTATTTCATAGCCCTGTTCCCACATGCGATACATTTCCACTATTTTTTCAGGTGGATGCTGAAGATCACAGTCAATTACCACCACGCATTCACCCTCTGATTCAGATAGTCCGGCAAACATGGCAGACTCTTTGCCAAAGTTTCTGGAAAAACTGATTCCTTTTATTCTAACATCTGTTTCGGATACTTCCTTTATTCTTTCCCATGTGTGATCCTTTGAACCATCATCAACAAAAAGCATTTCGAAATCTATTTTTTCATTATCCAGAATACCCTTAATTGTATTTGCCGCTTTTTTTATAATGTCTTCTTCATTATAAGCAGGTATTATTACCGAAAGCATATGTTACTCCTTTTATAAAACTTCTAAAGAAATCACATTCATCCTTATTAGCGATTGCTGCTTCTTTTCTCTTCAAATCACAATGGAAAACATGGCAAAGTTCATTTTCATGATCCCCATATCTTCTGTAAAGAAATGGAACATTTTTATCTTCAAGAGCCTTTATCATAAACTGTGCCTGTTCCTTTAAGAAATCACCTGGACAGGTCATGACAAATGCACTTGGATAATCCTTGTGGACATATGTGGTTACATTGGCATCAGTTAAATCACCTTTTTTAAACTCATCCACAAATACAACTTTGCTCACTTCAATATCAAGTTCATTTTTAATCTCATCTTCAGTGAAAAAGTATTTGCCGCAATTAAGAGCAACTGCTTTTAGATTAATGTTTTGAGGTGGAGTTATACCAAGCATGTTTTCCTTATCTCTACTTGTAAGTATTCCTGCATAAATACCCAAAAGATGAGCTCCTGCAGAATCCCCCACAGCAAATACATTATCTACATCAAAGCCATATTTTTCACTGTTTTCTTCAATCCACTTAAATACAAGATTTGTGTCAACAATCTGAGCTGGATATGGGTGCTCTGGTGCTAATCTGTAAGAAAAGTTAATCACAGCAAATCCATGTTCACACAGGCTCATAGTATAATACTGATAGAGTTCCTTGTCGCCATAAACCCACGCGCCACCGTGAACACTTACTATAACCGGAAGCTTTTTATCCGCAAATGCTTTTGGTCTATACACATCCAAGCTCTGCCATTTCTTATCTTCACCATATACAATATCATCAAATCTTTCAACAGTACCTGGAGTAGTAAGGTCCTCATCTCTCTTTGCATCATTAATGGCCCAATTTACTCTGATATCGTTTACTGCATCCATTCCATTACTCATGTTATGTAAACCTCACATATTGCTTTTTATATCGTTTGCTATATCAATCTGTAGCACTCTTTAGTTTCCTGTTTATTTCATTAAGAACTCTTTTTTTATCCTCACTCCAAAGAGGTGCCACAAGAATTCTCTTATCCCCATCACCAGTTATGCGATGAATAACCATGTCCTTTGGAAGAACTTTTATTGCATCTACAACAATATCTGTATACTCTTCCATGGTCAAGCAGGAAAACTTTCCCTTATTATACTCTTCTTCTAAATCCGTACCCTTTAATACATGAAGAAGCTGTAATTTTATACCATCATTCTTTACACTTACTTTACCAACATATTTTACTGTATCAATGATATCTTCCTTTGTTTCCCCTGGCAATCCAATAATAACATGGGTTATTACTGGTAGGTTTATCCCATGAAGTTTTCTTACCGCCTCATCATAAATTGGTAGTTCATATCCTCTTCGTATGTATTTGGCAGTCTTCTCATGTATTGTTTGGAGCCCAAGCTCCACCCATACAGGCTTTATTCGATTTATCTCACAAAGAAGATTAATAACTTCTCTCGAAAGACAATCAGGTCTTGTGGCAATGGAAATCGCCACAATGTCCTTATGTTCAACAGCTTCCATGTACACCTTTCTCAATGTTTCCACAGGAGCATATGTATTGGTAAATGCCTGAAAATATGCAATAAACTTTTCAGGTCCTTTAACCCTTACTCTTTCCTTACCCAATTCTATTTGCTCTGTAACACTAAGAACGCTTCCTGTGGTAAAGTCACCAGAGCCTTTATCAGAACAGAAAATACATCCTTTGTTTCCTAATGTACCATCTCTGTTTGGACAAGTAAAGCCTGCATCGATTCCAATTTTATATATCTTTTTTCCAAATGTATCCTTAAGATAATTATTAAGGGAATAATAATCCATAATTATTTAACAACAATCTTTTCTAATAAAGATTTTCTTAAAAGCTTTTTATATAGTTTCTTCTTTGAAGAAGGTACGTAAAAAGTAATCTTTTTACTTCCACCTACATAAAATGCATATTTACTAATCTTCTTTAATTTCTTTGTTTTTATATAAACCTTTCTTAATCTACCACAGTTTCCAAAGGCGCCAATTTCAATTTTAGTAACATCTGCCAATATTTTTAGTTTTTTTAGTTTTCTCATTTCTAAAAATGATTCTTCGCCTATTCCAGTTACCTTATATTTTCTTCCATGATACTTTACATACTTAGGAATAGTTAATGTCTTTTTCTTTAATACCTTTTTTGATGCAACATCATATGTTTTAAGTTCTGTTTTTTTATTCTTAATTACTGCTTCATATTCAATATCACCACTTTTTATTTTGCATTCAGCAGCAAGCATAGGTTTATTCTTAAATTTCTTTGGAATGGTGATTTTTGACTTAGGGTAAAAAAATTCAATACCTGTAGAAACCTCTGGATTGTCATTCCTGATCAAACGACTTTCTATCTTATAAAGCCTGTTATCATTTTTACCAATGTAATAAACACTTGTTTCCTTATTATACCAGGTATCTTTATCAATTTCATAGGTTAAATCATCACCTAAAGCCTTGAACCTATTATTAATATAGATCAATGCCGGGCACTCATATTCTTCATAATACTGAATCACTCTACAAGAAATCTTTTCTCCCTTAACATCAAGCTTTACATCTTCTAATTCTGAATACTCATCTTTATAAACATTAAGAGTAACGTTCTCATCTATTTTTACTTCACCTACTAATGATTCTTCTTTTCTGTCATCATGCTCTAAATAATAACTGTCTATGTTTAAACGTTCCTTTTCATCCAAACCATCGTTATCTGAATCAATCATATATTTTTTCATACCATAATCATAATAATACTCTACATTCTTATTAAGATCATACCATTCATCAGTAACCTGAACTGGACCTTTCTCAGTATCCATTACTGTATCAGCCATATGCATGACTTTACCACTCTTATCTTCAATCAATTCTCTTTTTATTTTGTAACCTTTTCCTACTACATAGCCAACAACACACTCTGCTCCGTAAAGATTAACTTTTTGGGTATTTTCCCTAACCTCATTAAGATCCTTAACATAATCAAGATTTGTTTTAACATTTTTTTCTTCTGCCATGGTACTAAAACCAAATCCTGCAGCAAATATGCTTGTGGCTGCAATTAAAATGGCAATTCTTTTTTTCATTTTATACTCTCCTTCTTTTTAAGTAATATTAGGTAAATATTATTCATATAATTACCCAAAGACCTTGTTGATTATACCAAAAACTCTGATTAAACACAATAATATTTAATACGTATGATTATCCACTGCTCATTTATATACAAATAAAAAACCTATATCCCCAAACGAGGATATAGGTTTATAAACTAAACTAATTCTTAATTAGAACTTACCAGCCTTAGCTGCTTCTTCGATTGAAACAGCAGTTGAAACTGTCATACCAACCATTGGGTTGTTACCAGCGCCGATAAGACCCATCATTTCTACGTGAGCAGGAACTGATGAAGAACCAGCAAACTGTGCATCACTATGCATACGACCAAGTGTATCAGTCATACCATATGAAGCAGGACCAGCTGCCATGTTATCTGGGTGAAGTGTACGACCTGTACCACCACCTGAAGCAACTGAGAAGTATTTCTTACCTTCTTCAAGTCTTTCCTTCTTATATGTACCTGCAACTGGATGCTGAAATCTTGTAGGGTTTGTTGAGTTACCTGTGATAGATACGTCAACATTTTCCTTCCACATGATTGCAACACCTTCTGGAACTGAGTTTGCACCATAGCAGTTAACCTTAGCACGTGGTGAATTTGCATCCTTTGAGTAACACTTACGTGATACTTCTTTTACTGTATTTGTATATGGATCATATTCTGTCTCAACGAATGTGAATCCATTGATACGTGAAATAATCTGAGCAGCATCCTTACCAAGACCGTTAAGGATAACTCTAAGAGGTTTCTGACGAACCTTGTTAGCTTTTTCAGCGATACCGATAGCACCTTCTGCTGCAGCAAATGATTCATGTCCAGCAAGGAATGCGAAACATTCTGTATCTTCTTCAAGAAGCATCTTACCAAGGTTACCATGTCCAAGACCAACCTTACGTGTATCAGCAACTGATCCTGGAATACAGAAAGCCTGGAGACCTTCACCGATTGCAGCAGCTGCATCAGCAGCCTTTCTACAATTCTTCTTTATAGCAATAGCAGCACCTACTGTGTAAGCCCACTTTGCATTCTCAAAACAGATAGGCTGAATACCTTCGATTAAGTTATAAACATCGATACCAGCAGCTTCTGTGATTTCTTTACATTCTTCAATTGATGAGATACCATACTCCTTAAGACAAGCAAGGATCTGAGGCTCTCTTCTTTCATATGATTCAAATAATGCCATAATAAAATTCCTCCTATTCCTTATTCATGTCTTGGATCAATGAGTCTAGCAGCATCAGCAACACGGCCGTACTGACCCTTTGCTTTTTCTAATGCTGTGTTAGCATCATCACCAGCCTTGATGAAGTCCATCATCTTACCAAAGTTTACATACTTATATCCAATGATTTCGTCGTCTTCGTCAAGAGCGACGTCTGTGATATAACCATCTGTAAGTTCAAGGTAACGAGGTCCCTTATCAAGTGTACCATAAGTTGTACCAACCATTGAACGAGTTCCTTTTCCAAGATCTTCAAGACCTGCGCCAATCTGAAGACCACCCTCTGAAAATGCACTCTGAGTTCTACCATATACGATCTGAAGGAATAACTCTCTCATAGCTGTATTGATAGCATCACATACAAGGTCTGTATTAAGTGCTTCTAAAACTGTAAGTCCTGGTAAGATTTCTGAAGCCATAGCAGCTGAATGTGTCATACCTGAACAACCAATTGTTTCAACTAATGCCTCCTGAATAATACCATCTTTAACATTAAGGGATAACTTACAACATCCCTGCTGAGGTGCACACCAGCCAATACCATGTGTATAGCCTGAAATGTCCTCAACTTTTTTAGCCTGTACCCACTTAGCTTCTTCCGGAATAGGTGCAGCGCCATGATGTACTCCCTGATGAACAGGGCACATATTCTTAACTTCTGTTGAGTAAATCATATGATCCTCCTTTATTATTTTAATAGGATTATAAATATTAATAATCAGTATAAATGGTATCATAACTGAGACTTTTTATCAAGTTAAGATGGATATTTTTTTCACAAATAACAAATACACACACATTTTATATACTGCTTATTATCAATTCTCCCTTTCCCTCAATATTAAAATTATTACAATTTCCATTAGTAATAATAAAATGATCACCCTTTTTCATGCTCTTATCAAAAACAGAAATCTCTCCTTTGATAACGGAACAAAGCAAATAAGGCTTTTCGTTACTAAATTTTATATTACCACTACTTTCATTCTTTAAACTTATTTTCCAAACATTATAAAACTCAGTCGTAACAAGCTTCTTAACAAATTCATCATTTGTTGTATGTATGCCCATTTTTTTATTGTCCGGTACCTTAATAACATCAATGCATTGCTGTTTATGAAGTTCTCTTAATTTGCCATTTTGCAGTCTGTTATAATCATATAATCTATAAGTAATGTCACTGCTTTGCTGAGTTTCTAAAATAAGTGTACCACCCTTTATGGCATGAACTGTGCCTGGATCAATCTGAAGGAAATCACCCTTCTTTACCGGTATCTCCCTTATTAATTCATCATAACGATCATTATTAATACAATTCTTTAATTCCTCTTTATTCTTACAATTATGTCCTATTACTATTTTAGTATCATCATCACAGTCAATAATGTACCAACATTCCATTTTTCCAAGGGCCCCATTTTCATTAACGTAAGCATACTCATTATCAGGATGAACCTGAATACTTAAATCCTCTTTAGCATCAATTATCTTTGTAAGCAAAGGAAATACGTCGCCCCTCTTAACCGACTCGTCATCCCTTCCAAAAAGATAATAGTTTTCATTCCATACTTCACTTAGTTTTTTCCCGGCAAATGTTCCATTTGCTATGGTACAGTCTCCATTCTTATGGGCACTTATGGCCCAACATTCACCTATGTCTTCTCCCTCTTCATTGTATCCAAAGGAAGTTCTTAGTTTTTTTCCGCCCCATAGTACATGCTTAAATATAGGGTTTAATTTTAATATCTTTTCATTACCACCATTGTTATCCATCTTTATTCTCCATTTTTCAAGATAGAATCATCCAAAAACTCACAGAAAATTTCTAAATACTTTTTCAATGTATTCAATCTTTTCTTCTGCCATTTTATAGGACTCTTCCTTAGCACCGATATATAATTTGATTTTTGGTTCAGTTCCTGATGGTCTTATGCAAGCCCATGCATCACCTTCCAAATCAAAATAAATAACATTTGATTTTGGCAAACCTGTATTCTCAGTTTTATTTGTGGACAAATCCTTTATCAATCCAGTATTATAGTCTCTGATTCTTGAAACCTTAATATCACCAACTGTTTCCAAACCATTACTTCTTATGTCTTCCATAATACTATTAATCTTAGCAAGACCTTCTACACCTTCAAGTGTAATGGTAATTAGTTTTTCTCTGTAATATCCATATTTTTCATATAATTCATTCATGGCATCATCTAAAGTCTTTCCCTTACTCTTGTAAAAAGCAGCCATTTCAACTAAAATTTCCACAGCTACACATGCATCCTTATCCCTTGCATATGTACCACTTAATGCGCCATAACTTTCCTCAAACCCATAAACAAAATCATAAGAATCATTTTCTTCAAATTCCTTTATCTTTTCACCTATAAACTTAAATCCTGTAAGAGTTGTAAAGCATTTTGCTCCATATTCCCTTGCAACATCATACACCATATCTGTGGATACAATGGTACTTACAATTGCTGGATTTTTAGGAAGTGTTTTAGTTTCCTTACGTTCTCTAAAGATATATTCAGCCATAAGAATACCTGACTGATTACCATTAAAACTTACATACTCACCCTTTTCATTTTTTACATACACACCAAGTCTGTCTGCATCTGGATCTGTTGCAAGAACAATATCTGCATCAACTTCACTAGCCAATTTCAACGCAAGTACAAAAGCATTGGAATCTTCAGGATTTGGATAGGAAACAGTTGGAAAATCTCCATCAGGTTTTTCCTGTTCTTTTACAATGTACACATTTTTAATTCCAATTTCCTTTAATACTCTCCTTACATTGATATTACCTGTTCCATGAAGTGGTGTATAAACAACTTTTAATTCATCACCCATTTCCCTTACTATTTCAGGATGAACAAGCTGCTTTTTAAGCTGCTCTACATATTTATCATCAAAGTCTTCTGGTAATACGTTAAAAAGTCCTTTACTTATTGCATCTTCCTCGCTCATTGTTTTGCAGTCTTTGTAATCTAAAACCCCAGCAACACAATTCAAAATGTTCTGATCATGAGGCGGAGTTATCTGAGCACCATCCTCAAAATAAACCTTATATCCATTATATTGGGCAGGATTATGACTTGCAGTTATTACAATGCCAGCTATACATGATAATTCTCTTACGGCAAATGATAATTCAGGAGTTGGTGTCAATCTGCTAAAAATGTATGTCTTAATTCCATTTGCATTAAGACAGAGAGCAGCTTCCTTAGCAAATTCAGGAGACATGTGTCTGCTGTCATATGCAATTGCAACACCCTTAGCTGGTGCTCCTTCAATTTTATTAATATAATCTGATAAACCTTGAGTAGCCTTTCTTACTGTATAAATATTCATGCGATTACTACCCATGCCAAGTTTTCCTCTAAGTCCACCTGTACCAAATTCAAGATTCTTATAAAAACGATCTTCTATTTCCTTTTCATCAAGATTAATTAATTCTTCCCTAACTTTTTCATCAAAATAATCACTGTTAATCCACTCATTATATCTTTCTTTATAATTCATCTTTATCTCCTGCTAATTATTACTTCCATTAATTATTTCAAGATTATCCTTTATCATCTTATTCCTTTGCAATACACATGCTCTGCTTGTATACATGTCCTTTGGAGTATTAAATACATAGTCAATAAGCCTTGAAAGGGTTGTTGAAGCCACATGGAGTCTTGTATCAGAAGAAGCATAATAAATATATACTTCATCCTTTTCATTAACTACTGCACCATTGGTAAATACAACATTACTAACATCCCCCACTCTTTCCTCTCCTAATGGAGCAATTAAATATCCTGAAGGTTGTGCAATAACTTTTGTAGGATCATTAAGGTCCGTGGCAAATGCATAAATAACATATCTAAGTCCTGCTGCAGTATTTCTAACACCATGAGCTATATGTATAAATCCCTTATCTGTTTTTATAGGAGTAGCTCCTGCACCATTCTTGCTTTCAGTAATGGTATGATACATTCTTCTGTTAATTATGATTTCATCTTCAATTACAGCATTTTCAATATCATCACAAAGTCCAAAACCAATTCCCCCACCGGAACCGGTTTCTATAAAACCATCCATAGGTCTTGTATAAAAAGCATATTTTCCATCTACAAATTCAGGATGTAATACCACATTCCTTTGCTGAGGAGATTTCTTTGTAACTAAGTTAGGAAGCCTTTCCCATTTTTTCAAATCCTTTGTTCTTACAATACCGGCCTGGGCAACAGCCGCAGATAAATCATGGCTTTCAGTATCCTTACTTTCAGAACAGAATACTCCATATATGTATCCATCCTCATGCTTTGTAAGTCTCATGTCATATACATTGGTTTCCCCATCACATATTCCAATATCAATTGGCATGTTCTTAAATCTGAAACCAGATACCGGATTATCACTTTCGCATACAGCAAAAAAAGATTTTCTATCATATCCTTCAATTCTTGCCACAAGATAGTATTTCCCATTAAGATAAATGGCACCTGCATTAAACACTGCATTTATGCCTAATCTTTCCATAAGATATGGATTAGTTTCCTTATTCAAATCGTATTTCCAAAAATAAGGTATGTGTTCCCTTGTTAAAACCGGGTTTTCATATCTGTTAAAGATACCATTATAAAAATCTGATACTTTATTTTTTTTACTAACAACTTCTTCATATTTGCTTACAATGTTTTGTAAGTTTTCTTCATAACTTTTAAACATGTATCTCTCCTCTTCTAATTAATTCAAAGCACATTCTTCCAGTATGGTATGGGCATTTCCAAGGCTCAACTATAGGTTTATTACTTGGATTTCCAAACCTGTCTGTCTGCCAATACCATTCAGAACCGATACGCTTGTCAATCATGTAATTCTTAATGTATTCCCAGATTGACTTAATTGCCTTTTTATACTTAATTTTATTATTTTCCTTTTCATAACCACTGTAAAAACCTACAATGGCTTCAGCCTGAACCCACCAAACTCTTGACTGTTCAACAATGCCCTCACATTTTTCAGCAGGAAGGGATGCTCCATCAAATGCCTCTTCATAAATATGTTCTCTTATGTCAGAGGTAATCTTATCAAACTCATCACTATATTCTTTCTCATCAATTATTTCAACTGCTCTATCAATAAGCCACGCAGCTTCAATGTCATGTCCATAGGAATAAAGATCAATAAGAGTGTTATATTTTTCATCAAAGAACACCTTTAACCTCTTTTCATCATAGTCATATACCTTTTGTGCAAATATATTAAGAATTTCTTCAATGCATCTTTTTACTCGATAATCTCCTGATACCTTAAATAGTTCAGTATAACTTTCCAAAACATGTAAAAGCGTATTCATGGTACGTTTTGCTTCAACACCATTTTCCGATAATTTATCATTACCTGCAGGTTTAAAATCAAAAGTAAAACACTCAAGATAACCATCCTTGTCACGACATTTGCCCTCAATTAATTCAAATAAATCAAAGGCATGCTTTAAGGCATCATTATTTCCTGTTGCTTCGTAATATGCCGAAAGAGCATAAATGGCAAATGCCTGATTATATGTATGTTTATTATCATCCTTTACGCTACCATCATAGTTTAATGACCAATACACGCCACCATACTTTTTATCCATGCATTTGTTCACAAGAAAATCATATGCATGGTCAGCATATTTAATGTATTCATTACTAACAAGTCTTATCTTTGCGTTTGAAAAAAACCAAAGTATTCTACTGTTTAATATGCATCCCTTTTCAGACTTTTTATCAAGGTCAAGATTATAGTTTAAAAGACCAAAATATCCTCCAAACTCATCATCCTTCAAATTCTGCCAAAAAGGAATTACATGATTTTTAAATTCCAAAACTATTTCGTTATTCAATTTCTTCCTCTTTTCTGTCCATAAAGAAAAGACTCATACCCGACAATGGTCCGAATATGAATCTTTTCTTTAAATCAACCAGTATAACAAAACTTTATCTGATTCCTATCTCTTTATCGGATTCACTAAGTACACTGTGTTCCTTAATATAATCAGTAATAATATCAAGTGTGGTATAAGCAACACATACATAACTATCGGCAGCGCCATAATATATAGCCATTCTTCCTGTATCAGCATCACATAATGCTGCACATGGGAAGCATACATTTGGTACAAAACCTCTTTCTTCATACCACTCCTGAGGAGTAATAAGAGTTGTATTACATCTGTACTTAACTATTGATGGATTTTTAAGATCTAAAATTGCACCACCAATACTGTATACAAAACCATTACATGTACCGGTTACTCCATGATAGATTAAAAGCCATCCTTCGTCAGTTTTAATTGGAGCAGCGCCTCCGCCAATCTTAACATTTTCCCACCAGTTTGAGCTCTTGCCCATAACATGTTTATGTTTGCCCCAATACGTAAGATCCGGACTTTCACTTAAGAATATGTCTCCAAATGGTGTATGTCCACTGTCGCTAGGTCTTGAGAGCATCACATAATTATTATTAATCTTTTCAGGAAATAGAACTGCATTACGGTTAAATGGTATGAACGGATTGTCCAGTCTTATAAAGGTTTTAAAGTCTGTGGTTTTAGCAAGTCCTATTGATGCTCCATAAAAGTCTGTACACCAAATGATATAGTAAGTATCCTCAACTTTAACCAGTCTCGGATCGTACGCATATACGGGGTTATAAACTTTTCCATTTTCATCTACAAAATTTATTTTTTCTTTTTCAAAATTCCAATTTAAGCCATCTTCACTTCTGCCTAAGTAAATATATGGAACACCATTAGTCTGTTCACCTCTGAATACTCCTATAAATCCGCCCTCATAAGGTACCACTGCTGAATTAAAAATTCTTGCAACACCTTCAATAGGATTACGATTTATAATTGGATTTTCTGTGTGTCTCCATAACGGTTCCTTAACGCCCTCTGCTCGCTCCTGCCATGGCAAATTTGGAATAGATATTCCATTAACTAATTTCATATTTTCATTTAGGATTTTAAATCCCTTTCCCTTTCTTATAATTACCCTATTAATTATTCTTTAACTGAACCCTGTGTCATACCTGCATAAATCTGCTTCTGTAATAAGATAAATGCTATAAATGTAGGTAAAAGAGTTATTACAATACCCGCACAAATAATTTCCCACTTTGAGCCATAAGGTCCTGTGAATTTATAAAGTGCTGTAGAAATAACTGCATATTCCTGTCTTGGCATATACAAGTATGGTGTGTAGAATTCGTTGTAATATCCAACACCCTTAATGATGACTACTGTGATAATTGCCGGTTTTAATAATGGGAATATGATTTCCCAATAAATCTTAAAATAAGATGCTCCGTCAATAATAGCAGATTCATCAAGAGAATATGGAATATTATCCAAAAACTGTAAGAAAATATAAATACTAATAATGTCTGTTCCAGCGAATAAAACTATTGTTGCAAGTCTAGTATTATATAATCCCATATTCTTAATTATCTGAAATACACTCATCTGCATTGTGATACTTGGAATAAGTGATGCGATTAAGAATAAATTACTGATTAACTTTCTACCAGGGAACCTAAATCTGCTGATAATATAAGCTGTCATGGTTCCTGTAAAAATAGTTGCGATAATTGAGAAGAACAAAATTATTGCTGTATTTTTAAAACCAACAAGCATGTTACCATCTACAAATGCTGTCTTATAATTATCAAATACCCATTTTTTGGGAAGACTAAATACACCTGATGTTAAGAAATCCTCATGACTCTTAAAGGAACCAAGAATTACAACCACCAAAGGAAGCAAGGTTATAATAACTGTAATAATTAATATGATGTGTTTAATAATATTAATTCGTTCTTTTTTCTTCCTGCTCTTTGCTGAAGCATCAACAATCTGTTTACCATTGTCCATACTCATGTTCTAATCCTCCTTTCCTTCAATAAATCTCTTCTGTATAAATGTTACAATCATTATAAGGACAAGAAGTTCTATACCCATAGCGGATGCAAGACCAATCTTCTTACTCTTAAAAGCTGTCTGTAAAGTCTTAATTACAAATGTTGAAGAACCATTGCTTCCGCCTGTCATAATATATGGAATTTCAAATACACTGATGGCACCCTTAACTGCCAAAATAAGATTCAAGCTTACAACCATTCTGATATTTGGTAGTACTATGTACTTAAACTGCTGCCATGCATTTGCTCCATCAATTCCAGCCGCTTCATATAACTCTCTATCAACTGACATTACAGCACCATTGAACATTACCATGTTTTGTCCCATATATCTCCAAAGAGATACAAATACAAGGGATATATTAACTATTTGAGGATTACCCAACCATAATGGATGGTCGCCCTTTGCACCAAAGAATGTCAATACAGAATCCAATGTTCCTCCGCCTTTGTAGAAATAAAGGAACACCATACCTACTGCAACACCATTTATTAAACTTGGGAAAAAGATTACACCCTTGTAAAAATTTTCTGCCCTAACTTTCGTATTTAATAACATCGCAAAGAACAGTGCCAAACAAATCTGAATAATTGAACCAACAAAATAATACAAACTGTTCTTTAAAACTTTTAAGTATTCAGGTCGTGTAAATATCTCTATGTAGTTTTTTAATCCAACCCATTCTTTTTTTACACTAAATCCATCCCATTTCATAAAACTGTATTTGATCATGTCCAAAAATGGGAGATATGTAAATGTCAGTAAAAGGAATAAAGGAACAATCAAGAATAATACTATAGTCAAATTCTTTTCACGATTTCTTTTTCTATTCCTTCTTAGCTTAGCCTCCGTAGCTTTATACATCGTTTTTTCCTTTCTTTATACTCCTCCTGCCTTAAGGGGAAGACTTTAATGGGAGGAGTTTCTTCCCCGGCATAGAGGTAGTTATTATTTATCCCAATCTGCATTGACGGTTTCTAATGCAGCGGACCACTTATCATTCCAAACTTTCATTACATCATCAAAGTTCTTATTTCCAAGCTGTGACTGACCAAGTGCAGTATCAATAATATCAAGCTGATATTCTGATCCTGACCAGAGGTTTAATTCTGATTCATTATGTACAGCATCCCATTTACCTTCATTTTCTGGAGAAGCTGGAAGGGTTACGATAAACTCAACATCGGCAAATGCTGCAAGTGTTTCCGGAAGATCAGAACCATTTACAATTGAAATCTCACCCTGCTTATCAGCAAAACCAGATTCATTAAGCATGTAATCAACCCAAGCATAAGCTGTTGGCTTATTCTTTGATGTTGTAGGAATACCATATGAATAGTCAGCATCAGCACCAACATAAATGTTTCCGTCATCTGCTGCTACAGGGAATGGCATAACTGCAATATCATCTGGATGATCTCCAGCTTCCTTGAACTGGCTAATTGCCCATGAGCCCATAACCATACATCCGATTTCACCATTGTTAATCATGGTCTTACTTCCTTCCCAATCAGATGTTACAGGATCATCTTCACATAAACCATTTGCTACAATTTCATAAAGTAAATCATATGTCTTATATCCAGGCTTACCTGAATCAAATGGTGTAGAATCATTACTCATGTCATCGTTAATGTAGCTTCCGCTTCCAGATACAGCACCAAGATATGCTTCCCACTGTGAAAGTGCCCAGCTATCATGGTAGTTTGTATAATATGGAATTGCATCTGTGTTATCTTTAACTTTCTTAAGAGCGTCTATGAACCCATCTGCTGTCTTAGGTACATCTGTTACACCTGCATCAGCAAATACCTTTGAGTTATAAATAACACCGCCTGCATTAGCACCTGATGGAAGTCCGTATACAGTCTTATCAAGAGTTGTTGCATAAAGGAATGTCTCTGAATACTGTTCCTTTAATTCATCAACTGTACCAAAGTTTTCAAAATATGATTCATAATCCGCACTTGCTACTGATGTAGGAACCATACATACGTCACCGTATTCACCACCCTGAATTCTGATTGACATGTCGTCCTCGTAATTTTCAATCGCTTCAAAGTTTACTTTTGTTCCTGGATACTTTTTCTCAAACTCTTTTGCATAATCAGCAAAATCAGTATCGATAAGGTCTGTTCTCTGTGTAAGAACTGTTATGTCACCTTTTACTTCTCCAAGAAGATTTTCGTTACTAGTTACAAAATTGAGTTTTTCATCAGCTTTTCCGTTACCCTTATTCCCTGATGAGTTTCCTCCACATGCTGATAATGATGCTATCATTGCAACATTAAGAGCAATACACGATGCTTTTTTAATAGTTTTCTTCATTTCAAGCATACTCCTTCCTGTTTACGTTCTTTTTTGTTTTATAAATATTTAAATCGGCCACCCCGATATTAAATTCTTCAGGAGACATTTAGTCTCCCTCTTTTAAGGTTTAGGTTTTAGAATAGGTAAATAATTAATTAATTAGTCGGATGTATTTTAATTAATTTTTACTTAATTGCACCATTATAATACCACCATATCATATATGTGTCAATGCTTTTTTAAGTAAATTTTACTTTAAATATTGTTAGTTTTTTAACTAACATTAAAAAGGCCGTATTTTACTACATACGACCTTTTTATGGTAAAGAAAAAAGACAGGAGCCCAAAAGCTCCTGTCCCATAATATTTAACAATATTTATTATACGGTTTTTCTTTCAACGATGCTTCCATATACAATAACCGCTCCGCTTTTCACAATACTTCCATTTCGATAATTATTCAAAATATTAACGCACTGTTCAATCATGCCATCCACGTTTACTCTATATGTTGTAAGTTCAACTCCCTCAGGAATATTATCAGCATAATCATCATATCCCACTACTGCAACATCCTTTGGAACATTAAGCCCCTTTGCCTTTAATGCTTCAATTAATCTGTAGGCAATCACATCACAGTTACATACAAAAGCATTCGGCATTTTTTGTGGGAACTTAAAATCAATATATCTGCCTTGATCGTCTCTGTCTTCTAATACCCATTTCTCCTCAAACTTAATATCATGGGCAATTAGATATTTTCTATATCCCATGTATCTGTCAAGGATACTTCTGGTCTGTTTATAGCTACCAATAAAACCTATTTTTTCATATCCATGTTTATATAAGTATCTTGTAAGCAAGAAACCACCATTTATGTTATCACCTATTACTGTATCAATATCATAATTTTCATTTTCAAAATCAAAAAATATTATTTTATTACCAGTGGAATTTAACGTATTTATAAGTGCTTCCTTAACTTCACCAATAATTATGACACCTGCAAGATTGTTGCCCTTAATTACATTAGGCATGCTGCCCTTTTCTTCATCACTTTCCCTAACAATCTCAAGCATGCCTATATAGCCGCTTTCAGACAGTTTCATAATCATCTTATGATAAATTTTAAAATAAAAAGATCCTTCACTAATAAACTTTTCAGATATGATTATTGCTACATTCTTGCTGATTTCCTCAGGTAGCAATGCATTTTTATCATATACATAACCCATCTCTTCTGCTTTTTCAATAATCTGGGTTCTAAGTTCTTCACTGACACCTTCTTTACCCGATACAGCTTTATGCACCGAAACAACACTGATACCCAATTCATCAGCAATGTCTTTCATTACTATTTTTTTTGCCATATTAATCTCCAATTTCTCGAATAAATCAAGTATACTTAATTCACTATTTTAAGAAACTTTTACCTTTACTATTTTACTCTAATTATTGGTGTTTTCAAGTTATTACGCAAAAACTATCAGGTAATACAAAAGGTTCCCGGACATTCATATTCCGGGAACCCAAGTTTTATTTTATTTTATAATTGTTGGACTTTGATTTTTTAATCATATTCTTATATGCTTTTTTCTTACCCTTAACAATTTTAAAATGAATTCTTTTACCCCTTACGCGATAGAATGCCTTTTTGCCTATCTTATTAAGTTCTTTAGTTTTAATAATAACACTCTTTAATTTTTTACAACCAAAGAAAGCTTTCTTACCTATCACTATCACATTCTTACCAATTACAACTTTTTTAAGCTTTTTATTATTCTTAAATGCCCCATTTGCTATTTCTGTAACTTTATAGGTAATGCCATTTTTCTTTATTGATTTTGGTACAACTATCTTTTTGATTTTCTTTGACAAAGCTTTCTTCAATGATACTTTTCCACCATTTGCTGTGGATTCAAGTACAACATACTCTGCCCTTGTCTTTTTATCCTTTATAATTGTTCCCTCTTTTAATATATTTACATTTACATCAGAATCAGTGTTTACATCACTACCCTTTCCTGAATCTTTATCCTTATCATTCTCTTTGTCATTATCTGATTCTTTATTTGTATCTTCCTCATTTGCTGATAAATCCTTAAGAGCTTCTTTACTAATGATAAGGCCATAATCATCTGTATCATCAAGATATGTTTCATCAATCTTAACAAATCTTATGTCATCAAATACTACCTGTCCATTTACAACATAATGACCATCCTCATCCTTAGTTCCATTATAGTTTTCAGGAATGGAATTACACCATAACTTAAAGTTAGTAATATTGTCCACACTAATACTTTCTGTACCACCTTTTTTGATAAACGAACTAAGTGGTATTGTTACATAAGCACTTTCCGTACCCTTTACAAAATCAGTAAGATATGCTTCATAATAATCATTTAACTGAATTACCATCTTTTGTCCGTTACCATCAGGTTTTACCCACATGGAAATAGCATTATACTCTGAATAATCATTTTTTTCAAAAACTCTGCCAAGGCCTCCAGTCCATACTTCTGATCCTTTATATGAAAGAGTATAATTAAATGCACCACCAAAGCCGCCTTCACTCTTTTCATCCTTTGAAAGGCTCATAACAGAACTACAACCTGTAGCCGAGTTATCATCTCCCCATTTACCATTCAAAAATGCATCATTTCCATAATAGTATTCAAAATTATCTATAATGTTTTCAGGCATCACATCAACATCTTTATTAAAGTTAATAAAGTATGCACCGCCTACAAATAATTCTTCATTATCTGCATTATATGCGTATACTTCTACGCTTCCTGTGCTTGTTTTACCAATGCGCTTTAACACATCCTCTGTAACGCTTGCAACATAAATATCTGTTCCTTCTTCTTTATTTCCTTCTATAACAATTTCTTCTGAATCTTCACTTGCCTTTATTACAAAATTAACAATATTTGCATTACTTACATTTGCCGAAAATTCACAAGCTTCTTTAATAACAACATAGTTTTTAGGTTCAATCAAATAACCTCTTAGTTTGTTACTTAATCCATTCAAGGTTACTGTAGAAGCACTTGCAATGGCAGCATCTGCACTACCCATGTCTCCTGTAACATAAAATAATGTTCCATTACCAAAAATTGATTTTTCGTTATTATAGGCACTTATAAATTCATTAATCATCTCCTGTCCCAAATCATCATCAAATTTAAATGGAACAAAGAAATTACTGCTATCAAAGTTTGCCCATAACAAGAAATATGGAATTCCTGTTTCCACCGCTGTATTTACAACATTATTATACCAGTCATGTCCAAGGGTTGGATTTCCACTTACCATTAAACTATCTTTTCCAGCACCTGTAATTCTAATACCTGTTTCTGCAATTGCAGGAATCTTTCCTTTTTCATCAGCAATTTCTACAACCACCTCACAGCTTTTCTTTAAAGCCTTAAAGAAATTATCCCCTGTGTAAACATTTTTGTCTGCATAATCATCATAGTAATCAAAAGCAATAACATCAACATATGAATCACCAGGATATCTTTCAAGATAAGTTTCCTGATTCTCAAATGGTCCATTTGGAGAATAAACATATATGAAATTATGTACTCCCTTGTTTTCTAAATATGTAACCATATATCTCCACATGGATTTATATGATTCAACACTTGTAGATGTTCCCCACCAGAACCATCCTCCACTATTTTCATGGAAAGGTCTAAATAGAACAGGAATATTCTTTTCCTGTAATCTGTCAGCATACTTTGCGATTATGTCAAGGTAAGCATTAAATCTGTCATTGTACATGCCACCTTCTAAAATATAATCAGCACATGGTGTCAAATCCTTTGATTCCATGAAATCGCATTTAGTAAAATCATACCCAAACTCATCATCAGATTCCACTATTTTACTATTGGTAAAGTTAGGCATATGGCATGAAAGAGTAATAAGACTTCCTCCATTATACGCCTTAAGAGAAGCTTCTACAGATGCATCAATAGCTTCTTTTGTTGTGGTTTTTGCTGTTTCACAACCTGCCAAGGCTAATGTGTCTATTCCAAATAAACCTGCTTCACTTCCTGTAATATCTTTAATGTCTGAAGTTTCACCATTATCCCTAACTGATCTGAATGTGGAATTCTGATGTCCAAATAAAACCTTATCATCCTCTCTAAGTGCAGTCATATAGGAAGCCAATGCCTTAGTTGCATCTGTTGCATTTGCATCAACCAATGTAACACTCTTAGCCATCTTGCTTGTATCAACCATATCGATGTCACCCTTTACTTTTTCTGTAATTTCAACATAATCTTCAGATGAATCTAATTGAACTATGCTTATATTACTAATATCAATGTCACCTTCAAATAGTGTTCCCACACTTCTTATGATAACCTGGCCAAATGTATCAAGATTCTCTCCAAACTCCATGGACACATTACATGAATATGTGTCATTCCCATTATCAGTAAAATTAGAAGCATAATACATAGGCCATCCAAGTTTTACAACATTATCCCAATTATTTACTTCATTAAAAAATGTAACTTCAATTTTAAGATATCCATTTTCACTTAGAGTTGATAACTCCTCACCACTAATAGTCATGTCAAAGTTTAACATGCTTCCTTTTTTAACTCTTTGTTTATTACCATCCAAAAACAGTTTTGCCTGATTATCCCAATCATTCCAATCCTCCTCCTGTGGAAATCTAACTGCATTTGTAGCACCACCATTAGAAGACCAGACAATGGTTTCATCTTCCTTGATATCAATATTATTATAATTAATACCATCAGCAGATACATTACCTACATTTAATCCACTTGTTGGAGAAAATGTCATTGTGCATACCAAACCAAGAGCAATTACCTTGTTTAGTATTTTCTTACTTTCTTCTTTTTTCTTTTTTCTCATCTTGTTCTCCTTATTTGTCTTTATAACAACTTTGAGAACTTTTATGCCTATTGTTTTTAGCAATTATTAAAACGCCCTTGCATTTTCCACCTTTATCAAATCTGGCTCAAGTGGCAATCCAATATTATTATATAAATTAACCACTCCAAAATCCGTCCAACCATATCTAACCATATTTGGCGTGTTGCAATCGCTTATTTTAATACATACCTCCTTTCCATCAATAACGGCATCACTCTTCTTAAAGTTCTCTCCATCGCTTGTTATCTCAAAGCCGTATATCTTATATTCCTCATTGTTTATTTCCGTATTATTATCTATTACTACTTCATCCTTAACATTTGCTGTAAGAATCTTACCATCTGTACTTCTTACTCTTATTCCACCATATGTATCCATAAGAGAAACCCTTAAAGTATCTCCATCCATATATGCCTTATTAATACGCATGTTTTTATACTCATTAGTTTTTTTATAAACCATGCCAAGAGCCTGTAATGCAAGTCTCTCTCCCGGTGTTTTTTTATCCAAAGGATGAATGTTATCAAATTCACCGCAGTCAATAAGACAGGCAAGTCCCACCCCTTCCTCTCTTCTTGAAAGTAGCGCCTGCTTATCCCTTAATCCGGTAAATGTCAATATATCCTTTTCGCCCTTTGCAATATACATAGGGAGCTGAGTAATAATAAAAGGAAGTTCTTCCGCATCAAAAATACCAAAATCTCTTCTCCATGTGTCTATGACTGCTTTATTAAGTAAGTCATAACATTCCTTTCGACTCCAGTCTTCCTCAGCCTGATAATAAATAAATCCCTTAATACCGTAAGGTATAACTCTCTTTACCATGCTTTCGTATAAACCATAAGGTCTAAAAGGAGACCTTCCACCCATTGGCTGTGGCCATGGGCATAATCCTGCCTTTTCATTTATAACTTCCCAGTTAATATCCGGATCTTCTTTCTTAAGATCATCAACCCTTTTACACCATGCATTATATTCATCATTATATGCATCCATTTCCTGTTTATAAGTTTCATCACTTTTTGTACTTATTACATCTTCCCACTCTTTAAGATATTCATGAGCACCTTCTATATTTCTAAACTCTTCCTTAGGTGCCCAACAGGTAGCACTTGTCCCACCCCAGTAACAGTCTATTATACCGATAGGTACGTTTAGTTCCCTATTTAGTTTTCTTGCAAAATAATAAGCCACTGCAGATACATCCTTAATCTTTTCACTATCTGCATATTTCCATTCTGTTTTTGCTTCCGCTTTAATTAATTCATCATCTACTACAGCAATTTTAGGAACATTATAAAATCTAATACTATTAAAGTCGCTCTCTTCAATAACCGCAAGTCCATCTTTACTATTTTGGAGTTCTAACTCCATGTTGGACTGACCCCCGGCAAACCATACATCTCCAATTAAAATATCCTTAATCACAATATGTCCCTTACCTTCAACAATCATGGTATGTGGACCACCTTCCTTTAACGGCATCAAATCGATATGCCATTTTCTTATACCTGTTTCTCTGGATTCTTTATCATATAATCCTTTTGTAATATATGTTCTTCCGGCAAATGTTATTTTAATTACTTCTGATCCTTCACAAGTACCCCATATTCTATTTTGCTTATTTCTTTGTAATACCATTCCATCTTTAAATATCGCAGCAAGTTTCATTCGTCTTTCCTTTCATATATACACATACCAATTTATACTAGTATGCCATTTTATTATACTAATCCAATTTACACATATTATTTTAATATGTTTTTAAGTAAATTCAATGGTAAATTTATACAGTTTTTTTACTTAATTTTTATATATAATGACCACAGGTTGTATTAAAAATGTAAACTTAAATACCTATTACAAATCAAAAGTACAAATTAAAAGGGGCTTTAAAAAAGCCCCACAACAGTTTAGATATTCTTAATCAATATATATTTCGTATTTTTCAAACTCTTTTTTCAGTTCACTAAGCCCCCTAAACAATATTCCTTTCATGCCCACATCATCAGCGCCTTTAATATTTACTTCCCTATCATCCACAAATATACACTCCGTTAGGTTTAGTCCAAACCTGCTTTCTAATAATCTATATATTTCAGGATATGGTTTTATATGTTTTTCATCTCCTGAGATTATATATCCATCTGCATTTTTTAAGAATCTGAATGTAGGCCAGTGCATCTTTGCAAGATCTTCTGGATAATTGGATAAAATATAAACTCCCAATCCCTTATCTTTAATGGTCTTTAGTAAATCATACGAATAATCATATTCCTTAACTATATCCATTATATTATCACAAAACATATCTAATTCTTTTTCATACTGTGGGTTTTCTTTCTTATATATTTCTGAAGCCTGTGGAATTGTAAGAACACCCTTATCCATCTCATTCCAGTGAGGAGAATTAATAATATTATTTGTAAAATCCTCAACCATTTTTTCAGTAAAGCCAAGACTCCTCATGTAATCTTTATAACAAAAATCTACAAGTACATCTCCCACATCAAATACAATATTTTTTATAGCCATATCTTCCTCCATTTGCCCATAATATAATTATTTTATTCATCTGAATTTTTAATAAGATACTAAAAACACAAAACTGACATCCATACTATTATAATATAGATGCCAGTCATTATCCTTTAATTATTTAGCTTCAATATATCCCTTAGCCACAAGAGTTTCAGCACAAAGAACTGCTCCACCTGCAGCGCCTCTAAGTGTGTTGTGTGATAAACCAACAAACTTATAATCATATACAGTATCTTCACGAAGACGACCAACTGAAATACCCATACCACCTTCATAGTTTACATCAAGTGCTACCTGTGGTCTGTTATCATCCTCTAAATACTGGATAAACTGCTTTGGTGCGCTAGGAAGATCAAGTTCCTGAGGAACACCACTAAAGTTAACCATTGCTTCAATAAGTTCTTCCTTTGTTGGCTTCTTAGCAAACTTTACAAATACAGCTGCTGTATGACCATTAAGTACAGGAACTCTGATACACTGTGTTGTAATAACTGGGCTTTCTGCCTTTACAATTACACCATCTTTGATTTCACCCCAAAGACGAAGTGGTTCCTGCTCACTCTTTTCTTCTTCACCGCCAATGAATGGAATAATGTTTCCTTCCATCTCTGGCCAATCCTTAAATGTCTTACCAGCACCTGAAATTGCCTGATATGTTGTTGCTACAACCTCAACAGGTTCAAACTTCTTCCAAGCTGTAAGAACTGGTGCATAACTCTGAATTGAGCAGTTAGGTTTAACTGCAACAAAACCCTTCTTTGTACCAAGTCTTTCTCTCTGATACTTAATAACCTCAAAATGTTCTGGGTTAATTTCAGGAACTACCATAGGTACATCAGGTGTCCATCTATGTGCACTGTTATTAGAAACAACAGGAGTCTCTGTTTTAGCATAGGCCTCTTCAATAGCTTTAATTTCATCCTTTGACATGTCTACTGCACTAAATACAAAGTCAACTTCTGATGCTACTTTTTCAACTTCATTAACATTGGCAACAACAAGTTTTTTAACTGCTTCAGGCATTGGAGTATCCATTTTCCATCTTCCGCCAACAGCCTCTTCATATGTCTTACCTGCTGATCTTGGGCTTGCTGCTACTGTAACAACTTCAAACCAAGGATGATTTTCCAAAATAGAGATAAATCTCTGACCAACCATACCTGTTGCTCCAAGTATACCAACTCTAAGTTTCTTATCCATAGTTTCTTCCTCCTGTTTCTTCCATTAATGATTCTTATCATTAATAACACTTTTATTTCTTCTTTATTATTGCTCAAAGCTCCCGGCCGGACTCGAACCGGCGACCCACGCATTACGAATGCGTTGCTCTACCAACTGAGCCACGGAAGCTTTTTAAAAAATTAAAGCTTCTTTAACAAAAAAGCCACGTAATATTTTACCATTATAGCAAAAAATGTCAACCCTATTATAATAAGTAATAACTACTAGAAGCAAACGATAATTCCACCATCGCATGCATAAAGAGTACTTATGCCTCTTCCATTTGCTATTCTTACATCCTTAACGTTAACTCTTTCCATTATCTTTTCCTTAATGGACTGGGCTCTTTCCACACAATTAACATTTGTGATTTCCACAATGACATCCTTTGCGCTCTCACCCTTCTTCTTAATATCATCAACAATTAAGTCAATCATCTTTATAGTTGCTTTTTTCATGCCTCTTGCCTGAGCAACTTTTCTGATTGTTCCAGACTTATCTGTATTATCACCCATAATAAGTTTAAGATTTAATGTCTCTATAAGTGTTGAAAGAATACCATTTACTCTACCATTAACCTTAAATACCTCAAGTGTTTCAAGCAAGAAATATGTTCTTTGTTCTTCTATGTATTCCTCTGTTAGTTTTACAACCTCTGCAAATGGTTTTCCTTCTTCTGCCAATTCAAAAACCTTCATAGCTGTTAAGGCTTGTCCACTGGCTGCTGTTTTCGAATTAAAAACATGTATATTGGTATTACTGTTAGGATGTTCTTCCATAAACATCTGTCCTGCAAGTACAGCTGAATTATATGAACCACTAAGTTCTGAAGATAAGGTAATAATGTAATTATCATTACCTTCTACTATTCTATCCTTGAATTTTTCAGGCGAGCAACATGCTGACTTTGCAACATTTTTAGCATTCTTTACTTTTTCCAAAATAAAAGCCTGATCAAAGCTTTCGTCATCAAGAAATTCTTCATCATCTATTATTAATGAAAGAGCTACTCTTTCTACTTCATCAGCCCTTTCAAACCCAAGTGGCATGTCTGTACAACTATCTCCAATAACTGTGTATCCCATCACTTCCTCCTTAAGAGTTTATATTAACTATTTATAATACATTTGCCGGATTTATTCAACATGTTTTTAGGGTTATGGCAAATATTTACATTGCCACCACGCTTTTGTTAGCACTCTTTTGTGTCGAGTGCTAAATTTTGCTTGACTTTTTATATTTTCGTTATATACTCTTTATTAGTGGTTATGTATTATAAATCAAACAATAACCATAGTTTACATAAAAGGAGCGAATAAAAATGGCAACAAAACAAGGTAATTTATCAATTAACAGCGATAATATTTTTCCTATTATCAAAAAGTGGCTCTACTCTGACCATGATATTTTTATTAGAGAACTTATTTCAAATGGTTGCGACGCCATTACTAAACTTAAAAAACTTGAACTTATGGGTGAATTTAATGCACCTGAGGATAATAAGTACGAAGTAAAAGTAATCGCTGATTCAGAAGAAAAAACTCTTACATTTATTGATAATGGTATTGGCATGACTGCTGATGAAGTTGAAGAATATATAAATCAAATTGCATTTTCAGGTGCTGAAGCTTTCCTTGAAAAATACAAGGATAAGACTAACGAAGATCAGATTATTGGTCACTTTGGTTTAGGCTTCTACTCTGCCTTTATGGTAGCTGACCATGTTACTATTGAAACTCTTTCTTATAAAGAAGGTGCTACCGCAGTTAAATGGGATTGTGACGGTGGTGTTGAATTCACCATGGAAGACTCAGATAAGGATACTCGTGGTACAAAGATTACTCTTTATCTTAATGAAGAATCATTAGAATTTGCTAACGAATACCGTGCAAGAGAAGTTATTGAAAAGTACTGTTCATTTATGCCTGTTGAGATTTTCCTTGAAAATCCAAATAGCGAAGATAAATACCAGACCGTAAACGAAGAAGATGTTTTAGATACTGATACAGTTATTGAAACAATTGTTGAAGAAGCTAAGACTGAGGAAGTTGAAAAGGAAGACGGCACAAAGGAAACTGTTGAAATCTCTCCTGCTAAAAATAAGGCAAAGATTTTAAAGAGACCAATTCCAATTAACGATACTACTCCACTTTGGAACAAACATCCTAATGACTGTAGCAAGGAAGAATACATAGAGTTCTATAGAAAAGTATTTAACGATTATAAGGAGCCTTTGTTCTGGATTCACCTTAACATGGATTATCCATTTAATCTTAAAGGTATCCTTTACTTCCCTAAAATCAATACAGACTACGAAACAGTTGAAGGAACAATTAAATTATATAACAATCAGGTATTTATCGCTGATAACATTAAAGAAGTTATTCCAGAATTCTTAATGCTTCTTAAAGGTGTAATTGACTGCCCTGATCTTCCACTTAATGTTTCAAGATCAGCTCTTCAGAACGATGGATTTGTAAAGAAAATTTCTGATTACATTACAAAAAAAGTTGCTGACAAACTTTCGGGTATGTGTAAGACCGACAGAGAATCCTATGAAAAATACTGGGATGACATCTCACCATTTATAAAATACGGTTGTATTAGAAATGAAAAGTTCAGAGAAAAGATTAATGACTATATACTCTTTAAGAACATCGACGGCAAATACCTTACATTCAAGGATTGCTTAGAAGAAAATAAAGAACTTCATGAAAACACAATCTTTTATGTGGACGATGAAAAACAGCAAAGCCAGTACATCGCCATGTTTAGGGAAGAAAGTCTTGATGCTGTAATTCTTGACCATGCAATTGACAATGCATTTATATCAATGTTAGAACAAGGTAATGAAGGTGTTAAATTCCTTCGTATCGATGCAGATGTAACTGATAACTTTAAAGAGGAAACATCTGAAGATGAATTAAAAGACATTAACGAAAAGCTTTCAGAACTCTTTAAAAAGATTACTGCTAACGACACATTATCAGTTAAGGTAGAAAAACTTAAAAACGAAAACATCTCATCCATGATTACTATGTCAGAAGAAGGACGCCGTATGAAGGACATGATGAAGATGTATAATCTTTACGGCATGGATATGCCTATGAAAGATCAGTTTACTCTTGTTCTTAACTCAAACAACTCATTAGTACAGTACTTGTTTGAAAATCCAGAAGGTGAAACAAGCGAGCTTATCGGAAAGCAACTTTACGACCTTGCTCTTATCCAGAACAAGCCTCTTGAACCGGATGAAATGAGCGCATTTATTGAACGCAGCAACGAAATTTTAAAACTCCTTGCTAAATAAGGCATCTTATACTCTTTGATAGAATTTTATATATTTTTCTTAATATATATTAATAATGCACCCAATATGACTATCAACACATATTAGGTGCATTTTTTTAATTATATTCTATTACATAATAATTCTTATTCTATCACATGGTCCCTTTTTACTTTCTTTTTCTTAACATAATCTCCATTTTTATCATAATAGTAGATTACATCTTCTGAAATATACTCAGGACCATCTAGAGTATACGTTGAGTATTCAATTTTATAGTAATTCTTTGTAATTTTAAAACTTACAACAAAATTATTCTTTTTACGAAGTTTTAAAAACCTTTCTTTATCTCCATTAGGTTTTATCTTATAAATATATCTTCCTATTTGAGCAAATAGAATGTTATTTTTTATTTTCAAAAAATAAATTGGCGATTCTATTTCATCTATATCATAACTTTTGTATGCCACATCTTTAGCTTTTATCTTCATCAAGAGTATTGGTTCTATCTCTTCTAAATCAAGATTAATGTAATACAATTCAATCTCATTATCATCATTGGCCCTTGATATATAAACAGATCGACCATCATATATATCACGATTTCCATCAAAAGCACGCGAATCAAAAACAACCTCTTTGTTTTTTCCATCCAAGTTTTTTCTGTAAACAGTCCATCTGTAATCTTCAATATTCTCATCCTTATAAATATGAATATCATTATAGTTCTCAATGTACTTTTTTTTACCATCTATAATCAAGTATTCACATTCATAATAAATACCATTTTTTGTTACTGATGCAAAATCGCTATTATGTACTTTTTTATAATTCTCACCTCTTTTATTTATAGAATACATTTTATGATTCTTTGAAAAAAAATTTTTCTTATCAAAAAAACCATTAAAGCGAACATAATTTTTAGTTTTCTTGTATACAATAGCTTTTTTTCTATTTAACTCCACACTGGCAAGATACTCTGTTTCTGTTCTAAAAAAAACTATGTCACCTATTTTTTTCTCAATGAACATCACCTTCTGATTTGACAACTTAATATATTTACCATTTTTATTTCTTTTGCAAAAGAACAGATCAAATGTATCTTTTTCCTTTACCAAGTATACTTTTGATTTACCATTAATCTTATATTCTTTACTTATTTCCTCAATCTCTATATATTTGTTTCCTGCATATATTTTTGCATTACTCAACAAAACAATACAAACAATAATAGGAATACATATTATTAATTCTTTTAATATCTTTCTCATTTATATCTCCTATTTTATAATTCCCGGATCAATTCTATACACATAATGAATATTATTAGGTTGTGAATAATCCTTTGCAACAAACCATAGCTTAGCTGCCTTTATCTGTAATCCTTCGAGTTCTTTTTGAGCACCTTCTCCAAGCTTCTTTCCTTTAAATTCATAACAAGCTATTACTTTTCCTTTATTATTCAGTTTATAAATATATGCCCCTTTACTTTTTTTGTCTTTCATCTCCTGTGAACAAACATATAATTCTTATTCTTTTCCACGCAATACCACCTCTTTAAACTATATTATTTTCATTTGACAATTAACCAATTAAATCTTCTACATAATTGTATGTCTCATTTAAAGTAATGTCAATAATTTCTTTTAAATACTAAAAAGCATAATAACTTATATCCTAAATCAGTATATCTTACACCTTAAATCAAACAAATTACACCCAGCTTATTGTTTTTATCGTTTTGAGTGTAACACAAGACAAAGAATTTATAGATAACTTACACCCAGTTTTCTTTAATAAAAACATTGGGTGCAAGTTTTTATTAAAAATATAACATTTTTATGAGACACAAATTAAAGTGCACTCAAAATACTATACTCAAAATTTAAAAATAATCATATTGGGTGCACGCAATCCTAAAACAATAAAAAAAATAATACATCCAAAATTTAAAAATAATCATATTGGGTACAAGCAATCTTGAAATAATAAAAAAATAATACATCCAAAACTAGAAAATTTTCATATTGGGTGTAATCAATCCTAAAAAAACAAAAAAGCAGGACGGATGAATCCGCCCTGCTTTTAACTATTGCCATAACCCTTAACATAATAAGGTTTATTGATTTAATTACTGCATCTGCTTTGCAACTTCTGCTGCGAAATCTTCTTCCTTCTTTTCAAGGCCTTCACCTGTTTCAAAACGAACAAACTGTTTAACCTTGATTGTAGCGCCTTCTGCCTTAGCTACTTCATCGATGTACTGTGCAACTGTCTGCTTTCCATCTGCAGCCTGGAAGTAAGCCTGATCATAAAGAACAACTTCCTTAAGTTCTTTCTTGATACGACCCATGATCATACCTTCGATAACTTTTTCAGGCTTCTGTGATTCCTTAGGATCGTTCTGAATCTGAGCAAGAAGGATTTCTTTCTCATGTGCAATGTAATCTTCATCTACATCTGCATCTGTAACGAACTTTGGATTAAGAGCACAAACCTGCATAGCTACATTGTAAAGAGCTGTCTTAACTGCATCATTTACAACATCTGTCTGTGCATATACTAAAGTTGCAATCTTACCACCCATATGGATGTATGAAGCTACGATACCATCTTCTGCTTCAATCTTTGCAAATCTTCTAATGTTCATATTTTCACCAATTACAGCGATCTGAGATACAAGCTCATCCTTAACTGTCTTTGATGTATCAAGAGCCCATGGCTCAGCTAAAAGACCTTCAACATCTGTTGCGCTTGAATCAATAATCTGATCAGCAACATTTGCTACGAATGTCTTAAATTTTTCATTTTTAGCAACGAAGTCTGTTTCTGAGTTTACTTCAAGAACAACAGCCTTTGTCTCGCCCTTAACGATGGCATAGCTTGTTCCTTCAGCAGCGATTCTACCTGACTTTTTAACTGCAGTAGCCTCACCTTTTTTTCTGAGAACTTCGATAGCAGCGTCCATATCACCATCTGTTTCAACTAAAGCATTTTTACATGCCATTACGCCGGCACCTGTAAGAGATCTTAACTCTTTTACCATTGCTGCACTAATATCTGCCATTTTTATATCCTCCTAATTATTCTTCTGTTTCTTCAACTACTTCTTCAGCTGCTTCTTCTACATCTTCTGCTTCGAAATCTACAGCTTCAGCACCCTGATTGCTTTCGATAACAGCATCAGCCATCTTAGATACGATAAGCTTAACTGCTCTGATAGCATCATCATTACCAGGAATTACATAGTCGAGTTCTTCTGGATCACAGTTTGTATCACAAATACCGATAAGAGGAATACCTAATGTATGTGCCTCCTGGATACAAATCTTTTCCTTCTTAGGATCTACAACGAAAATTGCATCAGGAATAGTCTTCATCTCTTTGATACCACCAAGGTTCTTTTCAAGTTTATCCCATTCCTTCTTGATTTCGATTACTTCTTTCTTTGGAAGAACATCAAATGTACCATCTTCTGACATTCTTTCGATTTCTTTAAGTCTGGCAATTCTTGATTTGATTGTCTTGAAGTTTGTAAGCATACCTCCAAGCCATCTTTCGTTTACATAGAACATTCCACATCTTGAAGCTTCAGATTTAATAGCTTCCTGAGCCTGCTTCTTTGTTCCTACGAATAAAATCTTACCACCGTTAGCAACGATATCTGAAATTGCATTGTATGCATCATCAACAAGACCTACTGATTTCTGTAAGTCGATGATATAGATACCATTTCTTTCTGTGTAGATGTATGGAGCCATTTTAGGGTTCCATCTTTTTGTCTGATGTCCAAAGTGAACACCTGCTTCTAAGAGCTGTTTCATTGAAATTACGCTCATTTTGATACCTCCATTTGGTTTTTTCTTCCGTGAACTCTCCATGAAATACCACCTTTCGGCACCGGTTTCCACTAAGCTCACGTGCATTATAAGCCTTACAAGTTTAACACAACAAAACAATAAATGCAAGTGAAATTTAATTCACCTGCATTTATCTCACTTTTTTATATTACTTTATTTATCAGTTTCCTTAGGTTTATTCATAATATAACCGCACTCTGTATCACTACAGGAAAGCTTATTACCATGTTCAAACATGTATTTGCCGCACTGTGGACATTTAACAGGAGATACTCTCTGCCATGACATAAAATCACATTCCGGAATATTTTCACATCCGTAGTATCTTCTGCCTTTTTTAGTCTTTCGTATAACTATCTCTCCACCACACTTAGGACATTTAACCCCTATCTTTTCAAAATACTGTTTTGTATTTCTACATTCTGGGAAACCAGGACAGGCTAGGAATTTACCGTGAGGGCCATACTTAATAACCATGTTTCTGCCACATTCTTCACAGATAACATCAGTCACCTCATCATGAATCTCAACCTTTTCCAAATCCTCTTCAGCCTTATTAACCGCCTTCTCAAGATCTGGGTAGAAGTTTCTTATTATGCTCTTCCAATCAACCTTGCCCTCTTCGACCATATCAAGCAAGGATTCCATATTGGCTGTAAACTTACTATCAACAATTACTTCAAAGGCTTCTTTCATAATGCTGTTTACCACTTCACCAAGTTCAGTCACATATAGGTTTTTATTTTCCTTTGTAACATATCTTCTGGCAAGAATTGTGGTAATAGTAGGAGCATACGTACTAGGTCTTCCTATGCCCTCCTCTTCAAGAGCCTTAACCAATGCTGCTTCCGTAAAATGTGCAGGTGGCTGAGTGAAATGCTGATTTGGATTTAACTTAACCAAAGAGATTTTACTATCCTTTGTTATCTTTGAAACAACGGAATTACTCTTCTCCTTTTCCTCATCCCCTGATGTATATACTTTCATAAAACCATCAAATACTACTTTGGAATCAGAAACATTAAAAGTATATTCTCCAGCTTTAATCTTTACAGATTTTATCTCTGATACTGCTCCTTCCATCTGACTTGCAACAAATCTCTTCCAAATCAACTGATAGAGTCTAAACAAATCCCTCTGAAGCTGATTTTTAACAACATCAGGTGTAAGTTCTATATCTGTAGGTCTGATTGCTTCGTGAGCATCCTGAATCTTTTTACCTGTCTTATTGCTTTTAACTGTTTTTGCAACATATTCTTTTCCGAAATTTTCTTCAATGAAAACTCTTGCACTTTCAGCAGCCACATCTGATATTCTAACAGAATCGGTACGAAGATATGTAATAAGACCTATTGTACCCTTGCCCTTTATATCCACACCTTCATAAAGTTGCTGAGCAAGTCTCATGGTCTTTTGAGTTGAAAAATTAAGCACTTTTGATGCTTCCTGCTGCAATGTACTTGTTATAAAAGGAAGTGGTGACTTCTTGTTACGATTACCTGTGGTAACATCCAAAACACTATATTCTTCATTTTCAATGTCCGCTACAATCTTATCAAGTTCAGTCTTACCTGAAATCTTAACCTTTTCCTTACCCTTATTAGCAAGTTTTGCGGCAAATGTTTTCTTTTCATTATCAAGTTTAAGTTCTGCTTCAATATCCCAATATTCTTCAGGAATAAAAGCATCTATCTCCTCTTCCCTGTCACAAATCATGCGAAGGGCAACAGACTGAACTCTGCCTGCACTTAATCCTCTCTTAACTTTCTTCCATAATAGTGGACTAATCATGTAACCCACCATTCTATCAAGAACACGTCTTGCCTGCTGTGCATCAACAAGTCCCATATCTATATTCCTTGGGTCCTTAAGGGATTCCTTAACAGCACCCTTGGTAATTTCATTAAAAGTAATTCTATAAAGTTTTTTCTCATCAATACCAAGGCTGTTCTTTAAGTGCCATGATATAGCTTCTCCTTCACGGTCCGGGTCGGTTGCAAGATAAACCTTTGTGGCCTTCTTAGCATTTTTCTTTAACTCCGTTAACTTTTCGCCCTTTCCTCTAATGGTTATGTACTTTGGTTCAAAATCATTTTCCGGTGACACTCCCATTGTACTTTTAGGCAAATCTCTTATATGTCCATTTGAAGCCAAAACCTCATAATTACTTCCTAAAAATTTTTTAATTGTCTTAACCTTTGCTGGTGATTCCACTATGACAAGATACTTAGCCATCAGTATTCTCCTTGTAAAATAAAGTAATCTTTGGATACTTCCCTAACTAGATTTAAAAGCTCCAGGTCTGTCAAAATGGTTCTAACCTTCCCCACTTCCATAGCAGTTTCTTCTATTATAGAGTGGATATTTTTAGGAAACAAACCAACGCAACTATACACCTTTAAATAATCTTTTTCAAGTCCTATATTTAATTTTTTATTTTTTTTATATGAAATCATGCCATCAATACCCATGCTTTGGGCTATCTCCCTGCCATCAAATAACACCCCTGCTCCATCCGAAATAAGGCTGTTACAACCCATACTTAATCTGTCATCAACACGTCCTGGAAGGGCAAATATTTCCTTTCCCATTTGAAGTGCAATGCTTGCAGTTATTAAGGATCCACTCTTTTTTCCTGCTTCAATCACAGCCAGGCTGTCAGACAATGCTGCTATTATTCTGTTTCTATGAGGGAAATGCCATGCCAAACCCTTTGTACCTGGAATGTATTCTGAAATAATCCCTCCTTTATCCGTAATCATTTCATATATCTCAATGTTTTCCCTTGGATAGCAAATATCAACGCCACAGCCTAATACAGCATATGTAATTCCCGAAGATTTAATTGCTCCTCTATGGGAATATGCATCAATTCCACGAGCCATTCCACTTACGATTGAAATACCAGAAAGTGATAAATTCTTGGCTACTTCCATGGCCTTGTTCTTACCATACTCAGTACAGTTTCTCGCTCCCACCATACCACAGGTTCTTTCTTCATCATCAGGAAGATTGCCTTTATAAAACAAATGAAAAACTGGTTTTTCCATATATCTAAATCTTTTAGGAAAAAGATCCTCATCATTGTAAATAAAATGAATCTTTTCCTTTCGCATTATACTAATCACTTTATCTGTTCTTCTTTTAATATCATCAGAATCTTTTATATACTTAATATCCACATTTTCCATCCCTGCATCAGATAGTTCTTTTTCATTTGCTTCAAAAATATTAATTGCACTTCCAAAATACTTTAAAAGCTTCTCCATCTTTTCAGACCACATATCCTTTACACAGGCAAGATAAAGCCTGCTCATTTTTTCAACTTCATTATTCATATTATCCCCCTATATTTCAAAAAGTCTTATCCCACAGGCTTCCGCTATGGAATCCTTGTTAATATTTATATTCTCACTTAAATCACTAATGGTTCTTGCTACCTTAATGATCTTATAGTAGCTTCTTGCACTTAATGACTTCTTTTCAAAAAAAGCATCCAAAAAATCCTCAGCATCTTTTTCTAAATGACAGTACTTTTTTATCTGCTCATTATTCATTCTTGAATTAAAGTTTACTGATTCATTTCTAAATCTATCTTCCTGAATCTTTCTTGCCATTTCCACCCGTTTTCTGATTTCTGAAGAACTCTCATTAGTATTATTACTATGTCTTTTAATATCAGATAAACTTAATCTTTCTACATTTACACAAATATCAATTCTATCAAGCATGGGACCACTTACTTTCGAAAGATATCTTTTTACCTGTGTTTCACTGCAATTACACTTATTTCTATCGGGAAAGTATCCACAGGGGCAAGGGTTCATGGAGCCCACTAGCATAAACTCCGTTGGATAAGCAAAACTGCCATAGTTCCTTGATATTATTATTTTCCCATCCTCCATTGGAGTTCTAAGCATCTCTAAATGCTTCCTAGGAAATTCAGGAAATTCATCCATGTATAAAACTCCACCATGGGATAGAGCCACCGCCCCTGGTTTAGGTTCAATCCCACCACCCATTAAAGCTGTAAGAGTTACTGTATGGTGCGGATTAATAAAGGGTCTTTTAGTTATAATCATGTTTTTATCAAGTTTACCCCCAACACTATGAATACCTGTTATTTCCAACGCTTCTGCCACTGTTAGTTTAGGCATGATTGAAGGTATTGCCTTTGCAATCATACTCTTCCCACAACCCGGGCTTCCTATAAGCATTATGTTATGCATCCCACTCACTGCAATTTCCATGGCTCTTCTTGCAGCTTTTTGTCCGTTAATACTTGAAAAATCCTCAAATTTTCCATACTCATCACTATTAATAAGTTTAAGAAGATCCACTCTTTTTTCAAACTCCATATCCTCACTTTGGAATTTCTTAATAAGACTAAATAAACTTTCATATGACAGTATACTAATCCCATCCACCAATGTGGCTTCTCTTATGTTGTCCCTTGGAACCACACATATTTTAAATCCTTCCTTGGATGCTTTTAATACCATGTTTAAAACACCATTCACTTTTTTAATACTGCCATCAAGCCCCAATTCTCCTATAAAAAGAACGTCCTTAATATCATCAACTATACCAAGACAATTAATTATACCCATGGCAATTCCAAGATCAAATCCAGAACCGCTTTTTCTAATATCTGCCGGAGATAAACTAATTGTAATTTTAGACGGAGGCAAAAAAATGCCTGAGTTTCTAAGGGCAGATCTTACTCTCTCCTTAGCCTCACGCACTTCTGAAGAAAGAAGGCCTACCATATCAAAGCATGGTAAACCTTCACCAATATCAACTTCTACACTGATAATCTCAGCATTAGCACCTAATAGTGCTGAACAAAATGTTTTACTAACCACGATAAATCCTTTCCTTCGCGGTTACCTGTGTCTAGTGATAATAATAAATTAACCCATTTATATCGTTATGTCAAGCATTGTTTTTCTTTCTTATAATATCTCCTACTTCACCTGCATTATCAAGGAATACTTTCAATTTCTGTTTTGGATGGGGAGCAGATTCTACTTCATTCCCCTCAAAATCCATAAGTTTACTAACTGTAACTTCAATATTTCTTCCATCAGGTTTCATAACCTCTATTGTTTCTCCAACAGAAAACTTATTTCTCTGCTCAAAGCCACACATTCCAGACTCATCAACATCAGATATTATACCGAGGTAAGTATAGCTATGTTCATAATCATTTTTATCATATACCTGACTGTTTTCATCCGGCTTTCCAAAGAAGAATCCAGTTGTAAACTGTCTATAGATTCCCTCTGAAATCATATCCAAATATTCTGATTTTTTATTTTCATATTCTTCCGGATTTTCAAAATATTTGTCAATGGCCATTCTATAAGTTCTTGCAACTGTTGCAACATAAAGGGCAGTCTTCATACGGCCTTCAATTTTAAAACTGTCAATACCTGCATTCACAAGTTCCGGAATATGCTCAATCATGCATAAGTCCTTGGAATTAAAAATATATGTACCCCTTTCATTTTCATATACAGGCATATATTCTCCAGGACGTTTTTCCTCCATCACATAATACTTCCATCTGCAAGGATGAGTACATGCACCCTGGTTTGAATCCCTTCCGGTCATAAAGCTACTAAGAAGGCAACGACCCGAATATGAAATACACATGGCACCATGAATAAAAGTTTCTATTTCCATGTCTTCTGGAATATTATTTCTAATTTCAGTTATTTCTTCTATGGATAATTCCCTGGCAGTAACAACTCTTTTTGCCCCAAGATTATACCAAAAATTAAAGGTACCATAATTGGTATTATTCGCCTGGGTACTGATATGAATTTCCATGTCAGGGAGAACTTCCCTTGCTATTGTAAATATTGCCGGATCTGCAATTATTAAAGCATCAGGCTTTATGTCCCCAAGCACATGGAAATACTCCCTTACGCCTTGTAAATCCCTATTATGAGCTATTATATTGGCTGTAACATATACCTTTTTACCTTTTTCGTGAGCAAATCTTATGCCTTCTTCCATGTCTTCCATGGAAAAGTTCTTTGCTTTTGCTCTAAGTCCAAAGGCCTCACCACCAATGTATATGGCATCTGCCCCAAAATTAACTGCTGTTTTTAATACTTCCAAGCTGCTCGCTGGTACTAAAAGTTCAGGTTTTTTCATATATCCTTACAACTCCTTTGTTAGTTGAATCTATTTATTAGCGCTCTATTTTCTAACAGACAAGGTAACTCCATCTCCAATTGGAACAATGGTAGTTTCCAAGGAATCACTATTCTTAACTGCTTCTAGGTATTCCCTCATACGACTATGAATAGTTCTATTTCTTCTGATGATTCCATACCTACTCTCAAAGATGTCTCCATCCTGTAAAACATTATCCGTAATCATTATTCCACCGGTATTAAGAAGCCTTATAAGTTCAGGAAGGTAATTAATGTATTGAGCCTTGGCTGCATCCACAAATATAAAATCAAAACCATCGGAAAGTTTCTTAATCTCATCAAGAGCATCTCCTTCAATTAATGTGATTTTTTTATCTTCTCCTGATTTGATAAAGTTTTCCTTTGCCCTTACTATTCTTTTATCGTAATTTTCTATGGTTGTTATATGTCCATTATCTCCTAAACATCTGCTCATTAAAATAGCTGAGTAGCCGATTGCACTACCCAGCTCTAATACCTTAATAGGTTTCTTAATACTAAACAATACTCTAAGAAAGCTTTCCATCTCTTTTCTTATAATTGGAATTCCTTCATTCTGGGCTTCATTTCTTAAATCTATCAGAAATTCATCATCATTCTTTTCCAATGAATTAATAAAAGCCACAATTCTTTCATCCGATATCATGTAGTATTTATTTCTCCTTCTTTCTACTCGCTGGCCTTTTCTGATTCAGTTTCTTCTTCATCACTTTCTATTCCACCAGCTGATAAAATCGCAATTATCTCTTCACCACTAAGGGAAGTATTAAGTTCATATGTTCCAGGTGTTACAGACTTATATTCAAAAGCTATGGTCTGAAGATAGAAAATAAAATCATCCTCAATTAAACCATAATCTTCAAGCAAAACTCCTAATTGCTTTACAGTTGTTCCATTTTTAATAGTTACTGTTATGTCCGTACCTGGTGCTTCTTCCACTCCTTTTGCTTCAAATACCTTTTGCCCATATTTGTATGCATAAGATGAGCCATAAAAAAGTGCAAAAGCCAATATAACCAAAACTGTTACTTTTAAAACACTTTTAGCAAATCCTGTAGATGTCTTTCTAAGCAAACTCATCAGTCAACCTCCATAATAATCGGAATTATCATTGGATTTCTCTTAATTTTGTTCCAAAGGAACTCACTTAATGTATCCTTAATTACCGTCTTTATTCTGCCCCAATCATTAACTCCGCTACCTATACAGGTTTCAAGTGCATCCCTGACTATAGCCTGAGCCTCATATATTAATTCCTCAGATTCTCTAACATAAACAAATCCTCTTGAAACAATATCAGGACCTGCCAAGATCCTTGATCCATATCTTTCAAGAGTCATGACAACTATCATGATACCATTTTCTGAAAGACTCTGTCTATCGCGAAGAACAATGTTACCAACATCACCTACACCAAGTCCATCAACAAATACTTCTCCCACTGGAACCTTATCTATAACTTTAGCTTTTTGGGGACTTAATTTTAATACATCACCACAATGAAGAATAAATATGTTTTCTTTTTTAATGCCAAGGCTTTGGCATAACTTACCATGTTCCTGTAAATGTCTAACTTCTCCATGAACTGGAATTGCAATCTTTGGTTTAACTATGGAATACATAAGTTTTATTTCTTCCTGACAAGCATGGCCTGATACATGTGTATTTTCAAATATTACTTCAGCACCCTTATCATAAAGTTCATTAATCACCTTGGTAACTGCTTTTTCATTACCAGGTATAGGACTGGAACTAAAAATAATTGTATCTCCAGGAATAATAGAAACCTTCCTATGGGTGGAAGATGCCATACGGGAAAGAGCAGCCATTGCTTCTCCCTGACTTCCTGTTGTAATTATACAAACCTGCTCATTTGTATAATTCGAAAGTGCTTCAGTTTCAAGAATAGTATTATCAGGTATATTTAAATATCCCAGTTCAGAAGCTATGGAAATAATACTAACCATGCTTCTACCCTCAAGAAATACTTTTCTTCCATACTTGCAGGCAGCATTAACTATCTCCTGAACTCTGTCAACATTTGATGCGAAGGTCGCTATGATAATACGACTCTTTGGATGATCTGCAAATATCTTATCAATCTTTTCACCAACTGTCTGCTCGGACATGGTAAAGCCAGGCCTTACAACATTAGTACTATCGCACATCATGGCAAGAACACCTTCATTACCAAGCTGTGCCAATCTGTTTAAATCAACAGGATCACCATAAACCGGTGTATAATCAACCTTAAAATCTCCTGTGTGCACTATTACACCTGCAGGAGTAGTAATGGCAAATGCTGCTGCATCAGCAATACTATGATTGGTTCTAATAAATTCTACCTTAAAATCACCAACAGAAATAACATCACCAAAGGAAACCACATTTCTCTTGGTAACATCCATTAATTCCGCTTCCTCAAGTTTTCCTTCTATGATACCCATGGTTAACTTAGTAGCATATATAGGCGCATTGATTTGCTTTAAAACATAAGGAAGTGCACCAATATGATCCTCATGACCATGCGTAATGAAAAATGCTCTTACTCGCTCTCTATTATATTTTAGATATGTAATATCAGGTATTACATAATCAATTCCAAGCATGTCTTCATCTGGAAATGACATACCACAATCCACGATAATTATGTCTTCATCAGTTTCAAATGCGGTTATATTCATTCCTATCTGATCAAGTCCACCCAGAGGAATAATTTTAACTTCATCACTTTTCATATATATCCTCCAAATTATTTACGAATGTCCATTTCATCTCCAAGTAACTCATCGAAAATCTTAAGAAGACTGTCGGCTTCTTCTTCATCATAAACAATCTCGTAGGATGCTTCCTCATCTTCCGCGTCTGAAGTATCCTTCATAATATATACTGTAGTTTCCTCTTCATCACCATCTTCTGCAACCAATATGTAGCTGGTATTGTTTATACGAGTCTCTTCCAAAATCTCAAATTTTACTTCTAAGCCATCTTCATCAATAAATGTTAAAATATCTTTCATGATCTACCTACTTTCTTTCGTTAAGATAATCCTCCAGAATAATTACTGCGGCTATCTCATCCACAAGTTCTTTTCTTTTTGATCCCCTTATATTTAAATCATTCATTATTTCATCTGCTTCAACCGTTGTTAATCTCTCATCAGACATGCAAACTTCTATTCCTGTACGTCTTTTAACATCTTCAGCAAATTTTAATGACTTTTCTGCTCTATCTCCCTTGGTGCCATCCATATTTAAAGGTAATCCAATAACTATTTTTTCCACTTCATACTCTTTAACCAACTTTTCTATTTCGGCTAAAGTTTTCCTTAATCTTTTTTCAGAATCTCTCCTTATAATCGTAATCCCCTGCGCAGTAATGCCCAGAGGATCAGTAACAGCAACACCTACAGTTTTCGAACCAAAATCAAGTGCCATTATTCTCATTAAACTTCTCCACCTAATTTATGCTCAATATAAAATGTAAGAGCTTCTTCTAAAAGTTCATCTCTCTCCACTTTAATAATAAGACTTCTTGCATTATTGTGACTGGTTATATATGTAGGGTCACCTGACATAATATATCCCACTATCTGATTAACAGGATTATAACCCTTTTCTACCAATGCTTCGTAAACAAGTTCAAGCACGTCACTGGCTGAAATCTGTTTTTCATTTTGAACCTTAAAATATTGAGTATTTCCTAAATCCATATATATCACGTCCTTTATTAAAATTATTAATTCCTTTGGTAATATTTTAATATATTTACATATCAATGGCAAGTATATTTTCCCCTAAAGTGCCATTAATTCCACTATATTTTTCAGATATTTTCCCAAGAATCTTTACTCTAATTATCTTATTTTTATAATCTTTATCTGTTTTTATAAATACCTTAACATATTCCTTTGTATATCCACATAAAAAGTTCATATCATTAATGCTTATCGCTTCCTCAAATAGAACTTCCTTTTCCTCACCTATAAAACTTTCACTAAAGGCATGCTCATATTGATTTTCAAGTTCCAACAACAAATCACTTCGTTCTTCCTTAAGTTTATCATCAACCTGATTATCCATTCGATCAGCAACAGTGCCTTTTCTTCTTGAATACTTAAAAATATGCATTTTTGATAATTTCAACTCTTTTAAATACTCATAAGTTTTTTCAAACTCCTCTTTTGTTTCTCCCGGAAATCCAACTATTACATCCGTTGAAACATTAGGTTTATCAAAGTATTTCCTTATAAGTTCCACTCCATTTTTGTACTCTTTACAAGTATACTTTCTATTCATGCGTTTTAATGTTTCATCACATCCACTTTGTAGGGACAAATGAAAATGTGGGCAAAACTTATCTATTTTCTTTAATCTTCCTAGGAATTCCTCGGTAATAATACGAGGTTCTAAGGAACTTAATCTGATTCTTTCTATTCCTGGAATTTCATTAATCTTTTCTATGACATCAATTAGTGAAATATCTTCCTCCAAATCCTTTCCATAGGAACTTACATGAATGCCAGTAAGAACTATCTCCTTGTATCCACTCTCTGATAGTTTAACCGCCTCATTTAATATGTTCTCAATCTTTCTGCTTCTTATTCTTCCTCTTACATAAGGAATAATGCAATATGAGCAAAACTGATTACATCCATCCTGAATTTTCATATATGCCCTTGTCTTTATTCCGGTATCCCTAAGAAGCATTTCTTCATATTCACTGTCTTTATTTATATCAATAATGTATTCACACTTACGGATAGTATTAAAATTTTCAAAGCTTTCAAAATAATCATTAATAATGCTTATCAGTTTTCCTTTATTATTATTACCAATAATAATATCCACCGAATTATCCTTAAGCAATTCCTCACCGGCACTTTGAACATAACAGCCTGCTGCTATTACAATCGCATCAGGGTTTTTCTTTTTTGCCCTATGTAACATTTGCCTTGACTTTCTATCTGCAATATTTGTTACTGAGCATGTATTAATAATATATATGTCAGCTGCTTCCTTAAAATCCACAAGTTCAAAGCCTGCATCCTTTAAATTATCAGCCATAACCTGTGCCTCATATTCATTTACTTTGCATCCCAAATTATGTATAGCTACTGTTCTTTTCATTAGTTCTCCAAACAAAGATTAATTGTATTTTTCATAAATTATTATATATGTATTTATTTGTCGATTCATATTTTACCACAAATTAATAATATATCAAAATTTTGAAAATTTAAAGTATTTAGGGTAGTTTTATGCTAATTTTAATATTGATTTATCCTTGATAAAATTGTATCATATAGGTAGTGGAAAGAGATTTAACATAAAGGTTATGATATTACATAATTCTATGTTAACTTCCAAATATTAATCATTAAAGAAACGAGGAATGAGATATGAAGAAAGTAACAATTAGCCTTAACTCAATTGACAAAGTTAAAGCATTTGTAAATGCAGTAACTAAATTTGATACAGATTTCGACTTGGTTTCAGGTCGTTACGTTATAGACGCAAAGTCTATTATGGGTATTTTCAGTTTAGATCTTTCTAAACCAATCGACCTTAACATCCACACAGAAGATGACATGGATGAAATCTTAGAAGCAATTAAGCCATATATCACAGAAGAATAATTCTTTAAACATAAAAGAGCTTAGGTTTAATCCTAAGCTCTTTTATTTGTTATTTAACTTCTATTACTTCTGTGGTTTCTATAGCCTTTGTCATAAGGTCATCTATTACATCACTAAGTTTTCTTTCACTTCTCTTTATGGCATTTAGATTTGGCTTTGTAACAGGATGTTTTGCCACAAATATTGTACAGCAATCTTCATATGGCAATATTGAAGTTTCATATGTATCAATTTTTAGTGAAACATCCACTATATCCTGTTTATCAAATGCAATTAATGGTCTGTAAACAGGAATGGTTGTAACTTCATTTGTAGCCATAAGGCTCTGCATGGTCTGACTTGCCACCTGACCAATACTCTCCCCTGTTATAAGTCCAGCACATCCACTTTCCTTTGCAAAGTGTTCTGCAATCTTCATCATGTATCTTCTCATGATAATGGTTAATTCATCATGTGGACACTTTTCATATATAGCTAACTGGATATCCGTAAAATTAACAATATTAAGTTTAATCGGTCCAGAATAAACTGCCACTTTCTTTGCAAGATCAATCACCTTCTGCTTAGCTCTTTCACTGGTATATGGTGGAGCATGGAAATATGTTGCTTCCAAGCTTACACCTCTTTTTGAAACCATGTAACCAGCTACAGGACTATCTATACCACCTGATAAAAGCAACATGGCCTTTCCAGCTGTTCCCACAGGCATTCCACCAGGGCCTTCAATTGTCTCAGAATAAATATTAATTATGTTTCTAATTTCAATGTTAACCCAAACATCAGGATTATGAACATCTACCTTTAATTCTTCGTAGGCATCTAAAAGACATCCGCCAATTTCCATGTTAATTTCATTAGAATCCAACGGATAATTCTTTCTTGCTCTTTTGGTTTTTACCTTGAAAGTTTTATTTCTATCAGGATATACCTCACCAAAAAACTTAACAACTGTTTCCTTTAACTTATCAAACCCTTCATCTTCCACCTGCAAAACCGGGCAAATTCCAACTATACCAAATACTTTTTTCAAAGCATTAACCACTTCATCATAATCAAAATCGCTATTAATGGTTGCATAAATACGACCTGATTCCTTAACCACTTCAAAATCAACACCTATTCTCCACAGCGCTTCTTTAATTCTTTTTACAAGGGTATCTTCAAAAATAAATCTGTTTTTTCCTTTGGTACCAATTTCGGCATATTTAATCAAAAATGTATTTAATTTCATAATCCTATTAATACAATAAATGCATTTACTCCTTTATATTTCTATATATAATTATTTTCTCACAAATCTTCTAAGCATACCTAAGACAGAACCTATCTCTTCCACAGTTATGTCGATTTCTTCCTTCGTGGTAAAATGTCCCATGCTAAATCTTATGGTGGATTCAACAAGATTTTTCTTTATTCCCATTGAAAGCAGTGTTTTACTAGGTGCCGGCTTATTAGAAGAACAAGCAGATCCTGCCGAAACATAAATTCCCTTATCTTCCAGGGTATGAAGAAGGACTTCGCTTCTAACTCCTGCAAATGATGCACTTACAATATGAGGTGCACCACTTTCCCCTTTAACACTATTAACTGTCACATCAGGAATTTCCAATAACTTTTCAATTAAATAATCCTTATATTCATAAAGTCTATTTCGTGTTTTTTCTATTTCTTTATATGTTATTTCACAAGCCTTTCCTAGTCCTGCAATCCCTGGAACATTTTCAGTGCCAGACCTCATTCCCTTTTGCTGTCCACCACCAAATATAATTGGGTTTAATTTACATTTGTCCTTTATATATAAAAATCCAATACCCTTCGGTCCATTAATCTTGTGACCACTTACAGAAAGTAAATCAATAGCCATTTGTTTTGGATTGATTACATATTTGCCGTAAGCTTGAACCGCATCTACATGGAAATTAATGGTTCTACTTTTATCAAATCCAGCCTCATGAAGTTTCTTTTCATATTCCCTTATAATGCTTCCAATTTCAGAAATAGGTTGCACACTTCCAACCTCATTATTTACATACATAATAGACACTAAAATGGTGTCTTCCCTAAGGGCTTCTTTAAGTTCATCCACACTTATGACACCCTTATTATCCACGCTTAAATATGTAACCTCATACCCTTGTTTTTCAAGAAAAGCCATGGTATTAAGTACCGATGGATGTTCAACCTTTGTGGTAATAATGTGCTTTCCCTCTCTTACTTTTGCATACGCACTTCCAATAATTGCCATATTATTGGATTCCGTACCACCTGATGTAAACACTATTTCCTTTTCTGAAACCTTTAAGGTTTTTGCAATAATAGTCTTTGCATTATTTATGTAATTTTCTGCCACAACACCCAAAGTGTGCATTGATGATGGATTTCCATAATCATCCGTCAAACACTTATTCATTATTTGGGCCACTTCTAAAAATGGTTTTGTTGTAGCTGAATTATCAAGATAAATTTCCATTTTTGCTTCCTCAATCCTCTAACATATACATTAAAATCGACAAAACGGTAAGACCTGCCGTTTCAGTTCTTAAAATTCTTCTTCCAAGAGTTATGGGCTTAAAGCCATATTCAAGTGCATTACTTATCTCTTCTTCATCGAAACCACCTTCTGGTCCAATAAATATCCCTATGGATTTTCCCTTTTCTATGCTATTAATTACTTTTCTTGTTTCATCCATGTTTTTAGCAGCCTCATATGGAACCAGGCAAACATCAAGCTCCTTGGCATACTCTAATGCCTCCTTATAGCTTAATACAGAATGAATCGTAGGAATAATGCTTCTTTTACTTTGTTTTGCTGCACTTTCGCAAACGGCTTCATATCTTTTGATTTTATTTGCCGCTTTCTTATCATCAAATTTAACAACACATCTTTTCATGGCAACAGGAACCACTTCACTCACTCCCAGTTCTGTGGCCTTTTGAATAACAAATTCCATTTTATCACCTTTGGCAAGTCCTTGAAAAAGAACTATTCTTGATGAAAGTTCATTATCCTCATTTTCAGCAATAATATCTGTTAATATGAAATCTGAATTTATCTTAGTTATCTTACAGGTAACATCAGTAATAACCCCATCACTTACCAGGATGGTATCACCTTCCTTCATACGAAGTACATTTTTAATGTGATTAACATCACTGCCTGTAATTGTTACCTTTCCGTTTACTGTATCAACATTTAAGCTATCTGTAAAAAATCTATACATTGTAACTGCCTATTATCCTTTTACTGTTTATTTTAAAGTAGCACTTACCATAACCCAGTCCCCATCTCTTTTAACATCCTTAAGTACCAGATTATCGTTCTTATTTATAGCCTCTACAACTTCCTGTTCTCTTGTATAAATAATACCGGATGAAATAAAGACGCCATCTTTTTTCATAAACTCATGTACAACACCTGCAAGAGGTATTATAACATCTGCTAGAATATTAGCAACCACTATATCATATTTTTCATTTTTTGCCTTATTAAATATACCTTCTTCAGATATTACATCTCCCTTTGTATATTCAATACTATCATCGATGTTTATTCCATTAATTTTAAAACTATGTGGAATAACCCTTATGGCTTCCGGATCAATATCAGTCAGGAATATCTTATTTGCTCCAAGTTTCCTTGCAGCAACAGAAAGTATGGCAGAACCACATCCCACATCAAATACCCTTGCACCCTTCTTTACATATTTTTCAAGTTCAAGAAGGCAAAGGGCTGTTGTTTCATGTTTTCCTGTTCCAAAGCTCATACCCGGATCTATGTAAAGTTTTATTTCCTCTTTATGTTCTGGATTATAAATATCATTTTTATTATTGGGGGCATTAATGCATGCCTCCTCATCTTTATCCCATATAGGAAGAATTCTAAAATTGCCAACATTAAATGGTTTAAAAAAATCTTTCCAATTATCCTTCCAATCCGTATCAACACTAATTTCCTTTTTTATACTTCCCTCACCAATATTTAGAAAACTTTTTGCATTTAAGATTTCTTCCCTTATTCTTTCAAGAAGTTCTTCATCAGAAATCTTTAATGTATTATCAACAAGTTCTACTCCTGTAAGATTATATGAATCCTTTATTTCATCATCCTCATCTACTTCTGTATAGAAAATTACACTAGCATCATCACTATCTGGAAGCGTTGGAACATAATCAATAAACTGCTCCGCTATTTCCTGCTTTGTTAGCCCTAAATTATCCTCTATTTCCACTCCCTTAATCCCAAAACCATAAAGGATCTCACAAATATAGTCACAGGCTTCCTGCTTGGTTTTAATTGTATATTTATTCCACTTCATAATTTACTCCATTTATCTTTAAATAAACTCAAAAAAGGCGTCTCATCCGAAAGAAATCGACGCCATTTTTTTATTTCAAGATATCATCTATTGTTTCTTTTATACTTTTTTTCTTTTTCTTTGTTCCGGCACTTCCCTCGCCAGTATCCATAGTTCCACCTAAAGTCTCATCAAAGGCAATTAATGCCTCCTTCTGTTTTTCTGTTAAGTGAGTAGGAACATCAACAACTAAAGTAACATACTGATCTCCTCTTACGTCTTTATTACGTAAGCTTGGAACACCTTTATTTTTTAATCTTACTCTTGTACCAGTCTGGGTTCCTGCTTTAATCTTAAACAAAACATCACCATCAATGGTTTCAAGTCTTATGTCTCCACCAAGAGCTGCCTGGGCATATGAAATCTTTGAAGTGGACATAATAGTCATGCCATCTCTGTCAAACTTTGTGCTTCTTGAAACATTTACCTGAACTAGCAAATCACCTCTTGGGCCACCATTAATTCCCGGTTCACCCTTTTCACGAAGTCTTATTGACTGTCCATCATCAATACCTGCAGGAATTGTAACACTAATCTTTTTCTTATTTGCAATATAACCTGTTCCACCGCAATCAGGACATTTTTCCTTGATAATCTGACCTGTTCCATTACAATCAGGACATGTGGTTACATTTTGCATCATACCTAAAATAGTACGCTGAGTCATAACTATCTGACCTTTACCACCGCACTTCTTACACTTTTCCTTGCTGCTTCCAGGAGCAACACCTGTTGCATTACACTTCTTGCATTCATCTTTCATGGTAATGGTTATTTCTTTTTCACAGCCAAACACAGCTTCCTCAAAAGTCAGTCTAACCACCGTACGAAGATCTGCTCCTCTTCTTGGCCCATTGGAATTCCTTCTTCCACCACCACCAAAAATGTCGCCAAATCCAAATAAATCTCCAAATATATCTGAAAAATCCATACCATTAAAGTCGAAGCCACCACCGCCTGCTCCACCTTCAAAAGCCGAATGACCAAACTGGTCATATTTCTTTCTCTTTTCTTCATCACTAAGTACGGCATATGCTTCGGATGCTTCCTTAAATTTTGCTTCTGCTTCTTTATCACCAGGATTTTGATCTGGATGGTACTTTCTGGCAAGAGCACGATATGCTTTTTTTATTGCAGCATCATCTGCGTTTTTATCTACACCTAATACCTCATAGTAATCTCTTTTATCTGCCATTTTGGTCACCTTTCAATAAACATACTTTGCCACCAGACCCTAAGGTCCGGTGGCAGAAAAATTTCTTATATACGAAGTATAATTTTCTTTATGAAAATTATACTTCTTTATAATCTCCATCAACTACGTCATCATCTGCTGAAGATGTACTTGCACCTGCATCAGCACCTGCACCAGCTGCACCTGTAAACTGACTAGGATCAACACCTGCTGCCTGAGCCTGCTCATATACCTTCTGGTATACCTTTGTTGCATCATTCATAAGTTTCTCCTTAGCAGATTTAATTTCTTCGATCTGTGCATCTGTAGGCTCGCCATTTTTAGCGCTTTCAAGTAAAGCTTCAAGTGCTTTTAAGTCTTCCTCAATTGGAGCCTTATCAGCAGCATCAACCTTATCACCAACATCTTCTAATGCTTTCTTTGTCTGGAATACAACTGAATCTGCTTCATTTACTGTATTAACTGCTTCTTTACGCTTCTTGTCTTCTGCTTCAAACTGAGCTGCTTCCTTAACTGCCTTATCGATATCTTCATCAGACATGTTAGAACCTGCTGTAATCGTAATGTGCTGTTCTTTTCCTGTTCCAAGATCCTTGGCTGATACGTTTACAATACCATTTGCATCAATATCAAATGTAACTTCAATCTGTGGTATACCACGTGGTGCTGGAAGAATTCCATCAAGTCTGAAATTACCAAGTGTCTTATTATCACGGGCAAATTCTCTTTCACCCTGTACTACATGAATATCAACTGCTGTCTGATTATCCTCTGCTGTTGAGAATACCTGACTCTTCTTAGTAGGAATTGTTGTATTTCTCTCAATAAGTTTTGTTGCAATACCACCCATTGTTTCAATTGAAAGTGAAAGTGGAGTTACATCAAGAAGTAATACTTCACCGGCACCAGCATCACCTGCAAGCTTACCACCCTGAATTGAAGCACCAATAGCTACACATTCATCTGGGTTAAGTGTCTTTGATGGTTCATGGCCTGTAAGAGCCTTTACCTTATCCTGTACTGCAGGAATACGAGTTGAACCACCTACAAGTAATACCTTTGAAAGTTCTGAAGCTGTAATACCTGCATCATTAAGTGCATTATTAACAGGTGTAGCTGTTCTTTCTACAAGATCATGTGTAAGTTCATCAAACTTAGCTCTTGTAAGATTAATATCAAGATGCTTTGGACCTTCAGCTGTTGCTGTAATGAATGGAAGGTTAATATTAGTTGTTGTAGCTGATGAAAGCTCTTTCTTTGCCTTTTCAGCTGCTTCCTTAATACGCTGAAGAGCCATCTTATCCTGACTTAAATCAACACCTTCAGCTGTCTTAAATTCACTAATAATATAATCAGCAACCTTCTTATCAAAGTCATCACCACCAAGTCTATTATCACCAGATGTTGATAGTACTTCAATTACACCGTCACCGATCTCAATGATTGATACATCAAATGTACCACCACCTAAATCGTAAACCATAATCTTCTGTTCACTTTCATTATCAAGTCCGTAAGCTAATGCTGCTGCTGTTGGTTCGTTGATAATTCTCTTTACGTCAAGGCCTGCAATTTTACCTGCATCCTTTGTGGCCTGACGTTGCGCGTCATTAAAGTAAGCAGGAACTGTAATAACAGCTTCTGATACCTTTTCTCCCAAATGTCCTTCAGCATCACTCTTTAATTTCTGTAAAATCATTGCTGAAATTTCCTGAGGTGTGTACTTCTTATCATCAATTGTTACCTTGTAGTCAGTACCCATCTCTCTCTTAATTGAAGAGATTGTCTTCTCTGCATTTGTAACTGCCTGACGCTTTGCAGGCTCACCTACTAATCTTTCTCCAGTCTTTGTAAATGCTACAACTGATGGAGTTGTTCTTATTCCTTCTGCATTTGCTATTACAGTTGGCTTACCACCTTCCATAACTGCTACACATGAATTTGTTGTTCCTAAATCAATACCAATTATTTTTCCCATAATGCTTCCTCCTTAGGTAGATCTTAATTAAATAGTTTCTTGTCTGTTATTTGTTTAATTTATTGTAATTTATTAATTGTACTTATTTTAGTTGGCCACCTTTACCATACTATGTCTCACAACTGATTCCTTATACATATATCCCTTTTGGAATTCTTCAACGATAATGTTTTCACCGACATTTTCATCATCAACATGCATTACTGCATTATGAAGTTCTGGATCAAACTCATTTCCAACCGCCTCTATAGGTTTTACACCGATTTCATCAAGTCCTGTTAATAACTGCTTATATACCATTTCCATACCGGTAACAAATCCGCTAGCGCCTTCCCCTTCAGGCTTTTGTGATAATCCTCTTTCAAAATTATCCAAAACCGGAAGTATTTTTTCAACGACAGTTTTAGCACCAACCTCAAACATTGCTGACTTTTCTTTGTCACTTCTATTTCTAAAGTTTTCAAACTCTGCAAGCATTCTCTTGTTTTTATCAGTCAGTTCTTCAATCAGTTCATCCTTTTTATCTTTCTTTTTCTTAAAGAAGCCCTTCTTTTCCTTACCATCTTCTGATTCATTATTATCAGAAGCTTCTTCAGTATCCACATCAGATTCTTCCTTGTCTGTTTCCTCAGATGCTTCTTTTGATACTTCTTCCCCAGATTCTTCAATCAAAGAATCTTCTGCTTTTTCACAAGTATCCTTCATTTCCTCGGCTTTTTCTCTGGCCTCCTTGATGGCTTCTTCAACAATATTTTCCTCTGGTGTCTGATTCTCCATTACCATCGCTCCTTCCATCTGTTAATTTATATGTATCACCTAGCTGTTTTTTAACACTCTTAAGTGTCTTCATAACTTTTTCGTAATCCATACGTTTAGGTCCTATAATACCAATTATTCCTTTAAATCCATCTGCGAGTTCATATGAGGCAGTTACCACACTACAATCCTTCATAGATGCAACCGGTGTTTCATGACCAATGTATACCTTTATATCCTCTTCATCATCATTAAGCAGTGCCTCAAGTCCCTCCTTTTCTTCAAGAGAATTAATCAACTCTCCTGCTTTGCTGCTATCAGCAAGTTCTGGATACTTAAATATGTTCATGGTTCCTGATGTATATATCTTTAAATCTTCATCGTCGCTTAATGTATCTATGATTGCGCTCATCACCTGGTCAACTATCTTACTGTGATTTGATGTTTCAGCATTTATCTTACTAAGCAATGAGAGATTTATTTCTTCAAGAGCCAACCCCGCAAGCCTGGTGTTAAGCAATACATTTAAATTAAGTACACTTTCCTGATCAAGTCTGTCATCAAGATTTATAATCTTGTTTTTAATAATGTTTCCTTCACTAACAATGACACAAAGAAGTCTTTGTTCATCAACTGGAGATAACTGAATAAACTTTATCTTGTTACCTGAAACCTTTGGACTTGATATCATTGTTGTGTAATTTGTATTATTAGCAAGAAGTTTAGCCATGTTCTTTAACATGGTTTCAACCTTGTCAACCTTCTGAATTAAAATGTCCTCTTTTTCATTTAATTCCTTTTCCCTTATGTCAAGTTCCTCGGATCTTTCCTTAAGTAAGCCATCCACATAAAGTCTATATCCTAAATCAGTAGGAATACGTCCGGCAGATGTATGGGGTGAAACCACAAATCCCAGTTCCTCAAGATCAGCCATCTCATTTCTAATGGTAGCCGAACTTAAATTCAAATCGGTATACTTAGAAATAGTTCTTGAACCCACAGGCTCTCCGGTTTCAAGATATGTTCTTATAATGGCATTTAATATCTTAACTTTTCTTTCACTTAAATCCATGTTCGGCTCCTTTCTCTTTTTCTTGTTAGCACTCACCATAACCGAGTGCTAATTACTATGTATAAGATAACACCCCGAAGGGTGTTTGTCAACAGTTATCTTAATATTTTTAAAACATTTTTTCCTATGTTTCATATGTAAAAACTGATTACACAAAGTCACACAGTATATAATTGCTTACATCTATTCCCTTATCTGTAAGTCTTATATAATCTTCATCTTCTTCCAAATGACCTGTGGCTATGTATTTTTTTATGATGTTTCCATAAACTTCTTTTACACCAATTTCAAATTTATCAAGAAAAGCTTTTTTATCAATTCCCTTACATACTCGTAACCCTGTAATCATAAATTCAGACATTAAATCTTCTTTGTTTAAATCTTCCACTTCTTTCATATTACTTCTAATAATGTTTTGAAATTTTGATTCTATATTGATCACACCATATGTGTTTTTGTCGGTTAACATAACTCCATATCCACGTTTTAGATATTCTGACATATCTTCGGTATTTTTAAATCTTATGGCCTTAACGTATTTGCCAGCATCATCCTTTTCAATATTAATATATGAAGAAGCTCCAAGACCTAATCCTAAGTACTCCTCTCCCTGCCAGTAACCCAAATTATGCTTACATTCATATCCAGGCTTTGCATAATTAGATATTTCATATCTTTTATATCCATATTTTTTTAATACCTTTTTTGTTAAGGCATATATATCTCTATCGGTTTCTTCTAAAATCCTAACATCAATTCCCTTTTCTTCATGTTTCATTACATAATCAAAAAAAGGTGTCCCTTCTTCAATTATTAAACTATAACTTGATATATGCTCTGGATTTAATGCTACTACTTTTTCCAACGTATTATAAAAACTTTCAGCAGTCTGATTAAACAGACCACTCATAAGATCAATATTAATGTTTGTAAAGCCTATCTTTCTTGCCATATTAAAACTTTCAAGGAATTCCTCATAAGTATGAATTCTCCCTAAAACCTTTAACTCTTCATTATCAGCTGATTGCAAGCCAAAACTTATTCTGTTAATGCCACTTGTCATATACTCATTAAGTTTTTCCATGGTTACTGTACCAGGGTTACACTCAATTGATATTTCAACATCTTGTCTTACACCCCAATACTTCTTTATGCAATCCATAATATCCGCAACCGTACCCAACGGCAGTATGGATGGAGTTCCACCACCAATAAACACAGAAGTAACTTCATTCCTATGATTATCATCTAAAGGATATTTTCCAAATAAATGCCCATAATATTCTATTTCTTCACACAATTTTTTTACATATGCAATCTGTGATTTCTCATCAGCAGGTGCTGACAAGAAATCACAGTAGTTACATTTTCTAATACAAAATGGTATATGAATATAAAGTTCCATAACTATTCCTTACATAAACTCTTATCACTTTTTCTCCCATAAATAATAGGTTGCTTTAGTGTAATAATTAGTATATTCCTCATCTTTAATCAGAGTATAATTTTTCTCCACTTCTTCAGGTTTTTCATCAACTGTAATTATGAAATCCGCCTTGCCTTGGTTTACATAATCTATTTGTTCCTTAATAGCATCATCCATCTTAATATTATACTTTGTAAAATACTTAACTTCAGGGATTTTTTTCGCCGCCACATAAAAGCCTTCATCAAAGTAATTATAAACAAGTAATGTACTGTCTTTCTTACTATTTATCAAGCTAGCATATCTGTAATATATATAATCATCTTTTTTATACTTTATATACTTTGTATTTTCAGAAAAAGCGCATGCTCCCAAAGCAAATACCAATATTAATAATACTGTAACTAATTCCTTTGGCACTTTTTTTAGAATTTTCACTTCATCTTTTACTGCCTCATCAAAGAGTTTAATAATTCCAGCCCATAAAAGTCCATATACAGGAACAAATATAAGCAATACATATACAACGGTATAGGTCAAGAAAAGCGAATAAATGACCCCTGCCATGCTTATGCATATTAGCAATGGAACATATTTTTTAGGAAATGCTTTCTTTACTAATGCAATAATTCCAAGAACTACAATTAGGAAATTAAGTTTAGTAACTACAAATATAATAATCCTAAATAATGATGCTCTTGATTTGGTATAGGTAAACATATTTTCATAAATGTAATACTTAAACAAATCAAAAAAAGAATGAGTAACCATACAGTAAATAATAACCGGTATGGTTAAAATAAACATTCCCACAAGCCATTTGCCCGCAATTGGGAATAATTTATTCATATCTTTCTTTTTCAAACAATAATAAAGAACATAAAAAGCTATTCCAATCATAAATATGCACATGGTAAATTTAATCCAGAAAAGAACTGCAGTAACCATGCCTAGCTTTACCCAAAGGAATTCATCACTCTTGCCGTTTATAAAGCACACTATTTTATATATAGCATACATAAATAAAGGAAGTGATAATTCTTCAACGCTTCCGCCTCTGTAGAAAGCCACGGATATTACTATCAGAAAAACAAATAGAACAAGATAAGGAATAATGAAAATATTGATGTCACCTGCATAATTAATCTCCTTCCATAAATGAATTGTATAATATATAAATATAGAAAAACATATTACTTCAATAATATATACACCTAAAAAAGTATTCTTTGAAATTATCGCAGCCACTGACTGCATAAAGAAACAATAAATACCTTTTTGATCATATATATCCCTATAGAGTACTTTGCCCTTTATCATGGCTCTACCCACATTAAATAATGTATTGGTGTCACACCAATCATTAATCTTGTATAAAAAGGAACATGGGGAGCAAATTGTAATAAAAACAAAAGCACATATTAAACTGAAAAGTTTATCTTTATGATTTTCTTTCATATCTCTTCCTTTTACTAAAACCTATTACTAATTACTTTCTCTTCCAAAGATAATAAGTGTTAAGTTTCTTTTCACCTTTATACTGACCCTTGCATAATAAATCATAGTTTTCTTTAACATTTGCCGGTTTTTCACAAACAGTAATAACAAAAGTTGCATCCTTTGTTTCTACTATTTCATTAATATTATTTGTAATCTCATCAAGTCTTATATTATAATCCGTAATATATTTATACTTCGGTACTATGTCAGATGCAAAATAAAAACCTTCTTCATATGCATTATAAACAAGCAATGTAGCATCTTTTTCCTGGTTAATTATATCCGCGAACTGATAAAAAACATAGTCATCCTTGTCTTTTCCAATATCCTTTGTATTAGGTGATAAAACATAAGCAAGTACAAAAAATACTGAAACCAGACCTATTGAAACTATCTTATCATTAACCTTTTCTAGGAATTTATCAGCAACACTAATTAAACCTGCAAACCAAAATGCAAGAATCGGCATAAATACCAGTAATACATATTTGGTTTTTAATGCAATAAAAATAACATATACATAATTGGCCAAAAATACTGTAAGTATAAAAGCGTTGTCCTTCCTACTAAAAATCTTTTTCTTAATTGCGGTGATACCAGATAATAAAAATAACGGATATACAATAAGCATTCTTATTATCTGAACTATTCCACCCTCACCGGATTCCACATTATAAGCAAATATCAAGTTATATCCATATACATGCCAAAGATCAGACAGACACCCATTAATTCCAAAATAAGCAAATGCAGGAACAGATATTAGTATCATTCCTAATAACCACAATAAAGCTATCTCCACAAGTTTAAGTATGTTTTTATTTATAAACATATATATGGCAATAAAGATACACATGCCTACAAAGAACATACACAGTGTATATTTAATCCAGAAAAATATACCTGTAAAGATTCCAAAAAGAATCCAGGTGAATCCCTCCGCATTAATAATACCCTTATCCTTATGTAATAACTTAACCATAATATATATGGAAATCATAAGAAATGGAAGGCATAATTCTTCAGCACTTCCGCCCTGACACAGGGTTTTTGAACTAATAAAAAGTGATGCAAATACAAATATGTAAGCAAAAGATACTTTCTTAAAATAGATTTCCCAGGTTTTATATGCAAAAAACAAAAATACCGTATGAGCAATTACTTCAATTATATAAAGACCTATAAATGAACGACCTGAAACTGCGGCCGCTAATTCAAACAGAAAACAATAATAAAGCCCTTTATGCTCATAAAAATCCTTATAAAGTACCTGACCATTAAGCATGCGCCTGCCATTTGTAAACATAACAGAAACATCGGTCCAGTCATTAATCACATATAAAGGAGAATTTTTAGAGCACATTAATAGTAAAACTATTGAACTAATTAAGCATACTACCACTGCCCATATTTCTTTTTTTTCTATCCTTTTTACATTACTTTGCGTCATAACAAATCCCAACTTAACTGTTCTTTATTAATACATAATACTTATTAAACTTAATACATGAATACTTATTTTTATATTCATCAGTATATTCATTATCTAAAATTAAATATACATCTTCATTATCTAATTTACTAATATCTGATGATATATTTATTTTTTCGCCAAGCCAGCAAAAATCTTCGTCATCTAAGTTCATGTCGATTTCTATAAATCTCTGCCTGCTTAAATTACCATCAAACCCATCCGCAAGAGCATAAAGCATAAATACATACTCAGCATCATTATCCATGCATGCCTTTGACACACCAATATTTTTATATTGTTTATCCTCAATGTAATTACACGCTTCATACAGACCCTTTGATACAGTAAATGAATTATTAACATTTTTAGGATAAATAGTAAAAAAGCATATTATAAATAAGACAAATACCAAAGCATAAATACCCATAATGACTTTTTTGGTATTTTCCCATTTTACCTTATTTATTACTTCTAAGATTCCAACACCATTAATTATTATAAATAAATACCATATATAATTAATTCTGTTTATATTGATACCATTAACTATTAATCCCAAAAAAGCAGAACAAATAGAATAACTAATAAGATAATAGTTTTTATCCTTAAATATCTTTTTAATACCAAATGGGAAAAAGACAATAAATGGCAAAGCATACATGGTGCCAAATCCCGTTATGTAATTCCATGGCAATTTATCAGATTGAACAAAGGATACCCATATAGCAAAGAAGGCATTTTTAAATAATTGTACAAATGGATTTTTAGAAAAGAAAATAAGATCATCACTTCTTCTTTGATAATAAAACCTCTGAATACTTAATAAATTAAAATACTTTACTCCTTCTTGTTTAAGCGCATTCACCACATAAAACCTAATAATTGGACATGCGATAAATATGAATACAATCATGGTAATCATGGCAGTTTTTACAGAAATATCTTCCCTTTTTAATGCCATTACACATACTAACAATAAAAAAAGAGGTATAACAAAAATAGCAACTCCATAACAGTATAAAGATAATCCAAAAATAACCATGGATAAATATATTAAGAGTTCCTTATTCTTTGTTATCCCTTTATATAAATAAAAAAGGGCAATAATAAATATATGCGGAAAGTAATTACAATCCAAAGAGATGCTTTGCTGTAATAAAAGCCATGGATTAATAGTTGCCAAACATAAAATTATAAATGCTATTTTCTCATCAAACATTAGTTTACATAATCTATACAAATAAACTAATCCCACTATGCTTATTAACATTAAAGGAAGTTTAATTGCCAATAGATTATTACCAAATATTTTTATAAAAATGGCAACCATCATAGTTGGCAAACTACTTTGACCACTTACAACCCAACCCTCGAAATATACAGGAAAAGATGCTCCAAAAATATCGGTTCCCTTATTTGCAATACAGTTAGCATTAAGGCCAAGCATTGCCTCATCGCAATTAAGGTCAGTATGTAAGCATAATAACAATAAGACTCTTAAACAAATCGCAAAACCTATTATTGTCCAAACTATTTTTTTATTTACGAAACTATTTGGTACCTGTGTGTCCAAATCCGCCTTCTCCCCTTACTGTATCATTTAACTTATCAACTTCCTCAAACTCCACCTTAAGGAATGGTGCTACCACAAGCTGTGCTATTCTCTCCTTTGGCTCAATACTTTGTACTTCATTACTATGATTATGAAGTGCAACCATTACTTCACCTCTATAATCACTATCAACAACTCCTACTTTATTGGCAGGAGCAAGACCTCTTTTTGTAGCAAGACCACTTCTTGCATATATAAGTCCTGCATAACCTTCTGGAATTTCCATGGCAAGACCTGTTTTTACAAGTATTGTCTCCCCTGGCTTAATATCAAGTTTTTCATCTATGCAAGCATAAAGATCGGAACCTGCTGCATATTCAGATCCCAAAGTTGGAATTACTGCATCTTCATTTAATTTTTTAATATTTATTTTTACTGCCATTGTATCCTCCTATTCATCATCAAGTTTAAGTACCGCCATAAATGCCTTCTGTGGTATTTCCACATTACCAACCTGACGCATACGCTTCTTACCTTCCTTTTGTTTTTCAAGAAGCTTCTTCTTTCTGGTAATGTCACCACCATAACACTTGGCAAGTACATCCTTTCTCATAGCTTTAACTGTTTCTCTTGCAATTATTTTGCTTCCAATTGCAGCCTGGATTGGGATTTCAAAAAGTTGTCTTGGAATTTCCTTCTTTAACTTTTCACACATCTTTCTTCCACGTTCATAAGCTGTATCAGCATGAACAATAAAGGATAATGCATCGATTTCTTCTCTGTTAATTAAAATATCAAGTTTAACCAGTTTTGCCTGTTCATATCCTTTTAGTTCATAATCAAAAGAAGCATACCCTCTTGATCTTGATTTAAGAGCATCAAAGAAATCATATATTATTTCATTAAGTGGTAAATCATATTTTAACAATGCTCTGGTTTGTTCTATGTAACTCATGCCCTTATAGATACCACGTCTTTGCTGACAAAGTTCCATAATGGGGCCTATAAACTCAGTAGTAACCATTATCTCGGCTTCTACCATAGGTTCTTCCATATAGGCTATTTCAGATGGATCAGGCAAGTTTGATGGATTGGTAAGTTCAATTACCTCGCCATTATTCTTATATACTTTATAAATAACACCAGGAGCTGTAGTTACCAAATCAAGATTATACTCTCTTTCAAGTCTTTCCTGAATTATTTCCAAATGCAATAATCCTAGAAAACCACATCTAAACCCGAACCCTAAAGCTATGGAAGTTTCTGGTTCATACTTAAGTGATGCATCATTAAGCTGTAGTTTTTCCAAGGCATCACGAAGGTCTGGATACTTTGCTCCATCTGCTGGATACATACCACAGTAAACCATGGAGTTTACTTTTTTATAACCTGGCAAAGGTTCATCTACAGGGTTATCTGCATTAGTAATGGTATCACCTACTGTAGTATCCTTAACATTTTTAATACTTGCAGTTAAGTAACCAACCATACCAGCTGTCAGTTCATCACATGGGAAGAACTGTCCTGCACCAAAGTATCCAACTTCCACCACCTGATACTCGGCACCTGTTGCCATCATTAAAACCTTATCCCCAGCCTTAACTGTACCATCCATTATTCTAAAGAATACAATTACGCCCTTGTACGCATCATAAATGCTATCAAAAATAAGCGCTGATAAAGGCTTATTATCATCACCTGTAGGTGCTGGTATCTTTTCAACTATCTGCTCTAAAACTTCATCCACATTTAAACCACTTTTAGCTGAAATTCTTGGAGCATCCTCTGCTTCAAGTCCAATAACATCTTCTATTTCTGCAGCAACTCTATCCGGTTCTGCACTTGGAAGGTCTACTTTATTAATAACAGGAAATACTTCCAAATCGTGATCCATGGCCATATAAACATTAGCCAGTGTCTGCGCTTCAATACCCTGTGCTGCATCCACTACTAATATGGCGCCATCACATGCAGCAAGACTACGGGACACCTCATAATTAAAATCCACATGTCCCGGTGTATCTATTAAATTGAAGATATATTCCTCACCATTTTTTGCCTTATATACTGTTCTTACTGCTTGAGATTTTATTGTTATTCCACGCTCTCTCTCAAGGTCCATATTGTCAAGAACCTGAGCCTGCATTTCACGATCTGTAAGAAGTCCAGTTTTTTCTATAATTCTATCTGCAAGTGTCGACTTTCCATGGTCGATATGTGCTATTATACAAAAATTTCTAATATGGTCTTTTGATACCTTTGCCATTTTTTCTCCAATCATATTTCAATATTATAATTCCACAAAATATAATATAGTATAAACAAACTCTTTGTCAATTATTATTAAGTGTTATTAATTTTTTTACTTGAGTATTTTGAGGTTTTTTACTTGAGTGTTTTGAGGTTTTTTACTTGAGTGTTTTTAGATTATAAAAACTGGCCCCGCTTTTGCGAGACCAGTTTTTATAATACATAAGATTATTCTACTGTGTTAACAAGCTTTGTAAGTCTTGAAATCTTATTACCAGCTGTATTCTTATGGAAAATATTCTTTGAACCAGCCTTATCAATAAGCTTTGTAGCACTAACAAGTGCAGTCTTAGCTGCTTCCTTATCTCCTGCTGCAACTGCTGCTTCAACCTTCTTGATTGCTGTCTTAATTTCAGACTTAGCAGCCTTATTTCTTTCATACTTTGTTCTGTTAACAAGAATTCTCTTCTTAGCTGACTTAATGTTAGCCATGGTATTACCTCCAAATTTGTTTACTTGTAATTCCCTTGAGAGAGTTTAGGAATCACTACTAAACCTCGCCTGCACATATTTGAAATGCGGACTGATGCACAGACATTGATTATTTTATGTTATTTATATTCAATTGTCAATGCTTTTTTCCTATATATTATATTCTTTGCATATCTCAATATTATGTTTTACATTTACGACAGCTAACATCTATGCTATTAAATCTATATTTGTTAGCCATTTCCTTCCATATCCATTACTAATTAATTCAGAAAGCTAACAATAACTTAATTATCTTATATTTTGTTAGTTTTTTTCTTATATTCTATGCAAATAATTACATTTTCGGCTAACAAAACTAAGTTTTTTGAGATAAAAGTTAGCTTTTAAATAATTTCACTTAAAATAGTTTACATAAAACTTCAATCATAATGATATATTATACTTTACTCACCCGCAATTAATCCATCATACGCCTCGAAAAAAATACACACTAATCTCTACATCTGGAATCCATCAACATACTTCCACTTGTAAATGAATCTTTCAGGTTCATCAAGCATCTCATAATTAGTACCATATAAAGTATTTAATATAAGTCTCCATGTATTAACCCCTGATAAACCTTCTATGTCTATCTTTTCTCCTGTACCAAGATATACACAGTTTAGAACATTCTGCATCATATATGTTTCTTTCCCTGCATCATATTCTGACTTTTTGTAATCTTTCATTAAGTGACCTGCTAGTCTGCAACCATGATCTGACATTAATACAATTGTTGCATCTGGATCATTTTCCTTTACATTTAATACCATTTTCTTAATGCATGTATTAAAATACTTTAATTGATTTAAATATAAATCCTTATTATTCCAATCACTTGTACCCTGTGTATTAGTAGAACCATCCTCATTATAAAGAAAAGGACTGTGAGGAAGCATCATGTATACCAATGTAAATGTTGGTTTTCCATTAGTTTCCTCTGACATACGATAGGAATCGTCAAGTACAATATTAGTAGCATCTAGTTCTGCCTGATTTACCGGATCCTTACCATCACTTTTTGAAACAGAATCATATACTGGATATAGAATACTATTTGAATATATCTTTTTCTTGAATACATAATCAGGATCATCAATTTCACCATTCATGTAATCAGATAAAAGATTGTAATTATCCTCATATCTAAATGTATTATAATGATTAATCAAATTGATTTGATAGCCCATATCCTCATAGAACCTATGAAGAACAGTATCAGTTGTAAGTTCGCTATTTATTGGATCTCCTTCCTTTGCCACATAATCAAGATTAAGTATATTGGGAATAATATCCTTTGTTTCAATTGCTTCCACATTATGAGAAGTCTTAGAAACTGAGAATCCTTCATCTTCTAGAAAATCCAAAAATTCAGAATTATCATAATTAAAATAATACTTTAGGTTTTCATATCCGCCATATTCATCAAATATAAGAAAATAAACATTATTCTTATTGCTTCTATCCACAGCATACTGCGGAACTTCAAACTTAGTAATATCCTTATTCATATTAATAATATTTGGTATGGCAGTTAAAAAGTTAAACACAATCAACCCTGACAAAACCAATGTAATTACCTGATTAATTGTTTCTGTATCCATTTTTTTAATTTTAAGAAAAACCAGGAATGCAAAAAGTAACACACCTATAATACATAAAAATGTCCAATAACTTACAGTAATCATTACAGAACAAATCAGGTTATAAATTACCATAAAGTTTATTAAAAACATTAACGATACTGCCGAAAAAAGCGCTGCTTTCTTTACATCCAAATAGAATAAAACAGTTATGATAAATACTATTAATCCTGCCACAAAAAATAAAGCAAATGGTGGAAATACTGATGAAAATTTTACTTCTGCTATATTTTGAAAATACATATACATGCATGGATAAAGACAGGTAACCACCAATAATAAAAGTCCCCATATAAAGTCCTTTAGCTTAATGCTTTTAAAGCTTAAATGATTAGTATTATTCCTTGTTTTTTTAGTTTCAATTATTTCATTTTCTTTTACTTCTTTTATTTCCTTTATGTTTTCATTCATGGTTTTCATCTACCTCTATTAATATGTGTAATACACTATGCTTGCTTTTTAACAAATCTATTCTTTGCAATAATAAATAATTTATCAAACAAATAAGTTGATATGGCAGAAAACAAAATTGTTCCTCCAAATACAACAACTAAATAAACAAACATATTATCAATATTATCCCCTATTCTTAAAAAACAAGGGTGTATTAAATATATACTGTATGAAATACTACCTAAGTACAATAATATCTTACCTGTTACATTTACCTTTGCACAAACAAAGAATGCCAAAAGTCCCAATAATACTGGTGAAAAATATGCAGCCACCACATATTGAGTCACATGTCCATTAGGATAGTATACTCTTATGATTGTAAGAACACATCCCAAAAAAGTTCCTAAAAATAGCAGGTTATTTTTTCCAAGTTGTTTTCTTTCTTCATCCTTAAGTTGCCCCATAATCCATCCCATTAAGAAAGCTAATGGAAATATGTGGTTTGGATCCTTTTCCGCCGGAATATAGAATATACCGGAAATAACCAATACCAGGACACCTAGTACCACTTCATTCTTCCATTTCTTATTCTTCTTTATAATACTAAGAACATAATAAATAATATAAAGATATATAAGTCTTTTTACATACCAAGCATAATGACAATAGTATGTTGGATCAAATGCACAGGTAAAATAACGTACCCCAAACTTTTCACCCAGGAAGAATAAATATAGAGTACTCCAAAAATAGAATGGCAAGAATAACATAAAGAACTTTTTAAACACAAAATCCTTGGTGTAATTCTCCTTATTATGATTACAAAAAGCCAAATTATAACCACTCATAAAAAAGAATATTCCAACTCCCAAATATCCAAAACTTGCAAATATTAAATTTTGATATTTTATGTGATATAAAACAATTGCGATACTTGTAAGTCCCTTTATTGCATTAGAAGTATTCTTATTCATTACTTATTCCTCTAAAATAATCATATTTTAAGGTCAAATCATTTTGCTCTACTTTTCCATGAATTTCCTTATTAATCTCATTTAGCGTTACTTCATCCATGGATTTTCCACTAGTCACAGTACCATTTTCCACATAACTTTCACCATCATACCAGGACAAGTCATCAAAAAATACATATTTTAAACCATCGGCAAATATGTCTCTTCCAATATAACTGTTAACTTTATAATCAACACCAAACATATTAAGAACAGTAGGTAAGATATCAAGTTGGGAATTAACTGTATCTATATCCTGATGCATAATATCAGAAGACCAAATAATAAATGGAGTATTGTTTACAAGATTATTGGATGTATCCTTATATTTTTTTAGAACATCCTCATCCATCAAATAAAGATAGTGATCTGCATATGCAACTATGACTGTATTATCATATAAATTATTATCCTTTAATCCCTTTATCAACAAACCTATAAAATCGTCCGTTTCCTTTGCCATAAGTCTTACACTTTCTTCTTCTGACAAATCCGGTACATTTCCTTTGCCATACACCTTTTCACCTAAAAACTTCCCCACATCTTCTTTAGTTGAAAATGGAGTATGTGGTGTATAGGTTATCATATAGTGTAAAAATGGTTTATCCTTTTTAAAAATCAAATCATAAAAAGTCTTATTATTGATTAACTCTGTATCAAGTTCATAGGACAAATCATCATAATCTTCCATATCCATTAGACTATAATAGTTGTCATATCCCCATGAATCATAGTTAAGACCTCTATTATAAAACTCAGAAGTATTCATGTGAAAAGCATTAACACCATAACCATTTTCATCAAATATCATTGGCAGTGTATCTTTAAATGTATTTGTATAAAAAAATGTAGGATTCTTATAGAAACTTATCGGAGTGATAAATCCGGTATTTACGGCAAATTCCGAGTTAAATGTCGAACCTGCTCCACTATAATATGAATAATGATTATTAAAATTTAATCCTTCTTCTTTAAGTCTATAAAGATTAGGCATGGTCTCCTCATCAAGAAGCCAGCTGTCAATTCCCTCCAACTGAAGGAATATAACATTCATGCCTTCAAAGATTCCGCTATACTCATTTTTAGTATTTAATTCTTCATTGTTATATATGCTATCTAACTTGGTAATTATTTCATCTGTAGGCTTTTCTTCTTTCCTAAAAAATGAAACATACACATCCCTAACCACATATTCATAAAGGCCACACACCTTTATTGCCTTATTTGCATCATTAAAATTATCATATACATTTCTTGGAATATGCCACTCCTCGAGACTCATATTATAGATATGAGGACCATATATATTAGGAATAAGGAAATGAAATACAATAAAGATTCCCACTGAAAACAGTATATTCTTAACATTTAACTTGCTTTCCCATTTTACCTTTAATACTACAAAAGCAAAGGCAGCAAATGCAAAAACAGCCACAGCAAAAATATACCACTTAACACTTAAAACCACACCTGCCACATAGGAACTTCCCTCTCCGGCAAGTTTGGTAAGATACATGCTAAATGCATAACCAGTAGTGTTATAGTATATGATATTACAAAGGAACATTATATAGAAAAATACAAATGATACAATGTAAATGATTCTACCCACAAGTTTGTTTATACAGAAAGAAAGAATCAAAATCAGAAAGATAAATATAAAATCATATGCAAGATTAGCAATTGTGACCAGTATAAACACTAAAGGTTTATAAGTATATACAGCTTTATCAGACATTATAAGTCTTGTTGAAAAAGACATAATAAGAAATGGTATCGCCATTAGAATGATGCTTATTATTTTACTTTTTTTATTTTCTTTATCCATTAATTATACTCCAAACCAAATTTAATTATCTATATAATCATCTAATTTCCACTATTATGATTATCTTTTTTCCACCACTATAATTATATAGGTTTTTCCGTATAAATCAACCCTAATTAGTATCCCTTTGTAAGCATCTGCCAAAACCCTAATAAAAAAGCCCAAGCCTTGCTGACCTGAGCTTTTTTAATTTATGTTTTGAAAAACTATTTTAATACTTTATTTGGCTTTTTTCATTTTAGGTTTTGAGAAAGCACTTAAAATCTTCTTCTTTCCATTAAGTCTGTATGCTTTAACCTTGAAGAAGTACTTCTTACCCTTCTTAAGCTTCTTAACAACAGCCTTTGTCTTCTTTCCACCCTTAACTACTACCGCTTTCTTATAGCCTTTCTTTTTCTTTTTGGATACGTAAACAATATATCCAGAAGCACCTTTTACCTTCTTCCAGGTAACTGTCATCTTCTTCTTACCTGCTTTAAGTTTCTTAATCTTAGGTGCAACTGTTGATGTAAGAACTTTAACAGCCCTATATGAACTGTAATATGTCTTACCATCACCAGCCTTTGTAAATGTTCTTACTGCATACTGGTATGTACTATTTGCCTTAAGTCCCTTAATAGTAAACTTAAGACTCTTTGTTGTTCCTACCTTTGAATAACTGCTTCCAGACTTCTTACTGATTTCATAACCAGTAGCTTCATCCATCTTAATCCAACCTATAGAAGCCTGCTTTGCTTTTCCTGAAGCCTGTGCAAGATTTGATGGAACTCTAGGATTAATAGCAAAGTTAACTACTGCTGTTCCATCATAATCGCCCTTACATTTTACTTCTATGGTTGCAGTACCAACATTCTTGTTATCTCTGTAACCTATGGAGTAATCTACTCCTTCAACAAGTTTCTTACCAGCACTTGAAACTGTAACCTTAGGTTCAATTGAACTACCAGTAAATACCTTATCACTTACCTTACTGATTGTAAGATCCTCTGCAGCAATCTTACATGTTACATTACAAATAGCTGTCTTAACTACTGTTCCATCAGATGCTGTTGCTACACATGTAATTACAACTGCGCCTGGTTTCTTAACAGTAACAACACCAGTATTGCTAACTGTTGCTATGTCTGTATCAGAAGATGCAAACTCTACTGTATTTTCAGTAATACGAGGAATCTCTTCTCCAACCTCAACCTTATCATTATAAGTATTATTAATACTTGAAATAATGGACTGTGGTGAACCTGAAAGAACTGTCTTGTTATTAAGAGAAATACCATTAACATCACCTGTTACACTTACAGTAACTGTAATACCATTAGCTGAAGGATCAAATCCCTTTGGAAAGAATGTAATGTCTGTAGTTCCTGCATGCTTTCCTTCAATCTTAAATGATTTATCATTACTACTGTAACTAACAATCTTGGCTACTTCCTCATCATCAATAATCCATTCAATATCATTAGAAGCTACCTTATCAGAAGTAAATTCATATTTAAATGCCTTTGAGCCTGTATTATCCCTAAGTTCAATTGCATTCATGTGATCTTTATTTAAATTATATAATGAAACACTTGAACCATCACCAAGTTTAACATCAGGAGCAGCTGTATCCATAATATTCATGGAAATATCATTACTTACTACTGTCACTTCACACTTAGCAGTTTTACCCGAACCTAACGCCGTTGCAGTAATTGTTGCACTACCCAATGCTTTAGCTAAAAGTTCAACTGTTGCTGTATTGCCATCTGATGTGGAATCACCAATTGTAGTAACAATATCACCAATTTCAACAACATCTGGATCTGAACTTACAAAACTTACCCTATCAGGATTCTGCGCAAAGTAATCTGCATATTTTGAATCATATTTAATTGTCGCTATAAGGTTATCACTTGACAAATAACCAATATTTAATTTCTGATTATCAAGACTTAAGTTGTTAGAAGGAGCACATACATATACATAAATCTCTTTCTTAACACTTCCTGCTTTAATTGTTACTTTTGTTGAACCATAGCCATTTCCGGTTGCATAGAACTTAGCACTCTTTCCATCTTCAGCTACAGTCATAACAACCAAGTCTTCTGAATCAGGTGTCCATGATACAATATCTGTAGTTGTTTCAGGATTAAACTTTGGTTCTACATTTACAGCATTCTTTAATTCCTTCTTTTCATAGCTTACATATACAACATCACACTCAATGCTTTCACAAGGTACTTTCCTAACCTTGGCATTATATTCAACGGATGCTGTAAGGCTTCTGATACCATTAGATAATATTGGAAGGTTTAAGGACATAACAACCGTAACTGGTATGTTTTCAGCTTCTTCAATACCCATAAAGCATAATGACTGAAGAGTATATGTTGTTCCTGTTCCTGTTGTCCTTAGTATTTTTGGTTCCACATGTGGAGTAAGTTTTGCACTAGTTACTGAACTACTTGTAGTTAACTGATTATTATCTTTATCCCAAGTATATGAAATACCATCAACATTTACATTACTAAATGAACAATCATATCCATCACTTGTATAGTTATATAACATTGTATTAATGTCTAGCGGATCACTCTCATTTACTCTGAAAGTAACATTTTTATCTGGAACACTTAACTTTATGGAAAACTGGGATGTATAAGGTTCATTTACCCCTCTACTCATAATTACTTTTGGATTAAGTATGGTACTAGCAGGTAATGTAACATTATTAAGACTACTACATGCTCCAAGAGCCTGATCTGTAACATTTTCCACATAATCACTTAATACAACAGATGTTAAATATACACAACCATAGAATGTACTATCCTTAATTGCCAAAAGTGGAGTGTCTGATTCTAATGCAAATTTCTTTATTGGAGTCATTTCAAATGCTCCTTTACCTATGGTGACTATTTTCTTAGCGCTGGATAAATCTATGGCAGTTAAACCTGTGCCTTCAACCATATAACCTGCATTGCCCCATTTATATGCATATTTTTCTTCATCCCAGAAAAATGCACATTGTATAAATGCATTTTCTCCAATTGTTTCAACATTAGCAGGTATTACTACTTTTCCAATGCTGGCACATTTCTTAAATGCACTATTACCTATAGTTACTAATGTACTTGGGAAGAAATCAGTACCTATGGCTAAATTATAATCTGATTCGAAAGCACTATTACCAATGCTTGTTGTAGCATTGCCAAGTTTTACTGTAGTAAGTCCTACCCACTTTTGCATAACAGATGTATTATTATAATCCTTAACCTCTGCTCCACATTCTTTTAATACATTATTAGGTAATTCCCTAATACTATCTGGGAATGTAAAACTTGTTAAGTTAGCACATCCTTCAAATGCATTTGTTCCCATGGATACAAGTCTTGTATTTCTTGATAAGTCTACACTTGTAAGACCAAAGTAATCCTGTCTCTTTACTGTGTCAGCATGTCCCACAGCTGTATCATCACTATACCAAATATAAACTTCTATATAATTTGTTGGCTTTGATGTAAGAAGAGCATCACTATTGAGGATATAGCCCTTCTGAAGGCAACTATACTTATGTCCTTTTTGCTTTACACAGAATGTGCAACTAGTACCTGAACCAGATGTTGAAAATACATCATCAACACTGTTCTTAGATGTATCAATGTAATACTTGTTTCCATAAACATCTCTTACCTTTGCAGCACCACATTTATAAAATGCATAATTGCCTATAGATGTTAATGCCTTAGGGAAGTTGATATTTTTAAGTCTTGTACATTGATAAAACGCATAATTTCCAATGGTTACTTCCATACTTGAATTTGTATTGGTATCCTCCGGCAATGTTACATCCGTAAGATGCCAGTCATTATAAAAGGCTCTATCACCAATACTTCTGGTAACACTTCCTGAATAAGAAGTATTCATATCGTTAATAACCACAGACTCAAGATTTCTACACTCTTCAAAAGCCTTGCTACCTATAGAAGTTACGCCACCTGGAATAACAACATTTTCAGGTCCACCTAAATAATACTTATCTCCATATGGATCCTTTTCATCTACTGCTTCACTTGAACCGTAGAAAACTCCATCACCTATTGTTTTAAGTTTTGAAAGTTTACCCATAAAAGTAACATCATAAAAACTATAGTTACTCTGGAAAGCATAAGCTCCTATCTCTGTAATTTTACTATTATTTGTTACCACTACATTACTTAATCTTTTACAATTGGCAAATGTATACTGATTAATCTTAGTAAGACTATCAGGCAAGGAAATGCTAACAAGAGAAGATGCTTCAAATGCATTATTTCCAATTGTTGTAAGATTTGTACAACTACTTAAATCCAAAGATGTAAGTCCTGTTCTTGAAAATGCACTGGCACCAATTTCTGTAAAGTTTGTTGGAATTGTAATAGTCTCCAAACTAGAACAACTAGCAAATGTTGAAGCAGGCACCATAGTCATGGCACTTCCGAAGGTTACAGAAGTTAACGAAGTACAATCTGAAAAAACACCTGTACCCATAACATTGATAGTTTCATCATTAGCAGTTGCCGATGTTGTCAATGTATTTGGAATTACAACTGATTTAAGAGATGCACAAGAACTAAAAGATAAAGTTCCTAACTTAATCAATGCATTTGGAAGTACAAGCCCACCTGTTTTATTAACATTTTCAAGTTTTTCACACTCTAAGAATGCACTATCATAAATATATGTAATAGCATTAGGAAGATTAATTGTTTCAAGTTTATCACATCCTCTAAATGCACTTTCACCTATACTCTGAATTGAATCAGGAAGTTTTACTTCTGTCATCTGGCAGTTATAAAACTCTTCCTTTGGAATTTCATTAACACTAGTAAGTTTTGACAAATCAAATGATGATGCGTTTCTTGCATAACCAAGACCTACGAGACTCTTGATGCCTGTGTAATTTGAAAGATCAATCGCACCCGTGTAGCTTTTCAGCTGTCCCACGGTGATATTACTTCCACCACCTACAATATTCTTTAAAGCATTAAGTAACACAGTATCCTTTACGATGCTACTGGTCACTTCTGTTGAGTCGGATTCTGAAATAGTTTTTGCTGCGCTTACTTTCCATGAAAAATCCCATGGCAGTTTTATGCCACTGTTTTCGATACCGCCTGATGTAAATACCATTGCGGCAGAAAGCATGATACAAGCTGCTTTTTTTACATACTTTCTCATTAATTTTCCTCCTTATTAAATTTACTTTACCTAAATTTTAAGCGTACTAAATCGTTTTCTAATATTCTAACACATTTAAATAGATTTTCAATAATTAGTTAATCTCAATATCATCAGATTCAACTTCTTTATTTCTGTTTTCATCTATGCCTAATTTATCGCTAACTTTCTTTTTTGCTTTTTTAACATAGATACCAACACCTGCACCTACAGCAACCACAATACCTACAGCTGCCTGGATAATGTAAGTCATTACTGATGGATCAACATATGCTACCAAACTAAGTTTCATCTTACTACCTCGCTTTCCCTTATTTGAATTTATTTATTATTATTAATAACTTAATAATTATTATTTATTACTTTTTTTATTTATTTTTTCCTTTATAGCTTCAAGGATATATTTGCCGCTATTTTCTGCTGCATTTCCAAGGCCAAAGAATGTATCATTCTTAAGTTTTACAATATCATCCTTGTACTTATCAGTATTTTTAATAAGCTCATCACAAGCATCACCAGCATTTGAGACTTCATTAAGTTCAAGTTCACTGCCGATTCTGCTTCTTACACTTATGTCAAATGGAACTACATCAATTTTATCATATTCTGGGTTCATGACCTTCATTGGTGTATTAATGTAAAGAGTTGGTTTATATGTTGTAAAACTATACTCATACGCTATACTTGACCAGTCTGTTACCAAAACATCTGCATTATAGATGGATGCATTGGATGAAAAATCCTTTTCAAATGTAAACTTATCTCCATACTTAGCTACAAACTTTGCTTCTATGGCATCAATCTTTTCCTTAAAGATCCTTACATACTGTGGATGAGGTCTTACTGTAACCTTAAAACCCTTATCAAGTATTGAGGATACCAACTCGGTAAGGCAACTGTCCATAATATTATCCTTTTGCCAGGAAGGAGCTATAAGTATCTCTTTAACTTCTTTATCTTTTGTCTGACTTTTCTGTATTTGTTCATAATCCTTCATCATATTATCAAGAAGGCAATATCCTGTTTCCACAAGTTTCTTTGGTGGAAGACCATATAATTCCTCGATTGCCCTCTGTTCTTCTACCATATGTCTTCCTGTACATAGTAGTGTATCAAAATGGTCAAGGGCATGAGTACGAAGTGTTAAGTTATCACTATTTATTGCATGATCTGTATAAATGTATTCAATGTCTTTTTTAATATAACTTCTCTTTAAATGAAAGTTTTCAAGATCAGGTGTGGATGTAAGGAAAACATCACACTCTAATTTCATCATAAGAGTTATAAGTTTTTTCTCACTAATGTAATAAGCTCTAATCTTACTATTTTCTTCAGCCATTTTAAATATGTTATCATTAGGATCTGAAGTTATGTAATGAATTGTCACATTGGAATGTTCCAAAATGTATTCCAGTATATCTTTAAAATACTTGTAATATCCATTACCCTCTGCATATACAACAAGATGCTTATTTACTACCTTAAAGAATCTCTTATAATCCTGTTTTTCTTTTTTTGAATATGGATCCTTTTCAAAAATACTTTTCTTTTTACCTATTTTCGAAATTTCATCAAGTTCTTTTTTACTCTCTTCAAGAGCTTCATAATCAATATATTTTTTTGGATTGATTATCATGTTAAGTAATACCTGTTGAAGAACTGAGAAAAGATTACTCCAAATCCAATATAAACCTACACCAATAGGAACAAAAAATCCCAAGAACAAAGACAGGGCCACTGAAAAAGCCAGGGTTCCATATTGATTAGCCGCACCCTGTTCAGCCTGTAATGGATTTAATATATTTTGCATAATACATAAGAATAACGCAGCAAGTCCTGCAAGGAGTGGAACAATAATTGTAATCCCCTTTGCATTAACAGGAATAAGTCCAAGGCTTACTCCAAATAAGGACATATCTGATTTCTTTATGTCATTAACAAGTTTTTCAGAATCAAAATCTTCATACTTTTCTTCCACCCTCTTTAATATGTCATGGTCATCGGATTTTTTAATAATGTCAACAACCTGCATCTGAACAGATGACTCCTCAGTATTAAGATTATTTTCTTTAGCTATGTAATAAACAATTTCATCACATGGTTTTTTATCCACTTTGAAAATAAAAGTTAAAGGATTATATATAACCTGGACAAGTCCCATTAAAAGTATTATCTGAACCAAAAGTGGAATAACACTTGAAAAAGGGTTGTACTTTTCTCTTTTATAAACCTTTGATGTTTCCTCAGCAATTGAGTCCTTGTCACCAAAGTACTTTACTTTAATTCTGTTTATTTCAGGGGTTATCTTTACTATCTTTACACTATTCTTCTGTAACCAAATGGAAACCGGCAACAAAATAATCTTTGTAAGTAAAGTAAACAGTATTATCGCCCATGCATATCTTGATACAAGTTTATAACAATAATACATCAATTTCCCTAAAGGAATACTTAATATATCTTCAATAAGTTTCATTCTTTTCCCTACCTTTGAGTATTAATATATCTCCATTTATAAACATAATCATCAGGAGCATCGAGCATTTCATAATCTGTTTTATATACTGTATTTAATATGGTTCTCCATGTATTAATACAGGATTTGCCTTCAATATCTATTTTAGTATCACCACCAATATAAACAGCATTAATAACATTTTGCATCATTCTTGTTTCTTTCTTAGCATCATACTCAGACTTTTTATATCTGTTCATGTTGTAATAACTATATCTTGCGCCATGATCCGCCTGAAAAACTATTATTGAATTTGGATCATTTTCAATTATGTTATCAACTGTTTCTTTTATAAATGTGTTAGTATACTTAAGCTGTCCAAGGTAGTATTTGTCATCTGCCCAGTTTTCAAGGTTTTTTGAATCATTATAATTACCATTTTCATCAAATACAAATGCCATATGAGGACACTGTAAATAGCAAACCGTAAGTGTAGGTTTTCCATCTGTGTACCTATAACTGTCCCTTGTATAATTCATTGCATCTTCTAAATCTTTTGCACTGTCCTCAGTATTCTGATTATTAAACATCTTCCCAACTGTATTATATAAAATGGAAACATATCCCTGATTAATAATACTCTTTGAAAGACTTGTAGAACCAGTCTCTGCAAAACTGAATCTGCTATGGGTTAAAACCTTGTAATTATCTGAAACCAAAAAGTTTTCATGATTTACCAGATTAATCTGATATCCCATGTCTTCAAAAAATCTGTATAATACAGGATCCTTAGTATACTGCAAATTTGTATTTGGAATTCCATCAATCTCTGTCACATAGTCAAGATTTAAAATATTCGGAATTATTTCAAAAGTAGAGATGGACTCAAGATTCCTGGTGCTACCAGACCATGAAAACCCTTTGTCCTCAAGATAATTCTTAATATCCGAATTATCATAATTATAGAAATACTCAAGGTTTTCATCTCCGGCATATTCATCTAAAATAATATAATATACATTACCGGCAAATGTTTTATCTTTTGCATACTCTTCTACTTTTACATCTTTGATTTCCTTCTTTGCTGTAAATTTAGGTATTGCACCAAGGAAGTTTACCACTATTAACAATCCAAAAATAGCGCATATTATTTTGCACCAAATTTCAGTATCAATATCTTTCTTTTTAACAAATACCAAGAAAGCAATCCACGCAATTAATAATACTATGGTGAAATGAAGATATGTAACAAATGGCAAAACCAAATTGATTAGATTCTGCATTAGAACAAAATTCATAAACAGAATCATAAAAACGCAAGTGGCAATTGCTGCCTTATCCATCTTCCAGTAAACCATGATCATTACGCAGAATATTACAAAGGCAACCATGGTATATATAACAAATGGCACCACCATACCCACAGGTCCTGCTTCATCCACATTTTGTAGATACAAAAAAGCACATGGATATAAGCATGTAAGTAATACTGCCAAAATCGAAAAAGCAAAGTTTATTACCTTTTTCATATTTATCCTCCAATATTAATCCCCAAATACGCACACTGTGTACTATTATACAATAACATTTCTTTTTTTTCACCTAATTTTCTTAAAATTAGCGATTTTATTTTCTTTTTGTGGTAAAATGTTTTTTGATTACGAAACAAAACCTGGGAGGTAAATAATTTCATATCCAAAATATGAATTATAAACACAAATATGAGTAAAAACAAAAATATAAATACTAATAAAGATAAAAATATAAACACTAGTATTAACACAAAAAACAATTCCAATATTCTTATATGCCTAATATTAAGCTTTTGCGCTGCAATTCTAATATATGCCTTTTCCTTAGGCATAAATGGGAATGATTTTTGGTGGCACGTAAAAGCAGGAGAATGGATTATTAACCATAAAAGCATTCCAACTAAGGATATTTTTTCCTGGTATGCATCTTCAAATAATTTCTATTGGTTCTCCCACGAATGGCTTTCAGAAGTAATACTTTACTTCTTTTATTCACTGGGAGGTACCATCGGCATCTTTGTTATGTCCCTATTCCTTGCAATTATCATACTTCTATTTTTCTTTAATGCTTCAAAGGAATACTTTAATAAAAATCTAATCTTATCTTCCATCTACAGTCTCTTATTTACATGCCTTGTGTATGTTTACTGCTATGGAAGGCCACAGATATTTACATACATTTTATTAAATATCGAAATCTTAATTCTATACAAATACAAGGAAAACAAGAACAGGAATATAATTTGGTTTTTACCTTTAATTTCATTAGTATGGGCAAATATTCATGGAGGTTCCTCAAATCTATCCTATATCTTGCCAATAATACTCATGGTTTCCATGTGCCTTAACTTTTCATTTGGTAAAATTGAATTTAAAAGAGAAAAAAAAGAAAACATAATAAAGCTATTATGTGCTACTATTATTTCCATGGTTACCATTTGCCTAAACCCACATGGTCCTAAGCTTTTGCTATATCCATTTACAAACATGGGTGATAAATTAATGCTTAAGTTAATTACAGAATGGGCTGCACCTGATGCCAAAGACATAGCACAGCTTATTTTCTTCTTTATACCGGTTATTAGCGTAACCATTTTATTTATTGCAACAGATAAAAAAATAGATGGATACGATTTCTTAAACTATGGATTCTTCGCATATCTGTTTTTTAGAAGTACCCGTTTTATAATATTCTTTATGATAGTATCAGCGTATTTCGCGTTTAAATACTTAATTGATAGTAAGAAAAAACCTTCCTACGAAGGAAAGAAAGAAGAAAAACTTCTCTTTGGATTATTATTTGGAATATGTGCATTTTTAGGGTTATTTGGAATCATTAACATAAGAACCACCTATAACTCAAAGCAAGGTTTGATAAAAACTGTTGTTTCAAAGGAATTCATTGATCTTGTTAAGAAAGATAAACCAAAAAGACTATTTAATGATTATAACTTTGGTGAAACATTGATATTTGAAGATATTCCTGTATTCATTGACAGCAGGGCCGATGTATATACAGGTGAAGTATTAAAAGACTATGTTAGTTTAAGATTCTTATCTAACAATAACGAAAAATATGATAATGAAACATTTGTGGATGATATAATAAACAAATATGATTTTGACGCTTTCTTAATTGAAAAACGTTCATCACTTCTTCCATATCTAAGCAGTCATCCAGAAAAATATGAAATAATAAAATCATCGGATAAAGAAGTATATATTAAGGTCAAAGAATAAGAATAGTTTCGTTTTATAAAGGAATAAAAATATGAATAGCAAAAGCAAAAATACTAAATCTTTTTTTGATAGCAACACCAACATAATAATACTTATATTTGCCATTATATGCATGGTATCATCAATTGCACTAAAACTATCCGGTATGTCCGGCAATGACTTTTGGTGGCACTTAAAAGCTGGTCAATGGATTTTTGAAAATAAAACCATACCAACGAAAGCACTATTTACCTGGTATGGAGAGAGTCAGTCACTTAACTGGTTTGCCCACGAATGGCTCTCGGAAGTAGTTTTCTATTTAATCTACCATGTCTTCGGTACCTTTGGAATGTATGAAGTATGCCTTTATGCAGGCATGCTTATTATTGGAGCCACAGTAGTCTACAATAGAAACTACATCTATAACAATTATTTATTATCTTCAATTTATATGCTCTATTTTGTTATTGTTATTACTCAGTTTTTCTTTGGAAGACCACATACCATAAATATGATTCTTTTATTTATTCTTTTATATATTCTATATAAATATAAAGAATATGATACAAATCTAATTTTCCTGCTTCCTGTTTTATCCGTCCTTTGGGTAAACTTGCACGGTGGATCATCAAACCTTATTTATATAATGCCAATTATCTTTATTGTAAGTTCATTAATAAGTTTTGAATATGGAAAACTCAAAAGCAATAAAATGGCTCCAAAGAAGCTTTTGAAATTATCTGTCATAACCATTATTTCCTCTCTTCTACTTTTGATAAATCCAAGAGGATTTGAAATGATCGTTTATCCATATACTAATATGGCAGATACTGCAATGCTTACTTTCCTAAGCGAATGGAATGCTCCTGACATCAAGGTGTTTTCAAAACTGATTATGCTTTTTGTTCCTGTAATACTTGTAACAGCCATGTTAATGCTTACTCATAAGAAGATTGATTTAACCGACTTCTTAATCTACGGTTTTTATACATACATGTTCTTTAGAAGCCAGAGATTTATCTCATTATTTATGATAGCAACATCCTTCTTCTTCTTTAAATACATTATGCCATTTAAAGATAAGAAAAAGGCAGGGATAAAGGCAAATGCTAATCAAAACAAAATAACTGCTTATACATCCATAGGATTGTTTTTAGTTATTCTAGTATTTCAGTTTATATTTGCCTCTAATTATCAAAAGAATAATTCTTTAATAGATAAGATTCTCCCTGAACAATTTATCAATTTAATTAAAGAAGATAATCCTAAGAGACTTTACAATGACTACACCTCTGGTGGTCCTTTGATTTTTAATAACGTAAAGGTATTTATTGATGGACGAGCAGATATTTATACTGGCTCAACCTTCAAAAACTATCAGACCATGAAGTATGTAAGAAATTATAATCCAGAGGAACTTAATGATGAAGATTACATGGAGACGCTGCTTAAGAAATATGATTTTGACGCTTTCTTAGTGGAGAACAAAACTCCAATTTATCACTACTTGTGCCAGTCTCCTGATAAATACAAACTTATTGAAAGCGATGGCACATATTCGTATTTTACGGTGAAGTAAACTAATAGCTAGGGTAATATTAATATTACCCTAGTTATTAATTTTGTATAAATCATTCCACTTTTCCAGGCACATTTTTTTAGCTTGCTGAGAAGACATGACTACAATTTTATTTTCTTCCAAATTAGTTTCAAAAAATGCGATTGCCTGAATAACTCTTAAATAATAAAAAGAAATCACATCACGGCTCGTATTTACAGGTTCATAATCTATATTTATATAAATACAATCACAATTTTTAATTTTATCAATAACTTCCATCAGTAAATCAGGAGTGCTTGACAATACTTCTGAAATATTAACACATCTCTCATATTGTTCTAAATCAAATAGATTATAATCCAAAGAATAATCGGCAACATTCCTTTTTTCAATAAAAAGAGGCAATTTATATGGCAATTTATAATGATCCCATTCAACACCTAATAACTTATATGATTTTTTCATAATTCAATAATCACTCCCGTATCCAATTCTACTGCCTTTGAAACATAATCATATAAAATTTCTAACAAGTATACTAATCTCGATTCTGAATTTGTAAAATCATTCATTTCTAACCATATTTTGATAATTTCACATTTTCTTCTATCAAAATAATCAACATCTCCATAATCCAATACGTTAGGGCAAACATTGTCTATTCTATTAACAAAACCATCTAACAATATCCACGAATCACTTTCCTCTCCAACAAACCTTTCTCCAATAGAATCTGTCAATTCCGTCGGAAGGCACGGAATATCATCATATACTTCTAAAGAATCTTTTGATTTAATAAGTTCAAACTTCATATTACATTTCCTCTCTTTTTTTTATTTTAAAATGCGTTTCTCTATCATTTCCAGGGCAACCATCAAGTTTTACATAGCATTTTTCTGTATTACTATATATTCTAAGATATCCACCTACCATATCAGTTATGACATTATATTCATTGCCATAAAATATTAATTTTGAGCCATATTCCTTTGCCTCATAATCAGGAGTAAACTCATCAATTATTTCATTAATATTTACTTTTTGTTTATTCCAATTGTTGTTATGTTTTCGTTCTCTTTCTAAACTTTTATTATAATTTTTATCTGCTATATTATGATTTTCAACATAATAATTAGACAATTTTGAATATAATGCTTTGTCATCATCTGTAGCCATTATGCCACCTCCTTACACAATTCTCTAAAATCCGGATATACTATACAATCTATTCCCATTTTATATATATTATTTAAAACTAACTTATGACATTTCCCATATATCAACAATTGACTAGGCCTTATAGAAAGAATCTTAGCAATGTAAGTATAATTTAATTTTTCGTACTTTCTAGTTCCTCCTCTAAATCCAGAGGCAACTATTATATTTTTAGGCATATACTTGAACATATCTCTTGTTTCTTTGCTGCCTGTTCTTGTGTTTAATATTATTTTTATACCATTTACTGCGAATACAGCCATAATCATTTGATTTAATAAAATAATAACTCTCTGCCATTCTATTTCCATATCTTTTGTAACAGTTATGTCGGAACCAATCACCCCCATATATTCCTTGTATTCATCAATCTCATCAATCAACCTAATTAATCGACGATAAATGTGAATGTCACCACAAAAAAGACAAATTACAGTTTTCTTTTTGTTAACAACTCTTTTATTCTTTCTATGATTTATAGGAACAATCACTTCAGGCACTTCCTCCAAAAACATATCTTTAGTAAATATAGGATATCCTTCTCTTGAAAATTTAAAATTTTTTTCTTTCAAATAATCTGTAAGACTATCAATCATTTTTAAAATATCAATTAAACTATTCATTATAGCTCCTTTCAATAATAATTATTAATCATAAATTATAAGTTGCAATAGTTTATAAACGTGCTATAATAAATAATGCCTTATGTACTTATTATAGTACGTAAACAATACACACCTTTTCTTATTTTACGCTGAAAGATGTGTTATTATGTTCAATTATGAGTTTTTATACTCAACTCGCACTAAAATAATTGCGCCAACAATTATTTTAGTGCATTTGTTTTTTTCATAGCATCACCTACTTCCCCTAACAAATCACTGAGAACAATAATCTTATCTCCTCTATTCTTATTCAAATCTAATTCTTTACTGTAAGTATTTATAACTTTTTTAATATTGGAACATAAGATAGATTCTTTTATAACAACTGTATGTATTTTAAAGCCTTTATAATCATTTATTAATAAAGAATACTCTTGGGTTTTTTTATACTCTATATTCTTAGTTATAATTAATAAAATATTACGAGGCTTCTTTCTACAAGACTTTCTTCTACCTGTGTAGTTTTTCATATTGATTACCCTCTCATAGAATCAATATCTGGAATAGCCCCATATCTTCCAGACAGATATCCTTTTTCAATACTTTCCGTATTTCTCACAGTAAAATCATTCAAAGAATATAACTTGGATTTTCCAGTAACATTATCCTTTTCTATAAAATAATACTGATCTCTTCTAAATATGGATAGTCTCATTTGTGTTGTATCATGTGTAGTAACTATTAACTGTGCACCATTTTTATTAATACTTGAGTTGCTAAATATGCTTAAAATATATTTTAATAATAAAGGATGCATACTTCTATCTATTTCATCTATTATTATCGTTTTACCATAATCAAGCGCATCTTTTATCATTGGTCCAAACGAAAATAACATCCGTGTTGCTTGAGATTCCTCTGCAATATTTAAAACACAATTCGCATTACTTCCATCTTCTCTTTTTATACTATGAACTGTAGATATAGTTATCCTTTCTTGTTCTTCAGGCTGTATTAGTTTTCCATTAATCACAACACCTGAAACAAAAGGTTTCATCAAAGCATCTACTTTTATTCTTTTTACATCAACTATAATCTTAGATATATTAATATCTGCTTCTTTCATAATTCTTTCGGTAAAACTTTTATAGTCTTCTGATTTTTCTCCCTTATATCTACTCATTGCTGTATCAGTAAGGTCTGTAATATTAGTAAATGTCTCAATATAATTAGAAAACCATTCAAATGGGATTTTAGTACTTTGTGAATTCCACGCTGTAGCAGTTGCAATAAAAAACTTATTTTCTGAATTCATTCGAGTTAACGGTTCTAGTTTTCCACTCTCTTTATCTGTAAAATAATACTTTTCTTCTTCCCTACTAAAAATCTTAGATGGTCTACTTGACTTATACTTATATAAATACTCTTCAATTATTCTTTTAGAATTTAGTTTAAAGCCATATACATATTTAATCCCATCAAATGCAACAAATTGAAATTCAAACTCACTTGGTTCACTTATAGTTCTCTCGTCAAATTTAAAAGGAATTACTGGTAATGGTTCATTAATCTGTCTTATATTCGAAAGTTTAACCATATTTATCGCAAAAGTCAAAGCCTTAAATAAACTCGTTTTTCCTGATGCATTAGCTCCATATACTAAAGCCGTGCTAAGTCCTTTATACTTGCCCTTATTAATTATATTATTTTGATGTTCCCTATAGTTACCAACATTAATATCCAACACTGTTTCATCTTTAAAACATGCAAAATTTTTAACCGAAAACTTAATTAACATATCCCATCCTCCATTTACACTTATCTGCAATATATCATTTTACATCCGTAAAGTCAAGTATAAAATATTCTTTTTTGTATTTTTATTGCAAAAAAGAACATTTCGCGATTCATATCGCCTTATAAACATTCTTTCAAAAGCAAAGGAGACTTCTCTTAAGAAGTCCCCTTTGCTTTTGAAAATAGTATATTTCTTTTATAATAATATAATAAACAAATAATACCAACAAAATTAATAAAACTAATTATCAATGAAATCCTCTGAATCAACGTCCCCACATATCTAAGGCTTACCTTTGATGTCTTTGGATTTACTATTTTAATCATACCCTCATCAGATATCTCATATGAATATGTATTTCCATCTGTATCCTTAATTTCATATCCTTTATAGTATCCCTTAGGTATAACTACTTCACTACCATTTGCCGAGTCCACAGCCTTAAATTCAAATTCATTTCCATTTGCCTTTATGTCATATTTCTTATAAACATCTTCAACTTTATTTCCGTCAATAAAGAATTCTTTTTCAGAAGCTGTTAAATATTCACCCTGCCCAATGCTGTACTGACCATACAAATCAATGCCTGATATGTCAATGTATGCGATGGAACACATACCCATAACTGATAGCCACATCATCACAACAATTGATATATAAATTGGTGCAGCATTAAGTAGCTTTTTCCCACAAAGGAAAGCAAATGGAATTCCTGAGAATACCAGCAATCGCCATGGAAACTGAATTATGTTTATTGCTGGCAATACATCCTCAAAAAAGCCCCAAGCAAATGCACTGGTACAAACATATACATTAAATATGATTATCAATAAATATTTCTTATTTCTGCTTTGTGCCTTAATCAATAATACAAGAAATACCACGCAAGCTATTATTGTAATAATAAGTGAAACAATATTGTTATTTATAATCTTTAGTGTGTGATCCTTTAAAAGACCAAATGTCTTAATGCCTGTTTGGTAATAAAGCTTCGTAAAGCTTTGCATTTCAAGTATTGGCAGTGTAACCATTAATGTTGAAAGGATTGTAAAAACTGCATTAATCGCTGTATTAAGGATAATTCTAGGATTTGCCACAATCTTTTTAATATTAATTAGGTAATATAAAATCAAAAACCCTGCAACCATAACCACTGAAAGGATATGAGAATATGCAATGCCTGTCATACCAAGGAATAAGGCAAAACCAAGTTTATTCTTGTAGAAAATCTCATAAACTCCAAGAACAATTAGCGGTAAAAATATAAAGGCCATACTTTCACCAACTGCCATTCTAAAGAACACATCCCACAATCTATATGGATATGCAAAATACATAAGTGAAACAATAAATGAAAGCTTTTCAATATTTTCCACACCTTCATATTTAAATAATTTCTTTGACACATAATACATGCTTAATGCTGAGAAAAAGTTAATACACATCAGCATAAAAATATATGTGCCATACAAACTTAAGCCCATTTTCACAAGAAGAGCAAATGGATATAAGAATAAATCTGGATAAAAAACACCAAATGGATATCCTAAGTTATAATATGTTTTATCATATATCCACGGTTTAAGATTACTTAAGGATATGCTTTTGGCAAGCCCTTTAAGTCTTCCTATATGAAATGCTCCATCGTCTATTAACCCATGATTTAAAAACAAAAAAGCATAAAATATAACTGATAGAAACGCAAATATTGCAATATAGACTCTTTCTGTTTTTTTATTGTTCTCCATCATCTTATCCTCTCAAATTATTTATTATTCCCTTTAATCTATTCTAATACTTATTCCAATCCTTTTTTCTAACGGCTCATATGTTATTTACTCGCTATACTTCATCAAAAACATCTCCACTCCGATTTTTTCATCAATAAGACCACTACGTGATCTCTTTGATACTCTAATGGAGTCCCTAAAAGCTTTCATTATTGTTTTCTTATCAAAATTACCACACTGCTTTAAAAACATTTTTATCGCATATGGATTCTGTCTTAACTTTGATGCTATTTCATTGAAACTCGCCCCTTTTTCATCAAGTTCCTTAACCGCCAAAAGCAAGAAAAACTGCCTCGATAACATGTATAATATCTGAGAAGGTGCTTCCTTACTTGCAATCAAGTCATTATATAAGTTTAATGCCTGTTCTTTATTCTTTTTTGAAATTGCATCAGTCATTTCAAATATCTTGCCTACAATTGGTTTTGAACAAACCGCATCCACATCTTCTATTTCTATTACTTCTCGCTCACCCACATATGAAAGAACTTTCTCTATTTCATTCTTAACCATGTACATACTGCCATCAGTTAATGATAACAGGTACTCCAAAGTCTTAGCAGTTATCTTTTTTTCTTCATGGTTAATCTTTCTTGCAGCCCACTTAAATAAATCATTATTTGAGAGATATTTCATCTCACAAACATAGCCGCGCTTGTCTGCTGCTTTATAAACTCTGTTTCTTTTATCAATATCTGGCTTACCTTCTTTTGTTACATCTCGTTCCACACATATAAGCACTGTGGTTTCAGGAATTGCCAAAAGAGCATCAGCAAGTTCATCATTTGCCTTCTTAAAAAGCTTGCCATTATCAACAATTATAACTCGATAATCAGCAAAAAAAGGTGCCATACTTAAATCATCTATAAGGGATTTAATATCTATCTTATTTCCCTCATATTTCCCAACATTCATCATGTCACCATCAGTTATGGCATCCACTAGCCTATCCTTATATGTTTTAAGCAGAAAACTTTCCTCACCACATAAAAGATATATATTTTCAAATTTTTTATTTTTAATATCCTGATCTAACTTTTTCATAACAAAAATATTGTATCATAAAGACCTGTTTTTCGCCACTAAAAAGGCTGATTAATAATCAGCCTTTAATCAAACTACTTCTTTCTTTATGCTAGGAACATGATCCTCCATAAAATCTGGTTGAGAAACTATAAATCCTAAAATATCTGAAGAATTTGCTTTTGGATTTTTTAAAAGAAATTCCTTTACAATACTATACCTACTTTCTTTCTTTTTGGTATATCCTAATACCGCTCGTATAAAATCTTCATATTTATCTGGTACATAATCAAGTAATTCTATTAAATCTTTATTATCCATAATCTCCTCCTTTAATACTCTAAAATCCTTTTTATAAACTGATAATTATCAAAGCCATAATTCATAAACCAATAAGTATAAACATTATTATCTATACCAAATGATGTATGTGCACAAAATAGTTTTCCATCATAGAATGTATAATACTTATTATTAATTTCAGAAACAACTTTTGCATATTCATATGCATCAAGTTTTATTGTTTTCATATCTACCTCCATTATATTTTCTTTCCAACTCATTTTCAACATATCTTTTTATTTTCACTCACCCAAATAGCCACTAACACATATATCTCCACCCATGGTCTTAATAGTTATGCATCCATCTTCATCCGTACGATAAATATATGAATTAACTGCTTGTAATCGATCTAAAGTTTCCTTATGTGGATGGCCGTAGGAGTTTCCTTTTCCACAAGATATAAGTGCAACACTAGGACTTATGCTTTTCAAAAATAAAGACCCACTTTCATACTTTGACCCATGATGAGCAACCTTAAGAAATGTAAGCCTGGAAATATCCGTGTACTTATCCAAATTATCAAGCAATTCATTTTCATCCCCTGCATAATCTCCTGTAAAAAGAAATGAATAATTCTTATCATAGCTTTCATAAGCAAGAACAACCGAAGATTCATTACTATCACTGTATTCTTTGTTTTCATTTGGAGAAAGACAAGTAAATTCATTTAGTATATCCCCTTCTTTAATAAGCAAAACATTTATACCCAAAGACTCTGCGATATTAATAAGTTCCCTAGTGTTTTCATCAAAAACTTTCACCTTCCCCACAACCAGATTCTTCACACTTATTCCATACAAATCCCTGTTTTCTATAATATCCCTTATACCATTAATATGATCCTCATCCCCATGAGTAACAAAAGCATAATCAATAGTTGAAACTGCCTTGGACTTTAAAAACCCCTCAATACGGTTATTTGCAACATTTTTCACATCACTACTTCCACCATCAATAGTTATATTTAGCCCACTACCCGTTCTGATAAAAATAAAATCTCCCTGACCCACATCAACCACAAAACATGCAACTTTGTTTTTATCGTTACCCAAATCTTTAATAGGCGTACCATTAAAAAGACTTCTAAATAACGAACCTTCATTACATCCAGCAAATGAATAAAAACATATAACCAAGTATGAACTTATGTAAACCAATGTAAATACTAGTTCTTTTTTTATTCTTACTGACTTCTCATCCTTATAATCATTAAAATCCCCAGTTTTTATCTTTTCTTTCCATCTATACTTTAAATCAGCAATCGCTACAATTATGTAAACTATGGCAATAATGCTCCATAGCAACACTTGCCACAATTTAGGCTTTCCACATACAATGGATGCTTCAGGAAGTTTACTTATAAATCCAAATAACTTCTCACCAAGGTCAATCAAAAAACCAGAAATAGTTAATACGACATAAAACATTTTATAAATTATGTAAACCTTTTCAAATACAATTAAACCCATGCTCCCCAATATTCCAAAGCAAATTACAATACCGATAAAAGGAGCAACCATTATATTAACCACTACAGCATATAATGGAATTTCATAATAATATAAAGCTACTAATGGAAGTAAAAACATATTTACAGCCATGGAAAAAATGAATGCGCTTTTAACCATGCCTTCAGCTTTTAAATGCTCCATAATAAAAGGAATAATCAAATTACATATAATAGTAGCAGCAAAAGACATTTTATAAGAAAAGCCCATATAACCGCAGGGATAAATTATGTTAACCAACACTGCTGCAAGTATTATTCCATTTATTACGTCATAAGTTTTTCCCAGAATTTCAGCTCCCATCTTAAGCAAAAACATTACTATGGCTCTTACAGTCGAAACCTTTAATCCGATCATCAAACCATAAAGTATAATCACTATACAAGAAAAAAAAGCCGAAGAAAAAATACCAAATCTTTTTCTTAAAAGTGCATACAGACCATAGCCCAAAAGTGAAATATGTAAGCCCGATATGGCAAATAAATGAGATAATCCGCTAATTCTTATTTTCTCTTTTTCCAAATCAGAAATGTCATCCTTGTTTCCAGTAATCAAAGCCTTTAAAATGCCACCGCTCCCATTGTATAAATTACCTTTATCATAAGAACCACATCCCCCAAGGTTTTCATCGATAACTCTTTCCATTTTATCCCTCAAGTTATCAAGAGAGTCCATCATCCTTTTACAAAAAACATTATCCTCCAAATTAAATCGACATTTTTCAGAAGCATAATATCTTTGCATGTTAAAATTACCCTCGTTTGAAGGCAAATCATATTCCTCTTTCATTTCCTTAACTATTTTATTTCCACAGATTCCCGTACTAACCCCAAGAACAGAAAATAAAACAATTAAAAAAGCTATGACGCAAAAATCATGTGTCATAGCTTTTATTTTTTTCTTTTTTAAATCTTTGTGACTTCCATCATCAATTTGATTATTATCTTTAATAAACTTCCCATCATCAATATGGTTCCTGCCAATTCCACATATTAATGGTGTTGTTGCCCTTAGTGTTACTCCTGCCATGATAATAACACTAAATATACATAAAATAATATTTTTGTTTAAATACATATAAACGAATATTTCACTTGATGCAAAGGAAAGTCCGGCCATTACTAATGGTCGTTTAATATTCATCTATTTACTAACATCCTCCACAATATCTAAATTTTTTGAAAACGAATCGTCAAGAGACATCCCATTAAATGTATTTGTACTGCTTCCATTTATTGTAATTCGAACCATGGTAATATAATTAAGTTCCAGCAAAGAATTTACTATTGAATAAATTACAATGGCAGTATTATAACCTGAATTTAATGTTTCAAAGTCTTCGGCAAAGTTTACATAACACACCCCGTCCGTGGTTACAGCACTAACTAATTCTGTTTCCTTGACAAGAGTCCTGTTATATCCTTCCTCGCTTGGACCATTTATTAATTCCTTGATAATATAAGTCTCTAAGGAAGCATCTGCAAGATATGTTCCTGTATGCTTATATGGTACCAATGCAGAATAATCACCATTGGCAAAATAAAGTGTAAAGTCTCTATTTGTTCTTTCCCTGATTTCACTACCTATGAAATTATCAGCAAATGAAGTCTCTGAAAGTTTACCTATTCTATTACCATACTCATCCTTAAGTGGACTTCCATCAGAATAAATCTCTACATAATCCACCATAAAGAGTTGTGTACAAGTAAGAACAACAGCCGCTCTTGATAAAATCTCAACAGCTTTGTCTAATTCCTCATACTCCTTACTGTAATCAATTTTAAGAGTTTTGGTCTTAGTATCAATATCCAAGCTATTTACACTGACCGATTCTGGTATGGCCCTAAATTTATCAACTCCAGGAGTATCGCTTTGGAGTTTTAAAAACATTTCCTGTAATATTTCTTCTTCCTCAGAAGATGAGGTCATAAAATCATCAGTCAAAAGAGTGGTACACTGTTTATCCATATAATAAATCTTCATGGATGAACTGGTATTATCCTTGTTCTTGCAGGATGTCAACGGCATGGCACAAACCAGGATACATATGGATAAGACTAAACTACATATCTTCTTCATATTCTTCCTCCTTTGGTATAACCATAACATCTTCATCCTCCATAAGGGTTCCCTCTTCTAAAAGGTTATATAAAGGCATTCTAATGGTAAATGTGGTTCCTTCACCCTCTTTACTATATACCTTTATTTCTCCCTTATGAAGCATAATAATATTCGAAACTATGGAAAGACCCAAGCCACTACCACCGGTTTCCCTATGTCTTGCTTTATCAACTCTAAAGAATCTTTCAAATATATGCTCCGCATCTTCCTGAGGAATACCAATACCAGTATCCTCAATATTAACGTAAAAATACTTATGATCAGCATTAAGGGTAACTCTGACCTGGCCATCATTAATATTATACTTAACTGCATTTTCAACCAGATTTGTTATGGCTCTTACAAATTTAATTTCATCCACATCCGCAACAACTGGTCTGAAACTCTCAAAATATATATCAACATTTTTACTCTTTGCAATAGGAGCAAGTCTTTTTAGAGTTGATTCTATTAACTCATTAATATTTAAACGTTCATAATTAATCTCTGCAGTTTTCTTATCAAACTTAACCATATCCAAAAGGTCAGTTATAATCTTATTCTCTCTGTCAATTTCCGATGCAATGTCTGTCATAAATTCCTGATAAATCTCAATTGGAAGATTATCCTGGCCCACCAATGAATCTGCTAAAATCTTCATGGATGTGATAGGAGTCTTTAACTCATGAGACACATTTGATACAAACTGGGCCCTGGATTCATCAAGCTGTTTTAATTTATCAACAGTAACATTAAACTCTTCACTAATTTCCTCTAAAGCATTGTTATCCTTAAGTTTCAATCTGGTTTCAAAATCACGGTTACCAAGTTTTTTAACCGCACTTAAGATTTTTCCATAACGTCTTCTAGTCATGTATGCATTCCATACGCCAATTCCTATGCACAATAAAATCATTAAGGAAAAGAAAATGGTAATAAGATTTATATAACCTTCCTGAACATCTGCTATATCTTCTGCCTGACAAACCACAAATATGGCACCAACATTGCTTTCCTTACTACTTCCATCCTTTTGCTTTTCCTTTTTTGTGATAGGAATGGCAAATTCCACGAATCGACCTTTTTTATCGTAAGAAGAATACTTTTCTCCCTTCATGGCCTTTAACACACTTTGAGTAAGACAATACTTTCCTTCATCAGTTACAAAGGTATCTTTTATTATTTCATAATTTCTATTAATAATCTGAATTCGACCATTGTATACATTTGAAAGCTGACTTATCTCTGTATCAACCAAGTTGGAATCTCGCTCTTCCAAATAGTTCTCACTAACAATGTAACTCTTTAATATGGCATTCTGTGCATCAATACGATTCATTTTCTGGTTAACAATTTTGCTTTCCACCATACTGTATGCAAAAACAGATAACAATACTAGCGGTATAAAAACTACCGCTAGTATTTTAACAATTTGATGTGTATATATATTTTTAAAAAATCTGAAGTGATATTTTACTTCTTTCATCTTTTTCATATATAATTATTCTTTCTTTCTAGTACTATTTAAATCCTCTGGTACTATGTTAAATATCTTCTAAAACTAATTATACTTCCTTGTAATAATATCCCACTCCCCACTTTGTAAATACAAATTTAGGCTCGCTAGGATTCTTCTCTATCTTTTCCCTTAATCTACGAACATGAACATCAACTGTACGTACATCACCAGGTGTACCCTTGCCCCATACAATTTCAAGAAGCATCTCTCTGCTATAAACCTTATTAGGATTAGTAATTAATAATTCCAAAATATGGAATTCCTTGGCAGTAAGATTTACTTCAACACCCTCGATATAAGCTGTACGACTTTCAATATCGAGTCTTATGTCTTTTTTCTCTATAATAGAGGATTTTGAAGGAGCAACAACCTTTGATTTCATATTATTTCTTCTGATAATGGCTTTAATTCTTGCCTTTACTTCCAAAATGTTAAAAGGCTTTGTAATATAATCATCTGCGCCATAATCAAGACCTAAAATCTTATCCATGTCATCACCTTTTGCTGTCAACATAATGATTGGCATGTCGGAGAATTCTCTTATTTGCTGTACCACTCCAAATCCATCAATTTTAGGAAGCATTACATCAAGTAAAACCATGTCATATTCATTTGCCTTGGCAAATTCAATTGCTTCTTCACCATCATATGCACAATCAACTTCAAAACCTTCCTGAATAAGCGAAAACTTAAGACCTTTTACAATTATTTTTTCATCATCAACAACTAATACTTTTCCTGCCATTTTCCCACCTCTATTTAAACTACACAATTATTAAACTGTAATACAATCCTTTATTTGATCATATATTCCATCACCTATTCCCGATACATTTAACAAATCGGAAATATCCTTATAAAACCCATTCTCTTCCCGATAATTTACTATAGCCTGCGCCTTTTTTTCTCCTATCCCCGGCAAAGATTTGAGTTCATTAACATCGGCATTATTTATATTAATCAAACCATCATTTTCTAAAGCATCCCCTGGTAAGTTATCGTTACTTACCTCAGATAACTCTTCTGAATTATATATGGATAACTCCTCATACTCTTCTTTTGATAAAACACTTATCTTCTCGCCGTCATAAACTGTTTCAGCAAGATTTAGATTAGTGGCTGCATCTTTAGTATACCCCCCTGCCTTATTTAGTACTTCAAATACTCTGGCATCTTCACTTACTTCATAAACTCCGGGAGTATTAACTTCACCACATACATAAACATAAATACTACTATTCTTACTCTCTGAATAATCAGAATCCTCTTCATTTTCATATATTGTATCAGGGATTCTATCTGTTTTATCACTGCTGATGGTGGTGTTTACACCTTCACTCTTACAACCCATAATGCCAAAGGTCATAAGCATGATTACATACATTAATATTTTTTTATTCATATGCCTCTCCTTTTGGGAGACCAATGCAATTAACATTCTATCACAGAAAAACATTTTTTTTAATAGTTTTATGTAAAAAAAATGTAACAACTTTTTAAAATTTGTTGCTACATTTTTGTTAGTGTTTTATTTTAATGTATTTTCAAGTTCTTCCATGGCATCTTTAGGTAAAGCTTTATTCCAAACTTTTTCCATGGCAACTTCTAGTGAAACATAGAATCCATTAGACTCTGGTATCTTTGGAAGTCCTGTAGATGAGAGATACTGATTATAAAAGACCTCATCCTCCCATTTATAACATGGAATATAATTTGTTTTTTCATATAAATCTTCTGTTTTTTCTCCATACATATAATTTATAAAATCATATATTTCCTCATCCCCCTGATTAACATCAAAGGTAATATTATTATCATCCGTACAGTATTTATTACCATATGGATTAACACAAATCACATCTGTAAATGATAAGGTTTTGCTTTTTAAATTTGTTTTCATATCAGGGATTTTTGTTATTCCCATATTATCTTCAGTAATAACCTTATCCTTAAAATCCAATATTCTTGATAAGTCCTGTGAATTGACTATGGTAAAAACAACTTTTCCCTGGGAAAAATCTTCAAGAGTCTTATCATAATCCACCGTGCTTAAATCTGCGGAAAAATAATCCTTTAAAGATGCATAATAATTTAAACCATTATAAACATCACTGTTCTTTACATCGATAATGCTTGCATCATCACCATCATCTCCGCCAAAGCTTAGATAATTACCAACAAAGCCATAATTATACTGAAGTTCCTTAATATCCCACTTAAGAATAGATGAAACATCTGGATATTTTTCACCATCAAATTCATCTGCATAAGCTAAGATGTCATCAAATGTTTCTGGAACTTTTTCGACATAATCCTTATTATATAATAATACCGGTTCCTCAAAATAGTAAGGAATTCCACATAGGACATCACTAAATCTTCCGGCATACAAATTATTATCTTCCGCCTTTTCCTTGGTAATTTCCTCAAAATCCAATTCCTTGGTAATTCCTGCAAGATAGGCTTTTCCAATATTTTCACTTGGCATAATATATAAATCCGGCACATCTTCCCTACTGATATTTGCCTGATTAACATCATCTACCAATGTATCCTTATCCTTGTAAACAAATGTTACATCAATGCCCTTCTCTTCCTTACTTGCCCTTTTTAGATAATTAAAATACTCTTCTAAATCGGGATTTGTATACCAGATACACATTTCTTTTTCTTCATCAAAAGCAACTCCACTGATTATGGTTTTTTCTGATTTATCATTTTCATGTTCTTTAAAATATCTGTTACTCTTTATACCGGAAAATGAAATGACACAACCAATCAAGAGCATTACCACTGCATTTATTATGATACTTTTTTTATTCATAAAACCTCTGTATTAAGCTAAAACTTTACGAAGAATGCAAATCATTTCATCTACATTTTCTTTTGTGATAACAAGTGGTGGAACAAAACGAAGCACATCGCTTCCAGCTGAAATGATCAAAAGACCATTATCTATTGCCTTTGTAACGAAATCTCCTGGCTTACCATCAACCACAAGTCCTTGCATCAAACCCTTACCACGACGAGTTTTAATAACGTCAAAGTCAGCGACAATTTTATCAAGCTCACTTTCAAGATAAGCAGATACTTCATTAACATTATCTAAAATATTGTCTTTTTCAAATATATCAAATACTTCATTAACTGCTGCACAACAAAGTGGATTACCACCGTAAGTTGTACCATGATCACCAGGTACCATTGCCAAAGCAACTTTTTCTTTAGCAGCAAATGCTCCCACAGGAACACCACAACCAAGAGCCTTAGCCACGGTTACAATATCAGGTTTTACGTTTAAGTGTTCATAGGCAAACATCTTACCTGTACGTCCCATGCCACACTGTATTTCATCAAGAATAAGAACAATGTCTTTTTCATCGCAAAGTTTACGAACGCCCTGGATGAATTCCTTTTTAGCTGGGTAAATACCACCTTCACCCTGAACAGTTTCAAAAATAATAGCACAAGTCTTATCTGTAACTAATTCTTTTACACTTTCAAGATTATTAAACTCAGCAAACTTTACACCACCCATAAGAGGCTTAAAAGCTTCCTGATAATGTGGATTACCTGTTACTGAAAGAGCACCAACTGAACGACCATGGAAAGAATGCTTCATGGCAATAATTTCATGGTCAGTTGCCCCATCTTTATTGTACGCATATTTACGTGCAAGTTTAATTGCACCTTCAATTGCTTCTGTACCACTATTTGTAAAGAATACACGATCCATGCCTGACTTATCACAAATCTTTTGAGCTGCTGTAATAGCAGGAACATTATAAAAAAGATTTGATGTATGAATCACCTTGTCAATCTGATTTTTCAGCGCATCATTATATGACTTATAATTATAACCTAGGGCAAATACTGCAATACCTGCTGCAAAGTCTAAATACTTCTTTCCATCAACATCATAAAGGTAAACACCATCACCTTTATCAAGTACAATTTTAAAACGATTATATACATGCAAAAGATGTTCTTCTGCAAGATCCATATATTCCTGTGAATTCATATGATTTTTCCTTTCTCTAAATCTACTAGACGGGATGTGCACACATCATTAGTCGTCAATTTCGCCTCTATAGAACTTTTCCTGGCCATCTTCTAAGATTGCTGTTCCAATACCTTTGTTGGTAAATATTTCAAGTAAGATACTATGTAAAATTCTACCATCAATGATATGAACTCTTGAAACTCCCTGTTCAATTGCTTCAATACAGTTATTAATCTTTGGAAGCATACCACCGGCAATTGCACCAGTCTTAATAAGTTCATGAGCCTCTGAAACTGTCATTTCTGAAATAACTGTCTTAGGATCGTTAGGGTCAAGATATACACCCTCTGTATCTGTAAGGAATGCAAGCTTATTTGCCTTTACTGCCTTGGCAATGGCAGATGCAGCGTCATCTGCATTAATGTTATATCCATGGAAATTTTCATCCATACCGATAGGCATTACGATTGGTAAGAAATCCTTTTCAAGCAAATCAAATAAGATATCTGCATTAACCTTTGTAATTTCACCAACGTATCCTATATCTTCACCATCTGAATACTTTTTCTTACATGTAAGAAGAGCACCATCTTTACCACTGATACCAATTGCACGTACACCTAATGATTCAACCTGTGATACAAGTTGTTTATTAACTGATGAAAGAACCATCTCTGCAACTTCAAGAGTCTCTTCATCTGTAACTCTAAGTCCATTTATAAACTTTGGTGTCATACCAAGTTTTTCAATATATCCACTAATGGCCTTTCCACCGCCATGAACGATAATAGGTTTGAAACCTACAAGTTTAAGAAGTGTAACATCCTGGATTACATTCATCATAAACTCTTTATCGAGCATTGCAGAACCACCATATTTTACTACTATTATTTTTCTGTTAAATCTTTGAATATATGGAAGAGCCTCAATTAATACATTACCCTTCTCAATCCATTTCTCCATTCCCATATCTTCTTGTCCCTTCATTATCATATCGTTTTACCAATATCACAAAATGTGCCTTTCTAAAAATATTTCAACCTAGTTAGTACAAAACTATACTAACTAGGCTTATTAATCAAACTTTTAACTCCTGTAATCTCCATTAATTTTAACGTAATCGTATGTAAGATCACATCCCCAAGCTGTAGCGGACTTATCGCCCATCTTCATATCACAGATACAAGTTACAGCTTCCTCAGATAAAATCTTAGTTGCAAAATCTTCATCAATGGTTAACACCTTACCATCCTTTGCAATTTGGATTTTACCAACCTTGCTTTCAAAGAACAAATCAACATTTTCTGGATCAAACTTAATACCGCTATAACCAAGAGCACAAAGAATACGACCACTGTTTGCATCATGTCCGTATATCATCGCCTTAACAAGAGATGAACTAACTACTGACTTAGCAAGTACTTTTGCTTCATCCTTTGTCTTAGCGCCATTAACTGTAACTTCAAAAAGAGCAGTTGCACCTTCGCCGTCACCAGCCATCTTCTTTGAAAACTCAGTACAAACATATAAAAGTGCTTCGGCAAATACTTTGTAATCATCATTTTCACCATCGATAACCTTATTGCCTGCTTCACCATTTGCCAATACTAAAACAGTATCATTTGTTGATGTATCACCGTCAACTGATACCATGTTAAATGTATCAGGAACAACTGTGCTTAAGGCCTTCTGAAGCATTTCACTTGTGATATTTGCATCAGTTGTAATGTAGCATAGCATTGTGCACATATTTGGATGAATCATACCTGATCCCTTACACATGCCACCTATTGTTACTTCCTTACCATCTAAAGTAACCTTAACTGCCACTTCCTTATTTACTGTATCAGTAGTCATAATGGCTTTTGAAGCAATTGTACCGGCTCCAATTGTATCTGATAACTTTTCCTTTAAAAGGCCAACACCCTTATCAATCTTTTCCATTGGAATCTCATAACCGATAACACCAGTTGAACCTATAAGTACTTCTTTCTTATCAATGCCAAATGCATCTGCAACAATTTTAGCAGTATCATCACATGCTTTCATGCCCTGCTCACCTGTTGCTGCATTTGCTATACCACTATTAACAACTACTGCCTTGGCAACCTTATTGTTATATACAACATCCATGTCCCATTGTACTGGTGCAGCCTTAACAACATTAGTTGTAAATGTTCCTGCTATATTACATGGCTTTTTGCTAACAACCATTGCCATGTCATTTACTTCTTCTTTTGATTTATCATCTTTTAATTTTTTAAATCCTGCGTATGCACCTGCTGCTTTAAATCCTTTTGCAGCGGTAACGCCACCTTTAATTATATCCATAAAATCACCTGATTTGAGATATTCAAATTCTTCCTTTCTCATGTGTAAGTACAATCAATACTTTTTATGGGAACATTGGGAACTGCTCTAAACCTTCTGTTTCAGGAAGTCCAAATAAAATGTTCATGTTCTGAACAGCCTGACCAGCAGCACCTTTAACAAGGTTATCCATGGCCCCCATCATAATAATACGATTTGTACGCTCATCTATCTTAAAACTAATATCTACAAAATTGCTTCCTTCAACCCATCTTGTTTCAGGTGGAATTGAATTTTCAAGTACTCTAATGAAGAACTCATCTTTATAGTACTTATCGTAAATTGCCTTAACTTCTTCATAAGTAACTTTTCTTTTAAGATTAGCATAAGCAGTTGCTAAGATTCCACGCTGCATAGGAATTAAATGTGGTGTAAAATTAATAACCACTTCTTCACCTGCAGCATATGTTAACTGTTCTTCTATTTCTGGTGTATGTCTATGAGTTGCCACACCATATGCCTTACAGTTTTCATTTACTTCACAGAAAAGATTAGGAACCTTTGCTCCACGTCCTGCTCCTGATGTACCTGATTTTGCATCAACAATAATTGACTTAACATCAATTAATCCCTCTGCTGCCAGTGGGTAAATTGTTAAGATGCTACAGGTTGTATAGCAACCTGGATTTGCAACTATTCTTGCATTCTTAACCTTGTCTCTGTTTATTTCACAAAGTCCATATACAGCCTCATCAATGTATTGTGGTGTAGGATGTTTAATTCCATACCACTTCTCGTAAACATTAACATCCTTAATTCTAAAGTCAGCACTTAAATCAATTATTTTTGTTTTGCTAAGAACATCTTCATTAACTAATGATGCACATAACCCTTGTGGAGTTGCTGTAAAAATAACATCTGCTTCCTTTGCAAGTTCATCCATGTTGTCATCAAGACATTTGCTATCAACAAACTTAAACATGTTTCTATATATATCTGCATATTTTTCATCAACATAACTTCTTGAGCCATACCAAACAACTTCTGCATCTTTATGACCTTTAATAAGTCTTACAAGCTCTGCTCCGGCATATCCTGTTGATCCAATAATCCCAACTTTAATCATAATTATTTTCCTTTCGTTAAAAAATACTTCTTGTTATTATATCATTTTCTGCATATTATGCAAGTTTTTGCATAAAATAATATATTTTTGTGAATAAAATGTATTTTATGCAATAATTTCTGGGTTTTTTATGCATAATATACATTATTTCCCCGTTATTGTGATTTTTTTTCTTTTTTGATATACTAAATAAGTTAAAAATCCTTAGAAATATTTAAATATATACTTTATAAAACAAGGGGAAAACCAATGATAAAAGAAAATCCTGAAATCACATTTATTGATGAAGAAGAAAATCCTGAAATTACATTTATTGATGAAGAAGAAAAGATTGATAATGCAAATAAATCAGATGCATTTAAATCAATTCAAAAACATATATCAAGAAATGCCTGTTTTATTACATCTTTCTTTGTACCTGTAGGTATTATGATTCTATTATACATTCTTAAAAACATATATCCTTTTGGAGATGAAATGTATTTAAGAAGCGACTGCTATCATCAGTATGCTCCATTCCTTCAGGAAATGTATAATAAAATTCATAATGGAGGAAGCCTCCTATATTCCTGGAACATAGGAACCGGCTGTGACTTTATGTCTTTATTTGCTTACTATTTGGCAAGTCCTCTTAACTGGATACTTTTAATTATCCCAGGTGGGCACATTACGGAAATGGTAAGTTTCTTTGTTGTATTAAAGACTGGATTCTGTGGCCTTACCATGGCAATATATTTATCCCGTCATTTTAATACAAAGAAAATTTCCATGACCGCTCCTGCCATATTTTATGCTCTTTCAGCTTACATGGCAGCATATAGCTGGAACATAATGTGGCTTGACTGTCTTTACTTACTTCCATTGGTTGTTCTTGGTATTGAATTATTGGTCAATGATGAAACCCCATTTTTATATATTATTAGTTTGGGCATTTGTGTTTTCTCCAATTACTACATTGCCATAATGATATGTATTTATTCATTAATCTACTTTTTTGTTCTTGTATTATCAACAGATGTATTTTATGAAGGCTTTATATCAGTTATAAAAAAAGGATTAAAATTTGCCGTTAGTTCCTTAATTGCAGGCGGTCTTGGAATGATAATGGTTCTTCCGGCTTACTTCGGCTTACTTTCAACAGCTTCAAGCGACATTAAACTTCCTGAATCCATCATTAATTATTTTTCCGTTTTGGACATGGTTTCAAGATCTCTTATGGCTGTTGATGCTTCAATATTTGATCCTCATAATCCTAACCTCTATGCTTCTGTTGGAGTTTTCTTGCTTTTACCTTTATACTTTATAAATAAAAAAATAGATTCAAGAGAAAAAATAGCAAAAGGATTTTTATTAGGATTCTTTTTACTAAGTTTTAATACAAATGTTTTAAATCTTGTATGGCATGGTTTCCACTATCCAAACTCACTTCCTGCAAGGGAATCCTTTATTTATATTTTCCTTGTACTTACCATGTGTTACGAAGCCATGCTTAATCTTAAGCATGTTTCAAAGGAAAGTGTATTTAAAACCATGGCAGGTGCCATTGCCCTTATATTAATAATTGAAAAAATATATGTTGAGGCAGAAACTTATGAATATTACATTATATACTTATCAATTGCATTTATATTAATATATACCTTCCTCATTCGTGCATATAAGAAAAATCTTAATAACCACGGATTTATAGTATACGTGCTTTGTGTGGCATGCATAGCAGAATCCACAATAAACATGAACATTACAGGTCTTGGCACCACTTCAAGAAGTGCTTACCTTAATGATAATGCAAACATAACTGCCATAGTTGAGCATGTTAAAGAACAGGATAGTGACTTATTCTACAGAATAGAAAAAGACATACATAGAACAAAAAATGATGCTGCATGGAATAATTATAAAGGCGTTTCCGTTTTTTCATCAGCTTCAAGCAGCGCTTTAACTGCTCTTTATAAATCCCTGGGATTTGAAACATCCTTTAATGCTTATTCTTTTTATGGATACACCCCATTAACTTCAGCAATCCTGGATGTAAAATACATTCTATCCACCAAGGAATTGGAATCAAATGAAAGTTATGATTTGGCAAGTTCCATAAAAGACGAACTATATATTTATAAAAATAAATATGTATTACCACTGGCATTTATGGTGGACAAATCATTTGCCGGTAATTTTGATAATGAATCAAACAATCCATTTTATACCCAAAATAGCTTTGTTAATGCGGCAACTGATACCCTTGAGATTTTCCACCCTCTTGATTTTACAAGTACAGGTAATAACGCAACAATTAATATGTTTGAAGACGGTGATGCTTACTTCTACATTGATAACAGACAATTGGAAAAAATCAGCGTAAACATTACTGATGCCGAAGGAGATGTGGTTCTTTCAAAATCATTCCAGTTAGATAAAAAACCTCGAATTTGTCACTTGGGATTATTGGAAAATGGATATACCGTTGAATTATCAACCGAAGAAACAAATATTACTCACTTAAATCTCTATGCATACTCTCTTAATCACGAAGAACTAAAGAGTGCATTTAATGAGTTAAATTCAAATGGAATAAATATTACCTCCTTTAAAGATACGGATATCAAAGGGGAAATCACTGCAAGTGAAGACGGACTTATGTTTACATCAATTCCTTATGATAAGGGATGGACTGTTTATGTGGATGGAAAGAAGGTAAAAACAACTCCTATTAAGGATGCCTTCCTTGGGTTTTATTTAGATTCAGGTTCACATACCATCGAGTTTAAGTATTTCCCACCTGGACTTAAAAAAGGCATGTGTTTATCAACTATTTCACTTATCTTGTTAGTAGCATGGATGGTGTATACAAAAATCAAGCGAAAAAAAGAAATGGAAGATCCAGATTTGTCTGACGATTTCGAATTCATAGAAGAATAAACCCCATAAGGGTTGGTTGGTAATTTACGTAGCCGTGAAGATATATAAATGTACCTATAATATTAAGTTTCTTAATTTTATAGGTACATTTTATGTTAACTACCAATTGCTTTTGTACCTATAAAAATACCTATCTTCAAATTATAGGTAAGCTTTATGTTAACCACAACTAATTTATGTACCTATAATATCGACTATCCCCAAACCATAGGTACAATGATTAACAAATGCAACTTGCATACATACCTATAATTTCGACTATCCTTAAACCATAGGTACAATGATTAACAAATGCAACTTGCATACGTACCTATAATATCGACTATCCCTAAACCATAGGTACAATGATTAATAAATGCAACTTGCATATGTACCTATAATATCGACTATCCTTAAACCATAGGTACAATGATTAACAAATGCTTCAACTGGCTTCGGGTATGGCCAGTTATCGAATCAATACGCAAAGAGAAAAATCACCAAAATGATGGTTATTGCCAATTGGGTATAAAACAAAGCAATAAATGACGGAGGTCCAGTGCGTTTCAAGGCTTCGGGGCAGGCGTACAAGTCTTATTATATGGAAGGTTTGAACAAAGTAAATACCGAGTGGACTTCATATGTTTAGAGCGGACCACGACGGGTCTTCGTTCTTAATGATAAAACCTCAAGTAGTATATTATATTAATTATAATATTACATCTCGAGGTTTTAGAATTTAGAACGGTTAGGGCACCCGTCATGTGCGGGAGCTTGTCCGCGGTTAAACATATGAAGTTCACTCGGTATGTAG
>Ga0129306_1000072_pt1 | contig 163542 bp, 120 predicted proteins | sample P827metagenome_FD_94438 | JGI IMG/M metagenome (GOLD analysis project Ga0129306, IMG submission 94438) | Capybara group fecal microbial communities from Wisconsin, USA - P827 metagenome | ecosystem: Host-associated > Mammals > Digestive system > Large intestine > Fecal | place: USA: Wisconsin...
ACCCTCCGTCGTCACGGATATGGCTATCCTGATGATGAATACTTCTTCTTGAAGATCATGGATATGAGTCGGAAGGAGTATATCAGGAATCAGCCATCACATAAAATTTGTGATTGAGCCATTTTAATTATAACGTCAAGGTATATAAAGATCTTGATGATCCGATGAAACCTAACAGTGGAGAAATTGCTGCCGAATTATCCGGTAAAGAAATCTATCCCGGATATCATACATATGAATTAGATGAACCTGTATTTGTGGATAATGGTGAGCAGTTTTCCGTTGTTGTTGAACTTACCAAAGATGATGGATCCACAGTTCTGCAGTATTATGAGACAGATCTTGACTGGAAGAATGCCAACAATAAGATAATATGTCATATGATCGCATCTGCAGAAGCGGGACAGAGTTTTGTATCGCAAAACGGAATAACATGGCAGGACATTGGAAAAGCGCGTAATGGTAATTATGGAATAAAAGCATTTACTAATAACTGCGACAATGGTATTGAACCCGAGTCGATCATCTTTAAGGATATAACCGGTGAGTCTCCTGTTATACTGGCACTGAATGAAAAATATAAGGTAAAATATGAGATATCCCCGGCAAATGTTGATAACAGGAAGGTCTTGTGGCAATCATCGAATAAAGATGTTGTGACTGTATCCGACAGAGGAGTCCTTACAGCAATCGGATTGGGAGAGGCTGATATTACGGCAACAACCGTGGCAGGAAATGCTTCCAATAGTTTTCATGTAAAAGTTGAGAACAGGGTACTCAGTATATCTATCCGGGGAAGCAGTAATTTAGAGAAGAATAAAGAGTACCAATATAGTGTTAAATGGGAGCCGGAAGATGCTGAAATTCAAGGCAATGTCTCATGGTCAAGCTCTGATACAAGTATTGTTGAGATCGGCAACGATGGCAAAGCGTTATGCAAGGGAGTAGGAAGTGCCACGATTACCGCAAAATTAGATGGGCGGGAAGCGTCCGTAACAGTCTCATGTAAACCGGCAGCTCCCAAAATCAAGCTCTATTCTGATAGAAACTCTGTTGTTACAATAAGCTGGGATGCCGTTGACGGAGCAGACTCATATTTGCTTAAAGGAAACGACAGCGGTCTCTCTGTAAACATTGAAGCGGTAGAGGGACAGGAGCATTATTCATATACAGACGAGTCATACAAAAATGCTACAGAAGTAGTGTATCATTTCTATTATCTATATGCATATGAGAAGAATATTAGAAGCTATAGTTCGTCGGATTATGTATATGTCGGACCCGTATATGACATTACTTATCATTTAGGTGGAGGAATTAATTCGGAAGATAACCCTACCTTTTATAGGAATGAAGATTATTATAGGAATGAAGATTATTATAATCTTAAGAATCCTACACCTCCTGTTGGTTATACTTTTGACGGCTGGTATACAGATCCGGAATACACAACAAGGATATATTCTATTTATTCGAATAATGGAGCACTTGACCTGTATGCCAAGTATACCCCCAAGAGTTATACTGTTAGGTATAATCCAAACGGTGGATCCGGTAGTTCCGGAACTTCTTCCGCTTATTATGGGTCTGAATATACGATTAATTATTCATATACCAGAGCAGGATATGATCTTGACGGATGGAATACCAAGGCTGACGGAAGCGGGACTGCTTATCCAAACGGAACATCCGTACTTGTTAATAATATTGTCGGTGCCGATGAAAATATTCTGAATCTCTACGCTCAATGGAAACCAAAGACATATGAGATAACACTCTATGCTAATAACGGTTCATTCGATGGGGCAACCAGCATCAAATATAATGTGACTTATGATGCACCATACGGCGAAATGCCTGTTCCGACTCGTAAGGGATACAGATTTAGCGGTTGGAATATTTCGTCAGACGGAAGCGGATACAGTTATACGAATGAATCTATCTTTACACATAAGAATGGTAGATTATATACATATCTGTATGCCCAGTGGACTCCTGTGCTATATAAGATCACATTAGATCCCGGAGGCGGAACTCTTACTGAGACCGAGATAGAACGAGGATACAATACGGAATACGGTGACCTTGAGACTCCTGTAAGACCCGGCTATGACTTTGACGGTTGGTATCCGACGTCTGAAGGCGGCACCAAGATCGTGCGCACTACCAGAGTGACAAAGGATGAAAATCATACTATCTATGCGAAGTGGAATGCGGCGAGATACAAGGTTTCGTTTGATACAAACGGAGGCGATGCCGTAGATTTTATTAATGTTACTTATGATCAGAAATACGGTGATCTTCCTATACCTGAGCTTGACGGCTGCCAATTCGTTGGATGGTATGATTCGATGGATAATGATGCGTCACTTGTGACCAAAGACAGTATCGTTAAGACTATAGGCAATCATACGCTGTATGCAAGATGGAAGTCGGCTCCTTATGAAGTATCATTTAATGCCAACGGCGGTAACCCTGTTACGGGTAAGATAAGAGTAGAGACGGGTGAACCTTATGGTGAACTTCCCGAGACTGCAAGGACAGGTTATGATTTTGCGGGATGGTATACATCTAAAGATGATGACGGAACAGAGATAACTGCCGCAACTGTAGTTACGGAAGCTGCGTCACACACTCTGTATGCTCATTGGACTGCCAAGACATATAAGGTTACGCTTAATGCCAACGGCGGAACAATTGACGGCTTGGCGACCAAGGATATCGATGCAACATATGATGATAAATATGGTCTGTCTGATGAACCGGTTTATCCCGGATATGATTTTGAAGGATGGTTTACTGCCGCTACGGACGGAACCCGGATCACATTTGCCTCAAAGGTTGTGACGGCTGATGCTCATACATTATATGCACATTGGTCTGCGGCATCATATACCGTAACATTTGACGTGAACGGCGGTAAAGCTTTGCCTGACGCTGAAAAGACTAAGTCATTGACTTATAATTCGGCTTATGGACAACTGCCTGTTCCTGCCCGTAAGGGATACGGATTTGCCGGCTGGTATACCGACGCCGAAGCGGGAGATCCTGTAACCTCAGAGACTGTATATAACTATACGAATAACAGTACATTATATGCTCATTGGAATGTGATCCTTCCGACATCGATAAGTATCAAAGATACAGGAAAGATTTATATAGGTCAGGAACTTACATTGTCTGCCTCCGTAACGGAACCGGAGAATGCTTATACTGACATCAGGTGGGATCGCGCTTCCGAATACTCAGAAGTGATCAGCATAACGGATACGGGTGTGCTGACAGCACTCAGCGCCGGAAGTGCAAAAGTAAAAGCGATTGCATATGATGAGGCCGGCAATGTATGTATGGACACGAACGGACAACCTGTTCAAGCTGAACTTGATATTGTCGTTTCTGAGTATGTTAAACCTGATAATGAACTGAGAATTCTGGATACCGGTAAGACACCTTCGATTTACGGGTCAAGTAATATCAAGGACTTTGCTTCCGATACACTTTACGGCGAGATCGACGGCGAGAAGGTTGGTGCTGCCCTTGATTGGAAAGAAGCGAAGCTTAAGGTTGGAGAGAAGATAAAGCTTAAAGCTGATTTCCTGCCTAAGGAATACAGAAACGGCAAGTATGTTGATACCGTTGCCGACAGAGAAGTGATATGGCACAGTGATAATGCCGCAATAGCAAGTGTCGCTTCAGACGGAACCGTGACTGCGAAGGCAGGTGGAAGAGCGTTAGTGACTGTGCGTAACAGAGATGACAGCCTTATAGCAACATGTAAGATATTTGTCTATGATCCTGTTACGACTATAACTTTGAATAAGTCATCTGCTACGCTGGGATATAATAATACGATCAATCTTAATGTTACTTCGATCATGCCCACAACAGCCTATCAGCATGTAACCTGGATCAATTCCGATGACAGTATCGCAGCTATAGAAAATATAAATGACAATTTGATCACTGTAAGGGCTAATGATAACGGTAAGCGAGGAAAGACCATTATTACGGCTATTGCAGAAGGCGGTAAGAGTGCCAAGTGCACGATCAATGTAGGCATGCCTGTCGATAAGATAGAGATAAGGACAAAAGGCAATGCCGATAAGGTGGCTGCCGGCAAGACAATTCAGCTTACGGCAGTCCTTAATGACGGAGTGAAGACATCCGCTCCCGTCAATAAGTCTGTAGAATGGGAGATCATCTCAGGCACAGATCTGGCATCGATAAGCAGTAAGGGGCTTATCTCTGCCTATAAGGAGGGCATACTTGAGGTTGTCACCAGAAGTACTACCGATGTAGGAGAAGACGGTAATCCCATATGCTCTGATCCTGTAAGCCTTAGAATATATGTGCCGGTTAAGAAAGCAGTCATAAGCAACAGCAAGTTAACTATTGCATCCGGCAAGTCATATGATCTGGATGTTGATATCATTCCGACTGTGAGCGATGCCAATGCAGCAGGAGCAGCAACCGGAAGTGAATTGGGCAATGATCTCAGGGACGAGATAGTCTGGAGTCTTAAGAACCCGTCGGATGCAGCTTATCTTGATGTGGATCCGTCTACCGGACTGATAACTGCAGTTGAAGCGCACAGTAAGGCGATCCCCGTTAATGCGACATTTATACCTTATGGAGCAGCCAAGCCTACAGTGCTCACATGTAATGTAACTGTTGCAGATAAGCAGATAAGCAGGATTGCGCTTAATAAGAAGTCTCTGACTATCGGCGTCGGGATGACCGAGACTCTCAAGGCATCACTTGTACCTAATGTTCCTGTTGAAAACGGCATCGGATGGAGCAGCAGTGACCCCGATATTGTCACTGTTGATTACGATACGGGCACAATTGAGGGAATATCAGCCGGTAACGCAGTGATATATGTAATATCCGAAGGGCTTGATAAGTCGGGAAGACCTGTTATGGCAAGCTGTGCCGTAACAGTTACGGATAAACCCATTGCGATGACAGTATCAGACAGTAAGGGTAATGAGATCACTTCGGATCTGCCGTCTGTTGCAGTAAAAAAGAAAATGGCTCTTAAAGTAAAGCTGTACAGCGATACTGAAAAGAATATACTCTCGCCCAAACAGTCTGTAAGATATGAAAGCCTGGATCCAAGGATTGCAAAGGTTGATGCGAAGGGCAATGTTATGGGAGTATCTGGCGGATCAACTGTCATAAGGATCTCTGCAGCATATGCACCGGAATTGTACGTAGAAAAAACCGTTACGGTATATACTGCGGCCAAGAAGGTAATACTGGATAAAAAGAAATCCAATATGAGTACTGTTATCGATGATGAAAACTATGATTCATCATATGCGCAATATGATGTACTCACTGCCATGACCGACAGTGATAAGCTTAATGCCGCCCTTGAAGGAGACTACGGGAAGATAGTCTGGACACTCAGTGATCCAGCAATGGCAGAACTGACATCCATCGATCCTAAGATTCTTGCAGATTGCGTTACATCAGAAGATAAGCAGAAAGAGTTGGCTAAGCTTGAAGATGATTTTGCCTTATATGATCCGACTTCACCCATCACTACCGAGTACGGTAAGTCTCTGGCTGTAAAAGCCCTTAAGCCGGGAACGCTTAAGATTACGGCTAAAGATCCGTATTCCGGCAAGAAAGCCGTATGTACGATAAAAATATATACTCATGTGAACGGATTGAACGTGATTGTCTCAAGCCCTAAGAAAGTTTCGATAGAAGACGGAACGATGACCATTAAGGTTAAAGGGAAAGCTGCACTTAAGAGTACTGTACTCACAAGTGAACAGACGACTGCGAAATACATAGTCAATAGGAATGTGAGCTACAGAAGCAGCGACCCACGTACCGTTTTGGTAGATAAGAAGGGAAGGATTAAAGGACTTCAAAAAGGAACAGCCATCGTGACGGTCACGACAGCTGACGGGGGCGTAGAGAAAAAGATAACTGTAAATGTGGATTGATTAAAGCGGGCCTTATCTGAACTCTGTTGAAAAATAGGGGACGATAAGGCTCGAACCTGCATAGATCGTATCATCCGTAAGATGATTGATACCGGCTATCTCCATTACATGTGATTCAATATCTTCATAATTCAGTCCGTAATCTTCAGCTATGGAATACAGAGTATCGCCGGGCATGATGGTGATGCTGGTATAGTACTTGTAATAATGAACTTCATCATTATCCTGAGCATGGGAGAGTATACCTTCAGCACAGATCAGAGTGAGGGTACTTATGATAACGGAGGATATAAGACATATCCTTCTGAATATCATCTGCCTTCTCCTGTGATTGACGTATCTTGACTTCTTAACTTCTCTGATCCCGGCTCCTTGCATGATCACACCCGACCTCTCTTTGTAAAAAACCATACACTGTGTTCGAAACGCTTGTTCGAATCTTTGAGTTGATTATATCGAACATAATTTCGCATGTCAATACTTTTTTCGAACAAAATTTTGGAAATTTTGTTTGAAAATTATGTTCGGGTATGTTATCATATGTTCAAAGAGGACACGAAGGGCATGATATATCAGCCTTTTACCTTAACAGATGCATATCCGATCATATATATATTAAGGAGGTAAGCTATGGCAGGTCAGAAGATTTCGACTAAGCAGCAGCAGATACTTGACTTCATCAAGGATGAGATACTTAAGAAGGGCTATCCGCCCACAGTTCGTGATATATGTGAGGCCGTTAATCTCAAGTCCACATCTTCCGTTTTCTCTCATCTTGAGACACTGGAGAAGAGAGGATACATAAGAAGAGACCCGGCCAAGCCCCGTACCATTGAGATCATAGATGAGAGTTTTAATACGGTGCGTACGGAGATGACTTCACTTCCCGTTATAGGGACGGTGGCAGCCGGAGAGCCGATATTGGCTGAGCAGAATATCAGCCATTATTTCCCGGTACCGGCAGAGATGGTTCCGACAGGAGAGCCGAGTTTTGTTCTTAAGGTCAAGGGTGATTCGATGATCAATGCGGGCATATTCTCGGGTGATCAGATATTTGTACAGTGCTGCGACAATGCGCGTAACGGTGATACTGTTGTGGCTTTGGTTGATGATTCGGCTACGGTCAAGACCTTCTATAAGGAGGACGGACATATCAGGCTTCAGCCTGAGAACGATACGATGGATCCTATCATTGTAGACGACTGCCAGATACTCGGCAAGGTGTTCGGAGTGTTCAGACTTTATCATTGATCTTTGTTATATTCATATGACAGTCAAGGCTGAATGATCATAATGATCATTCAGCCTTTTATAATTCATGCAATATAGCAGAGATGTATACGCCAATTATTGATCTTCTCTCAGCTTTACTGCCTTTGCGGCCTGACGCTTATGCTCATCCTTCATGGCGGCATAATGCTTACGTGTTGTATTGACATCCCTGTGGCCAAGTACATCCGCTACGAGATAGATATCTCCGGTCTCCTGATAGAGGTTTGTTCCGAATGTACTTCTTAACTTATGAGGTGTTATCTTTTTCATTCCGCCGGTAGCATTATCGGCGTATTTTTTGACAAGGTTTTCAACGGACCTTACGGTGATACGCCTGTTCTGCATGGAGAGAAAGAATGCATCCTCATGACCTTCCATGGGGATTATATGCTTCCTTTCTTCGAGATAAGCGCTCAGAGCATCATGCACTTCATCGCCGAAATATACTACATCTTCGTATCCGCCCTTGCGGCGGACCTTAAGCCTGTTTGACTCATAATCGATATCTCTTATATCAAGTCCGACACATTCAGATACTCTTATACCTGTACCGAGCAGAAGAGTGAGAATGGCTGTATCACGTACAACTGTCTTGGAATGATAGCTTAACTGCTTTCTCGTAAGGTTAGTGCCTGCCTCTACCTGATCCAAAAGTTCCACGACTTCATTGGGCTCGAGCCTTATTATCTCTTTTTCATGAAGCTTGGGCATCGGGACTAAAGAAGGAGGATTTGTCTTGATGAGTTCGTTGCGGAAGTAGAAGTTATAAAAGCTTCGCAAAGACGCAAGCTTTCTGCTTTTTCCGCGTTCATCATTGAACACTTCCTCATCCTCGCTGTTGGTATATAAGGACAGATACTCCAGATATTCCTCGATATCTTCGCGGCCTATCTGATCCAATACGGTCATCGGGAGCTCCTGCATCGTGAAGTTCCTGCAGTAACTGTTATTCTTCATCATATATTCAAAGAATACACGAAGGTCATAGGCATAAGCAATCTTGGTGCGGGATGAGATCGTATCGTTCGTACCCCTGAAAAACATCTTGCAAAATGCCGGAAGAGTATCAAGAAGTTCGCGAAGCTTCTCGATATTAGCTTTATTAACTTTGTCGTGATAGTTCATATTGCTGTTAGTCATATATCACTCCGGACAGAATCATTATATAGGATCAATAGTGTGCTCCGTCGGATCTATCCCATCCTTTAATATTACTCTCCGTGATCGCGGTGAACATACGGTTTTTAACACCGGGATTGTCTTTTATCATATCCTGAAGGAGTCTGTGTGCATACTCACGCTTCGTATTGCCGTCAGCAGGACAGGGGCTCTTGACTACAGGAACATCATAGCGTCTGACAAAGCCTTTCACATCTGCCTCATGTACATAGATGAGCGGACGGATCACGGTGACTTCCATGCGGTCAAGGAAAGTGACAGGGGCAAAACAATGGAATCTGCCTTCGTACATAAGGGAGAGCAGCATGGTCTCGACCACATCATCCTTGTGGTGGGCATAAGCCACCTTGTCATATCCCAACGACTTGACATATTCATTGAGGGAGCCCTTGCGCATCTTCGAACAGAGAGAGCATGGATTCTCTTCCTTGCGCTCATCAAATATGATCTGAGCTATATCTGTCTTGATGATATGATAAGGAACTTCAAGTTCATCACATAATCTCTGTATCCCGCTGAGGTCAAGGTTATCAAAACCAAGATCAACCGTGACGGCGATCAGATCAAAGCGCTTAGGGTAAAAGTGCTTAAGTCCGGCAAGCGCATAGAGCAGTGCTAAAGAATCCTTACCTCCGGATATTCCGACAGCGATCTTATCACCGTCCGATATCATATTATAGTCATCTATTGCCCGTCTGGTATAGCTGTAGAGCTTCTGTAACTTCATAAATCTAAAGTTCATCCTTTTTTATAATATAAGTAATTATAACACAATTTCGCGGTCAGATATGATATAATAAACCGTCCGGGGGACGGTTTATCCGTCCGGGAAAACCCGGATATGATGCAGAGCAAATTATACGAACAATGTGATATACTTATAATAACTGCAGATCATTCTGATACGGATGAAAAGAGGTTTATATATGAGCAAAAAAGATAAGAAGGTCAGGAAATTTTACGAATCCAAGTATTTTAAGTGGGGATTTACGGCATTTGTGTCATTGATGCTTACTGCCTTATCCGTTTATTTTATATTTCATTTCGGAGATTTTAAGGGTGCCTGGGACAAGTTCTTTAATGTCATGGCTCCGGTGATAGACGGATTGATCATTGCTTATCTTATCAATCCCATAATGCGTTTCTTTGAAGTGAGGTGCATGGAAAATAACTATATCAAGCACGGACTCAAGGTTGGCAGGAAGGAAAAGAGAAGATTCAGAGTGATCGCTCTGATCGTTTCGCTTGTTCTTGTGGTCCTGGCGGTATATCTGTTCTTTAAGTCGGTGCTTCCTCAGCTTGTCTCTTCAGTTGAGACTCTGATCAATAACTTCCCGACGTATTACAATAATGTCGTCAATTACGTTAATGATCTGCCCAATAAATATGCAATACTCAACGATGAGGAAGTCATTGCTTATTTTGACGAGTACTCGAGCGATCTGTCCAAGTTCGTTACCGGCAATATATTCCCGGGAGTCAAGGACATGATAATGTCACTGTCAAGCAGCGTAATAAGTGCTGTTGGCGCGCTTGTCGATCTGGTCATCGGTATAATAATCGGCGTCTATATCGTTGCAAATAAGGAGAAATACGTTGGCATGGCCAAGAAGATAATCTATTCGGTCATGAGCCGTGAAAAGGCTAATGACCTTATGGTGGACTTAAGGTTCATCGATAAGACTTTCGGCGGATTCCTGATCGGTAAGATCATAGATTCGATCATCATCGGTATACTTTGCTTCATAGGACTCAGCATACTCAAGGTTCCTTTTGCGGTATTGGTCAGCGTGATAGTCGGCGTGACGAATGTCATTCCGTTCTTCGGCCCATATCTTGGAGCTATTCCGAGTGCATTTATCATTCTGCTTATCGATCCCAGGAAATGTCTGGTATTCCTGATATTCCTTGTTATCCTTCAGCAGCTGGACGGTAACTTCATAGGTCCTGCGATCCTCGGCAATTCGATCGGAGTATCCAGCTTCTGGATCATCGTATCCATCACCGTATTCGGCGGATTTTTCGGGGTACCCGGTATGCTTATCGGAGTTCCGTGTTTTGCCTGCGCTTATGCCTTTATCCGCAGACGTGTCAATAACAGGCTTATTAAGAAGGGCATGTCCATTGCCACATATGACTATGCAAGGACTTCATATGTTGCCGATGACAACAGTCTTGTGTTCATTGGTGATCTTAACTCGCCCGTTTCGCATAACACCAGATACATCGAACTAAATCCTTCGGCCGGTTCGGATAAGAAATCCGGTAAGACTATTATGAATAAACTTAAGGACATTTGCGTGGTCATCGGGAATCGGATACGAGAGTGGTTCATTGCTCTTATCGAGCGGTTTAAGAAAAAATAAATGCGATCATGATAATGGCCCGGCTGTGTGATTCATAGCCGGGCCGAACTGTTTATATCGATAAAAATGTGTCAGATGCGCTTATATCGAGTCTTCAAAAGTGTCGTTAGTATTCTCGGCGATCACCTTGTTGAAGGCTTCAACGGCTGCCTGCTCGACCGCATCGTCATAGCCTACAAGTGCGGCAAAGGGGGCAAATTGCGCGGCTCTGTCCTCGACAGCCATGTGCGGGCGTGTTGAAGATATATGCCGCGGACTGTCTATGATATCCGAATAGGGATTGGCGCTGTTATCATGAGCTGAAGGAAAAATATTATCACTCATGCCTTATGTCCTCCGATCTGATTGTTCCTGGCTATCGTCATCGCGCCTTCCTGCAGGTCGGTGCCCTTAAGGACCGCATTCTTGCCGAAGCGTTTCTTGAGCTCAAGAGTAGCCTTCATAAGTGCCTTCTCCTTATCAAGAGTCTTCACGACAGCCTCTTCCTCACGTTCCCTTGCTTCATAATCAGTGAAAAGATCAAGCTGTTCATATCCGTTATCAACGGGAATCTCATCCTCAAATGCAGTGTGATTGGCTGTTACGGAAACGCGTCTGACAGTAAGGATGGGATTGACAATACTCTCAAATAATCTGACGGCAGCTTCGGTTATGAGTCTGGAAGAGGCCGTATATCTCCCGAGATTGACCGATCCTCCCACAGGCTCAGGGACAACTCTGCCGTAATAATCCTTCTTAAGGCTGCCCTTATACTGCTTACGGACTTCGGCGTCCGCAAGTGCATCCCTGTCATAGCCTATGTAGAGGACTATCTGATCCGTAACAAGACCCTTATCAACGAGATCAAGAGAGAGAACATCAGCCATCTCCCTGACGATGATCCTGGCTTCATCATAAGCATACGGCCGCATGAGCACCTGTCCCGAACCGGTCGATGAACTCTTGGGCTTATAGGCCTTGATGTGTTCCATAAGACAGGGTTCATAACCCCAGGCATGATCTATCAGAAGCTCAGCATTAACGCCGAAGAGCCTGTATAACATGTCCTCATCTTCAACAGAGCATCTGGCAATATCGCCCATTGTGAACATGCCCTGTGAAGCAAGACGCTTAGCTGTACCGTGTCCCACACGCCAGAAATCCGTAATGGGAGTGTGTGTCCAGAGGTTGTGTCTGTAGCTTGACTCATCAAGCTCAGCGATCCTGACACCATTGTCATCTGCAGGAATATGCTTGGCCCATATGTCCATGGCGACCTTGCATAGGTAGAGATTGGTACCGATACCGCCCGTAGCCGTGATGCCGGTCTTGTCATATATATCAAGTATGACCTTCATGACAAGATCTCTCGGGGAGAGAGAGTATATCTTCATATAATCCGTCATGTCTATGAATACTTCATCGCAGGAATAGACATGAATATCTTCGGGTGCAAAGTAGCGCAGATATATGCGGTATATATCCGTGCTGTACTTCATGTATACTGACATGCGCGGTGTGGCGATTATGAAATCTAGCTTAAGAGAAGGGTCTGAGGCAAGTTCGGTCGAATCATCGGATGAACCCGCAAACTTATGCCCTGGAGCGTGCTTAAGCCTCTCGGCATTGATATGATCGACTGCCTGTCTGACCTCGAAGAGCCTTATTCGTCCCGGAATACCGTATGCCTTAAGAGCAGGGGTGACTGCGAGACATATTGTCTTGTCTGTCCTGGAACTGTCAGCCACTACCAGATTGGTCGTAAGAGGATCCAGGTCACGTTCCTTACATTCGACAGAAGCATAGAAGGACTTAAGGTCTATCGCAGCATATATTCTGTTGTCTGAGCGGTCGCCCTGAGCGGATGCTGTTTTCATATAAATATAATACCAAACATTCGTTCTTTTTACAATAAAAATGAATATAAATATGGTGACTTATATGGTAAAATAATAATGATGTTGCGCAGGATTCAACAGTAAGAGGAGATAGCGGTGAGTGGTATCAAAAAAGAACGATTGATCTTGGTCATAACTTCGCTGGCATGTGTGTCATGTCTGCTGCAGAACAATTTCGGTAATTGGGAATTCTGGGTGCCGTTCATAGTTCTGCTTGGCATATTGGGGCTGTGGGCGCTTCACTTTGCACAGAAGCTGGATGAGAAGACAAGGTCGATAATATACTTCATATTTTGTGCTTTTCTTGTATTCTATCACGGAGTTCATGATACGAGCCTGTATGATGTATCGGTTGCCACGATGCTGTTCATGGCGACTTTTACGATATTGGACAGCATCAGTATGCTCAATGTGATCATGCTTGAGTTCGTGGTAGTCATGGGCATTCAATTCCGCTTCCTGTACATTAACGATACGTTGAATCAGCTTGATGCATTTAATATCATGAGGATAGTATTCCATGTCGGTATAGTATTTGTGTTATACGTATTCAGCCGTATAACAATAAACGGCAGGTTGTCTGAGCAGGAGAGGATCGATGAATGGCATAAGACTGTTGATGATAATGAGCGGGATACGGAAGACTTCCTCTCAAACATATCTCATGAGCTGAGGACTCCGGTAAATGTCATAAACGGTATGACCACGCTGCTTCAGAAGGATGATGACAAGGAGGAGCTGGATACTATCAGGAAGGCAGGCGTCAGACTGTCTCATCAGATCGAGGATATTCAGGATTTCACGGAGATAAAGAGGGGAGAGCTCGTTCTTGAAGAAGAGAACTATATGTGTGTCTCTCTTGTCAATGATATCGTTGCGATCTTCAAGTCATATACCATTTCCAAGAATATTGAATTTATCGTTGACCTGGATCCCAGAACCCCGACGATGCTCAAGGGAGATATCCGTAAGCTTCATAAGCTTTTCAGACATCTCCTTGATAATGCTGTTAAGTTTACGGGGCGTGGCGGAGTATATATCAGAGTTTATCCCGTATACAGAGAATACGGTATCAATCTGATGATCGAAGTGACTGATACCGGAATCGGCATGACCCGTTCAGATATGTCGGCAGTATCCAAGGGATTGTATCAGGCCAATAAGAAGCGTAACAGAAGCACCGGAGGTATAGGAATAGGCCTGCCCATCGTATATGGTTTTGTCCATAAGATGGGTGGCTTTGTCAAGATAGAGAGTACGAGAGGGAGCGGTACTACAGTCAGACTGTCAATTCCGCAGAAGATCGTGGATAACAGTCCCTGTCTTTCGATATCGGAAGGAAAGGCAGAGAATCTTGTGCTGTACCATAAGCCCGAGAAATACTCGGTTTTACAGCTTAGAGAGTTTAACAGAGCGATGGCAGTTCATCTTGCGGCCGGACTCAATCTCAAGCTGTTTGCTTCGAGAGAAAAGGACGATCTTTTAAGGTCGCTTGAAAAGATCAATGTATCTCACATTTTCACGGCCAAAGAGGAATATGAAGAAGAGAGGGAGATGTTTGATGATCTGGTTCAAAAAGGGTATAAGGTCATAGTTAATGCTCCGGACGGAGTTAAATTTAATGCCGGTAAGGGTGTCACAGTGATGCCCAGACCGCTTTACGGCTTTCCTGTTGTGCGCATACTTAACGGTGATTACGAAACTGACGAGATCGAATATGAGGGTAAAGGCAAGCTAAGATTTGACGGTGTCAATGCTCTTATAGTGGATGATGAGCCCATGAATCTTGTCGTTGCATCCGGTCTTTTCAGAGATTACGGAATGGTCTGCGACACGGCTGAAAGCGGAAAAGATGCGATCAAGAAATATGAAGACGGCAATTATGACGTTATATTCATGGATCATATGATGCCCGAGATGGACGGCGTCGAAGCCATGAAGCATATCAGGCAGATTGCTGATATGAAGTTCAGACATCCGGTGATCATAGCACTTACGGCCAATGCACTTAGCGGAGCCAGAGAGATGTTCCTGACGGAGGGGTTTGACGGCTTTATCGCAAAACCCATCGATATAAGCGAATTTGAACGCGTTATGAAAAATGCCTTACCCGAAGAACTGATATCTTATGAAGGGAGGGCTGCAATATGATCAGGGAAAGTATCAGACAGATCAGACAGTTTATACATGATCCCGAGAAAGACCTTAAGGACAGATCGTTTATTCTTTTCTCAGCCACTGTATTATGCGCTCTCTTTGCGGCGGTTCCGTGCGGACTAATAATGCATGAACCGTTATCAGCCACGATTTCCACATTTGCAGGCGCTCTGTTCTTTGCGATCTATGTTTCAATAGCGTTTAAGAAGAATAAGATCGAACGCGCACGTATCGTTATCTCAGTTGTACTTGTTGTGGTTTTCCTTCCGCTTATGTTCTTTACAAACGGCGGTGTCAACGGCGGTGCACCGGTATGGATGATACTCGCTTGCCTCTATGTCGTGATGACGCTTGACGGCAAGATTCAGCTCTACATGAGCCTTTTGAATGTTGTGATCCTTATCATTTGCTGGGTCATCGGGTATTTCTTTCCTTCGCTTGTGACCGAGTATTCAAGAGAAGGTAACTATATCGATACTTTGGCAGCCATTATAATCGTGAGCAACGTCTCCGTTATACTCATAGGCTTCCAGACCAGGATGTACATAAGAGAGAATGAACTTGCAAGAGACAAGACAAAGGAGCTTGAGGAACTGAACAGGTCGCAGAGTCGATTCTTCTCAAGCATGAGTCATGAGATAAGAACTCCGATCAACACGGTCCTGGGACTCAATGAGATCATATTGAGACAGGAAGATGCATCAGACGAGATCAAGAAAGATGCCCGCAATATTCAGGGTGCGGGTAAAATGCTTCTCGCACTTATCAACGATATACTCGATGTCAGCAAGATCGAAGCGGGCAAGATGGACATAGTTCCCGTTGCCTATGATGTGTCTTCTCTGTTGTCTGAGATCGTTAATATGATATGGCTTAAGGCGGAAGAAAAAGGCCTTGAGTTTAAGGTTGATATCGATCCGAATGTACCGCAGACGCTGTTCGGTGATGAAGTAAGGATCAAGCAGATACTTATTAATCTTCTTAATAATGCCGTAAAGTATACGATGGAAGGTTCGGTCAGTCTTCATATGGAATGCGAGCGTGAAGGTGATAATTCCGTTCTGTTAAACATAGTGATCGAAGATACGGGAATGGGTATCAAGCCTGAGGCTCTGCCGCATCTTTTCGATACATTCAAGCGTGTAGATGAAGAGAAGAACAGATATATTGAAGGAACGGGGCTGGGCTTATCCATAGTCAAACAGCTGGTCGAGCTTATGGATGGAGAAATATCCGTAAACAGTGTATACACGCAAGGTTCGACATTTGCTGTCATGTTGAAACAGGGTATCTCATCGGATAAGGCTGTCGGTGATATCAATATAACCAATCTCGGTGATATTGCCGGAGGAGAAAGATTTGAGCATCTGTTCAGGGCCTCTGACGCAAGCGCTCTTATAGTCGATGATAATGAGATGAACCTTGAAGTGGAGAGAAAACTGCTTGAGGGCACCGGACTTGCCGTGGAATTGGCAAAGAGCGGTGCGGAAGCGCTTAAAATGACAGGCAAAAAGCATTATGACATCATCTTTATGGATCATCTTATGCCGGAAATGGATGGTATTGAGTGTTATGGCAGGATCCGCAATCAGGAAGGCGGACTTAACCGTTCTGTTCCCGTCATAGTCCTTACTGCCAATGCAGGCAGCGAGAATATGGAACTCTACAACAACACCGGCTTTGACGGATATCTCGTTAAGCCTGTATCGGGCAAGCAGCTTGAAGAGATGATAGTGACACATCTGCCCGAGAATAAAGTCGTATTGAATAACAGCGGTGAGATGACGGGTTCTTCGATACGTACAGCAGGCAGTTATACCAGGAAAAAGGCAGTAGCCATTGCAACGAGCAGTATGTGCGACCTTCCGCACAGCGTCCTTGAGGAGCTGCAGATCGATACGATACCTTATACGGTAAGTACGAGTGAGGGTGTGTTCTATGATAATATCGACATAGATTCGGAAGAACTTGTCAGATATATGCAGGATACTTCCAAGTTTGTCACATCGGAACCCCCGACGGAAGAAGACCTTATCGATTTCTTCTCTGCGGAACTTAAGAAGGCACATCATGTTATCTATATCACTCTGACCACGGGAAGCAGCCGTGAATACGGACGTGCCGTTAAGGCTGCAGATACATTTGAAAATGTATATGTCGTGAATTCCGAGTGCCTGTCCAGTGCAACGGGTATCCTTGCAATGGCAGCCGCCAAGCTGGCCGAGCAGAAAATGCCCGTGGAAAAGATAATCGCAGAACTTGAGGAAGTCAAGGAACTGATCAAGTGCAGCTTTGTCATAAGAAATACTGATGTTATGGCAAGGCGCGGACACTTAAGTCCGTTTATGAACAATGTGCTCAAATCACTTTGGTTAAGACCTATGCTCCGAACGAAAAATGACAGGCTGGGTGTCGGAAGGCTCCTGTTCGGAAGCGAAAAGAAGTGTTATGAAAAGTATATGAAACATGCTCTGCCTTATAATGTGTATCCCGATAAGTCATTCATATTCGTTACTTATGCCGGGATGGATGAGAGTGAGCTGCAGTGGATCGAGAAGAAGCTCAACGAATGGATCAGATTTGACCATATCGTATTCAGAAAAGCATCAGCCGGTATCACATCCAACTGTGGCGGCGGAACATTCGGACTAATATATATGATCCGGGGTAATAAGAATTATAATCTCGGAACTTATTTTGAGAATCAAAATGCAGACAATGATATTAAGGAAACGGATAATAACTCAGAAAACCTTGCTAATCCGGACAATGATGAATTAGAATATAATGATGGGCCAAACAATTCTTCAGACACCATTCAGAACGGCTCTGCAAGTGATAAGTGGTACGATTCCATATCATTCATTGATTCGGTCAGTGCAATCAAAAACAGCGGCTCTGAAGAGGCATTTCTTTCAGTGCTTAAGATATACTATGATTCATACAAGGCCAAATCCGATGAGATCAATGAATATTATAATGCCGGGGATTGGGAGAATTATACGATCAAGGTTCATGCACTTAAGAGCAGCTCGAGACTTGTCGGAGCTCTTAAGATCGGTGATGATGCCGAGAAACTTGAGGATGCAGGCAAGGCCGGTGATGTGGATTATATAACGGAACATCACGATGAACTGATGTCGGAATATTCAGCTTTGATCGAGGAACTTAAGCTTTCACTCAGATCCGAAGATGACAGGCCTGATATACCGCCGGATGTTCTGACGGATGCTTATGGCGGACTCATGGAGTTTTCCGAAACAATGGATTATGAACTTGCAAGAATGGTAATGGATTCAGTTAATGAATATAAGCTTCCTGTTGAAGACGAGGACAGATTTGAAAGAATCAATGCCAAATTGATGGTAATGGACTGGAACGCCATCAAGAGGATACTTAAGGAGAGAGAACAGTAGGAGGATGTGAACAATGAACGGATATGCACTTATTATCGCAGCGACAGAAGGCTTCATCGTTAAGGGAGTGATGTCCAAGCTTAAGGGGATCGATGTCGAGTCGGAGTATGCTGCACCGAAGATCAAGGATATAGAGGAAAAGTGTGGTAATGCCGGATTCTTCATCATCTTTACCGATGAGAACGTCAGTGATATCGCGGATGTGCTCGTCTATATCAAGGACCATTGTGCGGAGAAGGATAAACAGGTGATCGCGATAGGCACCAAGCTTGAAAATGAGACGCTTGCAGGCTACATACCTGCGACATATGTCTATCGCTTCTACGAACGCCCGCTTGATATGGAAGAACTCCTTAACGGTGTGGAAAAGTACATTGATGAAGCTGCACAGCATGCAAGGAGAAAGAGTATTCTGATCGTAGATGATGATGTTTCTTACATGAGCATGATCGCAGGATGGCTTAAGGATAAGTACAGGGTTTCGCTGGCCAATTCGGGCCTGCAGACCATCACCTGGCTTGCTAAGAATCATGCGGATCTCATACTTCTTGATTATGAGATGCCTGTGACGACAGGCCCTCAGGTTCTGGAGATGATCAGATCTGATGCGGAGCTTGCGGATATCCCCGTGATGTTCCTTACGGGCAAGGGCGATAAGGAGAGTATCATGAAGGTTCTTTCACTCAAACCGGTGGGCTATCTGCTTAAGACCATCCAGAGAAAAGATCTTCTTGAGAATATACATAATTTCTTTATGACACAAGCTGCCAGTGAATGATTCTAAAGGGTTAAGGAAGGTATATCTATGAGTATTAAATGGGGTGTTATCGGAACTGCAGGGATAGCCAAGGGACAGACGATCCCGGGTATGAAGCTGGCCGGCAACTGTGAGTTGTATGCCATTGCAGGAAGAAATGAAGAGAAGGTTAAGGCGTATCAGGATGAGTTTGGGTTCGCCAAAGGTTATGTTGGCTATGATGCACTGTTATCGGACCCTGAGGTTCAGGCAGTGTATATCCCGCTGCCCAATCATCTTCATAAGGAATGGGTCATCAAGGCTCTTAATGCGGGCAAGCATGTGTTATGTGAAAAACCGCTGGCACTCAATGTGTCGGAGATAAGAGAGATGTTCGATGCAGCCCGGGCGAACAATGTATTGCTGATGGAAGCATTTGCCTATCTTCACAGTCCGTATATTGCAGCGCTTAAGGAAGTTATATGTAAAGGCCTTATCGGAGATGTTGAATATGTTGAGACCGGATTTGTGACTCAGGGTTATGAGCCCGGAAGTGACATAAGAGTCATAAAGAATGCAGGCGGCGGTGCCATGTACGATCTCGGCTGTTACTGTACGAGCATGATACTGTCACTTGTTGATTCTGATATTGATTATGTGAAGGCTGTCGGTGAGTTCAATGATGACGGAGCAGACCTCTATGACGGAGCAATTATAAGATTCAAAAACGGTGTCAGAGCATCATTTGATGTCGGAATGATATTCAATCCCGGTTCGGATAAGCGCATGGACAGGCTCTATGTCGGCGGAACAAAGGGATATATAAAGTCCGCTGTTGAATACAACGAAGAAGGTGAGCTGAGCTTTATCGTATGTACGGGTGATGAGTGTATCACCAAGACGGTTACGGCAAGACAGAACTACGCACTTGAGGTCGAGCAGCTCGGAAGATGCATCGAGAACGGCGAGACTCCTCATGTATCCGAAGCTTTCACACTTAAGAATGCGGACCTTTTGGACAGACTGCTTGAAGCAATAGGGTATTAGAATATAAAGATACAGGAAAAGATAGATATGTATCCTAAGATAATCGAAGAATTTGTAAGAATGTGTGCCGACGGATATAAGCTTGGATTCAATGAAGCTAACGGCGGTAATGCATCATACAGAATGACACTTGAAGAAGTCAAGAAGTGCGGTGAGTATCTGGACTTGCGCGATGATACTGACTGGATCCCGCTTAAGACAGAAATATCCGGACTGTCGGATGAATACTTCATCGTGACCAGGTCGGGAAGTCTTATGCGTAATGTCGAACTCGATGTTGAAGGCTCGCTCGGTATTGTACAGTTAAATGATACGGGTGATGCCTACAGGATCGTGTGGGGACTTGAAGGCGGAAGGCCAACATCAGAGTTTGCTGCTCATCTCATGAACCACAGTGTTCGTAAGACCGTAAGTGGTGGACATGACAGAGTGATGTATCACCTGCATCCGCCAGCACTTATTGCGCTTACTTATATACTTGAGTTAAATGATGCCGTATTCTCACAGGCACTTTGGCGTTCGATGACGGAATGCGTTATGGTAATTCCGGACGGTGTTGGAGTGGTGCCGTGGCTTTGTCCCGGCTCTATTGAACTTGCACATGCCACATGTGAAAAGATGAGTTCCAGACAGGCTGTTGTATGGGCTCATCACGGTCTGTTTGTGACAGGCTCGTCTTTTGATGATGCATTCGGCAGAGCGCATACGATTGAAAAAAGTGCCGGGATATATAACAGAGTTTTGCAATCCGGCAGACCTGTATTACAGACGATCACTAATGATGATCTTAAAAAGATATGTACAAGCCTTGGGCTTACGATCAACGAAGAACTGCTCAATTAGAACAGTGGCCGGATTTTTAGAAGTGCAGCTTTAGCTGTTTGACATCGAAGAGAAAAGATTATGGGAATACTGTATGATGCCAGGAAGATAAAAGTTCTTGGCTTTCTCCAGGATATATGTGAATACGCCGGGCTGTCCAATGAGTGGGCTGATGAACTGTGGGAGATGATGCTTGAAAAGCCTCCTTTGTATGATGAATTCGTCTACTACGTGGAACATCATACATTTAAGGATGAGATGAAGGTTGCGGGATATGCTCTTTCGGATCTTTATGTATGGCAGATGGATAAGTATAATCTGATACGTGAGATAGGCAAGAATCCGACCACATGCAATAAAGAGACTATCGTGATGAATGCCTTTATGGTGCTCGGTAAGATGGTCGATGATCCCGAGACATATGTCAAGCGCATTGAGAGCGGACGGGGCAATGATCTGATACCGTAAAAAATGCTTGACGGGTGTGACAGTTCGTGCTAGTATATCACAGTGTGCCGCATAACGAGGCTATAAGTGTGTCCATTTTTACATATATATGTAGAGAGGCGGATACCGCCACAGTTAGCGAGATTAGAAGAAGGAGGTAAACCTCATGTACGCAATTATTGCAACAGGCGGTAAGCAGTACAAGGTCGAGGAAGGTGATGTGATCCGTGTGGAGAAGCTCGACGCTGAAGTTGACAGTACTGTTACATTCGATAAGGTTGTAGCTGTCAAGGATTCTGACCTTAAGGTTGGTGCAGATGTGGCAGGTGCAAAGGTTACAGCTACCGTTACCGACCAGGGTAAGGGTAAGAAGGTGATCGTATACAAGTATAAGAGGAAGTCAGGCTATCATAAGAAGAACGGCCACAGACAGCTCTATACCGAAGTCAAGATCGATAAGATCACGGTATAATCATGACTGAGATCGAGATCATCAAACACGATGGTGAATACAGAGGTTTCGAGTGTCACGGACATTCGGGATATGCCAAAGAGGGCGAGGACATAGTGTGTTCTGCCATATCGATGCTCACCATCAACACCATAAATAGCATAGATCATCTGCTTGAAGATGAGATAAACGTCACTACCAATGAAAAGGAAGGCGACATGCAGTGCTATTTTATGGGTAAGCCGTCTAAGGAAGCTTCGCTTCTCATAGACAGCATGAAACTAGGATTAGACAGTATTGTGGCACAGTACGGTGCACAGTACTTAAAGGTTAAGATCGAGGAGGTGTGAACCAATGCTTAAGTTGAACCTTCAGTTCTTCGCTCATAAGAAGGGTGTGGGCTCTACCAAGAACGGCCGTGATTCTGAGGCTAAGAGACTTGGTGCCAAGAGAGCTGACGGCCAGTTCGTTAAGGCCGGCAACATCCTGTACAGACAGCGCGGAACCAAGATACATCCCGGAACAAATGTAGGTCGCGGAGGCGATGATACATTATATGCACTTGTTGACGGAGTGCTCAGATTCGAGAGACTTGGCAGAGATAAGAAGCAGGCTTCTGTATATCCTGTTGAGGAATAGTTAAAAATGTGAATGCTCACATTTTAAACATGCGATTTGAGCGAAGCTTGAATCGTACAGTGATCAAAGTATGGAATAAAGCTCCGGACTTAGTGTTCGGAGCTTTTATGTTTAACACGGAGTGAATATGTTCGCAGACAGAGCTACGATATATGTGCGAAGCGGCAAAGGCGGCGACGGCCATGTTTCTTTCAGAAGAGAGAAATATGTACCGAACGGAGGCCCGGACGGCGGCGACGGCGGTAACGGCGGAAGCGTGATACTTAAGGTTGACGAGGGTGTCAATACGCTTGCGGATTATCGTCATGTCCGTAAGTATAAGGCTGAAGACGGCGAAGAGGGTAAGAAGCGCAACTGCAGGGGCAAGAACGGGAATGATATCATCTTAAAGATGCCCAGAGGGACGGTTGTCAAGGAAGCTGAATCAGATAAAGTCATAGTCGATCTGTCGGGAGATGTGACTGAATTCCTTCTGCTTAAGGGAGGAAGAGGCGGCAACGGCAATCAGCATTACGCGACGAGCACGATGCAGGCTCCTAAGTATGCCCAGCCCGGAGAGGAAGCCAAGGAACTTACTCTCAAGCTCGAGCTCAAGGTCATTGCGGACGTAGGTCTTGTTGGCTTTCCCAATGTCGGTAAGAGTACATTCCTTACGAAGATATCCAATGCGAGACCCGAGATAGCCAATTATCACTTCACTACATTAAGTCCGCATCTGGGCGTTGTTGATCTTAAGGATGCGCAGGGATTTGTGGTAGCAGATATACCAGGGCTTATTGAAGGCGCTGCAGACGGAGTGGGACTGGGTCATGAATTCCTTAGACATATCGAGAGAACTAAGGTTATAATACATATAGTTGATGCTGCCGGTACGGAAGGAAGGGATCCTTTTGAAGATATCAAGGCTATCAATAAGGAACTGGCTCTGTACAATGAAGAGCTTATTAAGAGACCGCAGATAATCGCGGCCAATAAGCTTGACATGATATATGAGGGCATGGAGCCCACTAAGGATGAGATATTAAAGCGTCTTAAGGATGAGTTCTCACCTGTAGGATATGAAGTATTCCCCATGAGCGCGCTCACCGGTGAGGGTGTTAAGGAGATTCTCTACAAGGTTCGTGAGATGCTTGATAAGCTTGATGACAAGCCTGTCATATTTGCGCAGGAATACGATCCTTCCGTTGTCATGAGTGTCGTGAGCGAACCCTTCACGGTTGAATATGATGAAGAGGAAGATGAATATGTTGTCGAAGGACCCCGTATCGAGAAGATGCTTGGGTATACCAATCTTGAGAGCGAGAAGGGCTTCCTGTTCTTCCAGAAGTTCTTGAAAGAGAATGAAATAGTCGAAAAACTTGAGGCACTTGGCTGTGAGGAAGGCGATACGGTCAGGATGTACGGTCTTAAGTTTGATTTCTATAAGTAGAGGTATATATGACACTTACAAGTAAGCAGAGAGCCTATCTTAAGGGGCTTGCAATGAATATCGATCCCATATTCCAGGTCGGCAAGGGAAGTGTGACTCCCGAATATACGGAGGCTATAAGAGAGGCATTTAACAATAAGGAACTTATCAAGCTGTCCGTTCTCAAAAACTGCATGGATGATCCGAGGGGAATAGCAGAGGTCATAGCAGAGAGAACCGGATCTACGGTGGTTCAGGTGATCGGTAAGAAGATTGTGCTGTATAAGCCTGATAAGGATAATCCCAAGATAAAGCTTCCGTTATAGATATGGCGGTCGCCCGGGGCGTGATTCCGTGTCGGGGGCTGTTAAGTTGATCGCACATATTTTGCGTGGAGGAGAGTATATATGAATAAAAGAGTCGGGATACTCGGCGGAACATTCAATCCCATTCATATAGGACATCTGATATTAGCAGAACGTGCACTCGAAGAATACGAATTGGATGAGATTCTGTTCATTCCTACGGGTACGCCGTATTTTAAGAGTGCGGCGGAGGTGCTCGATAAGAAGGTGAGGATCTCGATGACGGGCAATGCCATTGAGGATAATCCGAACTTTGCGCTGTCGACGATCGAGACTGACAGAGAAGGTATTTCCTATACATATGAGACACTGCAGCTGTTGAAGAAGGATAATCCCGATACGCAGTATTATCTTATCTTAGGGGCGGATACGCTTTTTCAGATCGAGCAGTGGAAACATCCTGAGATAATCCTTAAGCTTGCAGGGATACTCGGGGCTGTCAGAGATGATAAGAACCATGAGGATCTTAAGGTCAGGGCGGCGGAGCTTGAAGAGAAGTTCGGTACGGAGGTGAATATACTGCGCATGCCGCATATCGGCGTGTCTTCGTCAGATATCCGTGAGCGTATCCGGACGGGAAAGAGCGTAAGATACATGCTTCCCGAAAAGACGCTTGAATATATAGAAAAGAACGGATTGTATCGGGATTAGTGATCAAGGAGAAATAACAGTTGGATAATAAGGAAACACTTAAGAATATATATAAAAGCTTAGACGAACACAAAGGCAATAATGTTAAGATAATAGACATATCAGAGATTTCGATCATGGCGGATTATTTTGTCATCGCTTCTGCGGGCAATGCCAATCATGTACATGCTCTGTGCGATTATCTCGAAGAGGACATGCGCAAGCTTAATGTGCATTATGATCATGTGGAAGGATATGATGCCGCAAGCTGGGTGCTCATGGATTACGGTGACATCATCGTGCATGTGTTTGATGATACGAGCCGTGAATTCTATGATCTTGAGCATATCTGGCATGACGGTAAGGCGGTGGATATAGAGAGCATCGCATAATCAACATGGATAAAAAGGACATCATCAAGGAACTTAATAAGACGCTGGATAACAAGAGATTTGCGCATACAATGGGCGTGGCTCATACGGCTGCGTGCTTATCAATGAGTGAGGGACTCGATCCTGACAGGGCATTTCTCGCCGGCCTGCTTCATGACTGTGCCAAGTACATGAAGGAAAAGGAATTCATAGATTACTGCGAAAAGCACGATATAGAGATAACGGATGTGGAGAGAGCCAATCCCGCATTGCTTCATGCCAAGGCAGGGGCATATATTGCACGGGTAAAATACGGCGTGACTGACGAAGATGTCCTCTCAGCTATCCGCTGGCACACGACGGGCCGTCCGGACATGAGCGCGCTCGAAGCAGTCATATTTACGGCTGATTATATAGAGCCGAACAGGTCGCACGATCCGGAACTTCCTGAGATAAGAAAGGAAGCGTTTGATGATCTGAACAGGGCGATATGTCATATATATATGAATACGATGAATCATCTCAATTCATCCGAAAAGACATTGGACCCGATGACGGAAGAAGCATATGGATTCTATCGTTCTTTAAAACAATGATGTGAAAAGTTGGAAAGAAGTGAATTGTTTAAATCTTTCCGTAAATGAACGGTGTGATGATACGGAAGAAAGGTTGGATATATGGGCGGTTTTGTTGGATTGATCTACGTAGTTGTATTTTTATTCATTATCTTTAAGGTACTTAAGGCTGCGGGTAAGAACGGAACAAGTGCTTTTTCCGGTAATCCCGAACAGAAGTCACCTGCTTATAAGGCAGCCATGGAAAGCATTCAAAGCAGAAGTGCCATGGTAAACCAGGCTGCAGGTACTAATACGGCTAATGCAGGAGTTGTACGTTCTGATGATTTCCGTCCGACCACAATGCAGAAGTCCTTTGCTTCAACAGCCAAGGAGCCTTCGGTCAATCGCCTGATGGATGACAGGGAACATGACTGGCTTGCAGGACAGCTGCGTGATGAGCGTATAGCAAAACGTAAGATGAGCGAGATGTTCGATCTTAAGAGAGAACATGCAGCCAGCTGTGATGCGGAGATGCTTAAGAGATTCCATGCAGATAACTGTGATGCGGAGGACATCGACACCGCCCGCGCTTAACGTATTGACGGAATGCTCTTGGTTGACATGAGTATTGAGTTAAATTAAAATAAAAAATATGAGTGCGAACTATAGTACCAACATGATCACGTATTTTCAGGATTATACACCGGTTGGCGATGTACTGACTATGGCTCTGTGTATGGTATTTATTGTGCTCATAAGGACGTCTTATATCAACAGGACCAAAGCATTTAACTTCCTTAAGGTCATCATCGTTCTGCTGTTTGGATCAGCGATGACCAATATCATTTATCATGTTCTGATGAACCATATCGGTTCTATTCCTGATGTTATCATATATTTCTTCAGAGCAGCCTATCATCTGTGTCTGTTTGGTATGTTATTACACTATGTATATTATATGAAAGAGCCTCTGCATCTTGATGAGCGCCATGATAAACGATACGGCATCATTGGGATGGTGGGCTTTATTGTTTTATGCGTGGCTGAGGTACTTGGAGTCGTCACACATTACGGTTTCTATATTGATGAAAACGATACTCCGCATTTAAGTTTCTCCATTTTTCCTTTTGCATACATATTCTATATAGGACTTGTCGGCTACGTGCTCATCAAATACCGCGAGCGGGTGTTCAAGCAGATCATCCAGGGAATTTTCACGACCATAGGTGTATCAATGCTTATAATCTGCCTGCAGCAGATACACGGCCAGTCGTCTTTTACAGTGGCGACATTCACATTCCCCGTGATCGCACTTTTATATCTTGTACATTCTACGCCTTATGATATGGAGAGCGGAGCTTTGAGCGTCAAGGCCTTTGTTGACTATATACGTACAGGGCATCATAAAAAGCGTGAATTCCTGCTTATGAGTCTGTATCTGCCTGAATTTGACAGTGGCGGGCGATCATATCCGGCAGAGGTTCTCAGCACGATCAGATACTTTGTTGTCAGTTTCTATAAGGATGCAAATCTTTTCCAGATCTCGGGCGGACATCTTATATTAGCTATTGATTGCAAGAAGAATCCGGATTTTATCGCACAGACTGATAGAATGGTAGGTGAGTTCAATCGTGTTTATCCGTTATATCAGCGGGATTATAAGATAGTCGGTGTCAAAAGCGATGAGAGACTCAGCGTTAACAGGGATTACGCCAACTTCATAGACTATATACATTCCAAGATGCCGCTAAATTCCATATATAAGTCCATGAAGAATGATGTCGATGATTTCTATAAATATAAGTATATTCAGACTCAGCTCGAGGACATAGCTAAACGCAAAGATCTGAATGACGAGAGAGTAGAGGTATATTGTCAACCGGTATTCAATATCAAGAAAGGGATATACGATACAGCCGAGGCCCTTATGAGACTTAGGCTTCCTGAGATCGGAATGGTCTTCCCTGATCAATTCATTCCCATAGCCGAGCAGAGCGGTTGCATCAAGATGCTGACGCATATCATCCTAAATAAAACATGTAGTCATATTAAGGACCTGATTGAAAATGGATATAATGTTCGCAGGATATCTGTCAATTTCACGATATTTGATGTAAGAGAGAATGACTTCTGTACAATGGTCGAGAAGACCATAAGAGATAACGATATCGCTTATGACCAGATAGCAATAGAGATCACAGAATCACAGAACGAATTGGATTTTGAGGTCATTAAGGAAAGGATCAATGAACTTAAAGACAGTGGTATCAAGTTCTACTTAGACGATTTCGGTACAGGATATTCGAACTTTGAGCGTATTATGGAGCTGCCGTTTGATATTATCAAGTTTGACCGGTCTCTCGTTATCGCATCAAGTAATGACGAGAAGATGAGGGATATGGTATCTCATTTGGCCAAGATGTTCAGTGATATGAACTATTCGGTACTGTATGAAGGCATCGAGGATGAGGCGGATGAGGAACGTTGCAAGAGCATGTCGGCTAAGTATCTGCAGGGCTATAAGTACTCTAAGCCCATACCTATCGATCAGCTGATAGAGTATTTTGAGAAAACGAGCTGATCAGTGATGAAGATGTAAACTATGCCCCGGCGATATATTATCGTCGGGGCTTTTGCGTATATGTACACTTTAGCCAGTTACAAGACTAAATTATATTATTGACATGAACGGTATAATTGTATACAATAATATTGCTTGTGCAATCTGACATATTGTATATTGTTATGGAATACAAACGGAAAGGATATGACTTAATAAGATGAACAGCGAGTTTAAGGGCTTTGAGAACAGGCCTGTCACAATGAACGAGAACAACAATCTGCTTCAGATAGAGGAGCATATGTACATATTGGATGATGTTGAGAAGCCCAATGTCTTCCGTAACATGTTCCCTTATTCGGAAATCCCCAAGATTCCCTTCAATGACAGGATAGTTCCTCATCATATGCCCAAGGAGATATGGATCACGGATACTACATTCCGTGACGGACAGCAGTCCAGAGCGCCGTATTCAACGGAGCAGATAGTAAAGATATATGATTATCTGCACAGATTGGGCGGCCCGAACGGCATGATAAGAGCTTCGGAGTTTTTCCTCTACAGCAAGAAGGACAGGGATGCCGTTGTTAAGTGCATGGAGAGAGGTTATAAGTTCCCGGAGGTAACGAGCTGGATAAGAGCCAGCAAGGAGGACTTCAAGCTTGTCAAGGAACTCGGGATGCCTGAGACGGGAATACTTGTCAGCTGTTCCGACTATCACATCTTCCTTAAGCTCAAGATGAACCGCCGTGAGGCTATGGAACATTACTTAAGCGTAGTAAGAGACTGCCTTGAGGAAGGGATAAGCGTCCGCTGTCATCTTGAAGATATCACAAGAGCCGATATATACGGATATGTGGTTCCTTTCTGCCTTGAGCTTATGAAGCTTATGGATGAATATAAGATACCCATCAAGATAAGGGCCTGCGACACCATGGGTTACGGAGTTAATTATCCCGGTGCCGTTATACCCAGGTCGGTACAGGGTATCATCTATGCGATCCGCACACATGCCGGTGTTCCGTGTGAACTTATCGAATGGCACGGGCATAATGACTTCTATAAGGCTGTCGTTAATTCGACTACAGCCTGGCTGTACGGATGTGCCGCAGTCAATACGTCATTGTTCGGCATAGGTGAGAGAACGGGTAACACTCCGCTTGAAGCGATGATATTTGAATATGCCCAGCTTAAGGGCGATCTAAACGGCATGGATACGACAGTTATAACCGAACTAGCCGAATACTATGAGAAGGAGATCGGCTATCAGATACCGCCGCGTACTCCTTTTGTCGGCAAGAATTTCAATGTTACGAGAGCCGGAGTTCATGCAGACGGTCTGCTCAAGAACGAGGAGATATATAACATCTTCGATACTGAGAAGTTCTTGAACCGTCCGGTACTCTGTGCCGTATCCAATACGTCGGGACTTGCTGGTATCGCTCATTGGATCAATACATATTACAAGCTGCCTGATGATAAAAAGCTTGACAAGAGTTCGCCTCTTGTGGCCGCTGTCAAGGAGTGGGTAGATGCCGAATATGAAGGCGGCAGAGTGACCGTGCTGACTGATGAGGAACTTGTAAGAGTTATAGAGGAAAAGGAACAGGAACTCAATATATCCGTTATGAGATATGATGACTGACCCCTGTCGGTGTGAGGGCGTTTTCTTATAAGGAAAGGGTAAAAATATGGCAATTAAGGATGAAGTAACCGATAAATACAGCCTGCGTGGCAGAGTTTATCACAAGATCCGCGGTGATATCCTTGAGGGCAGATACAAGAATAATGATGAACTCAGGGAACTTACGATAGGCGAGGAGCTCGGCGTGTCGAGGACTCCCGTCCGTGAGGCTTTCAGACAGCTTGAACTGGAAGGACTCATACGTATCGTACCCAATAAGGGAGCATATGTAACCGGTATAACGGCCAAGGATGTCAAGGACATATATATGATACGTTCTAAGCTTGAGGGACTTGCAGCAAGATGGGCTGTCTCTCATATCACTGAAGAGCAGATGTCCGAGATGGAGGAGAATATATATCTGACGGAGTTCCATGCATCCAAGGGACACCTTGATCAGATCGCGACTCTGGACAACCGTTTCCATGAGATACTCTATGAGGCATGCGGCAGCAAGCTCTTGGAGCATCAGCTCAGAGAATATCATGAGTATGTACAGAGAGTAAGACGCAAGACTCTGTCTGAAAATAAGAGATCGATCGCATCAACAGGCGAGCATAAGCTCATAATGGAAGCCATCAAGTCAGGAGATGAGAATCAGGCAGAGAAGATGGCCAATAAACATATTGAGAACGCATATAAGAACATAGTCAAAAACGGACTTAAGGAATCGTATCCGGAAGAATGACGGTGTTCGTGCGGACCTGACAAAACCTGCGGATCGTCAACAACGCGATCGCAAATATTTTTACAGATAAAACGGAGAGAAGATAATGGATAAGATTAAGATGACGACTCCTCTTGTTGAGATGGACGGAGATGAGATGACAAGGATACTGTGGCAGATGATAAGAGAAGAACTTCTGCTGCCGTATATAGACTTAAAGACCGAGTATTACGATCTCGGCCTTAAGAACCGTAATGATACGAACGATCAGGTCACTGTGGAATCAGCCAATGCCACGCTTAAGTACGGTGTGGCGGTTAAGTGCGCAACGATCACTCCGAATGCCGCAAGGGTGGAGGAATATGGGCTTAAGAAGATGTGGAAGAGTCCCAACGGAACGATAAGAGCAATGCTTGACGGAACAGTGTTCCGCGCACCGATAATCGTTAAGGGGATAGAGCCATGTGTGCGCAACTGGGAAAAGCCGATAACTCTTGCGCGTCATGCATACGGCGATGTCTATAAGAACGTGGAAATCAAGGTTCCGGGACCGGGCAAGGCTGAGCTTGTGTTTACTGATGAGGCGGGTAACGAGACAAGAGAGGTTATCCATGAATTTAACGGGCCCGGGATCATTCAGGGAATGCACAACACGGAGAAGAGTATAACTTCATTTGCAAGAGCCTGCCTTAAATATGCCTGTGATACGAAGCAGGACATATGGTTTGCAACGAAGGATACGATATCCAAGAAGTACGATCATACATTCAAGGATATATTCGCCGATATATACGAGAAGGAATTCAGGGATAAGTTTGAAGAACTCGGTATTGAGTACTTCTATACCCTTATAGATGATGCGGTTGCAAGAGTCATGAAGAGCAAAGGCGGATTCATATGGGCCTGCAAGAATTATGACGGTGATGTCATGTCTGATATGGTATCGAGTGCTTTCGGTTCACTTGCGATGATGACATCGGTGCTTGTTTCGCCTTCGGGAGTGTATGAGTATGAGGCTGCACACGGAACGGTTCAGCGTCACTACTACAAGTATCTTGAGGGTGAAGAGACCTCTACCAATTCCGTTGCTACGATATTCGCCTGGACCGGAGCTCTGCGCAAGAGAGGTGAACTCGACGGCATAAAGGAACTGTGCGATTTTGCGAATAAGCTTGAGAAGGCAACTCTCTCTACCATAGAAAGCGGTAAGATGACCAAGGATCTCGCCCTTATTACTTCGCTGTCAGATGTCACCGTGCTTAACAGTGCTGACTTTATTAAGGCTATCCGCACGACATTCGAAAGACTTGGCTGACATTAGGCTGACAATCGGGCTGACCTTTGACTTTCTTATGACTGCTTTATTGTTGCCTGATGACTGACATCTATGGCGCTATAAGCTGCGTGCAGATGCCAATTCGCGAAAACTACGGAACAATCCCGGCTTTTCGAGCAATAGTTCCGTAAAGAAATTGATTTATTCGAGAAAAAATCAGATCATAATGGAATTATTACGGAACTTTTATTCGATAATGAAAAAAGTTCCGTAGATTTTTATTTGAATAAGTATAGAAATGAAGGGGCTGTACGGAACAATTGAGTTTATTCGCGAAAAGTTCCGTAAAGTTTTGGTTATCAACTTGCATTATGTCTGTTATGCAGTGTATTCTATGAAAAAACTACGGAACATAATCAAAAATCAAGCAATAGTTCCGTAAAAATGTTAAAAAATACAGGTTATGCAAGAAATTATAACCAACAACATCAGCAGATCAAAAGATGTATAGGTTGTGCAAGAAATATTAACTACCAGTATCAGCAGATCAAAAGATTAATAAGCCATGTTATTATCAGTCAACAATATCAACAAATCATATAATGACAGAGCGATTCTGAAGAACGTCAGCTTTCATCTGAATGAACACGATAAGTGTGCACTTATAGGCATAAACGGCTGCGGCAAGACCACGCTTATCAATATCATTGTGGAGAAGCTCATTGAGGTATCGGGTGATGCTTCTTTTTCAGCTAATTTTGTATCCTACGGGGTCGCGGCTGATGAGGGAACGGTAACGATATCCAAGGATAAGACTGTGGGCTACCTGCCTCAGAATGCAGTGATAGATTCAGATAATTCGATATACGAAGAAGTGCTGTCTGTTAAGAGACCGCTGCTGGATATGCAGGAGGCGCTCAGGACTCTGGAAGCAGGGCTGGGCGATCTTGACGGTGATGAGCTTGAGAGGACTCTCGATAAGTATCACAGGCTCAATGATGAATTTGAGCGGCTTGGCGGACGGATGATAGACAGTGAAGTAAGCGGTACACTTAAGGGCCTGGGCTTTACGGAGGATGATGCTGACACGAAGGTGTCAGTCCTGTCCGGAGGTCAGAAGACCAGAGTGGCACTTGCCAAGCTTCTGTTGGGATCTCCGGATCTTATAATTCTTGATGAGCCCACCAATCACTTAGATATTGCTTCGGTGACCTGGCTTGAAAACTACTTAAGGTCATATAAGGGCGCTATACTTATCGTCTCGCATGACAGATATTTTCTTGACAGGGTAGTGGACAAAGTAGTTGAGATAGAGAACAGCCATGCCACTGTATTCACGGGTAATTACAGTGATTATGCCGTCAAGAAGGAAGCCTTAAGAGTTGCGGCTCTGAATGCTTACTTAAGTCAGCAGAGAGATATAAAACATCAGCAGGAAGTGATAGACAAGTTAAGATCGTTTAACCGTGAGAAATCCGTCCGCCGTGCAGATTCAAGGCAGAAGATGCTTGATAAGATCGAAGTCATTGATAAGCCCGTTGAACTTAACGACAGGATGCAGATCCTGTTATCTCCACGCAAGGAAAGCGGCAAGGATGTCCTCATGATCGAAGATCTCGGCAAATCCTATGACGAGCTGCTGTTTGAACATACCGACATTCTCATTAGGAGAGGCGAGCATGTTGCCATAATCGGTGATAACGGAACCGGTAAGACCACACTCCTTAAGGTCATAAACGGCCTCGTGGCACCCGATACGGGTTCCGTCACTACGGGCGCCAACGTTACGATTGGATATTACGATCAGGAACACCATGTCCTGAATGACGATAACACCATATTTGACGAGATAAGTGATGCCTATCCGCTGCTTAAGGAGACTGAGATCCGCAATACTCTCGCGGCATTCCTGTTTACCGGGGATGATGTGTACAAGAAGATAGCCTCGCTTTCGGGCGGTGAGAAGGGCCGCGTGTCACTTGCCAAGCTCATGCTCTCCGAAGCCAACCTTCTGATACTTGATGAGCCCACTAACCATCTGGACATGACATCGAAGGAGATACTCGAAGGCGCGATCAACAACTATACGGGCACGGTCCTCTATGTGAGCCACGACCGTTACTTCATCAATCAGACCGCCGAGAGGATACTCGAGCTTAAGGACTGCAGGTTTACGGAATACCTCGGCAACTATGATTATTATATCGAGAAAACGACGGCGCTTGAGTCTGCTTCTTACGGAGCATATGCAGGCTCCGGGGCGAACACCGGGGGCAGATATTCTGCCGGAAGTGAATCAAAGCCGTCCGCAGGTACGGCAGCTTATAATGCATCAGGACGAAACATTTCGGAAGGTGCTGCGGATTATAAGGCCGCAAAGGCTGCAGCCGCGGAAGAACGTAAGCTTAAAAAGCAGATCGATGAACTTGAAAACGAGATCGAAATGCTTGAGAGCCGTCTCACAGAGATCGACAATGAGATAAACGATCCGCGAAACGGAACGGATACGGAGCTCCTTATAAGACTTCAGAAAGAAAAAGAAGAAAATGATGAGAAACTGGCAAAAGCCATGGAAAAATGGGAGGAACTCAGCATCTCACTTTAACGCTTTTATGTGATAAATTAATTGTTGACAAAGCCTTATTATTAGGCTATAGTATATTTTTGTAAAGCACTTGGGCTTAGTTTAAGAAATGGGTCGGCATATGTTTAAGTTTGATTCGTACTTTTACTTTTATTTTAATAATGCGATGGATTTATACATTATGCAGGGTCAAACAGCCTGATAGTCATAAGTAATGTAGATTTCCACCGCCTTTTTGGATGTTAAAAAGCGGTGGATTTTTTCGTTTAAAGTCCCGCTGCTTTGGAGGATCCTATGAGGTGGGGAGAAAGAAGGAGAGAGACAATGGACGAATTAAAAGCAAAAAGGGATATTATCGATGATATAGATCATCAGATGGCTGTCCTGTTTGAAAAGAGGATGACCACCATAAGGGATATCGCTCGGTTTAAAGCATCGAACGGTATGCCGGTACTTGATCAGGGCCGTGAAGATTCAGTGATCAGGAAGAACAGTCCCTATATTGAAGATGCGGATATACGTGCGTTCTATGTGAACTACATGCACTCGACGATGGATATCTCGCGCAGGTTTATGAGCAATGTCATTTCCGGAATGAAGATCGCATACAGCGGTGTGGAAGGCGCCTTTGCTTATATTGCAGCAAAAAAGATATTCCCCGGCGGTAATCTCATTTCTTTTAAAAACTTTGGCGATGCATATAAGGCTGTCGAGAGCGGAGAATGCGACTGCTGTGTACTGCCGATAGAGAACAGTTACACGGGCGAGGTCGGACAGGTCATAGATATTGCTTTTTCAGGCGATCTGTATATTAACGGAGTATATTCTCTTCCGGTCAATCACAATCTTTTAGGCATCAAGGGAGCTAACCTTGGCAATATCCGTAAGGTGATAAGTCATCCTCAGGCTCTTGAACAATGCGGTGAATATATAAGCAAAAACGGATTTGAGATCGAGGAAGCCGGCAATACGGCTTATGCGGCTCAGAAAGTCGCCGAGCTTAACGACGGTTCGCTTGCAGCCATAGCGAGTGCAGAGACCGCAGAATTGTACGGACTTGATATCCTGGATCATGACATCAACGTAAGCAACGTCAATACAACGAGATTTGCCGTATTCTCAAGGACCACCGGACAGTCCGTGGATAATAAGAATAACTTTATCCTTCTGTTTACCGTCAATGATGAAGTCGGTGCTCTGGCTAAAGCCGTTAACATCATATGTTCTCACGGATTCAACATGAGAGTATTAAGAAGCCGCCCCGTTAAGGATACACCCTGGCAGTATTACTTTTATGTTGAGGCACAGGGTGATCAGAGATCCGAAGAAGGTGTCCGTATGCTTAAGGAACTGTCAGTATGCTGCGCAAGACTTAAGGTAGTCGGGCATTATGCGGAAGAGATCAATCTTCATAAATCAGGCAATCTTGCATAGGAGACGGAATGAAGAATACATTTGGCAACAATATAACCATAACACTCTTCGGCGAAAGCCACGGTGAATCGATAGGCTGCATCCTTGACGGACTTGCGCCGGGTATAAAGATCGATAACGATCTTATCGAAAGGATGGTATCTCTGCGCAAGCCGAGAGGTAAGATATCAACATCCAGACATGAGGGTGATAAGTACAGGATAGTGAGCGGAGTGTTCGAAGGCGTGACTACAGGAACTCCGATATGCATAATCATTGATAACGAGAATACAAGATCCGATGATTACGCAGATCTTAAGAGGATTCCCCGTCCCGGACATGCCGATTATACCGCTTCCTTAAAATATCACGGCTTTCAGGACTACAGAGGCGGCGGTCATTTCAGCGGAAGGATAACCGCTCCCCTTGTTGCGGCCGGAGCCATCGTGATGCAGGCTCTGAATAATAAAGGCATATACATAGGGACACATATCCATAAGCTTGGCGATATTACGGATACTGATTTTAACGATTATATCAATGATATCAATTCGCTGTACGACAGAGAATTCCCCGTACTTGATACAGAAGCCGGAGAAAAAATGCGTAAACTCATAGAATCTGCAGCAGCTGACGGAGACAGCGTCGGCGGTATCCTTAAGACGGCCGTTGCCGGTATCCCCGGCGGAATAGGTGAGCCTTGGTTTGATTCGATGGAGAGCATGCTGTCTCATGCGATATTCTCGATACCTGCGGTCAAAGGAATAGAGTTCGGTGACGGATTCAATCTTGCAGGGATGCGCGGGAGCGAGGCCAATGATGCGTTCCGTATGTCGGGTGACAGAGTTGTCACTGCTACCAATCATAACGGCGGGATCAACGGAGGTATCACCAACGGGATGCCGATCGAGTTCTCGACAGCGATCAAACCGACTCCGTCGATATATAAGGAACAGGATTCTGTTGACCTGTCCGATAATACCGATACCAAGCTTACGATTGAAGGCAGACACGATCCGGCAATAATCCACAGGGCAAGGATAGTAGTCGATGCCATGACGGCGCTGACTGTAGCCGATATGCTTGTTACACATTTCGGAACGGATTATCTGGCATAATAAGATATGTTTTCGACACAGATTTTGGCATAGATTTTTAACGCGATCAACCGGTATTGAGATTAATCCCGGATAAGAACATATGAAATACGGACTTATAGGCGAACATCTGCCTCACAGCTTTTCCAAAGAGATACACGGGCTTATAGGCAGATATGAGAAAAATGAATATGATTATGAGATCTGCGAGCTTGCTCCCGATGAGCTTGACGGATTCATGAAGCGCGCTGATTTTAAGGGCATTAATGTGACTATCCCCTACAAGGAGAAGGTGATCCCTTATCTTGATCATATAGATGAGGCTGCCCGTGAGATCGGAGCCGTCAATACAATCGTCAACAGAGGCGGCAGGCTGTACGGTTACAACACCGATTACTTCGGCCTGAGGGACCTTATTATTGATACCGGCATTGAATTACAGAACAGAAAGGTCCTTATACTCGGAACGGGCGGTACGTCCAAGACTGCCCTGTACGTATGCAGGAGCATGGGCGCTTCTTGTATATACATAGTAAGCCGCAGTGCAAAAAAGAATGGCGATCAGGATACTGATTCTTCAACTTCCCGTAACGACAGGGCGGACACCGCAAACAAAGCAGATATCATATATACAACATATGATGAGGTATATGACCTGTGTCCTGACGCTTCTGTCATGATCAATACAACACCGGTAGGCATGTATCCTTCTGCAGGGGTATCGCCGATAGACATCGACAGATTCTCATCATTGGAAGGTGTCATCGATGTCATATATAATCCCTTAAGGACAGAACTTGTGATCAATGCAATGTCTGAGGATATATTGGCGGCCGGAGGCCTGCGCATGCTTGTGACACAGGCCGTATATGCATATAAGCTGTTTATGGATAACGGACATGGCGCTGATGCATCAGTTGATGCGAATCCTTCCGGTGCCGACAGTTCGCCCGGAGCTTATGATGAACCCGGAGTTGTACGTACGTTAGTCGACCTTGTTTTCAGGCACATATATAAGGATAAGGTCAATATCGTTCTCATCGGTATGCCGGGATGCGGTAAGACAACAGTCGGGAAGAGGCTTGCGAAAGCATATGATAAGAAGCTCATCGATACCGACACGGAGATCATAAAGCATGAGAACAGGCAGATCACCGAGATATTCGAAAATGACGGAGAGGAATACTTCCGCAGGGTCGAGAGCGAAGTGATAAAAGATATCAGCCTAAGGAACGGGCTTATAATCGCAACCGGAGGCGGTGCGGTGCTTAATAAGGACAATATTGATCTCCTTAAGGCAAACGGGATCCTGATATTCCTTGACAGGCCTCTTGAGACGCTGGTCCCGACAGAGGACAGGCCTACGGCTAAGGACAGAGACATGCTCAAGCAGAGATATGAGGAAAGATATGATATATATATGCGTTCCTGTGATCTGCGAGTCAGTGATACGGATAAGACCGAAGAGCAGATCAACAGTACGCTGATATAATACGGCCGGCGGATGGGGCTAAGTACATACACACCGACAGAACAGGCGGAGAATAAAGTGAAGATACTTGTAATAAACGGATGTAATATCAATATGATCGGGATCAGGGAACCCGAGCTATACGGAAGAGACAGTTATGCAGATCTCGTGAAGATGATCAACGATCATGCCGCAAAGGAAGGGATCGACGTTGAGGTCTTCCAGTCCAATCATGAAGGCGCGATAGTCGACAGGATCCAGGAGGCATACGGTGAAACGGACGGGATCATAATCAATGCGGGCGCATATACGCATACATCGGTAGCCATACTCGATGCGCTCAAGGCCGTGAGTATCCCGACTGTCGAGGTACATGTTACGGATCCCGATGAACGCGAAGATTTCAGGCGCATCAATTACTTAAGAAAGGCATGCGAAAAGACGATAAAAGGACACGGTTTCAAGGGATATATCGAGGCCATGGACTATCTTAAGGAGAATCACGATATATGAGATGTGAGATAAGACCCATAAAAGCGGGCAGCGGTACGACCATGCTGCAGGCGCCTCCGTCTAAGAGCATAGCTCACAGACTGCTCATATGCGCAGCTCTGGCAGACGGTGTGAGCCATATCTCGGGACTTGAACTGTCAGCTGATATACAGGCAACGATAGACTGCCTTAAGGCTCTGGGAGCTGAGATAAAGCTCGACAAGGATGAGAATGAAAATGACAGCGTCTGCGAACTCTACAATGCGTCCGTGACCGGTATAAAAGGTCTGTTCTCAGGCGAAGAGAAGCTTATGATCAAGAAGAGTGAAGATATTAACGGGGAATCTTCGCAGCAGAACGGTCTGATACTTAATTGTAATGAGAGCGGAAGTACATTGAGGTTCCTTATCCCTGTCTGTACGCTGTTATTTACCGAAGGATTGCTTCCCGTCAACGAACCCGTTACGTTTAAGGGAGCAGGGAGACTCTTAGCAAGACCTCTTGACGTATATGACAGACTCTTTAAGTATACATATGTCAATTTCACACATAACCCTGATTCCGTTGAGGTATCGGGCAGTCTGATGGCCGGAGATTATTGTATTGACGGTAATGTCAGCAGCCAGTTCATTACGGGACTTATGCTCACTCTGCCTATGTTGGGTGGCAACAGCAGGATAAGGATCAATCCGCCCGTCGAAAGCAGGCCTTATATCGATATAACCATAAGCGTTCTGAAGGAGTTCGGCGTAGACGTAAACTGGGAAGATGAGAATACCATATATATCCCCGGTTCGATGCGCCCGAAACCTGTCGATAAGACCGTTGAAGGTGACTGGTCAAACGGCGCGATCCTTTATGCACTTGCGGTTATCCAGCGACAGATGGGACGCAATATCGTACTCACCGGACTGCGTGAAGAGAGCGTTCAGGGAGATAAGGCTTTTCTTGCAATGCTTGAAGCTATCGACAGAGGAGATACATCGGTCGATATCTCGGACTGTCCGGATCTGGGCCCCATACTCATGGCATATATGGCCATTAAGGGAGGCGGAAGGCTTACCGGAACTTCTAGGCTTTCGATCAAGGAATCAGACAGGGGACTTGCAATGAAGGCTGAGCTTGAAAAAATGGGAGCGACTGTTGTCGTTGAAGGAAATGACATTCGTGTCATATCCGATAACGGACTGTCTGCTCCGACAGATATAATAGACGGACACAATGATCACAGGATAGTCATGTCGATGGCTGTACTGTGCACAATATACGGAGGCATCATCGAGGGCGCGGAAGCGGTTAACAAGAGTTTCCCTTCGTTCTTTGAAGTCTTGAGAAAGGTAGGGATGGACATAAATGTTGGTTAACAGAGACTGTAACATAATGATAGTAGGCCTCGGTCTTATAGGCGGAAGCTATGCAAAAGGCTTAAAGAAACTGGGATTTCATCTGTCAGCGATCGCCAGAAGGCAGGAGACAATAGATTATGCACTTAAAAATGATATAATAGACGAAGGCACGATAACTGCAGATCCTGAGTTTATCAAAAAGGCGGATATTGTTGTGTTCGCACTCTATCCTCATGTATTCAAAGAATGGATAAGGGATAATCAGCAGTTTTTTAAACCCGGTGCGATCATAACTGATGTAACGGGCGTCAAAAGCTGTGTGGTATATGATATACAGAACATGTTGAGGGATGATGTGGAATTCATCGCGGCGCATCCGATGGCAGGTAAGGAAGTCTACGGTGTGGAGAATGCCGACGAGAAGATATTCTACGGAGCCAACTATATCATCGTTCCGACAGAGAAGAATACCGATGAGGCGATCGAGATATGCAGAGAGCTGGCGCTTCTTCTGCAGTTCGGACGCATATCATCGCTCAGTCCCGAAGAACATGATGAGATGATAGGCTTTGTATCGCAGCTCACTCACTGTATCGCCATAACACTCATGAACTGTTCGGATAATGAACTGCTGGTGAATTATGTCGGTGATTCATTCAGAGATCTGACCCGTATCGCGAGGATCAATGAAAATATGTGGAGCGAACTGTTCCTGCTCAACAAGGACAGCCTGCTTAATGAGATGGACAAGTTCCTTGCAGAGTTTAAGTCATTAAGAGATGAGCTTGCAGCCGAAGATACCGAAGGGATGAAGGAAAAAATGCGGATATCAACGGTAAGGAGAGCTTTATTTGATAAGTAACGGAAAACGGAGTAGAAAACATGGGAATGCTATTTGAGAGAAAACTGGCCATACCGAAGGAAGTAAAGGAGATGTATCCTCTGACTTCGGAGATGAGTGAAGTGGTAAAGAACCGTGCGGCGGAGATCAGAGATATCTTCACGGGCAAGAGTGATAAGTTCGTCCTTATCATCGGACCCTGTTCGGCAGACAGAGAAGACAGCGTCATCGATTATATCTCACGTCTTCGTAAGGTTGCGGACAAGGTACAGGATAAGATATTCATAATCCCGAGGATATACACCAACAAGCCCCGTACAACAGGAGAGGGATATAAAGGAATGCTTCATCAGCCCAATCCCGAAGAGAAGCCCGATATGTTCAAGGGCATAGTGGCGATAAGGGAGCTTCACATGAGGGCTCTTAAGGAAACGGGATTCTCATGTGCCGATGAGATGCTGTATCCTGAGAATCACAGATATCTGGATGATGTGCTTGCATATGTTGCGGTCGGAGCCAGAAGTGTAGAAGATCAGCAGCACAGATTGACGGCAAGCGGCGTGGATATCCCGGTCGGAATGAAGAATCCGACAAGCGGAGGCTATTCCGTCATGATCAATGCGATCAAGGCTGCACAGCACAGTCATACCTTCATATACAGAGGGTGGGAAGTTCATTCAGACGGCAATCCCCTTGCACATGCAATACTCAGAGGCTATGCCAACAAGCATGACCAGGCTATGCCAAATTATCATTATGAAGACCTTATGCTCCTTGACCAGTTCTATAAGGAGGCGGGACTCTTAAATCCGGCGGTCATAATAGACTGTAATCATGCCAATTCCGGTAAGAATCCTTTCGAGCAGGTCAGGATCGCCAAGGAGGTTCTTAACAGCCGTTCATACAATGACGATCTTAAGAAGATGGTCAAGGGACTTATGATCGAGTCATACATTGAGGACGGCAACCAGAAGATCGGTGAAGGAATATACGGAAAATCAATAACTGACGCCTGTCTCGGCTGGGAAAAATCCGAAAAACTCATTCTTGAACTGGCTGACAGATTGTAGACCGGGCTTAACGGCTTGATAAAAGCCAAAGATATGGATATTTTAACCGAATAATACACAACATTTTGTGCAATACTTCTTTAAGTATTGCACATTTTGTGTTAAAATATTAACGTATATGCGAAAACAGAGGTGGAACTGTGGACAGTAAGAATATATCTCAGGCCGTCATCGGCAGACTTCCCAGATATTACAGATATCTGGGCGATCTGAAGGATGCGAAGGTTGAACGTATCTCCAGCAGCGAATTGTCCGATCTGATGAAGGTCACGGCCAGTCAGATAAGACAGGATTTTAATAATTTCGGCGGTTTCGGACAGCAGGGATACGGATATAATGTTGAATATCTGTATAACGAGATCGGTAAGATACTGGGGCTTAATGAGGCGCACCATCTGATCATTGTAGGCGCGGGCAATCTCGGAAGAGCCCTTACCAATTACAGTAACTACGAGAACAGAGGCTTTATCTTTGAAGGTATATTTGACAGAGATCCTTCTCTTATCGGATGCAAGATAGGCGAACTGACAGTCATGCCGATGGATGAGCTTGAAGATTTCATCATAAGCCGCAATATCGACATAGTAGTCATAGCCATACCCAAGACCGGAGCGTTAAGCGTGGCAGACAGAGTAGTCCGCTGCGGTATCAAGGCAATATGGAACTTTGCCCATACAGATCTCAATGTTCCGGATGATGTAGTGGTTGAAAATGTTCATTTAAGTGACAGTCTCATGAAGCTTAGTTATATGTTGACACAATAGATTACGGAGTTGCATTATGGCTGACGAAAACGACAGACTTAAGAGAGCGGTAGCGAGCAAGAACATACCGGTCGTGACGCTTGATAATAAATGGCATAAGATATGGACCATGATCGAGAAGCCGAATGATGTCAAAAAGCAGGAGAAGGAGCTCAATGAACTTCTTCGCAAGCAGGGTAAGATCAATACCGAGTCCAAGGACATCAAGAAGCTTAAAAAGAAGATGATGGATGAGATATTAGCGCTCAGTGACAGCACTTCGCCGGATGATCTTAAGAAAGTAGAAGAGAATAAGAGACTAATAGAAGAGTGCAATCAGAAGCTTGACAAATATGATGAAGACATGGGGGATCTGCCCAAGGAGATCGATGAGATCAACAGGGATATCATGGATACCACCGCGCAGCTTATCTATGATGTCATGCATGTCAATGAAAAGGAGATAGACAAGCTTGCCGACTGGATCGCGGGCATAAGGGTGGAACTTAAGAAAAATGTTGTCCGCAAGCAGGAGATGGAGATCCAGAACGGTGTAATGTATTCATATATGCATGATGTATTCGGTTCTGAAGTGGCCGATATGATGGATATGAAGTACAATCCGATGGATAAGATCCTTAAGCTTAAAGCCATCAATGACGAGAAGAAGGCCGCTGAGAAGAGCAAGCTGGCCGAGAAAGAAGCAAAGATCGCCGAAGCGGCCGCAAGAGAAGAAGCAGCCGCAAAGAACAAGAATGATAATTAATGACGGCATGCTGTCCGCTTAATGCAAGATGATATTATGAACGTGAATTTTGACAGGGTCTGTGCCCGTATCGAACTTAATAACATAGATCATAACATAGAGCAGATCCGTGCTCTTTTAGGCAAAGATGAACGGATAATAGGCGTCATCAAGACTGACGGCTACGGCCACGGTGCTTATCCCGTAGCCAAAGAGCTTGAGAAATATGATTGTGTTGCGGGATACGGTGTCGCTACGGCTGAAGAAGCCATGCAGCTTAAGAATAACGGGATCCGCAAGCCTGTGATCATCATAGGATATTCGTTTCCGAGTTCATATGAAGAGATGCTCGTAAGAGATGTCCGACTTACCGTGTTCAGAGAAGACATGCTCGCAAGCATAAGCGAACTTGCCGGGAGACTCGGGCTCATTGCCAAGATACATATCAAGGTTGATACCGGAATGAGCAGGATCGGAATATTTCCCGATGATAACGGCCTTGCCTTTGTAAAAAAGGCTATAGAGACACCCAATATCAAGGTCGAAGGCATATTCTCTCATTTTGCGAGGGCGGATGAAAAGGATAAGAGCGCAGCAGTAAAGCAGTTGAAACTCTTTGATGCATTTACGGATCGCATCAGAAAAGAGCTCGGCTATGAGTTTGAGATGATCCATATTGCAAATTCCGCTGCGATAATAGAGATGCCTGAAGCGCATAAGCCTTATGTCCGGGCGGGTATAATACTGTACGGTATGTGGCCGAGTGATGAAGTGAACAGAGAGGGAATTGATCTTAAGCCTTTACTGTCTCTTGTTTCGCACATCACGTTTGTCAAGGAAGTTCCCAAAGGGACAGAGATCAGTTACGGCGGTACCTTTGTTACCGACAGGAAGACCGTGATAGCAACCGTTCCGGTCGGATACGGTGACGGCTATCCCAGAAGACTCTCAGGCAGCGGCGAGGTCATTATACGAGGTGTTAAAGCACCGATCTTAGGCAGGATATGCATGGATCAGTTCATGGTGGATGTGACTCATATCCCGGGTGTATCCGAGGGCGATGAAGTTATCCTTATCGGTTCTTCGGGTGATGAGAAGATAACGATGGAGGATATAGCAGACAGGTCCGGAATGCTCAATTATGAACTTGCATGCATCATAGGTAAGAGAGTACCGAGAGCATATCTCAGGAACGGCGAGGTGGTCTATACAAGAGATTTCTTTGATGATACGCCTCTTCATGAATATGAATGATCGCATTTTGACGCCGATCGCTGATTAACAGGGAATGATATAAGAGTGTATGAGTAATTTGCAGATAATACTGTTATCCGTTATTATCAATGATCTGGGGATAATACTCGGATATCTGATCTTTAAACTGATAAAACGCAGGAAGAATGCCAATTCCGATGCCGCCGAGCAGGAGATCATGTCCATTGTCAACGAAAGTGCGGCGGGCGGATACATCGAGGACAATGAGGCTGAGATGATCGGCAATATCTTTGAATTCGGCGATAAAGCCGCAAAGGATATAATGACCGACAGAAGCAATATCATCGCCATTGATGCCGGAATGAAGCTTAAGAAGGCATTGGATTTCATGCTCGATACAAGCAACAGCAGATTCCCGGTGTACATGGACGATCTCGATAAGATAATAGGCATTCTCCATCTTAAAGATGCTATGAGGATGTCGCGAATTGGCGGCAATATGAATCAGGCAGTCGGTGATATAGACGGTCTTATCAGAGAGGCGAGGTTCATCCCGGAGACTCGTAAGGTGGATGTGCTCTTCCGTAATATGCAGGCCACAAAACTTCAGATGGTCATAGTCATCGATGAATACGGCCAGACTTCGGGCCTTGTTGCGATGGAAGATATCCTTGAGGAGATAGTGGGCAGCTTAAGTGATGAATATGATGAAGATGATGACCGTATAGTTGAGCGCGGAGAGGATAAGTATATCATCGAAGGCATCACCGAACTTGAAGTCCTGGAGAAACGTTTCGGCATTGAATTCGATACCGAGGATTTCGAGACGATCAACGGCTATATGATCTCCAGGATGGGTAAGATACCGGATAAGAAAGAACGTTTTGACGTTACTGTAGGTGATTACAATTTCAAGGTACTTGAGGTTGATCATAATATGATACAGCAGATCCTGGTCACAAGGGTTGAAAAACCCGTTGATGATGATACAGGTTCTGAGGATGAGAATAATACTGATACAGATGAAGAGGATGTATAAGAGAGGAGAATAATCATGTCAGGACATTCTAAATTCGCTAATATCAAGCATAAGAAAGAGAAAAACGATGCTGCAAAGGGTAAGATCTTTACAATGATCGGTCGAGAGATCGCAGTTGCAGTCAAGGAAGGCGGTCCAGATCCTTCCAATAACTTTAAGCTCGCACAGGTCATCCAGAAGGCCAAGGCCAATAATATGCCCAACGATACGATAGACAGAGGTATCAAGAAGGCAGCCGGTGAAGGCGGCAATGTCAATTACGAACATATCACTTATGAAGGATACGGCCCCAGCGGTACGGCGATCATCGTCAAGACGCTTACCGATAACAAGAACAGGACTGCGGCCAATGTACGTAACTGCTTCTCCAAGGGAGGCGGCAACATCGGTACTCCGGGCTGCGTAAGCTTCATGTTCGATGAAAAGGGACAGATAATAATCGATAAGGAAGAATGCGATCTGAGTGCTGACGATCTCATGATGATAGCTCTTGATGCAGGTGCTGAGGATTTCTCGGATGAGGATGACAGCTTCGAGATAGTGACTGCACCGGATGATCTTCAGGCAGTATTGGATGCGCTGAGTGAGAATAAGATCAATATCGTATCCGGTGAAGTAACAATGCTTCCTCAGACTTATGTGGATGTGACGGATGAGGAGACTGTCAAGCAGATACAGAGGATACTCGATCTTCTTGACGAAGATGATGATGTTCAGGATGTATACACCAATTGGGCAGATGCTTAAGCAAAGGAACATTTATGAATTCTGATACGGCAGCCGTGGCTAAGGATAGCGGCAATAAGAGCAATAAAAAAGCAATAATACTTACAGTGATCGGATTTGCGGTTGTCGTATCCGTTATGTTTCTTATGCGTCTGTTTGTCTTTAACGGTGATATGATCTATGCCATTAATGAAGGCAGGACAGACCAGTATTACATTCCGGCATATATCGGAGAAAACGGCGCGGTTTATTTTAATTACTTTTCGGTACGAGATGTTTATCTGACGCTGCTGTCATGTTTCTTTAAGTTTTACGGCAATGTGGAGTCGTGCATATTCTACTATGATCTGGTACTTGAATTTGCCGCTTTGCTTTTCCTGTTTTTTGCGACGAAGAGGATATTCGGGCGGATCGCTTCGTTTGTGATCTCTTTGATCGCGGCAAGCTATCCCGCATTTATTCTTTTAAGCGGCATTCTTACCGGAGCGGCTCATGTGCTGCTTTGGAGAGATGACAGGATCATTTATCTTGCCGGATGTTTCGCGCTGTGGATACTGTCATTCATTATAGGCGGCGTAAAAAAGAGCATAAAAAAGAAAAAGGCTTCGGCGGATACTGAAGAAACTTCTTCGGATGTATCAGATCCGGCCGATTCTTCTTCGGAAGAAGAGGATACCGGAAAACATACTGAAAACCTTACGGATGACGTCAAGGAAACTGAAAAGGTTAAAGAGCAAGCAAAGAGTAACAGCGACTCTTCGGATGATCTGTACGGCGGCGGAGTCGACGTAGTACTGTCGGATGACGGAATGCTCATAGATGAAGTAAAAGATAATAAGGATGACGGACTTCTCATAAGTCCGCTTCCCGGGCCCCAAAAGCATGTGCACAAGGAACTTGATTACGATTACGAGATCGATGTAGATATGATGAAATATGATATCGATGTAGACGATAACGCTGAATTTGATCATGAGTAATAATACGAGAAACAACAATTCAAAAAAGAATAACGGCAGCAACAGAGGCAGATCGAATAACTCAGGCAGAAACAGTTCTACAGGCAGAAACAGTTCCGCCGCCGGAAGAAATGATACCGTCATATATGACGAGTATTCATTGAATCCCTGGATACCGATGCTCATAATATCTGTCATTTGTATCTTTGTGTTCTTAAGCATAATAGGAATACTCGGTGATGCCGGTGAACATATAAGTAATGCCGTGTTCGGCATTTTCGGTATGCCTGCATATGTTCTTCCGATACTTATCGTAGTCACCGGTCTGTTTATTATGTTCAGATCCGATGATCCGAGGATCGTTAAGAGAATATGGGCAGGTTCATTTATCTATGTTTTCTTAAGCATTCTTTTGGAGATGCTTAACGGAGTCATGCTCGATGCTCCGGAGCAGTTTGATATCAAGAATCTATGGGATTTCTGTTCAACAGAGCATAAAGGCGGCGGCATAATCTTCGGGTCTATAGCCTATTTTATGAATAAGTATCTCTCAAGAGTGGGAACCATTGCTTTGCTGGTTCTTTTTATACTTATATGCGTTGCTTTTATCCTGGGTAAGGATGCTCTGTATGATCTGTCCCGTGACGGCAGGGATGCGCTTAAAGGAGCTAAGGATAATGCTGCGGCTGTAAGACAGGCCGCACGCGAGAGAGCTGAGCGCGCAGACAGAGAAGATAACGTATATGAAGATAAACTGCCCAGATATGCGATGAAAAGGCGCGGTATCGGAGTGGGTCTCGGCAAGGAACCTGATAAAACAGAGGATGAGAATGAAAGCGTTCTTCCGAGGATCAACGGAGAAGAACTAAAACCCATTGATAAGACTCCGAGAATAAACAAAAAAGTGTCCGGAGTAATGCAGGATGCAGTTGTCGGTGAAGATGCGGACAGAAAGAAGAAGAGTACTTTTGACAGAGATGATATGCATGAGATATCGGTCCGTGATATAAATGATGAGACCGATAAGGCCGTAAAGGAAACGGCTCATGCAACATCAGGATCTCCGTTTGACAGTATGAATGAGATAACCTTCAATAAGGGCGGTGCCGAACCGGATATTAACGAACAGGCGGTTACGGATGATATCAACAGTCCGTCGGTAATCACTGCGGCTCCGGCTAAGAAGCCTGTTGCAAAGCCTGTAAATAAGCCATCCGGTCCCACTTTGTCAAACAATGACCTTGACCTTAAGCAGAATAGTAAAAAAGCGGGACGGCATAATCCCAAGGCATATAAGATGCCTTCTCTTGACCTTCTGCAGGATATGAAGTCCGGAAAGGATAAAGGAAGCAGCAAGGAAGAACTCCTTGATAAAGCCAAGATCCTTCAGGATACGCTTGAGACCTTCGGTGTAAAGGCAAAAGTCATGGACATCAGTCAGGGTCCGAGTGTAACGAGATTTGAATTACAGCCTGAAACAGGTGTAAGAGTCAATAAGATCGTATCTCTTGCAGATGATCTTAAGTTAAGCCTTGCAGCCATGGATATAAGGATAGAAGCACCTATTCCCGGCAAATCCGCCGTTGGTATTGAGGTTCCGAATAAGGAAAGCGTCGGCGTGGGACTTAAGGAGCTTCTGGCGGATAAGGCCTTTAAGAATTCGGATTCAAAGCTGTCCTTTGGAGTGGGTAAAGATATCGCGGGTAAGACTATCGTGGCGGATATCGCCAAGATGCCTCATATGCTCATAGCCGGGGCTACGGGTTCCGGTAAGTCGGTATGTATCAATACGATAATAATGAGTCTTCTGTATAAAGCTCATCCCGATGATGTCAAGCTCATAATGATCGACCCCAAGGTTGTGGAACTCAGTGTTTATAACGGTATACCTCATCTTATGGTTCCGGTCGTTACCGATCCCAAGAAAGCGTCGGCAACACTTAATTGGGCTGTTGCCGAGATGACGGAAAGATACAAGAAATTTGCCGACATGAACGTCAGGGATCTTAAGGGCTATAATGCCAGGATCGATTCCTTTATATCAAGCGGTAAGACTGTTGATGATGAAGGAAATGAGATATACAGACTTCCTCAGATAGTGATTATCGTGGATGAGCTTGCTGACCTCATGATGGTTGCGGCGAAGGAAGTCGAAGAGAGCATTTGCCGTATCGCACAGCTGGCAAGAGCCTGCGGGATACATCTGATCATTGCCACACAGCGTCCGTCCGTGGATGTTATAACAGGTCTTATCAAGGCCAATATGCCAAGCCGCGTCGCTTTTGCGGTATCAAGCGGAGTGGATTCAAGAACGATCCTGGATATGAACGGAGCCGAGAAGCTTTTGGGAAAAGGTGACATGCTGTTCTTCCCTCAGGGATATCCCAAGCCTGCCAGGATACAGGGAGCATTTGTATCCGATGCCGAAGTCGGCAGGGTAGTGAAGTTCCTTAAGGATCAGGACTATGTCGGGATCCAGGTGTCGGATATAGAGAATAAGATCAATAATATCTCTTCTCTTAGTCCTTCTTCGGATAACGGCGGCGCTGATGAGATCGATTCTCTCTTTGCCGATGCCGGCAGATTCATAATCGGTCAGGACAAGGCATCGATCGGCAGCCTTCAGAGGAAGTTTAAGATAGGCTTTAACAGAGCCGCGAGGATCATGGATCAGCTTGCGGAAGCCGGCGTTGTCAGTGAAGATAACGGCACCAAGCCCAGAGAAGTGATGATGAGCGTCGAACAGTTTGAGCAGTATATTGAGGAAAGCGTATAGACAGCATTACCGGATAAGACATAAGTAACCGTTGTTGTGCAGACAGTAAAGGAAAAGATATGAAGACTGATATCGAGATAGCAAGAGAAGCCGAATTGGAGCCGATCACCGGGATCGCAGAGAGACTCGGTGCGACCGGGGATGATATTGAACTGTACGGAAAGTATAAGTGTAAGCTTTCCGATGAATATCTTGAAAAGTTAAAAGACAAGCCGGATGGTAAGCTTATCCTTGTAACCGCCATCAATCCTACTCCCGCGGGAGAAGGCAAGACTACGACGACTGTGGGACTCGGACAGGCAATGGCTCATATAGGCAAAAATGCGATAATCGCATTAAGAGAGCCTTCACTCGGACCCTGCTTCGGCATAAAGGGCGGAGCGGCCGGCGGAGGAATGGCTCAGGTTGTTCCGATGGATGAGCTGAACCTTCATTTTACGGGTGATTTTCACGCAATTACTGCAGCCAACAACCTTTTGGCGGCTATGATAGACAATCATATCCATCAGGGCAACGAACTCAACATAGATCTGAGACAGATAACCTGGAAGAGAGCCCTTGATATGAACGACAGGGCGCTTAGAAATGTCGTTGTGGGCATGGGCAGCAAGGCCGACGGTTTTGTAAGGGAAGATCACTTTGTAATTACCGTTGCCAGCGAGATAATGGCCATTTTATGCCTGGCAGAGGACATGAAGGATCTTAAGGAAAGACTGTCAAGGATAATAGTGGCTTATGATATGTCAGGCAAGCCGGTTACTGCAGGAGACATAGGTGCAGTCGGTTCGATGGCCGCGCTTTTAAAAGATGCGATCAAGCCCAATCTCATACAGACCTTAGAGCATACTCCGGCGATCGTGCACGGAGGGCCTTTTGCCAATATAGCACACGGATGCAATTCGGTCAGAGCCACAAAGGCTGCGCTTAAGATGGCTGACTATTGCATTACGGAGGCAGGTTTCGGTGCTGATCTCGGTGCCGAGAAATTCCTTGACATCAAGTGCCCCAAGGCAGGGCTTAAGCCTGATGCCATTGTACTTGTCGCAACGATAAGAGCACTTAAGTATAACGGAGGAGTACCCAAGGACAAGCTCTCAGAGCCCGATCTTGATGCGCTTAAGAAGGGTATCGTCAATCTCAAGAAGCATATGGATAACCTTCTTGCATACGGAGTACCGGTAGTTGTTACTCTCAATGCTTTTGTGACCGATTCGGATGAAGAGACTCAGTTCGTTAAGGATTACTGCATACAGGGCGGTGCCGAATTTGCTCTTTCACATGTTTGGGAAAAAGGCGGAGAAGGGGGCGTTGAACTTGCACAGAAGATCGTGGACGTCATCGACAGCAAGAAGAGTGAATATAAGCCTCTGTATAACCTTGATCTTGGCATAAAGGAAAAGATAGAGACTGTGGCTAAGAAGATATACGGAGCCGACGGCGTAAGGTTTGATACCAATGCGCTTAAGAATATGGAGAGGCTCGAAGCCTTAGGTTACGGCAAACTGCCTGTATGTATGGCCAAAACACAGTATTCATTATCCGATGATCCTGCGCTTTTAGGCAGACCTGAAGGTTTTGACATAAGAGTAAGAGATATGTATGTATCAGCAGGCGCGGGATTTGTGGTCGTTCTGACCGGTGATATAATGACAATGCCCGGCTTACCCAAGAAGCCGGCTGCTTTATCCATTGACGTAGATGATAACGGCAATATCTGCGGTTTGTTCTGATGATACGGGTGATTACAGTATATGATTTGTTCCAAGTGCGGATATCAACTGAATGATGATATGATATTCTGCCCACATTGCGGGACGGAAGTATCAATAGTGCCTGAATTTGTCCCCGAAGTGGAGATAAGCATCGAACAGTCCATCCAGGATATATCCCTTGAGATCAATGAGAATGAAGAGGATATTGACTTCGGTGTCGGCGGTGAGACTTCCAATATGATGGGAGAGACGGCCGATATCCTCATGAGCGACACTCTGTCTTATGACATCAAGGATATCATAGGCGAGGAATCTCTCACCAGATCAGTGCCCGCCCGGTTCAGACTCATATATATGTGCGGCCTCGGCGCATTGCTTTTGGGCCTTATCATTTTCTTAAGCGTAATGATCTACAGGGATAACTCTTCGGGTTATCAGATCAAGATGGGCGACAAAGCCTTTGATGCCGGCAATTACAAGCAGGCGGTAAGCTACTATGAGAAGGCGATAGATATCGAACCCGAGAATGTGGATTACCGTATCAAGCTCGCTGACTGCTATGTGACCATGGACAATACGGATATGGCCATCGAGGTCTATAAGGATACCATCATCCATAATCCGGATTCGACTCTTGCCTATGCCCAGGTGATCTCCCTGTACGAAAATGAGGGAGAATATGATGATATCGATGACTTCCTGCAGCATTACGCAAATGACAATATAAGGGCCGCATTTGTTGATTATCTGGCTTATCCGCCCGTTTTCAGCGCAGAGAGCGGCAAATATGATGAAGCGGTGATACTTACGCTCACAAGCGAGACGAAGGGTACGATATATTATACCGATGACGGTACCGATCCGAGTGAATCGAGCCCCGTATATTCCGAGCCCCTGTATCTTAAGAAGGGCAAGCATGTCATCAAGACATTCTTCAAAAACGAATACGGAGTATGTTCCTCAATAGCGACCGGTAATTATGACATACTGGCAGAAGCTCCGTCAGAGCCCATTATATCTCTTGAATCCGGAGAATATGACACGCCTCAGCTCATAAGGATCATTGTTCCCGAAGACTGCAGGGTCTATTATACTCTGGACGAATCAACGCCCGATTCTTTCAGTCGTATATACGGTGAACCGATACCGATATCCGACGGTTATACGCATCTTAAGTGTGTAGCGATCAATAGCAATAACATGTCGAGTGATGTAGTGGAGAGGGAGTATAAAGTGACCGTAGCGACGGCATTTACGCCGGAGATGGGTCTTGTCGCACTCAATCAGCATCTTGCCGACATCGGATATATCAAGGATAACAACGGAACATCCGAGTATTACCCCGGCAATTTCGTCTATATGTACAGCGAGATGCGCTATATAGGCGGCCGGAGCCTCTATTGCTACAACGAGTACTACATACTCGGCACCGGCGTTAAATCCATGACGAGCAACGTATTTGCAATGGATGTTACGACAGCCGAAGTCTTCCTTGTCAAAAAAGGCGTGGGAGACACCTATTCGATAAGCCCGTTCTGATCTTAAGTCCGGGGCGGACACCTGAGCCATTGTTTATATTGATTTTTTGAGTGTTTTACATTATCATATTACGGATATGTTTACTCCGGCTTTTAATAGCGGTAAGCGGAGTTGTCATATATGGAGGAGATTATGTACAAGATAATTGAAGCAAAGAATCTCGCAGCCAATATCTACCAGATGGTCGTTGAGGCTCCGAGAGTGGCAGCAAAATGCATGCCCGGACAGTTCCTTATCGTGAGAACGGGCGAAAACAGTGAGAGAATAGCGCTCACTATCTGTGATTATGACAGAGCGAAGGGAACGATCACCATTGTGTTCCAGACAGTAGGTGCCAGCACGACAGAGATGAGTCATCTTAAAACAGGCGACAGTTTCCATGATGTTGTCGGCCCCCTCGGAAGAGCATCGGAGCTTACCGAGATGTCTGATGAGGAGCTTAAGAACAAGAGCATTCTCTTTGTGGCAGGCGGAGTCGGTACGGCTCCCGTATATCCGCAGGTTAAATGGCTGCATGAGCACGGTGTGGGTGCCGATGTCATCGTAGGAGCCAAGACCAAGGACATACTGATACTCGAAGATGAGATGAAGGCTGTTGCAGGTAATCTCTATGTGACAACGGATGACGGATCATACGGAAGAAGCGGTATGGTTACCAAGGTCATAGAAGACCTTGTGGGAGAAGGCAAAAAATATGATGTATGTATAGCCATCGGTCCCATGATCATGATGAAGTTCGTGGCCAAGCTTACGAAGGAACTCAATATTCCCACCATCGTGAGCATGAACCCGATCATGGTCGACGGAACAGGAATGTGCGGAGCATGTCGTATCATAGTTGGCGGTGAAGTTAAATTTGCCTGTGTGGACGGTCCTGAATTTGACGGACATCTTGTTGATTTCGACGGAGCCATGAAGAGATCACAGATGTATAAGGATGAAGAAGGCCGTAAGCTTTTGGAATTGCAGGAAGGCGACACACACCACGGCGGATGCGGTAACTGTAACTGACGAAACAGGAGGAAGAGTATGGAGATCGATGTATTGAAGAGAGTTCCTGTTCGTGAGCAGGAGCCACAGGTAAGAGCACATAATTTTGAAGAAGTATGTCTGGGATATAATGCAGAAGAAGCACAGTGCGAGGCATCACGCTGTATCAACTGCAAAAATGCCCAGTGTATCAAGGGTTGTCCCGTTGCGATCAATATCCCGGGATTTATAGAGAAGGTTAAGGACGGTGACTTTAAAGCCGCTTATGAGGTTATCGCTCAGTCGAGTGCGCTTCCCGCAGTATGCGGAAGAGTATGCCCTCAGGAGACACAGTGTGAAGGCAAGTGCATAAGAGGCATCAAGGGCGACCCGATCTCGATCGGAAAGCTTGAGAGATTCGTGGCTGACTGGGCCGCAGAGAACGGCATACGTCCCAAAACAGATGCGGCTAAGAAGGGTAAGAAGATTGCCGTAATAGGTTCAGGTCCTGCCGGACTTACATGCGCCGGGGATCTTGCGAGAATGGGATATGACGTGACTATATTCGAGGCTCTCCATGAAGCAGGAGGAGTGCTTGTATACGGTATACCCGAGTTCCGTCTGCCCAAGGAAAAGGTAGTTAAGCACGAGATCGAGAATGTTAAGAATCTCGGAGTCAAGATAGAGACCAATGTCATCATAGGCAAGTCCGTTACCATAGACGAGCTTATTGAGAATGAGGGCTTTGATGCCGTATTTATCGGCTCCGGAGCCGGTCTTCCGAAGTTCATGGGCATTCCCGGAGAGACAGCGAGCGGCGTATTCTCAGCCAATGAGTATCTGACAAGAAGCAATCTCATGAAGGCCTTCGATCCCAAGAGTCCGACACCTATCAAGATAGGCAAAAAAGTTGCTGTAGTAGGCGGCGGTAACGTGGCAATGGATGCTGCAAGAACAGCATTGAGACTCGGAAGCGAAGTCCATATCGTATACAGAAGATCCGAAGAGGAGCTTCCCGCAAGAGTCGAAGAAGTTCATCATGCCAAGGAAGAAGGCGTTATATTCGACCTTCTGACCAATCCCGTTGAGATACTGACGGATGAAAACGGATGGGTTAACGGTATTAAATGCATAAGGATGGAACTCGGTGAGCCTGATGAGTCAGGAAGACGCCGTCCCGTAGAGATTGCGGGAAGCGAGTTCGTTATCGACGTTGATACGGTTATAATGTCACTCGGAACAAGTCCCAATCCTCTTATCTCATCAACGACCGAAGGTCTCGATGTCAATAAGCGCGGATGCATTATCGCGACGGAAGAGACAGGCTCCACATCCAAGGACGGTGTGTATGCAGGCGGTGATGCCGTTACGGGTGCTGCCACGGTTATCCTTGCAATGGGTGCCGGCAAGAGCGCTGCTGCAGGAATAGATGAATATCTCAGTAAATAAACATGAACATTAATATTATCTGTGTCGGTAAGATAAAAGAAGCTTATTACAGAGAGGCGCTTGAAGAATATATCAAGCGTCTCTCTAAGTATTGTAAGACGGACGTAACGGAAGTTAAGGATGAACAGACGAAGGACGGCGCATCCGCAAGGGAAGATGAGATCGTAAGGGAGACCGAAGGACAAAGGATACTCAGCAAGATCCCGGACGGGGCATATGTCATAGCCACTGCCATTGAGGGCAAAAAGCTTGATTCCGAACAGTTCGCCGGGCTAATAGATTCGCTCGGAGTGAAGGGTATCAGCCGCCTTGTTTTTATCATAGGAGGGTCACTCGGACTGTCTGATGAGGTCAAGAAAAGGGCGGATATACTCTTAAGCTTTTCGGATATGACTTATCCGCATCAGCTGATGAGAGTGATACTCGCAGAGCAGATATACAGAGCATACAGGATAATAAAAGGAGAACCCTATCACAAATAGGGTTTTTCATACTTTTATGGCATTGCGGATATTGAATTAATGGGCCTTCAATGGTAAAATTAGTAAGATTGGGTATAATGCGCGAATATGGAAGAATATCTGAATATCAATGCCGCTAATGCGGTGAATATATTTGGACAATTTGATATCTATCTTAAGAAGATCGAGAGGAGTCTAAACGTAGACATAGTCTTAAGAGGCGACCGGGTGGTGCTCGTCGGAGACGATGTGGCAGTCAAGCGTGCCAAATCCGTCATCAACACTCTTTCAGTGTTATCGGACAGGGGCAACAGCATCGGGGAGCAGCAGGTGGACTATGCTATAGCCATGTGTATGGAAAACGCTGAAGAACAGATGCTGACAATCGATAAGGAAGTGATCTGCCATACTGTATCGGGCAGACCGGTTAAGCCCAAGACTGTGGGGCAGAAGAAGTACATTGATTCGATCAGGGATAATATGATCGTGTTCTCGATGGGGCCTGCAGGTACAGGTAAGACATATCTCGCCATGGCCATGGCCATCACGGCATTTAAGAACGGAGAGGTTGAGAGGCTCATTCTCACAAGACCTGCCATTGAAGCGGGAGAGAAGCTCGGATTCCTGCCCGGAGATCTTCAGAGCAAGGTGGATCCTTACTTAAGACCGTTGTATGATGCCCTGTATCAGATAATGGGTGCGGATGCATTCTTAAGGAACATGGAAAAGGGACTTATCGAAGTGGCGCCTCTTGCTTATATGAGAGGACGTACGCTTGATAATGCTTATATCATTCTCGACGAAGCGCAGAATACGACTCCGGCTCAGATGAAAATGTTCCTGACTCGAATCGGTTTCGGTTCCAAGGCGATCATCACGGGTGACCGGACACAGAAGGACCTGCCGACCGGTACGACATCCGGACTTGATGTGGCACTCAAGGTGCTTAAAGGTGTTGAAGGTATCGGCTTTATCGAGCTCGACAGCCGTGATGTCGTAAGACATCCTCTGGTACAGAAGATAGTAGAGGCATACGACAAATACGAAAACAGGAAGAAGAAATGAGACTTTTTCTGGATAATGACACTGATGTCACAATGGACTTTGATTTTGAAGACGTTGCAGCTTCAGTGATAGACAAAACATTGGTAACACTTGATTGTCCCTTTGATACAGCGGTCAATCTTGTCCTTACGGACAATGAGACGATAAGGGAATGCAACAGGGATATGAGAGGTATCGATAAGGCTACGGATGTTCTGTCATTTCCCAATCTTACATTCAGTGAACCGGGCAGATATGTGCTTGAAGGAAGCGAAGCGGATTATATCGATCCCGAGACCGGACTTGTCGTATTGGGCGATATTATGATCTCTCTTGATAAGGTCAGGGAACAGGCCGAAGAATACGGCCATTCGCTTAAGCGTGAATATGCTTTTCTTGTAGCGCACAGCATGCTGCACTTAAGCGGTTACGATCATATGACGGAAGATGAAGCCCGTATCATGGAACAGATGCAGGAGAGCATCCTTAAGTCTTTGGGAATAGACAGGGAATAGCAGGTTATAATACATGAATATCAAGGAATATGTAAGATTATCCGTAAGGATACTTAATATAATATTTTGGATGACGTTGGCCTATCTTGCAGGCGATGTGGGAATGGGCTTCTATTTCCTCGGTTTTATCATATTTGAGGTCTTAGTCATTCTGTTCGGAAGCGGTCTCAAGCAATCCGTTGCAAGGATGGTCGCTGTCAGACGATCCAAGGGACTTCATTACAATTCCAAGCTGGTTTTCAGATACGGGATCCTTTACAGTCTTGTATTCGGGGTCGGTATCGGTTTTATAATCTGGAATCTCTCCGGCAATATCTACAGCAAGGGTGTAGGATATATTATTCCCGAGAGCGTTTTCGGCGTTCTTGGGGCTTATTATGCCATCCATCTCGTAAGGGGAGTATTGCAGGGTTATTATCAGGGCCGCGGCAACACGCTCATATGTATCGTGGCCGAACTGTCACAGAGCATAGTTCAGGTCATCTTATGTCCCATACTCGTGATCCATATGTACAAGCACGGAATGAAGATATCCGGACTTTTGAAGAATTCTCTCTATGCCAATATCGGAGGCGCTATCGGAGCTGTTTATGCACAGTGTATCGCAGGTATCCTCTGTATTCTCATTCTGGTCATCGGAGACCGTATAGCGGGTACAGTTGACAGGAATGAATATAATTCCGTAAAGGGCGTGGATAATACAAAGAACATCACGATATCGTTCATCAAGATGGGGCTTGTATATATAGGCGAGCATATCTTCCCTGTCATCAAGATCGCAGCGATCATCCTGATATACGTCAGAAGTGCTTATTCTAAGGATGCTGATGTCAAGACGGTATTTGAGTCAGTCGGTGTATTTGCCGACAAATTCATTATCGTTATCGGATTGTTCATGGCTCTGTTTATTGAATTTATCGACAGGGAATGCAAGAAGATCAGGTCGGATGCGATGCATGATGAACACAAAAACGTTCGTACCAGAGCGACCTATCTGCTCAGGAATTCCATATTGATACTCCTGCCGATAAGTATGATCCTCATAGTTTTGGCAAAACCCATAACCGGTATATTCTTCGGAGGCAGGATAAGCCTCGGTGTGACAATGCTTAGAAACGGCGGAATAGTCCTGTTTCTGTGCGGACTGTGCTATATGTGCAAGAGCGTCTTCTCTTCAGTTAAGGTCGGGCGGTATTCGATAATCGGCGGAGTATGCGGATTTGCAGCCACTCTGATCGGTGCGGGAGCCTTATCCGGAATGGGAGCGCAGGCAGAGTCAATGGCCATCGCTTTTGTGATCGGATATCTTATAGAGACAGCCGTAATGCTCATAATCTACTACAGAATGATGGAATTTGACGCTGTGGATATGGGTATCAGGACGGGCAAGATCTGTATAGGCGTCGGTGTTCTTACGGGCCTTATTGCGATAATGGATCACTTTATAATCCTGAACATCATTTTTTTACCCGTAACGATAGTTATAGCATACGGCGCATATATAATAACTCTGGCCGTGATCAAGGGCATAACTGTCAGAGACATCAATTCGCTTAAAGGTACACTTATATATTATCCGCTTGTTTTTGTCGGCAACCTTTTTGTTAACAGATAAGGAAACGGTATGGAAGTTTTGGTTATAGGCGGCGGTGCCTCGGGAATGATGGCGGCGATAAGTGCCGCATCGATGGGCGCATATGTCACTGTTTATGAAAAAGAAAATGAACTTGGCAAAAAGCTCTTAAGGACCGGAAACGGAAAGTGCAATCTGGGGAACAGGCTGCTTAGGACCGACTTTTATCATTCGGCTGATAACGAACTGTTGGATGGTTATTTTGCCAAATTTGACGAAGATGATACCGTACGTACATTCAGAAGCTTGGGACTCATCTTAAAGGAGACTGCAGACGGGTATTTCTATCCGTTCTGTGATCAGGCTTCGGTAGTAAGAGATGTTCTTGCCGATAACATTAAGGGCTACGGTATAACAGTCAAAACCGGCATCATTGTGGATTCGGTCGTCAAGACAGATCACGGCAGATTCCTTGTAACAGCGGATAACTCATCAAAGGAGTTTGACAGGATTGTCCTTGCCTGCGGCTCCTATGCCGGGATTGAGAAAAAGGACAGGATCGCAAGCGACAAGGACGGATATTCGATAGCATACAGTCTCGGACATACAGTTCTTCCCGTCAAGCCTGCACTCACGGCTCTTAACTGCAGGGAAGAATTCTTCAGCGACATTGCAGGTGTCAGAACTCAGGCAATGATCACACTTATTAAGAACGGTTCATATGTCGGAAGTGAGTACGGCGAATTGCAGATCACCGAAAACGGATTGAGCGGTATCCCCGTATTCCAGCTGAGTCATTATGTCGGAGCGGATCCCGACGGTGATTATGAGATAAACATAGATCTTATGCCCGGTACGGATGAAGATGAATATATCTCGCTTATGCAGGGAAGGATGCTTCAGTATCAGGGAAGCAGCATAAGAGAATTTATGCTCGGTACTGTCAATACAAGGCTTTGCGACCTGTTGATAAAGCAAGCCGGACTTGGTCCCGAAGATGTCATTGATGAACAGACGGAAGACAGAGTCATCAATCTTGTCGGACTGTTGAGAGGATTTACGGTCAAGGTCAAAAATACTCGTGATTTTGTTCATGCTCAGTGCTGCAGCGGCGGCATACCGCTAAGAGAGATCAAGGATAACTGCGAATCGGTCAAGACTCCGGGATTGTTCCTCTGCGGAGAGATGCTGGATGTTGACGGTGCATGCGGTGGATATAATCTGCAGTGGGCGTGGACAAGCGGATACATAGCCGGTTCCTCGGCAGGATGTTATTGATATTTATATATGATTCGATTAAGCCAGATAAGGATAAGTATAGAGGAAGAAGATACAGATAAGGCTCTGTATGATACAGTCTGCCGTAAGCTTCGTATCGACGGTTCCGTTATAAAAAGTGACATAAAGATCGTTAAGAAAAGTCTGGACGCCAGGAAAAAACCCGATCTTTTTCATATATTCACGGTTGATGTCGATGTGGATAATGAAGAATACATCCTTAAAAAGAGCAGATGCAGACAGGCCGTGATCCATAAGAGAAAGCCTTATGTATGGCCCGAAGGTGATAAAACGGCTTATCGACCGATCATCATCGGAATGGGACCTGCGGGACTGTTCTGCGGATATATGCTGGCCATGGCCGGATGCAAGCCCATATTGTGCGACAGGGGCCGCCCCGTGGATGAAAGAACCAAAGATGTTGAGAGATTCTGGAAAGACGGGATACTTGATACGGGTTCAAATGTCCAGTTCGGAGAAGGCGGAGCCGGGACATTCTCTGACGGAAAGCTGAACACACTTGTAAACGACAGGAATGGACGAAACGGATTAGTCCTTAAGATATTTGTCGAAAACGGTGCTCCTGAAGAAATATTGTATGAGAGCAAGCCTCATATCGGGACGGACATTCTAAGAGATGTCGTGGCATCGATGCGGCATAAGATCGAAGAACACGGCGGAGAGTATCTGTTTGAACACAAGCTTACGGATATAGTCAGACATCCGGATAATATAGAAGCCGTATTCGAAAATGGGACAAGATTAACAACGGATTCACTGGTTTTAGCCATTGGGCACAGTGCAAGAGATACATTCGGAATGCTGCTTGAACGCGGGCTGTCAATGTCTCCCAAATCATTTGCCGTAGGGCTCAGAGTCCTGCATCCGCAGGAGATGATAGATGAAGCCATGTACGGCAGAGAGAATCTCGATAAAGGACTGCCTCCCGCTTCATACAAGCTCACATACGAGGCGGCGGATAAAAGAGGCGTATACAGCTTCTGCATGTGTCCGGGCGGATATGTCGTGGATGCCTCATCTGAAGACAGCCGTAAGGCCATAAACGGTATGAGCTACAGCAGAAGAGACAGCGGTATGGCAAACAGCGGTATCATAGTCACGGTTACACCTGATGATTACGGTGATGACGACGCTCTGGCAGGAGTAAGATTTCAACAGAAGCTTGAGAAAGCATGTTATGAACTCGGAGACGGCTGCATTCCGGTTCAGACTTATCCGGCTTATGCAAAGGGAACGATTGATACTGTCGATATTCCGGCCGGCGGATTCAAAGGAAGCATCAAGAATGCCGATCTTTCCGGTCTGCTGCCTTCAGAACTTCGAAAAGATCTTATCGAAGGCATGGAATATTTCGAAAGGATCATACCGGGATTTACCTCGGACAGAGCCCTGATGGCGGGCATAGAGAGCAGGACTTCAAGCCCGGTTCGCATACACAGGGATGAAAGCGGAAGAGCAGAAGGAGACTTCATATATCCCTGCGGAGAAGGCGCAGGATATGCAGGCGGCATTACATCTGCCGCAATGGACGGAATATATATAGCGGAGGAAATATGGAAGAAGGGTTTGACAAAATAACAAGGCCCGGTATACGGGATAAGAAAAGGATAGTGGTTAAGATCGGTTCATCATCTCTTGTGCATCAGGAGACAGGCGGTCTGGATTATACCAAGCTGGAAGTACTCGTGCGTGAACTGTGCAACATAAGCAACCAGGGCAAGGATGTGATACTTGTGTCATCAGGCGCCATCGCCGTCGGCAAGAGAGTCATAGGCCAGGCTGCAGTCAATTCACAGAAGGGCAATATGGGCTTTAAACAGGCTTGTGCCGCCATAGGCCAGGCACGTCTCATGATGACTTATCAGAAGCTTTTCAGCGAATACAATCATATTGCCGCACAGATACTTATGACAAAAAACACCGTGACTGACGATATCAATCGCACGAACGCATATAACACGTTCGCCGAACTGTTGAACATGGGTATTGTGCCTATCGTCAATGAGAATGATACGGTCTCAACCTACGAGATAGTAGTCGGCGATGATGATGTCCTTATCGGAGATAATGATACACTTTCAGCGATCGTGGCATCCCTTACGGGTGCCGATCTGCTCATCCTTCTGTCCGATATAGACGGACTGTACACTGATGATCCTCGCAAGAATGCCGATGCAAAGTTTGTATCCGTTGTGGATAAGATAGATGATGAGATAGCGGGTATGGCTAAGGCCAGCACAGGAAGCAACGTCGGGACAGGCGGAATGAACACCAAATTAAATGCCGCAAGGATCGCCACATCATCCGGTGCCGATATGATAATCGCAAACGGTTCTGACATGCGCATACTTCACCGTATAATGGACGGCCGCGATATAGGAACATTATTCAAGGCGAATAAAGACGATTCATTTGATATGATCAGCTTTATCAATAATATTAATTCATAAACACAGAATGAACAAAGAATCCGTTAGAAAAGACATTATCAAAAAGCGCAGGGAATTAAGCACGGAGGAAAGGCTGAGACTTAGCGATCTTATATGCGAAAGGGTCACCTCTCTGTCTGAGTTTGAACAGGCTGATACAGTGCTTATATATGCGGATTATAACGGTGAAGTCGGTACGGATAAGCTTATATGCAGAGCACTGCTTGACGGCAGGAAGGTCTATGCGCCTGTCAGCAATCCCGATCTTACATTGGACTTTTACAGAGTATTTGCACTTGATGAGATGGAACCGGGTGCATTCGGGATCAGGGAGCCTTTAAGGATTGAATACCTGAAGCTTAAGGATGTGGAGATAACGGACAGTACGATATGCATCACTCCGGGTTCATTGTTCGACAGAGACTGCAACCGGATGGGTTACGGCAAAGGCTTTTATGACAGGTTTTTCGAGGAACATAAGGTTAAGCACCGTATCGGGCTTGCATATGAGATGCAGATAACGAATGAGATAGAACCGAATGAAACTGATATTCCGATGACTGCGGTCGTTACGGAGGAGAATACATACAGGGCGGGATGATAAGCTGATCGCCCGTATTTTACGGAACTGATGGAAAACAGAGAAGAACTTAAGAGACAACGTGAATATATAGAAAAGCTTAAGCATATTGTCGCGGACATAGGTACCGAATCCGGGAGGGCGCCGAAATGCGCGGTCGTAACCTTCGGATGTCAGATGAATGCAAGGGATTCCGAGAAGTTATGCGGAATCTTAAGGCAGACAGGATTCGATCTTGAATGCGATGAAAGTGACGCGGATGTCATAATATACAATACATGCACGGTCAGGGACAACGCAAACCAGCGTGTATACGGACATCTGGGCAGCCTGCGCGCGCGAATAAAGGCCGGCGAGAAGATCAAGATCGCGCTGTGTGGATGCATGATGCAGGAGCAGAGCGTCATCGAGAACATATCGAAGAATTACAGGTTCGTGAATCTTGTATTCGGTACACACAATATATACAGGTTTGCGGAGCTTATGTACAGGATGTACACGGAGGACCATCAGATCATAGACATCTGGGAGAGCACGGATGACTATGTCGAAGATCTGCCGGTTGAGCGCAAGTACGGCTATAAGTCAGGCGTCAATATCATGTACGGATGCAATAACTTCTGCACATACTGTATCGTGCCTTATGTGAGAGGTCGCGAACGCAGCAGGGATGCACGCGAGATAATCCGTGAGATTGAGCGTCTTACGGCTGACGGTGTAATAGAAGTCATGCTGCTTGGGCAGAATGTCAACAGTTACGGCAGGGGATTGGATGACGGTATGGACTTTTCGGATCTGCTTAAGGAAGTCGAGAAGATCGACGGCATACGCAGGATAAGATTCATGACGTCACATCCGAAGGATCTGTCGGATAAGCTAATCGATACGATGGCAGGTTCGCAGAAGATCTGCAGGCATATTCATCTGCCTCTTCAGTCGGGTTCGGACAGGATCCTTAAGGCAATGAACAGGCATTATACGAAGGAATCGTATCTTGATCTTGTAAAAAGGATAAAGAGTGCGATCCCTGATATTGCCGTTACTACCGATATAATCGTTGGCTTTCCGGGCGAAAAGGCATCGGATGTAGACGATACGATAGATGTGATCAATCAGCTTGAATACGATAATGCTTTTACGTTCATATATTCGAAGAGGACCGGAACTCCGGCGGCCTCAATGGAAGATCAGGTATCGGAGGAATTCGCAAAAGAGCAGTTTGGCAGAGTTCTCGATTCCGTAAGAGCCAATGCGTCCAAGCGTAACGGGCTCTTAGTCGGAAGAACGGAAGAAGCGCTCGTTGAGAGCATATCAGACAACGATCCGGCCATGGTGACCGGACGACTGTCCAATAACAGCATGGTTCATTTCAAGGGGGATCCGGGACTTATCGGCTCCATTGTCCCCGTTAGACTGCATACGGCAGGAGGTTTCTACTATATCGGAGATATGGTACGGGAATAAGCTCAGATTATGGATATAGAATACGACAAGCTGTCGCCAATGATGAAACTGTATATCGATACCAAGGAAGAGTATAAGGACTGCATCCTTTTCTACAGACTCGGTGACTTCTATGAGATGTTCTTTGATGATGCACTTACAGCATCCAGAGAGCTGGATATCACGCTTACGGGCAAGCAGTGCGGCCTTGTCGAGAGAGCTCCGATGTGCGGAGTGCCTTATCATGCCGTGGAATCCTATCTGGACAGGCTTGTCGGCAAGGGCTACAAGGTTGCGATCTGTGAGCAGGTTGAGGACCCGAAACTTGCCAAGGGACTTGTGAAGCGTGAGGTCGTAAGGATCGTAACTCCCGGAACGAACACAAGCGATGCCGTTCTGTCCGGAGTCAGCAACAACTATATAATGAGCATTTCCTATACCTGCGACAATATCGGCATATCGATCGCAGATGTGACTACCGGAGATTATTACTTAAGCGAAGTCGAGAACATCAAGGTATTGACGGATGAGATCATCAAGTACGGTCCTTCAGAGATCGTATGTAACGAGGCCTTTTTAGTAAGCGGCTTTAATATATCGGATATCAAAGACAAGATGGGAATCGCCCTGTCAGCGCTGTCGCCTCATTACTATGATGAAGACAGATGCAGGAACATCATCGCCAGACACTTCGGAGTCAACGGTATCACGGGACTCGGGATCGCTGATTTCCCTAACGGAGTAGTGGCTGCAGGTTCGCTCCTTCAGTATCTGTATGATACGCAGAAGCATGAACTTAAGCATATAACGCATATATATCCTTATATCGCCAGCAAATACATGCTCATAGACAGCTTTACCAGGCGTAATCTGGAACTGACGGAGACCTTAAGGGACAAGCAGAAGAGAGGATCTCTGCTCTGGGTCCTCGATAAGACGAAGACCGCGATGGGAAGCAGGACGCTTGCTAACTATATCAAGCAGCCTCTTATCGAGAAGGATATGATAGAAGACAGGCTGACTGCAGTCGAGTATCTCAAGAAGAATCCGATCGAAAGAGATGAACTCAGAGAATATCTCGGCACGGTCTATGACCTTGAGAGGATAACCGGTAAAATAGCCATGCAGACAGTTAATCCGAGAGATATGCTGGCACTTAAGTCCTCACTGTCGACTCTGCCGGCCGTCAAGCTGTTAACGGGCGAATCAAGCGCACCGCTTCTTAAAAATATAAGCGATGATATAGACGGTCTTGAAGACATATATACACTCATCGATGATGCCATAGACGAAGAACCGCCTCTGACCATAAGAGAAGGCGGCATAATCAAGAGAGGCTATGATAAGGATATTGATGAACTTAGACGCGCCGGTACCGAAGGCAAGCAGTGGCTCAGTAACTTTGAAGCCGAAGAGCAGGAGAGGCTTGGTATCAAAAGCCTTCATGTCAAGTACAACAAGGTATTCGGATACTGCATCGAGATAAGTAACGGTGCCAAGGACAAGGCTCCGGATGAATATATCCGCAAGCAGACTCTGGTCAATGCCGAGCGTTTTACCTGCCCGAGACTTAAGGAACTCGAAGACTTGATACTCGGTGCGGAGGATAAGCTCTGCAACCTTGAATATGACACATTTGTCGGGATAAGAGAGACGATCAAGGATAAGATAGAAGTGATACAGAGGACCGCCAAGGCATTGGCCGCGCTTGATGTATTTGCATCCCTTGCCCTTGTGGCCGAGCAGAACGACTATGTACGTCCGTCCATCAACTCAAAAGGCGTTATATCCATCAAGGACGGGAGACATCCCGTTGTTGAAAAGATGATCCCTTCCAATATGTTTGTATCAAACGATACGAAGTTAGACGGACACAAGAGACTGATATCAATTATCACCGGCCCCAATATGGCCGGTAAATCCACATATATGAGGCAGGTTGCACTCATAGCGCTGATGACCCAGATCGGTTCATTCGTGCCTGCATCCAAGGCTGATATGTGCATCACCGACAGGATATTTACAAGAGTCGGTGCGAGCGATGACCTTGCAAGCGGTCAGTCCACATTTATGGTGGAGATGAACGAAGTGGCCAATATTCTTCGTAATGCCACATCCGACAGCCTGATCATCCTTGATGAGATAGGACGAGGCACGTCCACGTTTGACGGTCTGAGCATTGCCTGGGCGGTTGTTGAACATATAGCCAATCCCAAGCTTCTCGGTGCCAAGACGTTGTTTGCGACACATTATCACGAGCTTACCGAGCTTGAGAGCAAGATGGATAACGTGCGCAACTACAGTATTGCCGTCAAGGAAAACGGTGATGACATCGTCTTCCTGCGTAAGATCGTAAGCGGCGGCGCCGATAAGAGCTACGGTATACAGGTTGCCAAACTTGCGGGTGTTCCCGACATAGTCATCGGCAGGGCCAAGGAGATAGTAAGCCAGCTTGTGGATAATGATATAATAGATAAGATACAGAGCATTGAGGTCAACGGTCATTCCGATACTAAGGGTAAAAACGTGGAGCATTACGATCAGGTAGACCTGACACAGATGTCACTTTTTGCGACCACTACGGACGAGGATGTGTTAAGAGAACTTAAGGAACTTGATGTGAGCAATCTGACTCCGCTTGATGCACTCAATACGCTGTATAAGCTTCAGAATTCGCTCAATAACAGGTGGAATGGTTAGGAGACTGTATGTCGGTTATTCACGTACTTGATAATGAGACGATCAATAAAATAGCGGCCGGTGAAGTGGTTGAAAAACCCGCTAATATCGTTAAGGAACTCGTGGAGAATTCGATCGATGCCGGAGCAAGTGCCGTGACGGTAGAGATAAAAGACGGCGGCATATCCTTTATCAGAGTGACGGATAACGGAGGAGGCATCCCGAAGGATGATATAAGGAGTGCTTTTCTTCGTCATGCAACGAGCAAGATCTCCGAAGCTTCGGATCTTGAATCCGTATCGACACTCGGATTCAGAGGCGAGGCATTAAGTTCGATCGCAGCCGTATCTATGGTCGAACTCATGACCAAGACAAAGGAAGACATAATCGGAACGAATTACGTGATAGAGGGCGGCAAAGAGGTGTCCGTCAAAGACATAGGCGTACCCGGAGGAACAACGATCGTAGTCAGGGATATTTTTTACAATACTCCCGCAAGGCGCAAGTTCCTTAAGAGCGCAGTGACTGAAGGCGGATATATCGCTGATGTCGTCGAGCATCTGGCGTTAGCCAATCCGGACGTTTCGATCAAGTTCATAACGGGCGGTCAGATCAAGTTCCATACATCCGGCAACGGTAACGTAAAGGAGCTGATATACAGGCTGTTCGGTAAGGAAAGCGCAGATGCGCTGATACCGATAGACACGGAGTCAGGCGGATACAGGATCGCGGGATTCCTGGGCAAACCCGAGCTTAACCGCAGTACGAGGAATTACGAGAATTACTTCGTTGACGGAAGATACGTCAAGAGCGATATAATCTCCAAGGCGGTCGAAGAAGGTTATCGCGAATATCTGATGCAGCACAGGTTCCCTTTTTGCGTGCTGTATATCGATACGGATCCGGGGCTTGTGGATGTCAATGTACATCCCAATAAGATGGCAGTCAGATTCTCGGATGCGATAAGCCTCTCGGATCATATATCGAGTTCGATAGCAAGTACGCTTAAGGTGCACGAGATGATCCCCGATTCGGTGCTGAATAAACCAAAGGATAACGGCAGGGATAAGATCAAGTCTTCTCCGGAGCCTTTCGAAGAAAAGAGAAGAATGAGCGAGGAAAAAGCGGAGAGTTCAGGTTCCGTGGAAGGACCGGTTAACAGCGTATCCGAAACGGGCGGTGAATCCGGCTCGGAGAAACCGATCGCAGTAGCCATAGACGAGAAACTTCTTAAGGACAGCAATATAGACATTAAGAGGATACTCGGACAGGAAGTTCCCGGAAAGGAGCCATATCCCGAGGCACCCGTCGCTGAGACACCCAAGCAGGTCATCAAGGCCGGGGAAGCGGTGATCGTAAATGCTTCAGTCCAGATGGAGCTTTTCGAGGATAAGCTTTTAAGCCCCGAAGCGGTTGAAAATTACAGGATCATCGGACAGTTGTTCAAAACATACTGGCTGTTTGAATATAAGGATAAGCTCATAATAATGGATCAGCATGCGGCGCATGAAAAGGTCAAGTATGAAGCTTTTGCAAAGCAGCTTAAAGAGGGTAAGGTGGCAACTCAGATGTTGAGTCCGGCGATCGTCATAACGCTGTCACCGACAGAGCTGTCAGCTCTTAAGGAGTATTCAGACAACCTCAAGGCTGTCGGTTTTGAGATAGAGGAATTCGGAGGCTACGATGTGAGCTTAAGGGGAATACCGATGGATCTGTACGGCAATTCTCCCAAGGATCTGTTCCTCGATATACTTGATGAGATATCCGAAGGAAGGATCAAAGGTGTTCCCGAGGTCATCAACAACAAGCTTGCATCAATGGCTTGTAAAGCAGCAGTTAAAGGCAACAATGAGCTTAAGGAAGAAGAGGTTAAAGCGCTTCTTGATGAGCTGCTTACACTTGATAATCCGTACAACTGTCCGCACGGAAGACCTACTATGATCACCATGACCAAGTCCGAAATGGACAAGAGATTCAAGAGGATAGTGTAGATGTCTGCATCTGTCAGGATCAATACGGAAAACAAGCCGCTCATAATACTGGGCGGACCGACGGGCAGCGGTAAATCGGATATTGCCATAAGGCTTGCACTGGCGCTTAACGGCGAGATAATCAGTGCCGATTCGGTAGCGGTATACAGAGGACTGGATATAGGTTCGGCCAAGCCTGATGAAGAGATGATGAATACCGTTCCTCATCATCTTATAGATATCCTCGATCCGGATGAATACTTCGGAGTCGATGAATTCGTAAAGCTTGCCAAGACAGCCATGGAACAGATATGGTCACGCGGTCATCTGCCCATAATAACGGGCGGAACAGGCTTCTATATACAGGCGCTTTTATATGACATAGATTTTGATGACGAAGAGGAAGATGACGGCACAAGGGATGAGCTGTATGCTGAAGCGTTAAAAGACGACGGCAAAGAGGCCCTATACGAGAGACTTAAGCGCACGGATCCCGAATATGCCGAGACCGTTCACCCCAACAACGTTAAAAGGGTAATAAGAGCTCTTGAATATAACATTCATACGGGAAGGCTGTTCTCTGAACTTAATAAGACTCAGAGAGAGTATGAATCTCCTTACAGATTCTGCTATTATGCTCTGAGTACTGACAGAGACGTTCTCTATGACAGAATAGATAAGAGAGTCGATAAGATGATCGATATGGGACTGGTCGAAGAAGTACGCGGACTTCTCGATAAGGGTTATGATCCTTCACTTAATTCTCTGTCTTCAATAGGATATAAAGAGATAGCTGAATATCTAAACGGAGAATGTGATCTTAATAAGGCCTGCGTGGATATAAAGAAAAACAGCAGACATCTTGCCAAGAGACAGCTCACCTGGCTTAAAAGAGAAAAAGACGTAAAGTATATCGACAGAGATCCTCTTAATAAAAGCGATGAAGACAGGATAGTCGATATGATCATAAAGGAAGCGGCAGAAAAAGGATTGTATGTATAATAGAGAGATATACCATAAACTCGGTATTGAGGACGATACCATAGACCGGGCTGAAAAGATAATCGAAGGACTGACTGAAAGATTCAGAGCGATAGATGAGATCGCCGAGATAAACCAGCTCAAGGTGATCGACGCCATGCAGAAGTGCAGAGTCAGTGAGGCCTGCTTAAGCGGGACGACGGGCTACGGATACAATGATATAGGCAGAGATACGTTGGAACGCGTCTATGCCGCTGTATTCAATACAGAAGCCGCTCTTGTAAGACCGCAGATAACCTGCGGGACTCATGCGTTAGCTGTTGCTCTTATGGGCAACCTGAGACCGGGGGATGAATTGCTGTCTCCTGTGGGCAAACCTTATGATACACTTGAAGAAGTCATCGGCATAAGAGACAGCAGGGGCAGTCTTGCAGAATACGGCATTACCTACTCTCAAGTGGATCTTAAACCTGACGGAAGCTTTGATCTTGAGGGTATTAAGAATGCGATAAATGAGCGGACTAAGCTTGTTACAATACAGAGATCCAAAGGATATCAAACCAGAAAGACCTTATCCGTGGATGAGATAGGCGAACTGATAAGTTATGTCAAGAGTATCAAACCTGATATAATATGTATGGTCGATAACTGTTACGGCGAATTCACGGAGCTTAGAGAGCCTTCGGATGTCGGTGCTGATATGGTCGTCGGGTCGCTTATCAAGAATCCCGGCGGAGGATTGGCTCCCATAGGCGGATATATTGCGGGAAGATCAGACTGTATCGAAAATGCCGCAGTAAGGCTTACAACACCGGGCCTCGGTGCGGAAGTGGGCGCTTCCCTCGATGTATTGAGAAGTCTGTATCAGGGTCTTTTCCTTGCTCCGACTGTTACGGCTTCGGCTCTTAAGAATGCTGTATTTGCTGCAAGACTCTTTGAAGAAGAAGGTTATGCCGTAGTTCCTGACGGAACGGAAGACAGGCATGATATAATACAGGCCGTTACACTCGGAAGTCCCGAGAAGGTCATCGCTTTCTGCAAGGGAATACAGTCGGCGGCTCCCGTAGACGGACATGTGAGTCCGGAACCATGGGATATGCCGGGATATGACGCCCCTGTCATCATGGCTGCCGGGGCATTTATATCCGGATCGAGCATAGAACTGTCAGCGGACGGCCCGATCAAAGAGCCCTATGCTGTCTACTTCCAGGGCGGTCTGACATGGGCACACGGCAAGTTCGGCATAATGAAAGCTTATCAAATGGTTAAGAACATAAATAAATAATTGCCAAGGAGGATTCAAAATGGCAAACAATTTTTTCGGTATCGATATAGGTACCAGCAATATCAGGATCTACAATCAAACGGATAACAGCATATTCATGGAAAAGAATATGATAGCCATAGAGAACGGTAATGTTCTGCTGGCTTACGGTGATTCCGCCTTTGACATGTACGAAAAAGCCCCGGGCAATATAGTAGCGAGCTTTCCTGTCATAAACGGTGTGATAGCGGATATCAGCAACATGGAAACGCTTCTTAAGCTTTTCATGACTGATGTATCAAAAGGCACTCTCAAGCCGGCAGATTTTGTTATCGCTGTTCCTACGGATGTAACCGATGTCGAAAAACGAGCCTTCTATGACCTTGTCGAGGATGCAGGTATAAAGGCTCACAGAATACATGTTGTGGAAAAGGCCGTCGCTGACGGACTTGGACTTGATATCGATGTCAAGAATTCTCAGGGCGTGATGATAGTCAATGTGGGTTATTCCACTACCGAGATATCGATCCTGTCTCTCGGCGGAATAGTATTAAGCCGTATCATCAAGGTGGCCGGCAAACAGTTCGATGACGATATACGTAATACAGTGCGTAAGGAGTTTAATCTCTTTATCGGCGAGAAAACGGCGGAACGTATCAAGATAAGCATGAAGTCTCTTATTGCAGCCAATGAAAACATTGTCTGCTACGGGCGCGATATCGTAAGCGGGCTTCCTATGGAACGCGAGATTCCTCCGGAGATACTTGATGCCAACTTAAGAGATTCATATGCCCAGATCATTGACAGTATCAAGATGGTGCTTGAGAGAACACCTCCGGAACTGTCAGCCGACATCTATCGTCACGGGCTGTATCTTACGGGCGGTGCATCCCAGATATACAATCTGACGGAACTTATCTCTGAAGCAACAGGCCTTAAGGTCAACACAAGTGACGATCCGATCGACAGCGTTATCATGGGTGTGGCCAAGGTCATCAATGAAGATAAATATCGCAAACTTGCTTACTATATTGAGGGTATGAGCGGCCGATGAGTCCCATAATCAAGAAAAAACCTGAGAAGTATACTCTTCCGAACAGATATATTCTCTTAATTCTTACAATTGTATGCGTGGTATTGATGATACTGTCTTTCTCCACCAATATTCTTTCCATTCCGCTCGGCACGATAAGCGGTTATACACTTGTGCCTTTTCAGAAGGGGCTCAATGCCGTAGGCGGAGCACTGATCGACAGAGCGGAAAACCTTAAGACTCTTGAACAGGTAATGGATGAGAATACGGATCTTAAGCGTCAGATCGCGGAACTTACGAAGGATAATACTCTTTTACAGCAGGATAAGTATGAGCTCACCAAGCTCAGAGAACTCTATCAGCTCGATGCGGAGTATGAGGATTATAACAAGATCGGTGCCAGGATAATTTCAAGAGATTCGGGTAACTGGTATTCGGATTTCATTATCGACAAGGGTTCCAAGGACGGCGTACAGGTGGATTGCAACGTCATAGCCGGAAGCGGTCTTGTGGGAAGAGTATCGGCGGTAGGTCCCAATTACGCAAAAGTTGTCTCCATTATATCCGATAACACCAATACAAGCGGCATGATACTCAGTACCGGCGATATCCTTATCGTGACCGGTTCATTGAAGCTTATGGATATCGGAGTCATTGAATACAGCCAGCTTACCGATGCCGATGATCTCGTAGGTGTGGGCGATAAAGTCGTGACAAGCAATATAAGCGATAAGTACCTACAGGGGATACTTATTGGATACATAGATACTGTCAATACCGATTCCAACAATCTGACCAAATCAGGAACCCTTATACCGGCTGTTGATTTCAAACACCTTGAAGATGTATTGGTAATCACCGATCTTAAGAACGTTCCTGACTTTGAATCCGTGTCCAATGAGTAAGAGGATGGTTTAATAATGAATATCTTTGCAACCTTTTTATTCATGTTCATAAGCTTTCTTCTCCAGTCAACACTGTTATCCCAGTTTACTATAGGCGGGATAACGCCAAACCTTATTCTTATCGTAACGGCTTCCGTCGGTTTGCTGTTGGGAAGAAGATACGGGATGATATCCGGCTTTGTAGTCGGTCTTGTCGTGGACATATTTTTCGGAAGGATATTGGGGATCTATGCATTGTTATACATGCTTATAGGCTATCTTAACGGCTTTTTCCGTAAGATCCTGTTTCCCGGAGATTTTAAGCTTCCGTTGGTTCTTATCGTTGGAAGCGATATCGCGTTTGCTCACGGCTGCTATATCATACTGTTTTTGTTCAGAGGAGATTTCGATTATCTGTTTTATTTAACGGGTATCATACTCCCTGAGGTAATATATACCACGATAATCGCGATTTTCTATTTCCCGTTCATAAAATGGGTATTTGACAAGATAAAGAAACACGCACAAAAGGACGAGGAAGTCATTGTATAGAAGAGTAAAGGATAATTTCATAAACTCCGTTACCGGCAGAACGCTGGTCATGGGCATATGCTTCCTGTTGATAATGCTCATAATGCTGGGCCGTATCTTTGTTTTGCAGATAGTAAGGGGACAGGATGCTCTTGATAATTTTACGCTCAGTATACAGAAAGAAAGAGTTATAGGCGCTACAAGAGGCAAGATATATGACCGCAACGGCAATGTACTTGCCTATAACGAGCTGGCATATAACGTTACGATGGAAGATGTATATGAAACCGGCCGTAACAGAAACAGGAATCTTAACGATACCCTGATGAAGACGATCGCGATCGTTGAGAGCAACGGTGATCGTACGATAGGCGATTTCAATATTATTTTAAACGAAGATGATGAATATGAATTCACCGTATCGGACACAAGGCTTAAGCGTTTCATAGCCGACGTATACGGCAGAAAGTCAATAAACGATCTTAAGTATGAGGAAGAAACCTCAAGCGCTGACGATATCATGGAATATCTCTGCGGCTACAGCAAGTTCGGTATCGGAGAATCAACAGATCCTGATAATCCCAGAGACAGTTTTGTGATCGGGAAGGGATATACCAAGAAGCAGATACTCAAGCTTGTCAATATAAGATATGCGATGAACCTTAACAGTTATCAGAAGTATATCCCGACCGTTATAGCCACCGATGTCGGTCAGCAGACAGTTGCCACGATCATGGAAAACAGCGCTGATCTTATGGGCGTTGCGATAGAAGAGAACAATATCAGAAAATATAATGACAGCATGTATTTCTCACAGATAATCGGCTATACGGGCAAGATATCCGAAGATGAGATAGAGTATTTCAATAACTTAAACGGCGGAGAGGAATTATCTCCTACGATCAAGCCGAGAGACGACTATATACTTACCGATATGGTAGGCAAAGCCGGTATCGAACAAACGATGGAGACATACCTGCAGGGTGTCAAAGGTAATGAGACTGTGTATGTTAATAACCTCGGCCGAGTGATAGAGAGCAAGAAACTCGTCGATCCGCAGGCGGGAGATGATGTCTATCTTACCATAGACAGGGATCTTCAAATGGCTGTATATAACATACTCGAGCAGAAACTTGCCGGAATCCTGGTATCCAAGATACAGAATGTCAAGGAATACGATCCCCCGGAAGGAACGGCAGCGAGCAAATACATAATTCCCATAACCGATGTTTACTTTGCGTTATTCAACAACAGCGTCATAGATATCAATCATCTGAACGACAGGAAGGCCGGTGAGAACGAAAAGGCCATACATACGGCATTTGTCGATAAGCAGAACAGAGTGTTCGGTAAGCTCAAGGATGAGATCATGGATGTCAATACTCCGTACAATGAGCTTAGCAACGAATACCAGATATATGAGAGTTTTATAGTCTCCATGCTCATAGAGAACGGTGTCATCAAGGATTCTGAGATCGATAAGGATAATGAGACTTATAAAGCCTGGAGAGAGGAAGAGACCATAAGTCTCGGAGATTATCTGAGCTTTCTCATAGCCAATAACTGGATAGATGCAACGAAGATAGACCTGAACGATCAATACTCTGATTCATCCGAGGAATATTCGCGTCTGTGTGATTATATAATCGAACATCTCGGTAAGAGCAATGCTTTTTCCAAGAGAATGTATAAGTATATGATCCGAAACGATGAGATCACGGGATATCAGATAATAGCGACCCTGCTTGAACAGGATGCCATCTCAATAACGGCAGAGGAAGAGAAGCGTTTCTATTCAAATGTGATGAATTCGTATAACTTCATGCTGTACCTGATCGAGAATCTCTATATTACACCGGGCGAGCTGGCCCTTGATCCGTATTCGGCTTCGGCGGTCATAACCGACTTAAACGGAGATGTACTTGCGCTCGTAACATACCCCAGTTACGACAATAACAGGCTTGCAAACAGTATAGATTCTGAGTATTATGCCAAGCTGCAGAACGATCTGAGCAAACCTCTGTGGAATTACGCAACACAGCAGAAGACCGCTCCCGGATCCACGTTCAAGATGGTTTCAGCCACCGCCTCACTTGAAGAGAATGTGATCAATACGGCATCTTCGGTTACATGTAAAGGATATTTCGACAGATTTGAAAATGAGCAGTATAAATGCTGGATCTACCCGGGCGGACACGGAAGCTTAAACGTGACCGGCGGAATAGAAAACTCATGTAACGTATTCTTCTATGAGATGGGATATAAGCTCTCAATAGACGAAAACGGCAATTATAACGAAGAACAGGGTCTTGAGAAGCTGGCCAAATATGCGGATATGTACGGCTTGACATCAAAGTCCGGCGTTGAGATAGAAGAATCCGAGCCGGAGGTATCTGATGAATATCCCGTTCTGTCGGCGATCGGGCAGGGTACCAACAACTTCACGACCGTCGGGCTTGCAAGATATGTCATGACTGTTGCCAATAACGGCACTTGCTATGATCTTACTCTTCTTGATAAGGTTACGGATCATAACGGCAATCTTATAATGGAATACTCGCCCAAGATACGTAATACCGTCGATATGCCCAGTGCCTACTGGAACGCCATCCATACGGGCATGCGCAGAGTGGTCATGAAGAAATCGTATTACAATGATCTCGGCGTCAATGTGGCCGGCAAGACGGGTACGGCACAGGAGAATAAGAAAAGAGCCAATCACGCACTTTTTGTAAGTTATGCTCCTTATGAGAATCCCGAGATCGCGGTGGCTGCAAGAATAGCCTTCGGTTATTCTTCGGACTTTGCCGCGAATATGACTCGTGACATATATAGGTATTATTTCAAGCTTGAAAATGAAGATTCAATACTGACCGGAACTGCAGAGATCCCCGATGCCGAGATATCAGCGGGAGATTGATAAGGAGACTGTATATGATCGTTATCAAGAGTTATAAAGGCGGAATCGCGCTTCATCTGAATGAGGAAGAAGAATTTGATGATCTGCTGATGGAGATAGCCGACAAATTCGAAGAATCCAGAAAATTCTTCAGAGACGCTTCTCTTGCTCTGTCCATTGAAGGCAGAAGACTGAGCGTCGAAGAGGAGAAGATGATAATACAGACCATTGATGAGCACTCGGATCTCAACATCATATGCCTCGTAGGCAAGAATGAAGAGACCGACAGAGGATTTATCAAGGCGCTTAAGCGTGTGGAACTTCAACGCGAGGAGAATAACGGAAGATTCTATACCGGAGATGTGGAAGACGGCGAGGTCATTGAAAGTGAGGGCTCTTTAGTCATCATCGGCTCCGTGAGAGACGGCGGGACCGTGGCGGCCACCAAGGACATAATAATCCTCGGGGAACTGGCAGGAGATGCATATGCCGGACTTGATAATAACGAAGGCCATTTCATAGCCGCAGCGAGACTGAATCCGCATATGTGCAAGATAGGATCACTTAACTACAGTGCCGGCGCGAGCAAAGGCCTATTCGATAAGAAGAAGAATGTGCCCTGTATCATATATGAACAAAACGGAGAACTGATAAGCGATATATTAGGACCGGAAACCACGGAAAATGTTACGACAATACAAACTAAAGAATTATAACTTCAAATTGATAGCCTTCGTCATAGGCCTGTCCTTTATAGGATATTTTGCCATTGGCAGTGCCAAGAGCTCCCTGCAGTCGAGACAGCTGTACGGAATACTCATCGGCATAATAGCCATGGTCATAGTATCATTGGTGGACTACAATCTCTATGCCAAGGTCAAATGGATATTGTACGGCATAAGCGTAGTCGGGCTCATGCTTGTGTTGATATTCGGTGTCGAAGTCAACAATTCCAAGCGATGGATCAATATAGGCTTCCAGTTCCAGCCATCCGAGCTTGCCAAGATACTGTTGATTTTGTTCTTTTCACAGTTTATTATGAAATACAGCGAGAGGGTCAATACCCTCAAGATGATGATCTTTATGATCTTACTGGTTGCGGTTCCGATGTTCTTAATATACAAGGAGCCCGATCTGTCTACAACACTGGTGATAGGAGCAGCCTTCTGCATCATGCTGTTCGTCGGCGGACTGGAATACAGGACGATCTTTATCATTCTGGGAACCGTCATACCTTTGGGGATCGTATTCTTCAGTATCATCATGCAGGAAGGACAGACTATCTTAAAAGAGTATCAGGTCATAAGAATTCTTGCCTGGCTTTATCCTGAGAAGTATGCCGATTCCGCGGCATACCAGCAGCGAAATTCGGTCACGGCGATCTCTTCCGGCATGCTGCACGGCAAGGGCCTTAACAATAATGTTATAGCATCCGTTAAAAACGGTGATTTCATATCCGAACCTCAGACAGACTTCATATATGCGGTAATCGGTGAGGAAATGGGGTTCATCGGAGCAGCCGCAGTGGTTGTTCTTCTGTTCCTTATCGGGTATGAATGTATGCGTATAGCACATTATTCCACCAATATGTCGGGTGCTATCGTGGCTAACGGCTTAGGCGGGATGATCATGACTCAGGGTTTTATGAACATTGCGGTTACTACAGGGCTTCTGCCCAATACCGGTATCCCGCTTCCGTTTGTAAGCTATGGTCTGACATCTTTGGTGAGTCTGTATCTGGGGATAGGGGTTGTCCTCAACATAGGCTTACAAGGTGATAAACGCAAGAAAAATACTAACGAAATGTAGATACAACGGAGGGCCAAAATGAATATTGCGTTGATTGCGCATGACAACAAGAAAAAACTCATGCAGAATTTCTGTATTGCCTACAGAGGCATATTAAGTAAGCACGATCTGTATGCAACAGGCACAACAGGCCGGCTCATAGAGGAAGTTACCAACTTAAATGTACATAAGTTTTTAGCCGGACACTTAGGCGGAGAGCAGCAGATAGGAGCACAGATCGAACATAACCAGATAGATCTGGTCATATTCTTAAGAGATCCTCTTACTCCCAAATCGCATGAACCTGATGTCGGCAATATATTCAGACTCTGCGATGTGCATAATATTCCGCTTGCCACCAATCTGGCAAGTGCCGAACTTCTGATCAAATCCCTTGACAGAGGAGATATGGAATGGAGAGAGATGTATAAATGAGAAAAAAACTTGCTCTCATTATTACAATCTTATACAGTGCATGCACGCTTTGCGCCTGCAGCAAAAGCGGCCTGCCCATGGATTATAAGGAGACCCATACCATTGTATCCACCGACAGGATGGATAATTTTGCGACGGGTTTCGCATATGATCTTGTTGTAGCCGATGAGAACGTGGACGGAACGACGGGGACCGAGCTTGAAGATACCCAGACAGCCGGGATATTCGATATCAGCAAAAAGAAGGTACTGTATGCGAAGGATATCCACGAAAGAGTGGCTCCTGCTTCTCTTACCAAGATCATGACCGCTCTTGTAGCGTTAAAATACGGCAATACCGAAGATCTGATCACCTGCACCGATAATGTCACCAATATTGATTATGATGCTACAAGGATAGGCCTTAAGGAAGGCGACCAGATCACTATGAACCAGGCGCTTCATGCGCTGCTCATCAATTCAGCCAACGATGTGGCCATAGCCATAGCGGAACATGTATCCGGTGATGTCGAAACATTTGTCGGGCTGATGAATGAGGAAGCCCGTATGCTCGGGGCTACGAACACTCATTTTGCAAATCCTAACGGACTTACGGAGAATGACCACTATACAACCGTATACGATCTTTATCTCATGATGAACGAAGCCATGAACTATGAGCTTTTCAATGAGATAATACATATGAGTGAATATGACAGCGTATATAACGACAGTCAGGGCAATGAGAAGTCAATGACGTTCAAGACAACGAATCTCTTTCTGCGAGGAGATTATTCGGCTCCCTCCAATGTGACCGTTATAGGCGGTAAGACAGGGACAACGACCGAAGCCGGGAACTGTCTTATACTGATCGTCAAAGATACGCAGGGTAACCCCTATATTGCCGTAATTATGAGGGCAAGTTCCAGAGCTCTCGTAAATGAGGAGATGGCGGAAATCCTTAGAGAAATCCACTAAAATCTATTGTATTTTTGGTCATATTTATGTATAATTTGTTTATTACGAGTGGCTGTGCCGCTTATTAAGGAGGACACCCCAATGATTCAATTAATCGTAGGCTCTGAGGGCAAGGGCAAGACTAAGCATCTGTTAGACAAGGTAAACGAAGAGATTAAGGAAGCATCAGGTAATATTGTTTTCCTCGACAGAAGTACCAAGCACATGTTTGAACTCAATAACAGAGTTCGCCTCATCAATGTATCTGAATACGATTTCGAGAACAAATCAGAATTTATCGGTTTTATATACGGTATCATCTCACAAGATCACGATATTGAACAAATGTATATCGACGGAATAATGAAGATAGCCAGACTTGATAAGGCCGGCTTCGAAGAAGTTGTTGCCAAGCTCAAGGATGTCAGCGAGAAATTCGGTATCACCATTGTGATAAGTGCATCAATAGATTCTTCTGAGATAAGCGCCTCCCTCAAGGAATACGTAATAGTAGCTTTGTAATTTAGTACAAGGAATAACAAGCCTCGGAATCATTTCCGGGGCTTTAGTTGGTTTATAAGCAAACAACACTGATCTAACGGGACAGAACTCATGGCAGAGAACAACATCAGGCCATACAGGAAGCCACTGAATATTAATATCGGCATCATATGCTTTTTGGTCATAATGATCTATATCGTCATATGTTCTTTCATGTACTTTACATCCAAGCACATAGTCGGATATGAGGTTAAGGCCGGATCGCTGTCCATAACCAATGTATATGAAGGTATAGCCATAAGAGATGAGATCGTCGTAACAAGCGAGAATTCAGGCTATGTCAATTATTATGCCAGGGAAGGCGAGAAAGTCGGAAGCGGCGGCATCGTCTGTTCGGTTGACGAGACGGGACAGCTGCAGGACCTTATGAACAAAGAGGCCACTGACGGTATTGCCATGCTTGAAGACTCGGACCTCGCCGAGATCAAGAACGAGATATCCGAATTCTCTTCTTCATTCGATAATCGCAACTTTCAGTCCGCTTATGATTTTAAATATGCCATAGAAGGCTCCGTGATGAAGTTTCTTAACAGCAATCTCCTTAGCAATATGGAGACTCTGACCGGAGAGGATGCCGCAGGACTTATCAATCTGTGTTATTCTCCCGAATCCGGAATAGTCGTATACTCAACCGACGGGTTTGAAGGACTTAATCCTTCCGATGTGAATAAGGAGTGGTTTGAAAAGGAAAAGTACAGCAAGGAACAGCTCCTTAACAACGAACTTGTTAATCCCGGTGACGTACTGTATAAGCTCTCCGATAATGAGGAATGGTCCGTGATCATACCGGTTGAGCGCGAAAGAGCAGAAGAGCTGCTGGCAGAGGAATATGTCAGAGTAAGATTCCTTAAGAACAGATACGAATCCTGGGGCCGGGTTGAGATCATAGAAGGAAGCGATAAGGAGACCTATGTTCAGCTTCATTTCAATAATTCGATGGTCACTTTCGTAACGGACAGATTCGTGGATGTGGAGCTCATAACCGACGTGGAGACAGGGTTAAAAGTTCCTAATTCATCGATAATAACCAAGGAATTCTTCCTTATACCCAAGGACTATATCACTAAGAGCGGTAATAACAATTCAGACTCAGTCCTTAGGGAAGTATATTCGGAAGACGGGACCAAGTCCACCGAGGCAGTTGCAGTGACGATATACAGCGAGAACGAGGATGAATACTATATAGATGAGGATGAACTGAGAATAGGAGACAGGCTCATCATGCCGGATTCGACTCAGGACTATACGGTATCCAAGGTTGCCGAACTGACAGGTGTATATAACATCAACAAAGGATATGCGGATTTCAAGCAGATACAGATACTCAACCAGAACGACGAGTACTCAATAATCAAGTCCAATACCGATTACGGGCTCGTGACATATGACTATATCGTATTGGATGCCTCAAGTGTTGAGAGAGATGAGTTCATATATGATTAAGGATAATATAGACAGAACAAGAAAGAATATTGAAGGGGCGGCGAACAGATCGGGCAGGGACCTTAATACCGTGACTCTCATAGCCGTCAGCAAGACCAAACCCGTTGATATGCTCAGGGAAGCTTATGATACAGGCATAAGAGACTTCGGCGAGAACAAGGTCCAGGAGATCATGGATAAGTATGATAAGCTCCCTGACGATATACGCTGGCATATGATAGGCCACCTGCAGACCAATAAGGTCAAGTATATCGCCGATAAGGTATATATGATCCACAGTGTGGATTCTCTTAAGCTTGCATCCGAGATAAGCAAACAGGCCGTAAAAGCGGGCCGTGAGATACCTGTTCTTATCGAGATCAATATAGCATCAGAGGAGAGTAAGTTCGGTGTAAGCCCTGATGAGGCAGAGGAACTCATCAGACAGATTGCACCGCTTCCGGGCATTAAGGTCTGCGGTCTTATGGCTGTAGCACCATATGTGACGGATCCCGAGGAAAATCGCCCCTATTTTGCCCGTCTGAGGCAATTATCTGTTGACATAACGAGCAAAAACATTGATAATATCACTATGGGTGTCTTGTCCATGGGTATGACCGGAGATTACGAGGTTGCCATAGAAGAAGGTGCGACTTTCGTCAGAGTAGGAACAGGGATATTCGGTGAGAGAGACTACTCAAAATGAGGGATGATAACTTAAGGAGATAAGATATTATGAGTTTTATGGATTCACTTTTAGGCGGACTTAAGCTGACGGATGAGGACGGATACGATGACGGAGATTATCTTGATAACGAAGATGATCTGAACGAACAGCCAAGTCCCAGACAGAACGCGGGTAAGGGCGATGCTCAGTCAGATGAACAGCCGTCCCGTAAGCCCCTTAACCGTCCGGGAGCAGGAAGAAGCAAGAGACTGGGCAACGGCATGGAAGTATGCGTTATCAAGCCTACGAATGTTGAAGAATCCAGAGAGATTGCCGATACATTATTATCAAACAGGACAGTTGTCCTTAATATGGAAGGCCTTGACGGCGACATAGCACAGAGGATCATCGATTTTGCATCAGGTGCCACATATGCCATCAACGGCAACCTTCAGAAGATATCTCATTACATCTTCATCATAACCCCTCCGAGCGTGGATATTTCGGGAGATTTTCCCACGCTTTTAAACGGGTCGTTTGATGCACCCTGAATGATAGCTCAGATAATATCCTACCCGGCCGCATGACCGGGTGGGTTTTTGTTTATATAAAAATATATACATTGAGGATAAAATGGAAAGACTTACTGTAAAAACCCCCAATAAAAAAGATTATGACATAGTGATCACTACGGGTTTTGAAGCCCTTGAAAATGAGCTTGAAAGGCTTGATCTTAAAGGCAGAAGAGCGCTTATCGTCTCGGATACCACAGTATGGCCGTTATATAGCGATAGCTTAACATCGGTACTTGCAGTATGCGATATAGATACGGAATCTTATGTATTTAAAGCAGGAGAGGAATCCAAGACCAAGTCGGTATCCGACGAGATACTGTATAAGCTTGCGGAACTCGGATTCAAGAGAACCGATATCGTTATCGCGCTTGGCGGCGGGGTGGTCGGTGATATGGCAGGATATGTGGCAAGCCAGTATCACAGAGGCCTTCCTTTTATACAGATTCCCACTACGATGCTCGCGATGTCGGATTCGAGCGTCGGCGGCAAGAACGGTGTCGATCACAATAATATCAAGAACGTTTTCGGAACGTTCTACTTCCCGGCTCTTGTATATATGAACATCGCGACATTGGACTCGCTCGATGAGAGGCAGTTCTATAATGGATTCGCGGAGGCTATGAAGAATGCGATAATCAAGGATGTGCACTTCTATGAATGGATCATCGATTCGATGTATGAGATCTGCGAAAGAGATCATGATGTGCTCAAAGAGCTTCTGTTCAGATCGGTGACGGTCAAGAAGCTTGTCGTCGAGAAGGATCCCTGGGAGGAGAATGAGAGGGCATTGCTTAACTTCGGGCATACGTTAGGCCATGCGATCGAATCATGCAAGATGGGGACGCTGCTGCACGGCGAGTGCGTGGCTCTCGGTATGGTCGCCGCAGCTCATATCTCGTATAAGAAGCAGATGATAAGCCTTGAAGAGTATCTTGAGCTTCGCGATATGCTCGTTCCTTTCAATCTGCCGATCACCGTCGAGGACATCGATATCGATGAGATCATAAAGCGCGTGAGCAGGGATAAGAAGCAGGATAATGCAGGTCTTAAGTTCATTCTGCTCAAGAAGATCGGCAAGGCCGTGATAGACAGAAGCGTTACGGAAGATGAGATGAGAGAAGCTCTTAAGGAGATTGAGTATAAAGATGACTTCGAATGATACACAGATCGCCATGGCCGGCGATATTATGAATGACATAAACAAAGCGGCGGATACAGGCGGCACGGAATTCGGCGGAAACGGCGGAAACGGAGGCAGCGGAAAAAGGGTGATCCGTGTGATAGTTGATATCTTCCTTATCGGCATGCTTATCGTACTGGATCAGTACTCCAAGAATCTGGCCGTGCTTAAGCTTAAGGACAAGCCTTCATTCATCATATGGGACGGGGTGTTTGAGCTCTGTTATCTTGAAAACCGCGGAGCTGCCTTCGGGATAATGCAGAATATGAAGTACTTCTTCCTTGTAGTGGCAGTCATAATGGTTGCTTTTGTTCTCTACGCGCTCATAAAGCTCCCTAACACGAAGAAACATATTCTGCTTGAGATCTGCCTTATTCTCATAGGTGCAGGCGCGATCGGCAATATGATCGACCGCCTCACGACGGAATATGTTGTCGATTTCTTCTACTTCGTACTCATTAACTTCCCGATATTCAATGTCGCCGACATATATGTGACTCTGGCATGCATATTGCTCATAATCGGCATTATGTTCGTCTTTAAGGAAGATGATATGGCGTTCTTAAAACCCGGCTCACATAAATAAGATTGTCGGACTGTTTATAGGTGTGCCGGGTATTTTTGCTATGATGGAATATAATATCACAATAGATGAAGAATATGACGGATACAGGCTTGATAAGGCCTTATCCGAGCTCATAGAGCCGGCGCTGTCAAGGTCCAGGATAATCAAGCTTATCGATGACGGGAATGTCTCTGTGGACGGTAAGGACAGGAAGAAGAGCTACACTCTGAGTGAGGGCAGTACTGTAACGATCGATGTTCCCGAAGCCATAGAATGCGGCATTGAACCTGAAGATATACCGCTTGACATATTGTATGAAGACGATGATGTGATAGTGGTCAACAAGCCCAAGGGGATGGTGGTACATCCGGCCGCAGGTCATATGAGCGGAACACTTGTCAATGCACTTATGTATCATTGCGGCGATTTGCTCTCGGGTATTAACGGCGTACTGCGGCCCGGTATCGTGCACAGGATAGACAAGGATACATCGGGGTCCTTGATCGTATGCAAGAATGACGAGGCTCATGCATCAATAGCTGCACAGCTTAAGGAACACAGCCTTAACAGGACTTACAGGGCCATTGTGCTCGGAAGGCTTGAAGAGATAGACTTAAGCAGACGGCCCTTTATCAAGGCTGACGGCGATGAATTCGTGATAGATACGCCGATAGGCAGGCATCCGACGGACAGGAAGAGGATGTGTGCAGGTGTTCCTGACGGTCGGAATGCCGTGACTCATGTAAAAATAATAGCGGCTTTTGCTGACTGCACATATATAGAGTGCCGCTTAGAGACGGGGCGGACACATCAGATCAGGGTACATATGGAAGCCGCAGGTTATCCCATATTGGGAGATGAAGTCTATTATCGTGGAAGATCCGCCACGGGCAGGACCGCGTCCTTTAAGACACAGGGACAGACGCTTCATGCATATAAGCTCGGGTTCATTCATCCGAAGAGCGGAGAGTATACGGAGACAGTCGCTCCGATACCCGGATATATGAGTGACATACTGGATAAACTTGATAAAATCTGATAAAATCATATATATAGGTTATCCTGAAAAGGAGGTGACGCCATATGAATACGATCATTACGATAGGACGACAGTTCGGCTCGGCGGGGAGAGAGATAGGGAAGCTTGTTGCAGATAATTACGGCATTCCTTTTTACGATAAGGATCTGCTGTCGAGAGCGGCCAAGGAGAGCGGCTTCTGCGAAGAGATGATCGAAGTGCATGATGAGCGGCCTACAAGCTCATTCCTGTACAATCTTGTGATGGACACTTATTCATTTGGCTATAATGCATCATCCTTCGTTGATATGCCCATAAGTCACAAGATCTTCCTTGCTCAGTTTGATACGATCAAGAAGATCGCCTCCGAAGGTCCCTGCGTTATCGTCGGAAGATGCGCCGATTATGCGCTTACGGACTATGAGAACGTACTCAATCTGTTCATCTACGGTGACCTTGATAAAAGAGTCAAGAGGATCATGGAGAGATTTGAGCTAAACGAGCAAAAGGCCAAAGAGATGATCAACAAGAAGGATAAGCAGCGTCAGAGTTACTACAACTACTATTCTTCCAAGAAGTGGGGCAGGGCCGAGAGCTACGATCTGTGCATCAACAGCGCGCTGTTCGGCGTGGAAGGAACGAGGGACCTGATAATCCAGGCCATTGACGATTTCGAGAAGCGTTAAAGAGCATCAAATAAATGATAAACATGCAAAATGGCTCATTATATGTGATCTGGACTTAAATGAGCCATTTTGTTTTGTGTATAGGCCAAAAGCGGGAAAGATCATGCAGAAGATCACAGTGGATGATGCCGGTTCGAACAGCCGGATAGACAAGTACATAATGAGGTTGCTGCCCGGCATGCCCAAGGGGCTTATGTACAAGCAGTTTCGCAAGAAGAACATTACGCTTAACGGTCATAAGGCAGACGGCAGCGAGATAGTGAAAACGGGCGATGAGCTTTGCTTCTTTCTGGCGGATGAGACTTTTGATAAGTTTAAAAACGCCGAAAACGGAACAAGTGTCAGCGGGGACCTGCAGCATTATATCGACATATATAAGGCTCATGCAGAGGATGTCCGTATAGTCTGTGAGAATGAACACCTTTTGATCATGGATAAGCCCTCAGGGCTCCTGTCTCAGAAGAGTAAGCCCGAAGATATAAGCCTTAATGAATGGATGCTGGGCTATCTGGCATCAACAGGCGTTGTGACAAAAGAGAGTATTACGCATTTTAAGCCTTCGGTCTTAAATCGCTTGGATCGCAATACATCCGGGCTTGTACTGGGCTCTAAGACATATAAGTGTGCGAATATATTAAGCCGTGCCCTTAAGGAGCGAACCCTCCATAAGTATTATAAGACCAGAGTCTGGGGCAGATTCGATGCCGATGAGGGTATATATGAAGCAATATTGCAAAAAGACGCATCGACTAACACAGTCAATATATTGACCGGTTCGGTTAACATAACGAACGCCGAGGACGGTGACATCATCCGTACCGGTGTCCGTCTCATAGATACATTTGATTCGGGGTATAAGACGGCTGAAGGCGCCATTCTTTTCCAGAGCGACCTTGAGATAGAACTTATAACCGGTAAGAGCCACCAGATCAGAGCGCATCTGGCTTCCATGGGGTATCCGATAATCGGCGATCCCAAGTACGGTAACAGTGCTTATGACAGGCTTATGTACGGAAGTAAGCCTCATGTACAGATGCTGTATGCATATAAGGTTGTTTTTGGCGATGAGATATGCAGAGAGCTTGGTCTGGATAACAACACCGTGATGTCCATAATATAACGGATAAGGCAGAATATGGCTACATGGAAGAGCAGGGGGCTTAGAGGCTCCGTACTTGAAGAGATGATAAACAGAACAAACGAGGTCTACAGAGAGGAGCATCTGGCGCTGGTCCAGAAGATCCCCACGCCCATTACGCCCATAGATATGGACCATAAGACCAAGCAGATCACCCTGGCTTACTTCGATAAGAAGAGTACGGTCGATTATATCGGGGTGGTCCAGGGCATTCCCGTGGCCTTTGATGCAAAAGAATGTGCGACTGACCGTTTCTCGCTCCAGAACATCCATCCCCATCAGGTGCGATTCATGGAGGAGTTTGAGCAACAGGAGGGGATAGCCTTCTTTCTTATACATTTTACGGGTCGGGATATGTTCTACTATATGAGGCTTCGCGAGATGAAGGTTTTCCTCAAGAGAGCCGAAGAGAGCGGAAAGAAAAGCTTTAAGATAGACGAACTGAGTGAAGATTTCTTCATCGAAGACGTCAACGGGCCTCTTATCCCTTATCTTAACTATATACAGAGAGATATTGATGAACGGTAAGTACAAGCCATACCGGCCGGATACAGGCATCCGTATTACAGGCTTATTCCGCGCATCAGCGATAACTGCGCAACATCCCCGAAAAACCGTGTTGACATTGATGTATTAAATATGTATAATTTATCGTATTAGCATAGTAGCACGCTACCACGATAAAGCGCGGGGCGGTACAGCAGAAGATTTTTAAGGAGGAAACATGATAGATCTGTTACACACACCGGAAGGTGTAAGAGACATATATAACGGAGAATACAGGCAGAAGCTTGAGATCGAGCATGCGATCCACGAGGTTTTCATCGGTGCCGGCTATATGGATATCCAGACGCCGACCTTTGAATACTATGATCTGTTCGGATCCGATATAGGTACAACGCCCGGCAAGGATCTGTACAGATTTACTGACAGGGACGGAGAGACTGTTGTGCTCCGTTCGGATTTCACTCCTTCAATTGCCAGATGTGCCGCCAAATACTTCATGGAGGCGCAGGATACGCTCAAGTTCACTTATAAGGGCAATACTTTCTCACAGACGTCCGAACTGCAGGGTAAGTTAAGAGAGACCACTCAGATGGGTGTCGAGATGATAGGAGACGGGAGTACTGAAGCTGATGCCGAGATACTCAAGCTTGCCTATGATGCCGTGAAGGCGGTGAGCAGCAAGCCGTTTATCATTTCGGTATCACATATAGAATACTTCAAGGGTCTGTGCGAGGAGTTCGGAATAAGCGGAGAATATGAGCTTATGCTGCGTGATTACATTACCAACAAGAACTTTGTGGCAGCAAGGCAGTTCCTTCTAAGCCGCCCCTCAACGGCCATGTGCTTAAGCGATGACGATATAGAAAAGATCCTTAAGATAGAGACTCTGGCAGGCGGAAGAGAGATCCTTGATAAGGCTGCTTCCCTTGCGCATAATGAGCGTTCGCTCGCAGCCATAGACAGGCTCAGGGCCGTGCACAATATCCTTAAGTCCATGGGGCTTGATGACTGCATCTCATATGACTTAAGCATGCTCAATAAGTACACATATTATACCGGGGTCGTGTTCAAGGCTTATATGTCCGGTGTCGGAGACTGTATCGTCAAGGGTGGCCGATATGACAACCTTCTTAAGGAATTCGGAAAAGATGCCTGCGCGACGGGCTTTGTGATCGTCATTGACGATCTGCTCCAGGCGGTGCGGACACCTTCGAATGAGCAGAAGGATGATTACCTCACTTTTGCACTGACCAAAGGAAGACTGGCCGACAAGACGCTCGAACTCTTCGAAAAGATCGGCATATCATGCGAGGAAGTTAAAGATAAGGATACGAGAAAGCTCATATTCGTCAATGATGAGCTTAAGCTTAGATTCTTCCTGGCTAAGGGCCCCGATGTTCCTACATATGTTGAGAGCGGCGTGGCCGATATAGGTGTAGTCGGCAAGGATACGATAATAGAGGAAGACAGGCGGGTCTATGAAGTGCTCGATCTGGGCTTCGGCAAATGCCGCATGTGCGTATGCGGACCGGCAAGTGCCGCGGAGCTGCTTAAGCATCACGAGAAGATAAGGGTATGCACCAAGTATCCGACTATAGCCAGGGATTACTTCTATAACAGGAAGCATCAGACCGTTGAACTCATCAAACTTAACGGTTCCGTTGAGCTCGGGCCGTTGGTGGGCCTTGGAGACGTGATAGTGGATATAGTGGAGACAGGCTCAACCTTAAGAGAAAACGGGCTGACGATACTCGAGGAGATATGTCCTCTTTCAGCCAGGATGATAGTTAACCAGGTATCGATGCAGCTTAAGGCCGACAGGATAAGAGATATGATCGAAAAGATAAAGGCACTTGGTATCTGACAGATACAGGATAGAACGGAGTTAAACATGAGAATACTTAAGTTAAACGAATCAACAAAGGCGGATATCCTTAAGAATCTGCTTAAAAGAAGCCCCTCACAGTATGCGGAATACGAAGAGACGGTCAAAAGCATAGTTTCTGACGTGGCTAAGCGGGGCGATGCAGCGGTATGCGAATACACCGCCAAATTCGACGGATGGGATGCTGCCCCCGATAAACTCAAGGTCACAAGGCAGGAGATAGAAGAGGCCTATAAGCAGGTGGATGATAAGTTCATAGCCATTTTGCGTGAGGCCGCAGCCAATATAGCCGATTACCACGTCAAACAGAAGAGACAGAGCTTTATAAGCACGAAGGAGGACGGTTCGATCCTCGGACAGCGTATCACGCCGATAGATTCAGTCGGATGCTATGCGCCCGGCGGCAAGGCCTATTATCCTTCATCTGTGCTCATGAACCTTATGCCTGCATCCGTTGCGGGTGTTAAGCGCATAGTCTTGGCAACTCCCTGCATGAAGGGCACTGATAAGGTACATCCCATAACGCTTGTAGCAGCCGATATCGCCGGTGCCACAGAGATAATCAAGGTTGGCGGCGCACAGGCCATAGCTGCCATGGCATACGGAACGGATACGATCGATAAGGTCTGCAAGATCACGGGCCCCGGCAATATATTCGTGGCTCTTGCCAAGAAGGAAGTCTTCGGCATGGTCGGCATCGATTCGATCGCGGGTCCGAGTGAGATACTCGTTATCGCCGATGAAACCGCCAATCCCAGGTTCGTGGCTGCCGATCTTTTAAGCCAGGCAGAGCATGACGAACTTGCAAGCGCTATACTGCTTACCGACAGCGAGGACCTGGCAAAAAAAGTGTCAGCTGAGGTTGATGCCTTTCTTGAGAAGCTTGAGCGCAGGGCGATCATCGAGAAATCACTTGAAAACTACGGATACATACTTGTCGGCGACAGTATGGATGACCTTATAGATGCGGCTAATGACATCGCTTCAGAGCATTTGGAGATACAGACAAAGGCTCCTTTTGAAGTAATGACGAGGATCCGTAACGCGGGCGCCATATTCATAGGGCCTTACTCAAGCGAGCCTCTCGGAGATTACTTTGCGGGTCCCAATCATATTCTTCCGACAAACGGTACTGCCAAGTTCTTCTCGCCTTTAAGCGTTGATGAGTTTATCAAGAAGACCAGCATAATCGCATATTCCGAAGCCGGACTTCGCGACGTGCATGAAAAGATAGAGTATTTCGCCGAACAGGAGAACCTGACCGCACATGCCAATTCCATAAGAGTGAGGTTTGAATAAGCTCTTATATGGTTATATAATATATTCATGTGAATCTGAAAGGAGATCGTTCAATATGGAAAGAATGGCAAATATTACCCGAGATACCAAGGAAACACAGATCTCTTTGGAACTCAATATTGACGGAGAGGGCAATGCAAGCGTTGATACGGGCATAGGTTTCTTCAATCACATGCTCGAAGCCTTCACCAAGCACGGTTTGTTCGATATGAACTGCAAATGTGCCGGTGATATAGAAGTCGACGGGCATCACACGGTGGAAGATACGGCCATTGTTCTCGGTGAAGCGATAAGACAGTCACTCGGAGATAAGAACGGCATCAAGAGATACGGAGATTTTATTCTTCCCATGGATGATGCCCTCGTTCTGTGTGCAGTCGATCTTTGCAACAGGCCTTATCTCGGATTCGACTATAAGTTTGAGCAGCAGTTCATCGGCGAACTTGATACATCCCTTATCAAGGAATTCTTCCAGGCAGTATCATACAGCGCCAAGATGAACATACACATCAAAGTGCTCGCAGGAGAGAACTGTCACCATATCGCAGAAGCAATGTTTAAGGCTTTTGCCAAGGCTTTGGATGAAGCCACAACCATCGACGAACGCATCAACGGCGTGCAAAGCACGAAGGGTACGCTGTAATCCATTTTGCGTCATAAATAAAATCACGATTTTACAAAATCGAGAATGGAACGGAGAGAAAAGTGATAAACAGAAAACTGATCCCAAGCATTTATCTGTATAACAAGATCGCGATCCGGTCTCTTAAGGACACAAAGGTGTTCAGTACCGATCCTGTTAATCTGGCCAAAGAATATGAGGAGAACGGTGCAGATGCTCTCATGATATTCGACCTGTCGGGTAATGACAGCGAACACGATAGTGCGATCGATATGATCAAAAGTATATGTGATACCGTGAGCATTCCGGTCTACGGAGCAGGTAATGTCAAAAGATCCGAAGACATCAAGAAGCTCCTCTATGCAGGATGCACGAAGGCAGGACTCAACTACAGCAAAGAGTCAAACCGCGAGATGACCGAGGAAGTATCCAAGAGATTCGGTAAGGACAAGCTGTTCGCATCTGTCCTTAACCTTGTGGAACTCAATGAAAACATGGATGTGCTTAAGGAATATGTATCTGAAGTGCTCTTTATAACCCATACGAGCGCAGCAGACGCATGTAAGGCTTCGGATCTTCCGATAATAGCGATGATCCCTGATGATGATGCGCTTGATAATAACGGTATGCCCGATGAAGAGCTTAAGAAGATCGTAAAACTCTGCAAACAGGATAAGCTCTCGGGTATAAGCGGCGAATGCATAGAGCATGATATGAAAAACATCATTCTCATCAAGAATAAGCTTAAGGAAAAGGGCCTGTACTCAGAACCTGCAGATCTTGCCGATCTTAAGCTTAAATGGGCCGATATCAAGACGATCAGCAATTCAGACGGTCTGATACCCGTTATCGTTCAGGATTATAAGACTGACGAAGTCCTTATGATGGCTTATATGAATGAAGAAGCCTACAGTAAGACCATATCGACCGGCAATATGACTTATTACAGCCGAAGCAGAGGCAAACTCTGGCTTAAGGGAGAGGAGAGCGGTCATTTCCAGTATCTTAAGTCAATGTATGTGGACTGCGATTCGGATACATTGTTGGCCAAGGTGGAGCAGATAGGTGCAGCCTGCCATACAGGCAATCGCACATGTTTTTACACAAATATATATGAAAAAGAGACCGCAAGAATGACCAATCCGATCACCGTCTTCAATGATGTAATGGATGTCATATTGGACAGAAAGGTCAATCCCAAAGAGGGTTCGTATACCAATTATCTCTTTGATAAGGGTTTGGACAAGATACTCAAAAAGCTGGGCGAGGAGGCGACCGAGGTGGTCATCGCCGCCAAGAATCCCAATTCCAATGAGGTCAAATACGAGATCAGCGATCTTTTATATCATATGATGGTGCTTATGGCCGAGAAGGGTATAAGCTGGGAAGAAATTACGGAGGAACTGGCCAAGAGATGAAACAATTCAACTTTAATGTCGGCGGCGGAGAAAGGTCAAACGTTGTCGATGACTTAAAAAAGATCCCTAAGTTCGGGAAATATATCAAGTACATCGTTATAGCACTGCTGCTGATCATCATTGTAAGCGGCAGTTTCTATAATGTGTCGGAGCAGGAGAATGCCGTAGTCACGATGTTCGGTAAGGTAGTAAGGACCGATACGGCCGGGTTGTACTTTAAGATCCCCCTGATACAAAAGGTATATTACGTGGATATTACCACTCACGGAACCGGTGTGGGGTATACGATCGACAATAACGGACAGAACATAACCGATGCGGCTAACGGCATCATGATAACATCTGACTTTAATCTTCTGGATATTGATTTCTATCTGGAATACAGGGTGTCTGATCCCGTGGCATACCTCTACGGATCGGATAATCCTGAGGAGATACTCAAAAACATCGCTTTATCGAGCATCCGTGCAATCGTCGCCGATTATACGGTAGATGAGGCCATGACGACCGCAAAGGGGCAGATACAGGCTGATGTCAAGGAGGATATGACAAGAGAGCTTAATGAGCATAAGATAGGGCTTTCTGTCGTGAATATAACCGTTCAGGATTCCGAGCCGCCCACAGACCAGATCAAGCAGGCATTTAAGGCTGTCGAGACAGCCAAGCAGGGCGCGGATACGGCACGCAACAATGCTCTGGCTTATCAGAATGAGCAGCTTCCCGCAGCAGAAGCCAATGCGGACAAGATCATACAGCAGGCTGAAGCCGGCAAGGCTTCCAGAATCGCCGAAGCAGAAGGCCAGGTTGTGAGATTCAATGAGATGTATGAGCAGTATAAGCTCTATCCTTATATAACCAAGAAGCGAATGTTCTATGAGACAATGGAAGAACTGCTTCCGTCCCTTAAGGTAATCATAACGGACGGCGGAACGCAGACGCTTATGCCTCTTGACAGTTTTAGCGAAGTGACCGGCAGTGATACGACAAGTGAGCCCGCCGGCACTGAACAGTAGGAGGTGTGAGCATGAAGAAAACATTGATATGGATAATCGCAGCAGCAGCCGTAATAACGGTATTTTCATCTCTGTATACGGTACAGTACAACGACGTGGTCCTGATCCAACAGTTCGGCCGGGTGGTAGGCATACAGCGAGAGCCGGGACTTCATGTCAAGACTCCTTTTATACAGAGTACTATCAATATATATGACGGAAGCCGTATATATGATATCCCGCAGTCCGATGTCATAACAAGGGACAAGAAGTCCATGATAGCCGATGACTATGTCATATGGACCGTAAGCGATGTCATGAAGTATTATCAGACTCTTGGCGGTGTCAGCACCAGAGCGGAAGAGCGTATCGATGCAGCCGTATATAACGCTACCAAGAATACGATATCGGCGATGTCACAGGATGAGGTTATTGCAGCCAGAGGCATAGAGCTGACGAATCTCATTACAGCCGAATCCAATTCGGATATCGCGGGTTACGGAATAGAGATACTGACAGCCGAGATCAAGGCCCTTGACCTTCCGGATGACAACAAAGAAGCCGTATATGAGCGTATGATATCGGAACGAGGCAATATAGCCGCAGGATATAAGGCTAAGGGTGATGCCGAAGCGCAGAAGATACGTAATGAGACCGATAAGAACGTAGCGATCACTATCGCGGATGCCAACAAGCAGGCCGAGACCCTGAATGCAGAGGGAGAGGCCGAATACATGAAGATATTATCCGATGCCTATAACGACGAGGATAAGTCCGACTTCTACAATTATCTCAGAAGCCTCGACGCGATCAAGGAGTCATTAAAGGGCAATAAGGATAATACACTGATACTGGATAAAGATTCTGAACTTGCAAGGATATTATACGGAGTACAATAGATGAAGAATAAGCCTAAGATAGTACTGAATTCGCCCGTTGTGCTCACATTTGCCCTCATAAGTTTCATATCGCTGATACTCGGCTATATCACACTGGGCAGGAGCACCGAGCTTCTGTTTATGACCAGGCATTCAAGCCTGCTTTCGCCGCTTACGTATTTGCGTTTTTTCACCCATGTATTCGGGCATTCGGGCTTTGAGCATTTTATCGGCAATATGTCTTACATACTGTTACTCGGACCTATGCTTGAGGAAAAATACGGGTCGACTAAGATTATCGAAGTAATAGCGATCACGGCGTTCATCACCGGACTGTTAAACTACATAATATTCCCGAATGCTGCACTGTGCGGCGCCAGCGGAGTAGTGTTCGCCTTCATATTGCTCACATCCTTTACGAGCTTTAAACAGGGCGAGATCCCGATAACTTTTATACTTGTTGCCGTTATATTCATCGGCCAGCAAATAGTCGAAGGTTTGTTCGTGCGTGATAATGTATCGAATTCATCGCATATATTGGGCGGTATCGTGGGTTCGGCCGTCGGATATAACTTAAATCGAAAGAGCAGATAAGAAGCGGCAAAGGGCATGCTTCAATGAATATGAACGGACATCGGATGCATGATTACGGGTCATCCGGCAGGATTTACATATGAAAGGAAAAAAATATGAAACATTATGATTATACGACCAAGGGAACCTGTTCACAAAAGATAAGCTTTGATCTGGACGGAAATGTGGTCAGGAACATTTCATTTTTAGGCGGATGCAACGGAAATCTTAAAGGCGTGTCAAAGCTGTGTGAAGGAATGACCGTTGAAGAAATAGAAAGTAAGTTAGCCGGAACCTTATGCGGAATGAGGGGAACGTCTTGTCCCGATCAGCTCTCAAAGGCTGTGCGAGAGGGGTATGAGGCGACGAAGTAAGTATTGGAGATGTTGGTTATTTGGAGAGCCAACTATTCGCAAAAGAAAACTTTAACGAATAGTTGGTGGGAATAAACAAGAAGGCTAAAGCATACATATACTGGCCCACCAACTAATTCGTTAAAGTTTTGGGGGTTTATTCTGTGCCCATGAGGACGTTGATGTCGGCTTCTTCGTACATGAGGCCGAGGTCGGGATCAAATGTCATCGTGAAGCTCTTTCCCAAAGTGTTTGTCACTTTTTGTCTTCCGGTTGCGGGTTTACCGTTCTTAAGGCAGATATAATATGATTGTCCGCCTTCTGTGTATTCTATGGTTCCGTTAACGGGCTTGCCGTTCTCATCGTATACACCTATAAGCGTTCCGTCTTTCTCTGAACGGATCGTTGCTGTTATTCCTTTTTTATCCCATATACTCATAAAGCTTCGGGTCATTACTTCGGAATCGACCTTATCGGTCACATACCATTTCCCTTTATATTTATAGAAATAGCATGATTTTGTCATTTTTTCATCAAGTATTACACCCATACTGGTAGTGGGCCGTTTTACGCCGGGCGATACTTCCACGATGGCATTGGTTATTGCTGCGCCGTTCTTATCATTATAAATTTTAAAGAATTTATTAAAATTCTCAGAGGACTCCACTATTTTATTATATAGCAAGAGTTTCCTGCGGTCACCGGGCGATAAAGAAAAATCATTTTTATTCCAATAAGCATTATATTCTCCATTTGTCAACAATGCGCCGTTACGGACAAGGTAATACTTCCCGTCTTTTTTTATAAGAACATCAGAATTATTATAGGTTTTGTATAATTCTCCGTCAGACTCAGTAAAAATATTAACATCTTTGTTAATTACAACACCCGTTTTAGGCATTCCGTTCTTACCGATATACAATTTTTCATTACTTCCATCAGGAATTATGTAAGTATTCTTGACTTTTTTTCCGCTATCTTCATATATAAAGCCCGATATGCTTCCGTCTTTCTTATAGCATACGGATCCCTTTATTGACGAACCTCCGACAGTTATATGCATATCATATGTCTGGCACCCGCCGTTATCATAGGTATACCATTTCTTTCCGCTCTTTCTGATACAGTTCATCTGCATCGCACCTGTATCAGGATCAAAATAGTAATATACATCTCCTATCCTGGTTCTTCCGCGAGCCATTTGTCCATCAGAAGTTCTGTACAAGATATAAAGATAAATATTATAATAATCCCAGCCTTCATTATCCTTAAGTACACGGCCGAATGAATCTATACAGTATATTTTTTTACCATAATTGACTGTTCTTTGACGTACCAAAGCCCCCGGTGCAAAACCATGTTCATCGTTTTCTTCGGCAAAGTAATACTTTGTTTTAGTATTTTTAGAATATACTCCATGTGCATCGCTCGTTTTAACATCTAATCCTTTAAATATAAGTTCGGGGACTGACTGCCAACCGGTTACCGCAGCACCTGTCTTCGGATCAAAATAGAAAACCCAATCATCCCAAATCTCATATGACACTTCCCATCCGTCAGCATTGCTTATGTATTTTCTTGTTGAGCTTCCATCGTACCTCTGCCAGCCGGTCTTAAGTCCCGAATCGCCGAAACAATACAGTTTTCCGTCTATCATTACAAGATATCTGTTGTCGATGCCGCGGTTTGGCCCTATTATCCGCCCATCTACATCAGCCCAGTATATTTCCGAGGCCTTCGAACGTTTCTTAGTGACCTTGCCGTTCTTATCTATATATATCCAACCGGTTTTGTATGAACCGTCCTTATTAATGACATATGTCACTCTTTCATCATGATCTCTTATGACGGTATCCTTGGCGATCAAAGTGCCCTCCGGATTATCTATACAATATACTTTTTCGCCCACTTTAAAGTCATTGACCGTGATCTCACCCGACTCGTTAAAATAATACTTTTTCTTATCGATAGTCTTAAATCCCGTTGTTATAATGCCGGACTTATCAATATAATACAGGGCATCAATAATGGGCTTATCATCAGACATATCAGATCTTAAGCCTTTCTTCCAACCCGGATCGTCAATGATTATCTTGCCCGGGAAGGGGCCGGGATAATCTCCGTCCTTGTTGGTCAGATAATAGAGTTTTCCTTTGATCAATGTCGGAAGCGCATATCTTACGCTATTGACTCTGCCCTCTTCAGTCCTCCTGCCGACTTCGAGTTCTCCGGTTGTCTCATCAAAGTAGTACTTATAGCCGCCTATCTTCTTAAAGCCTTTCACAAGCTTACCGTTACTGCCGGCATAATAATACTTAACATACGGTGCATCCGGTGATGCCGCAGAACGCAGCCATTCATTCTTAAGGATCGTACCGTACCCCGAATCGGTATACAGGACGATCTCACCCTTACTGTTATCCGTTGAACCGAACGATACCTGAGTTCCTGTATTATCTTCACCGCATATAATAAGAGATGAGAACCCGCCCTTAAGAAGCTTATGATCGTCCCCTATATATACGGCTTTTGAACCGTAAAATATTATCCCCTGCCTCAGATGACCGTCCTTGTCAAGATAATAGGTATCTCCGTTATAGTTGACAGATTTATTCTTTATGATAACTCCGTCGGCACCTATATAATAATCACCCGCTGATATATGTCCGTCCTTATCCGCATCATAAAAGCCCGCATTGCCATGGACGATCCCTGTATACAACGAATCCGTCATATAATATGACTTAGATCCTATCTCCATAACATGTTCAGACAGTTCAAAACGTCCTGAGACCGGATCTGCATAGAGCCAAACACTCGCTTTATTTTTAGTCGTTATCTTTTGTTCACCGTCAAGATATATCCAGCCGGTCTTTATCACGCCCTTGGAGAAATAATAAAGAATGAGATTTATTGTCTTAAATCCTTCTTCGAATCTTTTTCCTCCCTGATCTTCCTTATCAACATATGCCTGTCCCTTACCGTAAGGCACGAAGCTTTCAAATATCTGATAACCCGTTATCGGATCATAATAGCAGTCATCATGCCATCCCGTCAGGACCTTACCGTCCTTTCCGATATAAGCACATCCTGCGGCAAGTTCCGTATAACGGACATTGGAAATGTTGTTTACAAGCATCCCGTTATCTTCAGCAAAGCAATATAACTGCTTGCCTAACTTCACAATTCCTTTACTCATCCTGTATGTATCAGGTGAGACATAATAGATCTTGGAAGCTTTGTTCTTAGCGGAGGTAACGGATCCGTCCGCATCAATATATATCCAGCCGGTCAGTCTTTTGCCGCCCTTATATGCGACCACCGAATCCGACGTATACCGGACTCCGTCAAAATTGATATCGCAGGATACACTCTGACCGGTGGCAGGATGCAATACAGTCACGGTAAAGGTTCCCGGACTCTTAATATCCGATGCTTTGATAACGATCGATCCCTTTCCCGTATTATTATCATATGTTGAGAGTGCGCTTCCTAAAGCAGTCTTGGCATCCCATATATCAGCATCAGAGCTTACTACACTGAAATCCGAACCCTCAAGGCCAAGACCGGTATCGGTATTGAATGCAAGAGTGATATCATCATTGATATTACTGTTAACGACCTTCTTATCAAGCTTCATGGTCAATGCTTTATTCACATGAACCTTTAATACAGCCGATATCTCTTCATCTGCCAATGATGTGACCGTGATCTCAGCATTTCCTTCTTTTATCGCTTTGATATTACCCGCAGCATCAACGGTCAATACCTTGGGATAACTGCTTTTATATGTTACTCTGTTATCATCAGGATCAGATGCTCCTTCGTTAAATCTTAACGACAGCCTGTCAGTCTGACCCTTGAACATATTCATTTCGGTCATCGGAGCAGGAGCAAGTGCTTTCCTGTCCATGAATTCGATCTTGGTAACACCACTTTCTCTCAGCGGTACGATAACTTTGGTATACTCGGAATGTGCGATATATATAGCACCGTCCGAAAGCCATGGACTTTTCTTATTCATGGAATAACGAACAAGATACACACCGGTTCTTACCGAATAAGCAGAATCCGTAGGTAACATAGAATAGTTAGTTGGAGAATTATACAATTCCACTTCATGCCAATCTATACCATTTACTTCATTCCACAATGAAGGAACCGTGACACTTCCATCATTCTTGCCTCTTGTTGCGGGTGTAATCTCAATATCTTCCAATTTGGGAGCTTCCGGCAGAAAATACTTTATATTATTATTTTTTGACGTATATAATATAGGTTCAACATCGTCAGGATTCTCCATGACCATTGCCCGGATGTAATAAATACCGGGCGTGAGATTAACATCTATATCATCAAGATTAAAAGTATTAGCCTTGGTATCTTCACTTTCAGAATCATATTGAAAAGAACCTATCAAAGTTTTCTGCTTGACTGCAGGCCACAGAGCCGAATCGCACAGATAAAGCTTTATCGTCTCATGAGTGCCGCCCGTCAGATTTACATATATATTGTGGTCTTGAACATCATTGTTTATTGATATTATAACCTCCGTCGGTCCGCCAAGCATCTCTGTATCGCCGGACTCTTCTTCGATCAGAGCGTCATCCGTTAATGATTCAACCTCATCATCAAGCTCAATATCGCACTCTTCTGTACTGCTCTCCTCTTCCGCCTCTGAAAGATCAGGCTCTTCGGATTCAACAGCTTCAGACTCATTCTCCTCATCGGACGAACTGTCTAAAGACGAAGCCGCATCCTCAGATGAATCCTTCGAGGATACAGTCTCCGGATCTGTCACGGACTCAGTCTCTGATTCATTCTCAGATGTCGAAGGCTCAACATCATCAGATCCGTCCTCAGTATCCGTCACATCGGCATCCTGCCTGTCCTCTGTACCCGTCATTGCGGCTTGATCATCCAAAGCATCAACTGTATCAGATGCCCCAACGGTCTCATTCTGCCCGCCGGAAGCCGCAGCTGCATCTATACCTGTGCTCATAAATGTCATGCATATCATTATGAGGGCAAGCATCATGCTTACAGTCCTTCTTATGATCACTTTGCCGGATCTCCTAATCTTCCCTTGTCTCATCATACCAACCTTTCCTTTACGTTATTCCCGCATTTACACTTATGCTTTTATCATATGTGTCACGAATAAAAAAATGGTGACAAATGCTTTTAAAACATCTGTCACCATTATAAACCATTTTAACTTCGCATTAAATCATACAAATGTACGACAACGCATTGCGTGTTCGCCCCGAACTTACAAAAACTGTTAAAGTCCATAAAACCCGAACGACACGTTTTTGCCCAAAGCAGATATTAAAGCTTGGGACCTGCAGCAACGAGTGCCTTACCTGCATCATTGCCTTCATACTTCTTGAAGTTCTTGATGAATCTGTCTGCAAGATCCTTAGCCTTTGTCTCCCACTCTGATGCATCAGCATATGTATCACGAGGATCAAGGATTGCGGGATCTACGCCGGGAAGCTCTGTAGGAACCTCGAAGTCGAAGATCGGGATCTTCTTGGTAGGAGCCTTGTTAACGTCGCCGTTAAGGATGGCATCGATGATACCTCTTGTATCCTTGATTGAGATTCTCTTGCCTGTGCCGTTCCAACCTGTGTTAACGAGGTAAGCCTTAGCACCGCTCTTCTGCATCTTCTTAACGAGCTCCTCACCATACTTGGTAGGATGAAGCTCAAGGAATGCCTGGCCGAAGCAAGCTGAGAATGTAGGAGTGGGCTCTGTGATGCCTCTCTCTGTACCTGCAAGCTTAGCCGTGAAGCCTGACAGGAAGTAGTACTGAGTCTGCTCAGGTGTAAGGATAGATACGGGAGGAAGTACTCCGAACGCATCTGCTGAGAGGAATATTACATTATCAGCTGCAGGACCTGCAGATGTAGGATTAACGTTAAGAACGATGTTCTTGATATGATCGATAGGATAAGATACACGAGTGTTCTCTGTTACGCTCTTATCAGCGAAATCGATCTTGCCGTTAGCGTCTACGGTTACGTTCTCAAGAAGAGCGTTTCTCTTGATAGCGTTGTAGATATCGGGCTCTGATTCCTTATCGAGGTTGATAACCTTGGCATAGCAGCCGCCCTCGAAGTTGAATACGCCGTTGTCGTCCCAACCGTGCTCATCATCACCGATAAGAAGTCTCTTGGGATCTGTAGAAAGCGTTGTCTTACCTGTTCCTGAAAGACCAAAGAAGATCGCTGTGTTCTTGCCCTGCATATCAGTGTTGGCTGAGCAGTGCATAGCAGCGATGCCCTTAAGAGGAAGGTAGTAGTTCATCATAGAGAACATACCCTTCTTCATCTCACCGCCGTACCATGTGTTGAGGATAACCTGCTCACGGCTTGTTACGTTGAATGCTACACAAGTCTCAGAGTTAAGACCAAGCTCCTTGTAGTTGTCAACCTTAGCCTTAGAAGCTGTATATACAACGAAATCAGGCTCAAAGTTAGCCTCTTCCTCTGCTGTGGGCTTGATGAACATATTTCTAACGAAATGTGCCTGCCAAGCTACTTCCATGATGAAACGAACTGCCATTCTTGTGTCCTTGTTGGCACCGCAGAAAGCATCAACAACGAAAAGTCTCTTGCCTGAAAGCTGCTTCTTGGCAAGATCCTTAACTGTAGCCCATACTTCCTCGCTCATGGGATGGTTGTCGTTCTTGTACTCATCAGATGTCCACCATACAGTGTCCTTGGAATTAGCATCCATTACGATGTACTTATCTTTAGGAGAACGTCCTGTGTAGATACCTGTCATAACGTTAACGGTATCAAGCTCGGTGTTGATACCCTTGTCGAAGCCCTCAAGACCCGGCTTCATCTCCTCATCATAGAGTGTCTCATATGAAGGGTTGTAGACGATCTCTGTGGCACCTGTGATGCCGTACTTGGTAAGATCAATGTTTGCCATTTGCATTACCTCTCTTTTCTATGATAATAATTTAACTAATAAAGTTCCACAGAGTATTATACAATATTTTGAGCGTTTGTCACGCTTTTTTATGGAAAAAACAAAAGAAATTGAGGATATGCGCATTTGTGCATATCCTCAATATTATTACGAACACATAAGCCCGTATCGCTCTATTTATTGACCGTTATTGATACCTTGAATTTGGTCGTATCAACACTTGTATCCTGATGAGCAAATCTCGGAACGAGGCTGATATCATATTTCTTGTCAAGGACTAATGATGACGGATTATCAAGTACCATCGTTACTTCGATCTCACCTGTAGCCGGATCGACAACCTCATATCCGGCGATCGTGAACACATTTTCTATGGACTTTGATGTACCCTTGGCAAATGCAGGAGCAACCAAGTCAGCTGTAACAAGCTTCTCATTCTTGCCGGGCTTGTTCATCTTGATCCTGAACTTAACCGTTCTGTCTGCCTGTCCCGCAAATATCGTAGAACTCGTCTTCTTGGCCGTGTACTTCGGGAATGTCTGCTTGGGAGTGAATGTTACAAGCGTCTTCGTCGTAAACCCGGGTGCATTGGTAAGACCGCATACTACCCAGATCTTATACTTCTTACCGCTCTTTATCACTACATCCTCTTCATCCTTAGCCTTGATCAGTATCTTATTGCCGCCAACGATCTCATATGTGAAATCAGGCGAATAATACTTCGATGTATCCTGCGGATTTTCAGGATCAAGAGTGCAGAATCCTCCGGTCTTGCTGTCAACCTGCCACAGCTTGACTGATGATACATCGCTGACCATATTGCTCACATTGACCTTACAAGTAACCTTTGTGGTCATATCTATCGGATTGATGGTTCCCGATGATTTGATCTTTATTGCCGGATCGGCTTTATTGAGCTTGATGCTTATTGTAACATCATTCATCTCAGCTGCCGGATCAGGCTCATTGCATTTAGCTTTAAGGCCCTTGATCACGTAGCTGTAGGTCTTGCCGCCGTAACTGATTCTGTCAGAATTGTCGAGCTCCTTCAGATTGACGATGGCATTACCGTTCTCGAACCTGATCTCAGCAATATCATCAAAATCAGGACCGCTGCTGTTCTTCTTTACAACATCAATTTCGGCGGTTGTTACATCTACATCAGCCGCCTTGACTCCTGTCGGAAGATTGGAGATCGAATATGTCGTCGATACCTCTTCCAATCCGCTGTATACGCAATTGAGCGTAAAAGTACTCTTCTTAAGCTTGATGACAGGCTTGCTCTCTTTAACTGTTACGCTGAAGCTTACACTGTTCTTGGCATTGGGGGTGTCTTCTCCGTTAAAGGTAACCTTTGGTGTTACCTTGAACTTATATGTACCATTGGGAACACTGTTCGGATCAAGCGGAAGTTTAACAACAATCTTTGTCGGATCCGTAAGAATCATGGCGTTCTTAAGAGCCGCCCCGTACTCTGCATTCTTGGCTGCTCCGGTATATGTAACTTCACCGAATCCGGCCAATACGGCATCTGCCATATTCTGGCTTACAAGAAGTTCTGCGGACTCACCGGGATAGGTCTTGTTGAGCACCGCCTTCGTCGTATTAAGCTTGGCCGTCGGCAGTGTCTCAGTAAAATTAACGGTATATGTAAACTTAAGTGCTCTTGACCATTCCGGACTCTGAAGCGTAAATACCACCTTGGCCGTCTTCTTGACATTGGGTGTCATATGTTCATTTACGCGTACCGTAATGATATCAGTATCATTATCGCGGGATATATCAAACATATCAAGAACCAAGGTTTCATTCTGAATATTCAGTTTTGTCTGATCGGTCAGATCAAGCACTTTCTTCTTGGTCTTCTTATCCACAACGCTGAATTCAAACTCTGCTTCATCCTTATAGATACTGGCATTTGCGGAAGTCTTACTGAGCGTAAGGCTCGGTGCCGTATCAGTCACCGTAACGGTTACGGGTCTTACAAATTCAGTGGTATAACCCTTAAACTTAAACTTCACAAAACCGGATGTGATGATCTTCTTGTTCTTATCTTTCTTAATCTCCGTTCCTGCCTTACGTCTTATCAAAATGCTCTTACCGTCTTCAGATACCGAAGGAGCAAAGTTATTGAAGAAAGCATCGGAATCATCAGTAGGATTCTTGGTTTTCTCAGCGGACACAAGCAGAAGGCTTGAAGGATCTATATACTGGCTGCTGATATCCGGTGTCACCTTAACGCTTCCGCTTAATTCAGGCGCAGTCGTTACATCATAGAAGAGATTGATCTTGCCTGATACCTTAACCTTGGGATTAAGCTCCTTCTGTGTGACAACAACTTCCTTAAGCGGGATCTGGAACTTATCACCTGAATCCGAGAATACACCCTGTATGCACAGAGTATTATTATACGTAAATGCAAACGGCTTATCGGCAACTCTCTTTACATAGTAGCTGCCTTCCTCCGAATTGTAATATATCGAAAGACTCTTAAACAATGACCAGCCGGTGCTTGAAGACGTATCCTTCTTAAGGATCTCAAGTGAATCCCCGACAAAGTCGTACCCATAGACCGGAACTATCTTAAGCTTGGTACCGATCGTTGAAAGGCTGTTAACCGTAATCGTACTGTTACCCAGTCTGGGTGTTGAATCAACGACTCTTATGATGAACTTCCTGGTATTCTGAGCTGTTGCTTCCTTCTCACCCGTATTCTTGACAGATACGGTTATCATCGCTTCTCCGGAAGAACCCTTCATAACGGTTATCGTATTCTTATTATTGGTGCTTGTGGCTGATACGGGATTCGCGATCTTCTTATTCGAACTCTTCCAGCTTGAGCTCACGGTAAGTTTCTTGGTATAATCGACAGTTCCGTCATCTTTACGTGCATATGCCGTAATAGGGATTTCAATAGTCAGATTACCGTTCTTAAGAGCCGTCCATTCATAGACGAACACCGGAACAAGCATACCGTCGACATTAACGGGATCACCGTGTCTCACACGCTCTGCATCTATCTCATCGCAGGTATTATCCTTACCCAGAACGATCTCGCCGACAGCTATCGTCTTCTCAACCTTAACCTTTGCAGAAACCTTCTTGGTATTATCCTGCTTATATGTGGCGGTAATGGTTGCCGATCCCTGTCCGACGGCACGAACCACACCGTTTGCCGTGATCGAAACAACCTTATTGTTATTGGATGAGAATGTCCATAACCAACTGTCAGTACTAACTCCGTCATTCTCAACAACAAACCTGGCCTCTCTTCCCGTATAATCGAATATCCTTATGTTGCTTACAGCATCAGACTTGGGCGTATAAGAGTTGACCGGATCAAATCTGTAAGTAAGCGGCCCCTTGAGCGTTACATCATCTTTGACCATAGTTATGGTCGCAGTGATCACTTTATTGGGCATCGAAAATGAGAAGATAAGCGTTTTGTCCTTTTCCGAATCAAACTGCAATTCAGTCTCGGCATCACTTAACTCTATCGTCTTCAGCTTATACCCCGGCTTGGGTGTGACCCTGATCGTGATCTTTTCGCCTTTTTGAGCTCTGTTCTTTGAAAAACTGAGCTCAACCTGATTTGAATTATAAGCAGCATTTATATCATGCGAATCGAACACGGAAACGAACTTATACTGTCTCTTATCAGCATAATCATGCACCTTTCCGTTATATCCGTACATCTTCGCATCATTGTTTTTCATGGGGAAAGCAGTCTGCTCTATTGTAAATTTCTCATCCTCGGGAGTGGGATAATAGAAATATACATTCTTTATCGAAGAACATCCTCCGAAAGCATCACTTCCAAAGCTGTATACATACTTCGTGTAAATATTGACAAGCGAAGTACAGTTAAGGAATGCCTCGCTCTCGATGATCTCTGTATTCTCGCCGAACACAACCGCAGAAAGCTTTGTACAACCCTTAAAGGCTTTGGCAGGAACAGTCTTAAGATCCTTGGGGAACTTAACAGATTCAAGACTTATACTTCCTGCAAATGCAGACGCTCCGATCGTTATATTCGATGTTTTGATACTGCTCATATCGGCATTCTTAAGGCCGGTACCGCTGAAAGCCTTCTCACCTATGGAAGTTATTGTCTCTGCATAAGAGAATGTGTCAAGCAATGTACAGTCTTCAAAGGCCTTCTCCCCGATCGTTACAAGAGCAGGTAACGAAACCGTCTTAAGCTTGTCACAGCCTGAAAATGCATCATTTCCGACAGATGTAACACCGGAAAACTCGACATTGGCAAGCGATGTCTCTTTAAACGCTTCTTTACCGATACTCGTTATCGCTTCAGAAGAAGATGAAAATTCCAAAACACTTAATGAAGCACAATCCGAAAAAGCATTATCCGGTATTGCCGTCACACCGGACGGGAACTTCTTAACGCTTTTAAGTGATGAACACTTGCTGAACGCACCTGCAGCTATGGATGTAAGAGCACTTTCATCTTCAAATGTGATGAACTGAACAGTGGTATCATTGGCAAATACATCCGCAGGGATGGAAGTTGCCTCCTTGGGTATCAGAACTTCTACGGCGAGCGATTCTCCTTCCTTACGAGCCAACGCACCGTCTTCAGCGATCTCAAAACAACTTGATACCGGCTCGCCGAGCATTTCAGGATCTTCCTTTGCTGCGTCTTTATCTTCCTTGGCGGCTTCATCCTCAGAAGCTGTCTCCTCTTCTGTCACAGCCTCATCGGAAGTCTCAACCTCCGTCTCACTGCTCTCGTCTTCGGTGTCCGTCTGATCGGTCAGGGACTCATCTTCTGATGCAGAATCAGTCTCGCCCATATTTTCCGATGACGACGCTTCCTCTGATGTCAGCTCCTCTGACTCGGTCAGAGCGACGTCCTCCGATACGCTCTCTTCCTCTGATATCGTCACGTCGGATCCCCCATCCGGCGTCGCAGCATATGCGATGGATGAAAAACCTCCTGATGTGACGATCATCGCAATACTCAAAAATAATGCAACTAATCTTCTTGCCCGCACTTCGATTCCTCCTAACTAAGCAAACACAATATATTGATGGGTTTCAATTCTCGCGTTTTTACAATACTTCCCCGTTGATTAACATATTATTGTATTCACGCGCATAGTGATACACTATATCTTGTATATACTAGCATATAGATTTACATAATGCAAGGAGTTAACAAAATATTAAGAATTACCAGATATTGATAAGACAGCACAAAAAGGAGCAGGTGTCAGCCTGCTCCTTTGCCTGTTTCAAAAAAATGATAAATGATCATTTTACCGTAACAGTAATACGTTGGGATCTGTACTCGGCATCATTGCATATATAATGGATCACAAAACTGTATTTCTCTCCGGCTTTGATCTCTGCTCCGGATTTCAGTTTGAGCTTCAACTCGGTGTGTCCGGTTTTCTCAATCTCGAATTTCTCCATGGTATTGTTTGCTTTTCCATCCACAACATCATTTTCCCAACTAAAGTCCGAAATATCTATAAGATTCTTTGAGTTCTTAAACTTCAGTACGACCCCTTCACTGCCGGATTCGTAGGTCACTTTCGGTTCCAATGAAGCCTTTAGATAAGAACCCTTCTTGACCTTAACTGTCAGTTTTACGGGATTAGTCAGAACTTTTACTATTTCGCCATTAACCTTAACCTTGCAAAGTGTAAGATAGCAGTTAAACTTCTTGCCGGGGCACATCATCAAGCCGCTCGTATCAATACAAAGAGTCGCTTTCACAGCCTCAGTCTCATTATTATCAGGTTCTACATATGTATTATCATTGTCTCCATTTATAACATAATCAACAAAAGTCTTTGACTCATTATATGTCTGCTGTTTGCCCATATCCTTCTCATACGGCGTGGCAACAAGCTTATACTTTTCATTTACATCTTTATCATATTTAACGCCTTTTAACGCCATTTCAACCGAAAGGTCAACATCTGATCCTGTCCATATCGTCTGTTCTTTAGGCGCCGTCAATGTCCCGAGAGAAGGATCATCTTTTATCCTGATCTTATAAGTCTTTGTATAATAACCGTCTTCAGTCTTGATCGTCCTATCGGAGACGGTTATCTCAACCTCATTTTTATCGGGCTTGATGTATGTCCTGTATGATTCACCATCGCAATAGTTGATTTTTTTTGCTCCTTTGATATTAACAGACAGCTTTCCGTCCGTAATGACATCGAGGGGCAGGTTATTAGGAATTACATCAAAGTATATATATGATACATCCGATATCTCTGAGTCAACTATATCATAAAGTCTATTTCCGGAATTCGTAAATGCTGTTGCGCCGAATGAATACGGGTCAGATTTATCAAGCGGCGCGGCAATGACCTTGAACTTTGCAGTAACACTCTTTTTGCCTCCGTCTTTGCTCGTTGCCTTAATGGTATAGGTACCCGTCTTAGTCACTCTGACATAGCCGTTTTTTACCGTAAGTCCCTTCTTGGGTGATACGCTTATCGACACATCATTTTGTCTTTCCATGTCATATAAGGTATTTCCATTCGCATCAAAAACATACAGTTCCGAACTAAGCACCGATGAGTTCGTTCCTACAGGTTCTTCATTACCCTGAGCGCCCCAGACGCTTCCGATCTTAATGCTCGCCGGAGCCATGGCGGTATTGGTTATATGAATTGTTACGGATTTTTTAGCACCGTACTCTCCGGCATCCACAGCCTGCGCTGTTACGGTAAACTTATTCTTATCAGGATCTGTCGACAGCACATATCCCTTGGCAAGAGTTACCGTTCCGTTACTATGGTTGATCTTAAGAGACTTCTTAAGTTCATCATTATAATCAATCTCATCAATATCCCATCTCAGCTTGCTGTTGGCAGGTTTCGTGGCTACCGTAACATAACGCGAACAGCCGACTTTCGCCTTGAACTTCATGGTAACGGCCTTACCCGGCACTTTACGGATCGTATCGCACGGCGCACTGATAGTGATATCCGTCACCGGTGCCTTAACGGTAAATTTCATCGTAGCCGGAATAATACCGGAATTACTCTCAGATACCGGACGGACATTCAGAGTATACTGACCCGGTAAAAGATTTTCTGTATTCACAAGTTCTACGCCCTGAGCATCATCAGTGATCCTGATTATGGCGCCAGACCCATCTGTATCATAAATCATACCTGCCAGAGGTCCGATAATATTCGCATACTGAAGTTTATTATATGATGTCTTCTTAGAGAACTTGGCTGTGCAGAGCAATACATTTTTCTCACCTGCAGTAAAAGACGTCTTCTTCTTATTGAGACCTAACTTGGTCTCGTAATAAGGATCCTTGGTCGACTGGTTCTTTACCTCTTTATATTTGATCGGGTGCTGCAGTATATTAGTCTGCGCAAATCTTTCACCTTCACCTATTCCGCATTCGAGTGTATCATCAATGACCTGGAATGCTCCGACTGCAATATTATAATTCTGCGCTTTTCCGTCACCGAGTTGTGCACTGTTGTTTTTTGTAAGCTTTAATGTATATATAGTTTCTTTGGTATCCGCACATATCCAGTCAAGGACGCTCTGTGTCATGGGCGAAGAATCTTCAACAGTATCGGCCGCATCAGCCGTTATCACATAATACATATTGATACTGTTCTTTACGGACTTGGGCATACTTATCGATAATGTCATATCGATATCCGATACGGAGAGCACCTTAACGGTCGGGGCCGGAAGTGCAGAAGCTTCAACATTTACCGTATATTCTTCACTGATCTCCTTCCCGGCCACTTTATCTTTTAATATAAAGTTCATCTTAGACGGTGCAAGCTTATATGCCGGGCCGTCATCATATGTACGGACTTTAAGGACAGGTTTTCCCTTTGCATCCTTGCTTATCTCAAAGTAATCATCATTTGTCGAATAAAAGTCAAGTCTTTCAAAGTCCGCTCCCTTGTTAAGCTTGATCTGATATGCTGCATCAGCCCCGTACTTAAGCGTTACCTCATTGTTCTTATCAAAGCCGTTGATGCTAACCTTCGATGCATCGATATCCTGGGCAACGACAAAGCTGATCACCTTGGTATCAAAATCTTCTCCCGTAAGCGTCACTTTTATGGTGCCTGTTCCCAAAGAAGCGGCCTTGCTTGCATCAATATCAACGTATGTCTTGTCAGCCTCTCTGACCTTGGCAAATGCATCAACAGACTTGTTTCCAAGCTTAGCCGTCACAGAGCTGATATTATAATACTGATCTCCGGCTGCTACTCTTAATGCTCCGGTATAATTCGAGATCAGATTCACCGTTGAATTGTCTGCATAAAGCTTATCATCCAGTGATATCGTAGGAACACCTTTCGAAGATATATTGACAACGGAATCCTTTGATATTTGGAATTCAAGCATTCCGCTTCCTGACGCTTTTGTCTGCTTCTCTCCGTTAAGTTCAACGCTCTCCAGTTTATATCCTTCCGTTGCAGAGGCTTTGACCGTGACATTTCCGAATCTGGGCACAATACATATAAGCTTACCGTCCGTACTTTCGGGATCGATCTGTGCATATTGGCCGTCAGCCGTCACCACGGGCTCATTGATGCCCTTATTGTAATTAATGGTAAGCGCAAAAGGCTCAGCCTTTGATTCAAGCATACACAGCTTAAGGTTCTTAAGCATGAAAGCCGTGATACTGTATGAATCCGTAACCATCGCACTCGAACTGTCGATCTTATTGGATTCCGGAGTAAGATCGAGTGTCTTTCCGGATCCGTTGGATATATAGACCCGCATATCATAATTTGCAGGATATGAAACAACCAATCCGACCTTCTCGGTACCCTTCGTCATTGTATAGTCATTGGGATAAACCGTGCTCTTTTGCGCACCCGTAAAGGTATATGAAGCATGTTCTGCGAATAAGGTATCCAATGTAAAGAAACTGTCCGAATCAAGCGTTCTTAACTTTATTGTGGCCTTGATCGTCTGGTCCTCATTGGCAGGATCCGTCACATAATAAGTATTACCCTTTTCATCGCTCTGCGGCTCAAGTGTTTTTGTACCCTGCTTGACTGTGTCGATCTCATACGGAGATTCGGCAAACACCAGATCTTTTGTGACTTTAAAGCCAAAGCTGTACGACTTCCCTTTTTCGATCTCAACATCTTCACCACAAGGTGAATCGCTCAACTTCATGTTATCTGCATCATAAGCATAGACAAAGGCACCTTCCGGTTTATCGAAATGAATACCGTAAACGCCGGATTTTTTCTTGGTTATAACACTTATTACGGAATCCTCTTCACCCTGGCAATAGGCCAAATAAGTCTCGCCGTCATCATCAACATCCAATTCAAAAGGTGTACTATCACCAAACTGCTGTACCACTTTATCTATTTTATATCCTGTTTCAAGGGTTACCTTAAAGAAAAACATGGCGGTGCCGCCAAGTTCATCAACATTGACTTCAACAGTTTTATTGACATTATCAACCACAATAGCAGGTGATTGAGAATCAGCCAGATCTATTTCCTTAACGCCTTCATCTTTATAGAACGAGTGCCGGATTATCAGATCTCCACCCAGCAGCTCTTCGCCGGACTCCGTTCCGATCTCTATAGCAGTTTCCGAAGCCGCAGCGTCGCTCTCCTCTGAAGTTGAAGCAGCCTCATCTTCATCAATTACGTTTTCCTCTTCGTCAGAAGATACCGCTTCGCTCTCCTGTTCTGCGATCATGCTTTCACTCTCCGTCTGCGTCTCTTCGACAGCCGAAGTCTCTTCATCGGAAAAAACAACCGTTTCCGCTTCATCATAGGCCGAATCTTCACTCACTCCTTCAGCGACCACAGAAGCCGTATCATTGATGTCTTTTACACTCGCTGCCGCAAACGCATATGACGGCATACCTGTCACGATCATCGCCGCAGCAAGCAGTCCTGTCAGCATGCGCTTTGCAATACTCACTGATCTGTTCATAAGAATTCCTCCTCCTTATATATTATATACTCTAATTTTTCGGTTTACCGATAGTCACGATTATCCGTTCATATTTTGTAATACAATTATACACACTTTCATCCGGACCCACGCAATCATATTCTATTATAAAACTCATTTTGGTTCCCGGGGTAAGTTTTGCTCCGTCTTTTTTTACAAGTTCAAAATCGTTGGATGGAGTCTTTTTAACATCAAAATATTTCGTAAATTCATTGGGCTTTCCATTCACGATATCGTTATAAACATTATATGACCCATATATATTAGCCACATTCTTCTTTATCTTAAACTTAAGAGGCACACTGTCTGCATCAGCCGCATAAGTTACCTTGGTATTGAGTGCCGCTTTTACGGCGGGTGCCTTCTTGGGCTTTATCGTGAATTTTGCGGGTTTAGTCAGAATAGAAACAACCTTATCATCTTCATCCGCAATACAAAGTATCAGATAACAGTTAAATGCAGAAACATTAGGGGCTCCCGATAGATTACCGGTATTAATTCCAAGCGTTACCATCGATGCCATATTTGTATCCGATGTATCCCTTGTGACAATTGTATCGCTGTTGGAATTGACGACAAAATTGCAGAACCCGTATGCGGCTGATGCGGTCATCTCCTTCCCCATATCAGGTTCGTAAGGACTTGCTTTAAGCACATATTTCTTGCCTGTTCCTGACAGATCTTTAAACTCAACACCGGATAATGCCATGTCAAACGTTACATATTGCGACGAATTCTTCCAAATACTGCAATTCTTCGGTACTGTTATCGTGCCAAGCGATGAACTGTCCTTGATCTTTATCCTATGTGTCTTGGAATAGTTCTTGTCCCCATTCTTAACAGTCTTGTCGGTGACGGTTATCACCACTTCGTTTTTATTGGGCTTAATGAACGTAAGGCCGGCAGCGCTGCCCAGATGCTTAAACTCTTTAGCTCCTTTGATACCGATCGAAGGCTTCCCCTCCGCAAGAGCCTCGCTTCCGTATTTTGTATTTGCAATAACCATATAAGATAAAAATGAAATATCCGAAACTTCAGCGCCATCTGCCAAATCAACAAGTTCCGATTCGTCATTCTTATATCCGTTTACAACAATAGTATATGGATCAGATTCTTTAAGCGGTGCCGGTATCACCTTAAACTTTGCCGAGATACTCTTCTTAGTCCCGTCTTTGGTCACGGCCTTGATCGTATATGTTCCGGTCTTGGTCACATTTACATTTCCATCCTTAACTGTCATGCCGCTTTTAGGGGATATGCTGATCTTCATATCCTTATGGTTGCTCGGCGAATACAGTATATCACCGTTTATATCACGGATAACCATTCCAAAACCGTTTATTTGATTGGAATACACGCCTTCAGGTTGGTTTTTACCGTAAGCGCCGTCAATACCGCCTATTGTCATCGTACAGGGCGCAGGTTTGGAATTGGTGATCGTTACATATTCCGAAGTATCCCAATATCCGCGGTCTCCGAGATCTGCCGCAGTTGCCATGACCTTGAACAGATTCTTATCAGGATCTGACGAAAGAACAAAGTCCTTGTCGAGAGTGACTGTACCGTTATTCTTATTGATCTTCAGCGCATTACGCAGTTCGTCACTTCCTGTATAACATATCGACCATTCCAGTTTGCTGTTGGCCGGCTTATAGTTCTTGCTGTTAATGATGCATTCGGCCTTGGCATTAAACTTGACGGTAACTGCTTTGCCCATAGCCTTGTATACAGTAGTTGAAGGCGTACTGATCGTTATCTTGCTGACACTTGGCTTAACGGTAAATGTCATGGTCGCAGGAATGCTTCCGGCCTCAATCCCAACATAAGGCGATACTGTCAGCATATATTTTCCCGGAACAAGTCCGGAAGAATCAACCAGTTCAACACCCAGTCCGTCCTTCGTTATCTTAATTACTCCCGGGTCGGTTGAAGTGGTATACAGCCTTGAATCTCCGCTTGCATTGATAGTTGCATAGGAAAGCTTGGTATATGATGTCTTCTTTGAGAACTTGGCCTCAGCAAGCAAAACCTTCCTTTCGCCCTTTATAAGGGAAGTCGTTTTCTTATTAAGGCTTAAGCTGCTCTCATAATACGGCGCCCTTGTGGATTGTTTTTTTAATATCTTATAGTTAATACTTTGTGCATCCTGCAGCAGATTACCCGGCCCGAATTTCTCTCCGGCTTCTATTCCTTCAGAAAGTTCATCATTCTTAACCTGGAAAAGTCCAACGGAGATATCATAACCTCTTGCTCCGCCCTGCCCGAGAGTCTCGGTTTCGGACTTGGTAAGCAGCATGCGATATGTATCTTTCATCTTATTATAGGGAATATAATCATGATAATCATCGACCATCCACGAGTCATCGTCTTTATCGGTCGCAGATGCGGTTATCACATAATACAGATTCTGATATTTCTCTGCACCCTTCGGCGGCGTTATCGACAATGTCATGTCAATATCGGATACAGCCTTAACCTTGACCGTCGGAGCCGGGATAGAGGCGGTCGCCACATCGATGGTGTATTCCTCGCCGATAGTTTTTCCGGTTGCCTTATCTTTTAACCCGAACGTCATCTTCTCGGGCGCAAGATGAAAAGGCATTTCATCGTCATATGTCCAAACTTTCAGGACCAAACCGCCATCCTTATCATCTGTATCCAGTTCAATATATTTGCCGTAATCTGTTTCCAGATATATCCTGCCCGTATCCGCACCTTTATTCAGGTTTATCTTATAATCAGCATATGTCCCGTTATCCTGTGTGACCTTATAGTTCTTAAACCCTTTTATGCTTACCTTGGAAAGATCAATGGCCTGCGCGACGCTGAAGATCACTTCTTTGGTACCGAATGATGCTCCGGTGATCTTCACGCTTACAGGAGCAGCGCCAAGCGTTGATGCGGCAGACGCATCGATCTTAACCCTTGTATCCACACTGTCATCTATAAAAGCAAAGTTTTTAACCGTTTTCCCCGATTGTCTGGCTTCACAGGAGTCAATCTTCTGATAACTCATTCCGATACGAACACGGATATCCGAATTGGCTTTCGAACCTAAGTTAACAACCGATTTATCGACATAAAGCTCATTGGCCACATACACGGCCGGAGCAGCTTTTGCCGTGACAGTCACTTGGGTCGAGGGCTTAACGGGCACACTGAGTTTACCGCTCTTAAGCGCACCCGGCTGCGAAACATTATTAAGCTTAACCTCATCCAGCGCAAAGCCGTCTTCAGGCGTAATGATCACATTAGCCGTCTTATTCTCGTCAATCTCAAACTCGGCATCACTCAAAGTCTCGGGGTTGCTCGCAAGCGCAACGCTTGGCTCCACATACATTCCGTCCACGATGACCTGAGGCACTTTGACTCCCGTTCCGAATGAAACGACGAAGGGGATCAGTTTGGTGGGTACACCGGTATTCATCCCTTTCTTCACTGCCACACCGAAGTATACATCTTCCGTGATCACGGCACCGGGAGCATCCTTGCGCCTAACCGTATATATGTCTTTTGCGGGATCATAGAGGACTTCCGCTTCTTTTGACCCGATATCCGCCGTGACACAACCATCAAGCGCATATCCGTCAGCAATCTTTATCTTTACCTTAAGCTCTGTCCCGCCTTCTTCAAAATACCAGATATCATCGCCGGCTTCATTTTTTACATTTGTGATCGCATACTTTTCACCTGCCCATCTGATCGTATAATGATCCTTCGCCATATTGTTGCTTAGTTCGATCGAATGGTAATTGACCACCTCGCTCAGAAGTTCATTCGCTTCACCTGATGCAATCTCCTCAACTGTTTCGGTTACGGCAGTACTCTCCTCTGATGTGCTGTCTTCTGCTGAATCCTCCAACGCATCCGGATCTTCCGAAGACTCAGAACTTTCACAGGCTTCGGTCTCTTCTGCTTCCTCATCCTCTGCAGATACTGTTGATTCATCTGTGCTTTCAGAACCGTCTGCCTCATCCTGAGATTCCGTATCGATATCTTCCGTCTCATCCGATACGGATGATTCTTCATATGAAAAAACCTCCGCATCTGATTCATCATCATCCGGAGTTTCCGCACTGCTCCCGGCGACCACCGTCACCGGTTCTTCAATATTTCAGTCTGTTTCTGCTGCATAAGAAAAGCAGGAAATGCTTGCCACGATCATCGTCGTGGCAAGCACACCGCTTAAAATGCGCTTTGTTCCCCTTAAAAACTTACTCACTTTGTCTTCTCCCCTTTTATTTCTCGGGCTTTCCTATTGTAATGGTGACACGCTCAAACTTTTGAACCGCATTGGCGTAACTTGCGTCTTCGCCTATCGCCTGATAATAGATGATAAAACTGTACTTTGCGCCCGGTTTCAGGTTATCGGAGCCATCTTTTTTCCTGATAATTATCTTATTATCTTCCAAAGCACAGGTAAAATACTTATCAAAACCGCTTGATTTGCCGTCCTGTATATCATTAAGGACAGATACAATTCTGAGCTGTTCAACATTCTTTTTTGTCTTAAACTTAAGTTCTGCACTTTCAGCATCGGCTGCAAAATTAAGCTTAGTCTTAAGAGACGCTTTGACGGCAGGTCCCTTTTTGACTTTAAGTGTAAGCTTAAGAGGATCGGTCACCATATGCACTCCTCCCAAGTCATCGATCGTGCATAACGTCAGATTAAATGAGTATTTTCCGACGGGAAGTTTATAAATATTCGAAGTGTTTTCGAATCTGACATATAATTTTCCGGCTTTTTGATCATCATCGGAATCCTTATCCCAGTTGAAATATCCTTCATTATTGAAGATCTCAACAAATCTGTTTATATTCTTCAGTTTATCCGATCCTTTAGCCATATCTGATTCCGAAAGACTCGCGATCAATGCGACCGTTTTGCCTTGTAACGATGAACAGCTTACATCAGACATAGTCGTTTCAAACAACCTGCCGCCGGAACCGCCCTGCCATACGCTGCAGTCGGAAGGAGCGTTGATCTTACCCTTGGACGCAAAATCAGAAATACTTATCTTATGTGTCTTGGTATAATTCTTTCCGTTCTTCTTAAGGCTCTTATCGGTGACTGTTATCTCAATATCTGCTTTTTCGGGCTTAATATATGCTACAGTCGAAGAATCGCCTGTTGTCTTGAATTTCTTGGCACCGTTAAACGACAATACAGGCTTGCCTTTATTGATCGCACAGTCTCCGCCGTTCGTTTTGGCTCTGGCTTCAACCATAAGATATGCCACGTCAGATACCGTCCCTTCATTATCTATCTTATCGGAATAGCTGCCGTCAGGTCTGACTGCCCTTACATTAAATTCATAAGGATCACTTTCAACCAAATCGGCAGAGATCACCTTAAACTTGGCAGAGATACTCTGCTTGCTGCCGTCCTTAGTCGTTGCCTTGACCGTATATGTACCGGTCTTGGTCACCGATATGATACCTTCATTAAGTGTCATGCCCTTTTTAGGCGAAATGCTTATCGTAAAATTATTCAGATTACCGGGGTTATAGACCTCCTTATCACCATCCTTTATTATAAGCGGAGCACCGTTAAGAATGCTTGAGTAGACAGCCGTGGGGGCAGTCTTTCCAAGAGCACCTGCTGTCTCGCCTATTATCACGGATGTAGGTGTCAGCATTGCATTGGTGACGGTGATCGTTCTTAACTCTCTCATTGCATTGTCACCAAGATCAACAGCTTTGGCCATAACCCTGAACTTATTTTCATCGGTAACGGATGATAGCACATATCCCTTGTCAAGAGTAACTGTACCTTTCTTTTTATCGATCTTAAGGGCTTTCTCCAGTTCATCGCTTCCTGCTGAATATATAGACCATTCCACCTTGCTGTTGGCAGGCTTATATGCTGCAGGCGGCGGGCAGCTGTACTCAGCCTTGGCACTGAGTTTCATCGTTGCAGCCTTGCCGGATGCTTTATACATCGTGTACGAAGGAACATTTATCGCTATCTTGTTGACGCATGCCTTAACATCAATCGTCATTACTGCCGGAGTACTGAGCGTATCAACCGGGACATAAGGAAATACGGTTAGTGTATATTTGCCCGGCTTAAAATCATATGAATCGACTATCTCCACACCTGTATGGTCATCCGTAAGTCTTATGATATCGCTGTTAGAAGTCGTATTCCATGTTTCTGTTATTGACGGACCTGTAAGACTTGCTGCCATAAGAAGGTTATAAGATGTCTTCTTGGAGAATTTGCCTGTAGCAACCAATACATTTCTCTCGCCGGCAATAAGCGAAGTTCTTTTCTTATTGAGGCTTAACTTAGTCTCATAATAAGGGTCCCTGGTTGACTGATTTTTTAATGTCTTTTTAGTTATCGTCTCAGGATCCTGAAGGAAATTGGCTGCTGCAAATCTCTGCCCCTCTCCCGTACCAAGTGCAAGATGATCGTCTATTACCTGGATAAGGCCTACGGAAATATCATATTTAACTGCCTGCCCGTCACCAAGTATGGGTGCCGATAATCCTGTCAGATTATAGTGGCATGTCACAGATTCTTCATCTGCAGCGACAAACTTAGGCGCCGGAGTTGCAGCCATCTTCGATCCTTCGGGAATTTCTTCAACAGCCTTGGCTGTGATCATGTAGTAGAGATTCTTATATCCCAGGGCAGACTTTGGAAGTCCCAATGATAAAGTCACATCTACATCACTCGCCGATACGACCTTGGCTGTAGGAGCCGCAAAGGAAGTTGTCTCTACTTTTATTATATATCTGGTATTTTCAAATACCTTACCTGTTGAATTGTCCTTTAATTCAAAGAGAAGATTTTGATGCTGATAAAGAACGCAGTATTCTTTTCCGCTTTCTTCATCAATCTTATTGACAAATGCAGTGGCTTCAACATAAGGATTGCCCTTTGCATCCTTCTTGACAGCAAAACGCCCGGGATCGGTACTTGCTATTCCGATCCTGTCGATATCCGCTCCTTTTTCAACATTTATGGGATAGTTTACGACAGTACCGTTATTCTGCGCCGCCTTCTTATCCTTATCAAAGCCCTTGACGCTTAACTTGGAAGCGTCAATATTCTGAGCGACAACAAAGCTGATCTCCTTGGTGCCGAATGCTTCTCCGGTAAGCTTTACCTTTATGGTACCCTTACCTAAAGATGCAGCCTTGGATGCATCAATATCAACATACGTATGATCAGATTCTCTTAATACGGCAAATCCTTCAACAGACTTGTTGCTGAGCTTAGCAGTCACAGTGTCTATCTCATCGCCTGAATCAGCTCGTTTAATCCTTAATTCTCCTGTATAATCAGAACGAAGGTTCACTGTCGCCTTATCTTCATAAGCTTCTGTCCCGAGATAGATAGTGGGTATACCTGAAGCCTTGATCGTAACCGTCGTTTTATCCGTGATGATTGTACTTAACGACCCGCTCGTTACGGCATTATCCTGAGCCTCATCATTAAGCAGGAATTCACTGATCTTGTAATGTTCACCGGCTTCTGCAGTTATGACCACCGCCTCAAATGCATCCACTTCAAATGTCACTGTGCTGAGCGCATCCTTATCATCGGGATGGGCAATCTCAACATCACCTTCTATATATTGACCTCCGGTACTTACTTTAGGAACCCGTACGCCTTGTCCGAAGAGGATCTTAAGCTCCTTAGGCTTATCAATAAGCTCATTAAGTACTATCACTTTGCCGTTAAGTTCTGCGGCAGATCCCTTATATGTATATATATTCTGAAGTTTCTTGATATCTACGGTTTTAGTAAGATTAAGCTCCTTGGCAGAACCGCTGTATCCTGAAGCCGCTCCTTCATCATAATCAAAAAGGTAAGCTTTAACTACTTTACCGCCCGGAACCGCTGCGGTAAATGTGATATCGCTTTTTTCCTTGGCAAATCCGTATTTATTCTGCGATCCTGCCGCAAGAGTGGCATCAGCCGTTGTAAATACTACATCCGGGGCTTTATCTTTATTGAGATAGAAGAAACCGTCTTCGGTAAGTTCCTTACTCTTAAGAGTTACGGTGATCTTACTGTTACCCTTAAACGAAGCAGCCTCATAATACTCGGAGCTCTTACCGCTCAGCTCTTCTTCAGATGCACTCAGCTTATATGTATCGAACTTAGCCGTTAATACATTATCATCCTGCTTAACGGATGCGATCTCATAATAATCCTTGATCGAATCATCAAGCGATACAACAAAAGTGTATTTTTCATTGTCCTTAACCAGAACCTCGGTAAACGGTCCGAATACTGCTTCATCGCTTTCCAGCGTTCCGTCATCTTTCAAGTCAATCTTTCTGTAAGTCTCGACTTTCACTCCTTCGGGTGCTTCTGCTGTAAGTACGTTGGCATCGGGATCGGTCGTGGTCGTGATTGTGACAGTAACGTCACAATCCATCTGTATTTCATATTTATCATTTTCCGGATTGATCGTAGTTTCGTACTCATCGCCGAGGTGATTTTCCATCACTTTATCAATTAATTTTCCCGGCCTGGTATTTACATTAAAGCTGACGTACATCTGATCCCAATCAGCTTGATATACTGTCACCGTACCATCGCCATTGTCGATGACATTTTCGGCATCATCATATACAACAACATCATTAACACCCGCATCAGTAACATAAGTTAATGTATAATGCGGGATTTCCACTTCAACCTCGAATGTTACATCCTCAGTGATCGGAGAAGAACCGCTCGCATCTACCTGTATCTTATATACGTTGTTGATCGGGTCATGCTCTTCAACATAAGCATCTTTTCCGCCTATCTTAGCCTTAAAATCAACAAGTTCATAATAGTTTTCAATATCCACCTTGACCTGGACAAGAATTGATGTTGAATTTCCATATACATAATAACGGGGCTTGGTAGAATCGTTTTTATTGTCTACGATATGCTGGTTGCCATGTATATCATCATATGGAATAACCTTATAATGTTCAGTTTCCATATAGTCGACACATTCTACTGCCGCTTCGCCCGTACCGAGAAGATCAACATCGCCGTCTTCCGATGCTTCAGCAGTCTCATCATCAGCATCAGAGTTGTCAGTCTCCACGGTACCGGAAATTTCTTCCGTACCTGAATTATTATCAATATCATTATCTTCTTCAGTCTCCGCAGCCGGCTCTGATACGGCTTCCGTAAGATTCAAAGTCTGTCCTTCATCAGTCACTTCGGTAACTATCGCATTATCATCGATATCACCTGTTGTCTCTGCCGCGAACGCATACTCAGGTATGGCTGTCACGATCATCATCGCGGCAAGCAGTCCTGTCAGCACCCGCTTAGCACCCTTATGCAGCTTGTTCATTGGAATTCCTCCTTTTAATGATTAGTATCCGCCACAGGATCGAACAATAATCCCGGCCTTATATAATGACATAAAGCAGGACATAGCAATCACGCTATGTCCTGCTACCGCACAATATTTTATCACTTTGATACTTTGCCCGCAACAATTATAAAGCTTATTTACAGGGCAATTTACTGCCTTTTCAGGCTCAGACCACACTCTTCTTCCGGTATACGATCAGGAACAGGCCGATGCATCCCACAAGGAATGCGATGACATACCGTACATTCAGACTCATGTCTCCGGTATTCGGCGAATCATCCAGCTTGTAGTTCCTGACAGTCTGACCGTTACGCAGTATCGACCGCCCCGTATCACCGTCAGTTGCATATATGCCGAAGTGGCTTAAGTGATTAGTCTTAAAAGTGATCGCCCCGGCTTCTTCATCCACCGTCGCCGAAACCTCCTCAAGCTGCCCGTCATCATCAACACAGACCACGTGATATGTATTGCCCTTGACATCATTGGGTATGGGCATCGTCACCATAAGTTCCGCTTTTCCGAATCTGCGGATCGGCACCGTCTCAGTCACATCCTTAAGAGTGATATCATATCCGGCGATCTCAGGCGTATTATCCGCACCGAACAGCTCACCGTAGAGCTGCTTAACCTCAGAAGCGACACCGCTGTCAGGTTCTATATTCAGAGTGCCGACATTCTCAGTCTCGCTGAATTTTGCCATATATCCGTCAATCGGCGTCCCGTTATATACAGTGCGCACGACCGCATTGCCTTCCGTGGGATATGCAGGAGACGCAGCAGGTTCAATGCTGTCACGGTCCTTGATCTTATAGGTACTTCCCTGTATCGTCACGGCCTCAGGCAGTGTAGAGAGCACATCCTCGCTGAAGATATAGTTCTTACGCACGATCATATCCCCGGTCTCACGCCCGACATAGTCCAACTCCTTGCTGAGTATGAGCCCTGAGAACCCGAGACTGTTATCGTCGAGCACCGTGCCCTCAAAATCCTCTATACTGTTCGGCACTACCGCAAAGAGTACTCCGCGCAGCGCATCCTGTCTGTAGACATCATTTTCAAGACGCGCACTCGTCATCCCGCTTGATACCTTCGGGAGCGTACTTCCGTTGAATACCACGACCTTGGTATTGTCAGACTTGCCCGTATCCGCAAAATCAATGCTCCTTAGTCCCATCTCAGTCATACTGCCCGGTATGGTCAGGGCGGACAACGGACACCCCATATATGCTCTGTCGCCGAGCTTTTCGACATTATCGCCGCCTGTCACGCTCGATAAGGCAGCGCAGCCTCTGAACGCATCCTCTCCCACTTCGGTAAGGGTCGCAGGAAGATTGACAGCGGTTATCTTACGATTATCCATGAACACGCCGGGAGCTATCTTCTTAACTCCTTCGGGTATATTGATCACGGAATCCGAGCCGCCGTATGCAAGCAATACGCCGTCCCCGACTATAAGGAAATCACCGTCCGATACGTTACTCTTAAAGTTATTGATATAAGGAGTATTTGCAAATGCATAACCGTCTATGTCTGTCACCGTGGAAGGTATGCTCACATCACTCAAGCCGTCGCAGTGATAGAATGCACCGTATCCGATATGAATCACTCCTTCAGGGATCGACACGGATGTCATATTGCTTCTGGCAAAGGCAAAGTCGCCTATATCCGTCACATGCTCGGGTATCTCATAATCCGTCATGTTACGGCTCGCATAATATGCCTGCATCGCGATCTTATCGCCGACTTCGGTAAACTTGGGCAGATATCCGCCCTTACCGGGATCATATATGACGGGGTTGTCACTGTCCCCGGAATCAGTAGTTCCCGTATTATCTCCTTCATTATCGGTCACATCAGGCACTCCGTCAGTATAGTTGGTATTGGTGATCACGCCCTGATGCACCGTAACATTGGGGTCAAGGAAGAGTACTGCTCTACCGCCCACAACTATGGTCTTGGCTACCACATCAGACCCGTCTATAAGCGACAGAGGATCGACGGTCGGCATATAGTCGACATTACTCGGATCCTTGCTGGCATCACGCAGTCCCGTTCCCGCATCGGCAACCGTCCAGGGCGATTCGATATAATCAAGCCCGTCACCTGCAGGCTTGCTCTCGCCGCCGTTATCTCCGTTACCCGAGCCGTTGTCACCGGTGCTTCCTTCGCTTCCGCCTCTGCTGCTTGCTCCGGAACTTCCGTTATCTTCAGAGCCGCTGCTTCCGTCGCTGACGCCCGGAGTAGCCGAACCATCAGAGCTGCCGGAACCGCTGCCCTCGGTGGTCGTGTCGCGGTCAGGAAGATTCGGAACGATAACAGGCTTAGTGTCCCCATTTTCCGTATTGGCTATATCACTGTTATCGAAGGTTCGGAAGAACTCATAAGCTGCCGTACCGGGATCTGCTATTATATTAAGCCTTGTACAGCCGTCGAAGGCCGTCGGATCGATATATGTGACTGACGGCGGGATCACAACATCCACAAGACCGATACAGTTCTCAAATGCCTTGGCATCGATGAACTCCACGCTGTAAGGGATGTTCACGGCCTTAAGATTGCGGCAGTTGGAGAATGCGAATGCAGGGATCGATGTCAGATATGATGACAGAGACACGCTGTCGAGGCGCTCATTGCCCCAGAAAGCGTACTTGCTCATGTGCTTGACGGAATTAGGCATGCGGTAATAGGTCGAGTCATATCCGCCCATATAGGCATAGAGCATCTCGCCCTTGTCGTCATACAGGCCGCCGCCCAGCATCGTAAAATCGTCGTTATTGCGGCTTATGCTGACCTTGGCGAGATTATTGCACCCGGCGAACACTCCGTAACCCATTTCCTCAACATTGCCGCCTATATAGACGCTGGTAAGCTTATTGTCTCCGGCAAAGGCCGCGGTATCGATCTTCTCAAGCGCATCATGCGTAGTCACCGAATACAGATATGGGCAGTTGGCAAAAGCACCGTGCTCAATGTACTTGGTATTAAGACCCGTATCAACCTGTGCAATGTTCTGATTGCCGGCAAAGGCCTCTTCGCCTATTCTTTTTACGTTATCGGGAACAGACACGGTGAATGCCGTGCCTTCATACTTATCCAGAGAATCATGATCAAATTGGAATTCATCCACCACGGCGGCACTCAGGCCTCCTGCCGGGATGGCTGCTATAAGCACGGCCCCTATGAGCAGAGCCACGCCTACGGCTTTAATTACATACTTAGCCTTCATCAGATGTATGTCCTTATCTTAATATTCCCTGTATGCCCGGGTCGCGGTCATACAGGGAATCACATTATGTTTGTCGCCATATCCCTCATTGACATGCAGACCCGCTGCGTCCGGTAAGGGATATATCGAATCACGCCTTGGCAGGCAGAGTCACCTTGTCTCTCTTAAGGAAGAGGAACAGAGATGTGGCTGCTAAAGCGATAGTTATAAACCACTTCGGATGTATGGGATCACCGGTCTTGGGTGATGTATCCATAAGGCCTACCTGAAGATTGTTGGTATCCACATATATCGTATAAGGCGAGAAGTGTGTAGCGGTAAAGCTTACGCACGGTATGCCGTCCACTGTCGTGAACTTGCATGCCAGGTCTTCAAGCTGTGTACCGTTGACAACGGCGCCCACCTTATTGTTGCCCGCATACTGACGGAGCGCATCAGGGATCGGGATCGTCACATTGACCTTAAGACCCGTGGTATCAGTGATCTTATTGGTGCCTGTAGCATCATAGAGGCTGATATCCATCGCAAAGTACTTGATAGGAGTCATATCCCCGTACTTATTGGCCAGAGCAGTAGCTACGGCATTCGCAGCTTCAGCCGACTCGGTGATCTTGACAACAAAGCTGTCGGTAGAGCCGCTTACTGAAGCATAAGCCTTATCCACATCACTTATTCCGGGCTTGGTGATATCTATTCTCGTACTTGAACCTGTGCCTGCTATCGGAGAACCGTCAGCACCCACTCTGTTATGGGTACCGGTGGAAGTCTTGGTTGAGGTGGTTCCGGAACCGCCCGATCCGCCCGAACTGCTGCTTCCGGCATCCTTATATGTAGCCGTGATTATCGTCTCGCCTGCAGCTGTCGTGACAGTCGTAGCCTTACTTGTAGAGCTGTATACGGTTGCAGCCGCACCTGTTACTACCCACTTATCGAATACCTTACCGGCAGGCGCATCTATAGCTTCGATTATGACCTTGGTACCCTCGGGATAATTACCCGAACCGCTGCCGTATACAACGGTCAGGGGATATCTGTTCTTGTTGTCAGATCCGCCGCCGCCCTTATTGGTAGGCGTAGGTGAGGTTTTGCCCGGAACGCTCTTAGTCACATTCGGAGTCACATCACCGGAAGGAGTAGGTGATACATCGCCCGATACATCGGGTGTTGTATTCTTGATCGGCTCATATATACCGAGAAGTAAGGTATTGTCCTTTGTTATAGCCAGTTTCCTTAAGTTGGTGATGGCATTGCCTTCTTCATCAGCCCAGTATGCGAATTCATATCCGTCATGCTTAAATGCATATGATGCCTCATGTGCGCTCTGATCATCAGGATCGGGACCTAAAGGAGAACCGCCGTCCTGCACTCTCTCTCTGTACAGTTCCTTACCGTCGAGGTTGCATCTGAAGATAACCGTGAACCACTCATCCGTATATCTGATTATGGCCGGAAGCTTATTGGCACCGTATGATTTTGACAATCTTTCTACAATAGAGCCCTTGGTCGTATAGATATAAGGATTCTCACCATCCTTAAAATCGCCGAATGCATCTCGATCGGGAGTCAGATCCGGATTTTTTATATCCAGAGAAATGCTCGGATCTTCTCCGAAAGCATTGGCCTTTATATTATCCATATTCTCCGGAATCGTCATATTCTTAAGTTTGTCACAGTCATAGAAGCAATACTCGGGTATCTCAGTTTCCTGTATACCGGTAAGATCGGCAAAGTATATATCATCGCAGTTGGCAAATGCACCTTCCGCTATCTCTGTAACGTTATTAAGCTCAGGGAAATTCTCCGCTTTGATATCATTATATCCGATCACCGCACCCTGACCCGGGAAACATTCGACTATCTTCTTCTTTCCGTTTCCGAGATTCTCGTACAATATGCCGTTCGGATCAACCTCGTATTTTCCGCCGACATATAAAGTATTAAGCTTTGTACAATCTGCAATGGGCAATTCACCTATATCGGTCAATTTTGAACCCAATGTCAGTTCTTCAAGGTTCTCGCAGTTATAGAATGCAAGATCGGGGAGATATTCTACATCAGTCAAAGTGATCGATCTGACAATATCATTACCATAAGGATTGATCTCATTGCCTTCATATTCTGCCCCTGTGACAGTCTTAGGCAATTTTACATCCTTTTCCTCAAGCTTGCTGAGGAAATATGCATCAGGCTCTATAAGTTCATAATCCTTTTTATTGTCACTCGGACCATACAAACCGTTAAAGAGGCCAAATTGTTTGTATTCGTCATAATAATCCAGTCCCGCCTTTTTTTCATCAGCATCTTTTGCGGTAAGCGGATCAAGATATACCTCAATATTCTTGGCATTCGAATATCCTGTCGAAGAAGCATCTCTTGTGAGATATCCTCTGACATCTATAGACTTGATACCTGACGGAACTACAACATTTCTTACACAATCAATAAGATCATCCTCTTTCTTGGTTGTTGAAGCACCTGATGCAAGCTTATTGAGCAGGCTGTAATTCGGATCAGGTATCTTTACACCCGGCGTAGGACCCTCAACAAGCGGAGCCAGTCCGGCAGCCTTGGCATACTTATCAAGCTGATCGTAATGAGGATAATCAAGCAATGTAGGAAGATTGTTGGTATTATCCAGCATTACCGTCATATTAGTAGGCGAATTGGTCTTATAGCATACTCTCACGCCCTCGTCTGCATCAACATAATTGTCAGTCTGCATAGACCAGGCAAAAGGTCCGTATGTATCGGCAATTTCTCCGAACACGGTAAGCTTCGGGGAACCGGTAGCAAATGCATCTTTTCCGATATCTTCAAGTCCCAGTGTATCAAGGCTTGCAGGCGTATCAAAGTGTATCTCGACAAGCTTGGGGTTATCCTTGAATGCTCCGTCGCCGATAGTCTCGATATTCTCACCTATCGTAACTTTCTTAAGTTCATCACAGCTGCTGAAAGCCGTATCGCCTATCGTATGTACACCGTCTCCGAGATCCACATAGGTGATCTTCTCAAAGTCCTTAAATACATCATTCTCTATTGTCGAAATTCCGTTGCCGTCATCTATCTTGATTCCCGTGACATTATCCTTAACATCTTTGTCAAAGCAGTTGCTGTCTATTGAATTGATGTTTATGCCCGCTACCGACTCAGGGATCACAAGATCAACGCCTTTTTTGTTATTGGGAGTTCCCGGTACGTAAGTACAGTTGACCAGCTTACCCGTGGCATCGATACCCTGTATAAGGAAACCGTTGCTTATCTCATATGTGGCAGGATTGGTCTCATCATCATCCTTGTAATACTTATATGTAACGGGATCCCCGTTGCCGTCAGATGAAGCTGCCACATTCATACGGGCCTGCCAGGTTGCTTTTCTGGGCTCAGAATATGAACCGAGGTGCTTCTCGGGGCCCCATACATAGAAGTTCTTATTGACAACATCATAGAACATAGTCGGATCATATGTGACACCACCCGTCTCCTTCGGGAACCTGAAATACTCAAGGTTTGCACATTTTGCCACAAGTGTATCCGGCACCTCTTCCGATTCATCCAATCCGGAAGAAAGTATTACTCTTAAAAGCTTATTCCTGTTGGCAAGTGCAAATTCACCCAGATTGGCTCCGGTTGTGATCGAATCAGGATATTTAAACTCCACAAGATTGTCTTTATTGATCAGGTTATTATCGGTGATCGCGAAGGCATAGTCACCTATGGAGGCGAAATTCCTCTCAACTGTCTCTCCGGTAGTCGGATTGGTGGACGTAAAAGTGACACTTGTCAATTGTCCGCAATCGCAGAATGCACCCTTACCGATAACATCACCCTTGGTCGAATTGCCCACACCGGTAAATGATACGGTCTTAAGAACGGGGCATTGATAAAACGCACCGTCTTCGACTTTTGAAACAGACGCAGGTATCACGATGTCTGTGATCGGGGTATGTGCAAAAGCCTCTTTCCCGATCTCGTACACACCGTCAAGACTTACAGTATTAAGATCCGTACTTTCGGAAAATGCCTGATTGCCTATCTTCGTGCTCGTACCAAAGGTAACTTTCTTAAGCATGCTGCTTCTGTAAAACGCTCTGTCGCAGATTCTGTTTATCTTGTTGCCAAGTATAAATTCACCGATATCCGTTATTCCTGCCAGAGCACCTTCTTTGATCCCGACCAATTCTATGAATTCCATACAAAGGAAGCCCTGATTATCGGCACGTATGATCGGACCATTGGTTGCGGTTAAATAAACCAAATCTTTTTGGTAATTATCAGGATCAGCGACCTGGAAAAGAAGAACCGGTTTCTTCTCGGTTTCACTTAAGAACATTGTCGTAATAGCCACATTGATCCCATAAATGGCTCCATTGCCGAATATCTTATCGCAAAGATATGCATACTGTGATTCGGGAGTACTATATTTCGGAAGATCCATTCTTGATCTTGTCACTTCCGGCGGTGGGAGTGCACCGCATTCGGGATCGGCAGCTATGGCGTTCTTATATTCAAGATAATCAGCACTGTATTTATCAAAATCATCGGGAAAGTTTTCTTTGTAAAATTTATAAAAATCTGCAGACTGGCTCCATGTCGCAGGATCTCCGGTCAGGGTATAGCCAAATCCAAGTTTTTCAATATTTCTTTCCCATTTATTGGCATCGCCCTCGCCTAAATGGACTACAACTTTAAGATCTTTTTTAGTCGGGTCTGTGGTCTCTTCCAAAAGACTTTCTAATTCAAATTTGTCCGCACCTTCCCTGTCAATATATACATAATCCATAAAAAGCATATTGCCGCTGAGATCCACGACATCAGTCACGACTTTTGTAAATCCCGTGATATATGCATTCTGATATGTATCATCGGACTTAAACTGGAACTGCTTCTTAAGGGAGGTTACACCTTTATCCTTCATAAGAGTATAAGCATAGCCTTCCTTGGTAAGTCCTGTCGTAGGCATCGTCAGGCTATCGCCTTGTGCCGCCGCAGTGATCCCAAGATCTTCATAAGCCTTAACCTTGCTGGCGTCCTGAGTGGGATTATACGCCTCTATATCCGGAACCGGGATCGCCGCAACCGTTATGGCCGAAACCATACATAATGCACCGATGGTACGGCGCACCGTGCGCTTCATCCTCCTGTTTCCGGTTTTCTTAGCAGCCTGTGCTTTTACGCTCTTAGCCATCTTGATCTCCTCATAATAAATATGACAATATAAGGCGCGAATACACGCTCTCTATACTTTTATCGGCATAAAACCCGTGATTCTTAAGGGCATACTCCACCCAAATAATCACATAGTTCATAAATATTTTACTATATATTGATGATTTTGCAAGCCCTAAGCACAAAATAAAGTGTTTTTGGCCGTATTATCTCCCGCAAAAAGTCCGGCCTCAGGGACATGCCGGCTCACTTCATCCCACAAAAAGACCGGCCACAACGGCCGGCCTACTTATCAACTATCTCATATTTATCAAGACTTAACGGTGCAAATATCGTCTTCTTGCCTACATATCCGATGATCTGCACGAGTATCACTCCTATCAGTATACCTATACTGTCTATGAGCACATCTCTTACCTCTCCGCTCCTTCCGGACACAAACGTCTGATGATATTCATCAAGCGCCGCATACCCAACGCAAATCAGTCCCGTCAGGAACACAAGCCAAAACCCCCTTATCCGGTACACATAGAACGGCAGCCCGACGCATATGGCTAACAGCAGGTATTCCGCCATATGAGCAAACTTTCTTACATAACCGTGTATCATCAGCGACATGGCAGCCAGACTCATATCACTCAAGCCCTTGTGCCCCCATTTATTATATCCGAGCACGAGCGCCTTGCTGACTTCGTAGCTTAAGCCCGCCGACTCCCCGCCCGGCTGCGACGACATATAGAATATTGCATACATCATCACTATCGCCGGCACGAACGACAGCGGCTTAAGCAGATATCTGAGTGTTTTCTTAATAAACAGAATTATATACTTCATATTGCATATCCTAGCATATAATCATATAAAAAACCGAATCAATTGCTTAATATATTATTAAGACTGTCTCAGCCCCCGACGAACACCGCAACACTGCATTATTGCAGCCCACGCCTGCCCGATCCACAGGGTTGATGCACCGGCACAAAGAAAGTGCAGCCAAAAGGCTGCACTCTTCTTTGATTCCGTTCTCATATTATCTGCATCAATCGATTAATATCCAAATTCCTGTGCCCAGCACTTTGTTGCACCTGCCTCGTGAATCGCGATAGAGCATGACAGATAACCGGGATCCATAAGATTGGCATTGTGTGTAGGTGAAGCAACCCATGCAGCCACTACATCATCAGCAGTATCAAAGCCTCTTGCAAGGTTCTCTCCATACACGAGATTACCGTTAACGGTCCAATAAGCAGATCCGTCAGGTCTGTCATGAGAGAACTTGTTCTCGATCTCATTAGCTCTGACCTGTGCAGCCTGCTCAAGACCTATCGTCCACTTAAGGTCCCCAAGTCCCGCAGCCACTCTCTTCTCATTCACCTTGACCATGGCAGCCTGTGCAAGTGCACGAAGCTCAGCCGAATCAGCCGAATCGGAAAGTGGAACAAAAGGATCAACGATGTAGATAGTATCGTCATTCGGGTCATATACACGGGTAGCAGCCTGCTCATCAAGCGTTCCGCTAACCTTACCGCAGCCAACGATAGCCGCGATCATCGATATTGACAACAGAATCGCAAATACTCTTTTCTTCATACGCATCCTCCATCACCCACATTATAACATATATTATCAAACTTTGGTACTATTTTTTACTAAATTTAGCGAATAATATCACGCCTCTTCCGTATGCTTAAGTTCTCTCTTATTGATATACATCTGCTCGTCAGCTCTGTCGAGAACCTCACGGAAGTTCTCCTGCCCGTTCCAGACCGAATAACCCATCGCAAACGTATACCTGGTCTTATGCATCCCCTCAGAGATTGCGTCCATCATTGACTCGATGTCCTTAGTCTCCATATCTTTGCATATGACGGCGAACTCATCTCCGCCTACACGATACAGCAGACATCCTCGCCTGATATTGGACTGGATGACATCCGCCATGCACTTAAGCGCCGTATCCCCGGCCAGATGCCCCTCGGCATCATTGATCTTCTTAAGGTCATTAAGATCCACCGATATTATTGCCGGTTCATCCTTGATATTCAGCCTCTGCAGATCCGCAAAGAAGCTGGTCCTGTTAAGTGCTCCCGTCAGTATATCGTACTTAAAGTACTCGATATGTATGCACAGATAATAAAAAGTGACCGCCATTGAGATAACACCGATCAGTATCCCTCTCAGGGCGAAAGCCATCTCCACAAATGTCCCCAGAAGCGCAAGACAAGTCGTGAGCCCGATGATCAGGGCTTCATTGTTCCTCTCATGATGCCGTCTGATAAAGGCCGCATATGCAAACAGCATGACCGAGTAATACAGACAGACCACATGAGGTGTATAGGCAAGCGGCCCGCGCACGACGTTGCCGTCCTCGCTGTACCAGAATACAAGCTTGGTAAAAAAAGCAAGACAAGTCACCACCAGGGAAACAACCGCCGGCGCATATAGCATGAACCTCTTGGCCCCAAGATTCTCGACTTCCATCGTATTGCCGTTAGTCTTAAGCGCCACCTGCGTAAGTGCGATCATTATGAGTATCCTGAGATTATACCCCACGACAGCCGTAAAAACATGCATAAGGCTCGTGTCCTGATTGTTGAAGGCATAATAGTCCACATTATCGTCGATCACAAGCAGCAATATCATCAAAAGTATCGGATGAAACATCCGCGTCAGTTCATGCTCATATCGATCATTGATCCGAAGAAAAATGATCAGAAACAGAATGATGCATATCGGTATGAAATTGATCTGCACAAGCTCCTGCAGGAATGTATCGTACATAGCTTTCTCCGTTATCTGCCATACAACAATCAATGATATCGCAATAAACGCAAAAATGCAACAAGGCGGCCCGTGGTTACCGGACCGCCTGTCATTATCTCTCACCCAGTTTAGGGAAAAATCAGGGCGATTAAATTTTACTTATCCGAGGATCATGTAATTCGGAGCGAACGCTCTTCTTACTGCTTGTCCTCATCCTCTCTGCGCTTCTTATTTCTAAGAGCCCAAGCACCAAGTGCGCCTGATGATGCGCCGAAGAGTGACATCCACTGAAGCAGGTTGTTAGCATCTGCTGTTCCGGGAGTTCTTCTTGCACCGAGAACGTCGCCACGGCCCTTCTTAGCACCGAGAACCTGTCCTCTGGGTCTCTTCGCACCGAGTACCTCACCTGCCAACGGAACCTCAGGCTCCTCGATCGTGATGATCGGAGGATTCTGTACAGGAGTCATCGGAGGATTTACGGGCGGCAGCTCCGGAGGAGTTGTCGGAGGATCTACAGGAGGCAGATCAGTAGGTGTATCCGGTGTCTCTGTCGGAGGCACATCCGGTGTATCGATCGGAGGCGTTACCGGAGGCTTAGACTCGGTATATGTAGCCTTTTCCTTGTCAATACTCTGTCTGAGTGATGTCTCTGTAGACTTAGTAACCTTCTTGGTGATGATCGTAAAGTCCTTATTAGAGAACTGCTCGAAGAATTCAATAACTGAAGGCTTCTTATACTCAGTTTCAGAGCTGATCTCCTTCGTAGAGTCGGTAGAAACCTTAGCACCGTTCTCTGTTGTAACTTCTTCATCATGTTCCTTATCAGCCGTAACTGTTGTCTTTGAAGAGCGTGCAGCATCAAGATCCGCACCGCCTGCCGTGCCAACTTCTACGCCGGGCTTGCTTCCGACTTCTGCTGTCTTGATTGCAGTAGCATCAGTCTTGCTGTCTGTTGTCGCTGATCCGCTCTCTTCCTTCTTAGGAGTGAAGCCTGTCTCGGCATCTCTCTCTTCATGAGTCTCAAGCTGGCCCTTCTCCTCAGAGAATGTGCCCCATGTACCTGTTCCTGTTCCTTCTGACTCAGCAGTATACTTATTGGTCTCTTCCTTATGTGATGTAACATCAGTAGTAGACGTCTCACTGTAAGGATTGTAATTCTTGATCGTTGTCTGGTCAGGATCGGTGAAGTAAAGATCCTTTCTGCTTATGCCGGACTTATGGATCTCCTTGTTCTGATTCAGGACATCACAGTACACCGAACTGTTAAGATCAGCCCATAATACATTGACCTGCGCCTTAGGCGCTACAACTATACCGTCGATATGCTGCCTGATGTTAACGATACCATCAAAGTTACCGAAGTTCCAGATAATATTCGATGTTGATTTATCGAAGTTATCTCCAGAATCTGCTCCCATTTTTCGGCCTATGTCAATCGTCAGCCTATCACCGCTCCAGTCAGATGAATCAAAATAGTTCTTTTCAATACCATTGTATGTATATGAATCGTTATCGAGCATATAGTTTACAATATTGAATACTATCGTAGCATTGACATTCTTATTGGCCTTAATGATAGATCTTATAAGACCCGGAGTGTCCTGATCGGTATCCTCGGCATTAGCTATATCATATTCGCTTAAGTTGACCGTTACAACCGAAGTATCATTATAGGCTCCGTTCTTGCCCTTGTTGAGTTCATTCAGGACATTAGTAAGCGTTTTCTTTGCATCATTTTTAGCCGGATTTGTAACATTACCCCATTTATCCTTCTTGGATCCATCAAGTTCCTGCTTAGACTTATCAAATACGGCATCCATAAATGCCTGAGCAGCATCTGCCATCGTGTTAAGATTCTCAGATATCTTGATCTCCTCATCAACTCTCTGAGCAAGAGCACCTGTAAATCCCTTAATCTCTTTGATCTTATCGGCAACCTGCTGGGCGGTGGCATTATGATAAACCCAGCCATAATCATCAACTTCTTCTTCCCACCACCACCATCCTTCGGTGTGATGTCCAACAACTTCCCAGGTTTTTGTTCCGAGTTCAACATAGAAGTTGTTTTTATTCTGTTCATTAAAATCAACAGCCGAAACGATCAACGGATCATCTACAGTGGTATTGGGATCGTCATGCTTACTCAATGTAGTAGTACCATTAACATTAAAGTTCGAAGCCGGATCACCGCCGAGAATAATCGAATAGTTATTAGCTCCTGCAGCAACTTCCTCAGTCTTGATGCCTTCACCTTTAGTCTTAAGGTAACCGTCGCAGACATTACCGTCAACATGAGTGCCCGTAATATGCTTATTTGAATATACCACGAAGTCGGATGCAATAGCGAGGCTGTCGATGAAGGTGTTAAACTTCTTGATCTGATCATTCGTCAGATTCTGCTTCTTCGTAGCGTTATACCACTTATCATATGTGGATGCAATGGTCTCTACGGCATCATAGTCGATCTCGACTTTATTGCCATTATAACCATCATAAACGTAGAACCTGGGCTCTGATTCGCCTTCAAGATATACCTTCTCAACCGGAACTCTGCTTGCATCTTTGAACTTGGCAACAGTAACGCCATCCTTACCTAAGATGCTGAATCCTTCACTTTCAAACTTGCCTGCCTGTACGATCTCATTCTTAAGAGCCGTATCGGTAACCTTCTGCTTGGTAACCGTCTCCTTGGTTCCATCAGCCTTGATCACTTCACCTGTATAATATACATTGGTAACTGTCTCATAGACAAAATCACCCTTCTGATCTCTGACAAATCTGTTGTCAGCGCCTCTCTTCTTCTGTCTTGTGATCTCGATCTTGACAGTAGGCTGTGAAGTAAACTCAAGTCTGTTATTTGCATTATTTCCTACAAACCATGTTGTCTTGATCTGATTAAGATCTGCTGCAGCCATGATCTTGGTGGCATTGTCACCTGTTATAAGACCACTCTTCTCGCCTCTTACAACATATGCACCGTTCTCAAACGAGATCGTATACTTATCAGTAGCATCTACACCTTCCAGAGTCTCAGTAACAGTCTCACCCTGCTCATTTTCATATTCAACATAGAACTTGAACTTCTGAGAGTCCTGTATAAGAGTCATGGCACCGATAACTGCAGTATATTCAGGATTCGTTGTTCCGTCTTCAAGATACTGCGGAACATCCTTAATCTCATATACAACGGATCCGTCATCAACCTTCTTGCTTGTGATCTCATAAGTCTTGGCACCGTTAAGCTCATAATCACCGATCTTATATGTATAGTCAAGCTTGATGGGCTTATTCTCATCATCTTCATTACTCGTATTGATAAGAGCTATGATAGCAGCATACTCTGCAGTACCTTCAGCATATTTCTTGTCGGTTCCGTCTATGCTTATGGTATATACACCGTCAGATTCCGTGATCGTATAAGACTCGGATGCATCAACTTCTACTCTGGTGTTGTTGATGTAGAACTTGGTGCTGATAACATTGTTCTTGGCTGCTGTCCAGATAGCTTCTGCAAGATCCGCATCCTCTACAGGTGTTCCGCTTGTAAGTTCACCGGTAGTCTCATCAAATACGGCATTCTTATATACTACATACGAACCGTCAACCTCAACATAGCTGTATGTATCGCCCGCATCGAAGTGGATCGTATTGCCGTCAGCATCCTTAACATTATCATTTACCGCATATACATCCCAAGAAAGTGCGCCGAGGCTTATAGCCTTCTTTACAGCTTCGATCTGTTCTTCAGTAAGCGTTACATCATTACCGTCCTTATCCTTGGCGATAACTGTGATATCTGCTCCGTTAGCATTATCTGTATCATTGTCATGAACATCAACAGCATACGAAGCAACATTCTCAGGAAGCTCTACGCCGTCAAATGAATACTTAACATCGATGATATTGGCCCTTGCTGCAGCTTCAATAGCCACGTCTGCATCACTCTCAGGATCCATCGCTCTGCCGTCAATGAATATCTGAGGAGTCGTAAGTGCGTTACCGTCTTCATCATAGTACTTATATTCTACATTATAAGTATGGTTCTTATTGAATACGTCCTCATATACAGGAGTACCGTTAACGGTATATGTATAATTGACATCATCCTTCTGTACTGCAGCAAGGATAGCGTTCCTTACTGCCGAATCAGCAATATTTTCTTCTACAACGTTGCCGTCCTTATCCTTGGATGTGATGATCGTTACAGAGTTGCCCTGGGCATCCTTCTTAAATTCGATCGTGTAGTTAAGGAAGATATCAACCGGTGCCGCTTCGCCGTTAACAAGATAAGTAACTGCAGGCGTAACGCCGGCTTCTGTTGCTGCATTTTCTACAGCCGTAAACTCCTTATCTGTTGCAGTTCCGGTATTGCCTTCTGAATCAACCCATGTAATCGACTTATTGCCATCCTTGTCATAAGCGATGGTATATGTTCTCTCAGACGAGCCGACATTGTATCCGTCTACATAGTACTCGATATTGATAAGCTTAGCTTCTGCAGCGGCCTTGATCGCATTCCAGAGAGCAGAGCCTTCTGCAACATCAGTAATCTCATCATCCTCGTCATCGATCGACTTAACCGAATAATTGCCATCCTCACCTTTTTCAAGATAAACCTTATATGTTCCGTTAAATCCGTTGGTATCAACCGGATTGTTCTGTGCATCAAGAACATAGAAGAACTCAGGCTCGATCTGTCCAAGCTGGATAAGACCCTTGATTGCTACATAATCAGCACTTTCTTCATCAAGTGTAATAGTATTACCATTATCATCCGTAGTTGTGATGATAACAGCAGCATTCTCTGTTCCGGCATCTCTTACTGCAACCGAATATGTCTTCTCGTAATCAACATTAACAAGAGTATCGCCCACTCTGTATTCAACAGTTATGGGAGCCGTCCTGTTATCAAGGATAGCCTTGATAGCCTCAGCATCATTAATGGAATCAAGAGTCTTGGTATTACCCTCAGAATCTACATAGCTGATCTCATAAGCAACAAGCTTGCCTTCGTTATCCTTTTCATTCTCATTAAGCTTAACCGTAAAGCTCTGTGCAGGAACCTGAACCTTATCGATGAACCACTCAGGACATGCTACGCCTGACTCTGTCAGAGCCATTACAGCATCGATGATATCCTGATCTGTTACGGGATTACCCTTATCATCGACAATAGTTGCACCCTTTTCGGGATCATTGGCATCATAATCGGCAGGATAAGTAACCTTAAACTTTGTGATATCGCCAACTTCGATCTGCTCACCGTTAGCGCCCTTGATCCAGTAGAAGTCAGTCTTGAGGCTCTCAATATCGATTATGCCAAGAACAGCATTCTTCTCGGACTCATCTACATCCTCACCGTCAACCTTAACATATGTAACGGAATTGCCTTCCTCATCCAGTCCTACATAGATCTCATAAGTCTTATTCTTGTCAATGGCGATCGGCTCACCGTTGAGATAGAACGTAGGCTTAACATCCTTGTTCTTGATAGCCTCAAGTACAGCCTTGTATTCAGGATTGTCAACTTCTTCACCGTCAACAACAGTCGTTGCAGGAATTTTCTCTTCACCTACAGCAATATAATCAGGTGTCTTACTGTTCTCATCAGAATAGTGAACAACGTAATCCTTGGTAAGATCGACTTCTACATCATAGCTTCTGCCTGTCTCATAGCCGTTGATGGTATATACCTTGACACCCTTACCCTCGTTGGCGTCGTTCTCCTTATCGTACTGCTCCTTGGTGATGCCTTCCTCAGCGTCAATGCTGTAATATACCTTGGAAATGGTAACACCGTCTTCAACTTCCTGGCTGCCCTTGATAGCAAAGAGTCTGTTATATTCATCCTCAGATATAGCTACAGCAACAGGCTTGCCCTGCTCATCAACCGAATTCTTGAAGAATTCTACCTTATCATAGCCCTTCTCGCCCCTATCCTGAGCAGCTTTAACTTCTTCTTCTGTTACAGGCTTATATACGAAGTTACCGTTCTCATCGATCGTATACTTCTTGGTCTCAATCTCTATCGTCTCAGTATCTGTCTCAACCTCAGACTCATAGTAACCCTTCACGCGGCTGTAGTGATACTTGGTAACAAGCGCCCACTGCTTCTGGCCCTTGCTGTCAAGGATCTCATGGCCGTCCTTGTCAACAAGTACAGCAAGTATCGGATTCTGGGGATCATCAACATCCTTCTCTTCAGATCCTTCATCAACCCATACATTGCCTTTATCTTCTGTAGTCTGTTTCTGAGTTACTTTTCTTGTTGTCTCTTCTATAACCTGGCCGGCAGAATCACCCTTGGTGCCTTCCTTCGTATAGAACTCGGTAAGAGCCGGATCCTCATCGGTGGGAAGCTTGGTCTTGGAATCATCCTTAACGCCCAGATCATCTGTAGAAGCAACTTCATCATATTCAGATTTCTCTATGGTATTGCCTTCGCCATCCTTATACTCAGTACCGATGGGTTCTCTCTCGTACAGTTCCTTATTCTCGTTGTCTTCATTGGTCTTGTCATCAGGATCGGGACCTGCCGGTACCGTATTCTCGGCAGCATAAACGGGTGTAACCACATTGGATGCGATTATCACGCCTGTCATTGCTGTAAAGATACCCTGCTTGATACTTAAGATTACATCTTTCTCTCTTTTCTTCATAGTTTTCTCTAGGCCTCCCTTCGCCTTTAAGCTATGTGTTATCAGTTAACTACCCTTCGCTCAATCCTCTCCGTCCCCGATGTGATTGAACAGATACTCCAGAACATCCGGAGTGAACTTCTTCGCTTCTATACCAATCTCGAAGCGTCCGTCTGACAGTTTCTTCTGTCTGTTGATCGTAGCATACATTATAAGTGTATCGGCTACGATGATAATGTCCTTGCCCATAAGATCGGGCAGATCTCCCGGACCTTTGATCCCCATCCCTAAGGGGCTCACATTGTCCACTTCTACGAAAAACTTCTCGTAGGTCTCGCATACGACTATCACGCTCTTCACATTGTAGTCGACACGATTGATATTTCTTCTTTCTTCCATTTCTCTCTCCCTCTTCTACACATATTTATCACGGACGGGAGTCTTAACGGGGCTGTTCGTTCATCCTCTTGCCTGTAAGTACCGAGTGGATCACAAACCTGTTACTTGTACCGGCTGCGCCCTTACATGTACTTAATGTCAGCAGCTTGGGATAATCACTGTAGTCCGTATCCGGTAACCCTTCGATCTCATTGACTGTTCCGATGTAGTCAAGGTAAGCGTCATATTCTTCAGGCTTAAGTATGAACCTGTATGTATCGCTTCCTTTCCTTGTCGTGTAGTAAGCCACGATCCTGAATTGGTAGGATGCCCGCGGAGTATACACATAAATGTACGGCTCTTTCGTAATGAGTTCCGGATTATCGCCTAAGGTCTTGAGCGAACCGAACATGCTTCCATCCCGCATATTATGTCCGTATATGAAGGTGTTCAAGTCTCTGAAATCCGAGTAGTTGTAAGAATCCATGAAGATCGCTCCGGCCTTATTGTGCTTATGTTCGAAGGTCTCATGGAGATACTGTTCATTATCGGATCCCTGGAGTACCGGGTAACTGATGTCCAGTGCCGGTACGATCAGCCAACCTCTGAAATCTTCGTTGATCTCAGCCAGAGCCTTGAAGTCGATGTCCATCTGAGGAATCTCAGGTGTGGGATCTTCTTCTGTAACCTCTTCTTCCGGTGCGGTGCTCTCCGCTTCGGCCGTAACCTCAGTCGCAGGTTCCACATATTCCGTAAGGTTATCATACTCTTCGCCAGCTGTCCGATAATTGATGAAGGCCGATACTGTATTGTATCCGGATATCAGCATTATCGCTGCCAGGACTCCGGGAATCAGTTTCTTAACAATATCCTTGCCTTTTTTCGAACTGTCAGTATTATTCTTACTCATACTAATTCCAGTACTTTAGTCCTTGTTCATATAATACGGGAATAATTTCCTAATTGCAATAGTTTTTTCACGTTTTTTTAACTAAATTTTTCGAAATTGTACGTAAGGCGTACATTTTTGCTTTATTATTTTATCACAGTAAAGCGATTTTATACTTTTTTTATACTTTTTTACTAAATATTTAGTCCTCAAAGACCGATAAATGGATTTTTAAAGTACCATAGTACCAAAATCTAAAATTCATATAACCCGATCGTTAATTCTTCATATATATAATCAATGATCAGGATATCTTTTTGGCCACGACCACGAATCTTCCGGCATCCTCGGATGAATCACAGGTCGACAGAGTTATCAGCTTGTCTCCGTATACGGCCGTAACTCCCGTATCATACAGTGATATATTACTCATCTCTTCCATATTAGAGTCGAATTCATCCGCGCTTGAAGCATCTATGAACTGATAGTACTTGAATACAATCTCGTCCTGAGCATATATCCTCGAGCGAAATACATACATCACGGCATAGGTGCCCGTCTCATAGATGGTGTCAAATGTAAAGTTAGGATTCTTCTTGTAGAAGTCTTCTTTTGCATATCTGTTGAGATTGCCGAACATCTTCCCGGACTTCATATGATGACCGTAGACTATCATATTGTCATTAGGGAAGGCCGGGGTACAGTCCTTATCCATGAACAGGGATCCGTTCTTATCATAGTCCTGGTTGTAATTGTGGTCCAGATAGTATTCATTGTTGGATGTCTGCATCACCGGATAGTCGATATCGCACCCCGGGATCGTCAGCCACCCTACAAGTCTCCTGTTCTTCTGATACAGGGTCTCATACTTCTTAAGTACCGGTGGCTTGTCCTTGGCCTCTTCGTAGTTGATCTCAACCGTGCCGCCGACATCTTCCTGCTTAAGCTCCGCAAGTTCCGTATATTCGATATCATTCTTCTCATATAAAGTAAAATAGAATATCAGATATCCGATAGAGCCGAGTATGCACACCGCCAGGGCGACCATCGCGAGCCTGCGCTTAAGCTGATCGCGCTTAAGGACCTTGATGATCTCCTTCTGCATATCTTCATCATAGTCCGTGAACTTCTTCTGCTTCTTACGGCTGCCTGCAGACTGAGCCGCCTTGCTTTTGCCCCTTGCTCCTCTGCCCCGGCCCTTGCGGGAGGATGCTTCCTCTTCAGCCATACTGCGCTTCAGTTCCTCATCCAGTTCGATGATCTCTTCAAGGTAGTCATCACCGAGGAGAGTCTCAAAGTGATATCGGCCGCGCTCAAGATCGGTCCTCAGCCCGGCGACCTCTTCGGGATCCGTCTTGTCGACGGAGCGCTCTATGCGTTCGATTGTCTGATTGTCTCTGAATCCTCTGGCATAGTCCGCCTTGGTGCGGAACGTCCTGCCGCGGATCTCGTAAGTCTCAGTGTTCATTGCTTTTTATAATGTGATTTGGCATCCAAGGATAATCGGATGCCAAATCATATGGTTCTGTTTCTTCTATAAATATAGTACGAACTTATAATTCAAAATTATAGTACGGACTGTCTGTTACTTCGCCACGATATTGACTATCTTGCCGGGTACGTAGATCTCCTTGACAATGGTCTTGCCCTCTAGCAGCGGTGCAATGGTCTCATTGGCCTTGGCGATGACGCTGTCCTTGTCCTCATCGACCGCGATCATGATCTTGCCGCGTACCTTGCCTGATATCTGGACTGCGATCTCGATCTCGTTCTCCACGGTCTTGGTCTCATCATACTCAGGCCATGCGGTATTGTATATCCTGCCCTCGAATCCTTCGATACTCCAGATCTCCTCCGTGATATGGGGTGCTACGGGATTGAGCAGTATAAGGAAGGTCTTAAGCTCAGCCTTGGTGATCTCGCCCTTCTTATAGAAGTCATTGATGAGTGTCATAAGAGCCGCGATAGCCGTATTGTACTTAAGCGACTCAAAATCCGAGCTTACCTTCTTGATGGTCTTATGCATATTGGTCTCAAGGTCTGCCGAATATGCATCTCCGTCTGTCACGATATCCTGAAGCTTCCATACTCTCTCAAGGAATCTGCGGCATCCTCTCACGCCCTCATCACTCCATGAAGCAGCCAGATCAAACGCACCGATGAACATCTCATATGTACGGAGAGTGTCCGCGCCGTACTCTCTGACGATATCATCAGGATTGACGACATTGCCGCGGGACTTACTCATCTTTTCACCATTGGATCCCAGGATCATGCCGTGGCTCGTACGCTTCTGATAAGGTTCCGGACAAGGTACGACTCCTTCATCATATAAGAAGCGATGCCAGAATCTCGAATACAGCAGATGCAGCGTTGTATGCTCCATACCGCCGTTGTACCAATCTACGGGCAGCCAGTATTTGAGAGCCTCCTTGCTTGCCAGCTCCTTGTCATTATCAGGATCCGTATAGCGCAGGAAATACCATGACGAACCTGCCCACTGAGGCATCGTATCCGTCTCCCTCTGCGCAGGACCTCCGCACTTCGGACATGTCACGTTCACCCAGTCTGTCATGGCTGCCAGCGGTGACTCACCCGTATCGGTAGGCATATAGCTGTCCACCTCGGGAAGCATGAGCGGAAGCTCCTCCTCCTTAAGCGGCACGTATCCGCACTTATCACAATGTATGATCGGTATCGGCTCACCCCAGTATCTCTGGCGCGAGAATACCCAGTCTCTGAGCTTATAGTTCGTCTTGGCGTGTCCGATGCCCTTCTCGGTTAAGAACTCAGTGATCTTTACTTTTGCATCAGCCACAGACAGTCCGTTCAAAAATTCAGAGTTGACCAACTTACCTTCAGCCACGTCGGTGTATACCCTCTCCGTGACGGGCACCTCAGACCCTGCGACCACTTCAATAATAGGAAGATCGAACTTCTTGGCGAAGTCCCAGTCTCTCTCATCATGCGCAGGAACCGCCATGATCGCACCGGTACCGTAGCTCATGAGCACATAGTCAGAGATCCAGATCGGTATCTCCTTATTGTTTACGGGATTGGTGGCCGTAAGACCCTTGATCTCCACACCGGTCTTATCCTTGGCAAGCTCAGTACGTTCGAAGTCCGACTTCTTTGCAGCCTGCTCTCTGTAAGTCATCAATTCTTCGTAATTTGTTATATCGTCTTTATATTTTTCAATATAAGGATGCTCAGGGCTCATGACCATATAGGTCGCCCCGAAGAGCGTATCCGGACGGGTTGTGTAGACCGTAAGCTTGTCATCTTTTCCCGTAAGGGCAAAGTCCACCTCCGCACCTGTCGAGCGGCCGATCCAGTTGCGCTGCTGAGTCTTGACTCTCTCAATGTAATCCACGCTGTCCAGACCCTCGATGAGCTTGTCGGCATACTCGGTGATCTTGAGCATCCACTGGCTCTGCTGCTTACGGATGACCTCCGAGCCGCATCGCTCGCACACGCCATTGACCACTTCCTCATTGGCCAGACCGACCTTACATGAAGTACAGAAGTTGATCGGCATATTGGTCTTGTAAGCTAAACCCGCATTAAAGAGTTTGAGGAATATCCACTGTGTCCAGTGGTAGTAGTTCGGATCAGTCGTATTGACCTCTCTGTCCCAGTCGAACGAATAGCCGAGGCTCTGAAGCTGCTTCTTGAACCTGGCCACATTGTTCTCGGTCACGGTCTTGGGATGTATGTGATTGGCTATGGCATAGTTCTCGGTCGGCAGGCCGAAAGCATCCCAACCCATGGGATACAGCACGTTGTAGCCCTGCATCCTGCGCTTCCTGGCCACTATATCAAGTGCGGTATAGGGACGGGGATGTCCCACATGAAGACCCTGGCCCGACGGATAAGGGAACTCCACAAGCGCATAGTACTTGGGCTTGCTGAAATCATTGGATGTCGAGAAAGCCTTCTCACTCTCCCATGTCTTCTGCCATTTCGGCTCTACTTCATGATGATTGTACGGTACTGCCATAATTATGCCTCCAATTGATTATATATTTAGAACCATTCTTCTTCTGAATTAGAAAGTGTCGCACTGTCCTTGGCTGTGATCTTAAAGGTAAGCTTCCTTGTTCCACCCAGATCGTATTCGCCGCCGATACCTTTTATGTATACTGTTGCGGTACCCTTCTTTAAGTTCTTTTCATATGATACTATCGCAAAGTCCGTGCCAAGCACAAGGTCTTTTGTTACCTTCCTGCCGTTCTCCTTAACGGTCAGTGTCGCTGTCGTAAAGTCCTCCTTGCTAAGAGTGACATAATTTCCGGCGTATATCCGGTCTTTGATCTTAAACTTGGCTTTACTTATGTTATTGCTGAAAATGTGGTAATCAACTTCACGTTCGCCCGTATAATTACCCTTGCCCTTGACAGTCACCGTGATTCTTGTGCCCGGCTGAGGATTATCGCCCCAGTTCTTACCAAAGTAATCATAATTTCCGACCGTGATCTTCTCATAGTCAACACCCGCCTTAAGCTTCTTGCCGTTAACGTCCGTAATAACAGGTGCAGACATCCATGAATAAGCCTTGGTGCCGTAGACTTTATCGGAAACAGAGACTTTCAGCTTATTTATGCTCTGTCCTACAACTTTATAGTTGTATGTCTTCTGTCCCGAATAATTACCTTTAAACTTGATAGTTATTTCGGGCTTATTCTTATCCTCTGATGTTGTCAGCACGGTGTTGTGCTTATAGCTTAAGGTGTAATCTTTAGATAATGTAAGCGTCTTCCCGTTATATGTAATGCGCGGCGTCAGCTTTGCCCCGCCCTTGGCATAAGGAACTTCAGGGACATCCGGATCATCCGGAGTATCAGGATTATCAAAAGGTTCAACCTTAATATCATCCGCCGCAGCCTTATCGATCTTAAATGTCTTCCTTACTGAGCCAGAGTATCCGCCAATGCCCTTAAATGTCACAGTCGCGGTACCTACACTGATATTCTTTGAATAAGATACGGTATAATCCGTGTCTTTTACAAGCACCTTGCTCTTATCCGTCTTAAGAGTAAGCTTGGCCGTACCCTGCGTGATCTCTTCCCCGGTATAGGTCTTGTTTTCTATACCTTCTACATTCACGGCCTTATTAAGCGCCGTGCCGGTGATCTTGAAGGTTACGCGCTTCTCACCGACAAACTCATATATATCATGTACACCGTTTGCTTTGAACACCATCGTAGCTGTTCCGACCCGCTTGTTGCTGTCATTTAAGTATGTAACAGCATACATCTTAGGATCGACCGGTTCGCCACCATATGTGACCGTATACGAAGGTGTCACACCTTCCGGATCATATTCATAGCTTGAAGGATTCAGGGTTATCTTTAAACTGCTTATCGGAACGTAGACTCCGCCCTTGCCTATTGCATCGCAATGAATTGTCTTTTTGCCGGTATAGTTTCCTTTTGCGTTAATCTCGATAGTATAAAGATTATTGTTTTTTATACTGTCTATAGGATTTCCTTCATTCAGATATACATAGTCAAAGTCCTTACCCGCTTTAAGCTTCTTACCGTTACGCTTAAGCACGGGAACCGGCTTGTATATCTTACCGTCCTTAAAATCTATAGTGATATCCGGTGCATCGAAGAAATCGCTCTCGGTGTTCGCCTCGATGCTTAGAGGCAATATGTTGAACGACCTGCTTAATGATATTCCTTTGTAGTTGCCCTTAAACTTAACTACGGCCCTGGGCGCGATATTCTTACCGTTTTTTGTAGCGCCGATACTTCCGACATTTACATTATTGGCATAGGTTACGGTATAGTCCGTACCCTTAGTAAGCATAACATTGCCGTCATATACACGTATCTCGGGGGTAATCTTGCTTCCGGTATATGTCTGATCAGGGATAGTACTTATCCATATATCATGCTCTTCACCATCATCGGCAGGGGACTTATCTTTGTAATCGTCATTGTTCCACACATCAGCCTTAAGTACTGTCACTTTACATTCAGCAGAGAATCCGTCTGCATGCTCAATCCAGATAGTTGCTTCTCCACCGGTTCTATAATTCGGGTAGAGTATAGCACAAAGACCTTCAAATCTCCTCTGAGTGAATAAACCCCAATTACTGCAGTTCCAATTAATTCTCTTATCATCAGCATCTGAAGGATTGACCGTTGCATAAAGTCGGAAAATACCGTTCTCAGGTTTTATTATGATACTGCTGTTGCCCAGGCTTACGGAAGTCGCCTTAACGGGCTTCTTTGTAACTGTCACTTTACAGGTGTCAGAATATGTCAATCCCGTTGAAGGCGAAGTGATCTTAACCGTTATGTTCGCCTCGCCCGTGCCGACCATATATAACATGCCATCTTTGGCATTGGTCTTGACAACATTCTCATTGTCACTGATAAATTCAACATCCGTCTCAGTGGCATCGCTCGGTGCAAGTGTGTATGCAAGACGGTAGCTATCTCCTGTTATGGCGGATATCTCTTCATCCTGTTCGGATATGGTAATGCCTGTAACAGGCACGATCCTTTCCACGACGGTGATCACAGCCTTGGCTTTCTTACTGCCGGTCTTTGTTGTGACTGTGATCTCTGCAGTTCCGGGAGCCACGCCTGTGACCGTACCATCAGCAGCAACTGTAGCCACCGATGTCTTGCTGCTCTTATATGTAACGCTCTTGTCAGCTAACGAATCAGGCCCGACGGTAGGAACCAGCTGCTTCGTTCCGCCGACTTCTATCGTAGCTTCCGTTGGATCAACAGAGATTGTAACAGAGTCAGCGGTAGGCTGGCCGGTTTTGAATCTGTTATAGTAATCCTTGCAGACAAGGTGTCCTTCTGCATCATATACCAGTACACGATACTTCTTATTTGTATCAAACTTATATCTTTGACCCGAAGGTATCATGTCTGCAAGATACTTATCTTTTGTTGCATTCCCGGAATACAGAGTTTCCATGGAATACAGCTCACATATTTTAAAACTGACATTCCCATCCGCTCTTCTGCCATAATAATCATAATAGCCATCCAGCGAATTTCCATCAGCCCACATAACTCCAGCCAATCCCTCTACCTGTTTATCAATATCTACCTTGACAGCATTATTCTTTACTTCATCGGATCTGGTATCTATGCAATCTGTAGGCAAATCGCATGATACCTTAAGAGACGGCTTTGTTCCAAGCGAATCCCACGATCCGTCAGCAGACTTATTAAGAAGATATGTATATCCTCCTTCCATTATGATGGGTTCCTGATATGCAACCCCTGTTGTTACGGGCTTTTCTCCATCGTAGTATGTCGGAATAAGGTTTGCATCAAGATTGAGTCCGTATATATATGCCGCTACATATGGGCATTCATTTGTATTAAGCACTTCGCCGTAGTACCAAGGCAGTCTGTAACCCATCCCCCATATAAGAGGTTTAGTTGTTGCATAATATGTGTTTTCAATCGTTATATCAAGACCCTTTTCAGTCTTAATCTTAACATCACACCAACCGTCTTCTATATTCTTACTAATCTTAAAATTGGCTCCACATGCCAGAAAGTTTTCAATGGGAAGCTGATAGATAATGGTCGAATCAAAGGTTAAACCATCATAATCGGGATAATGTCCCGATTCATACGAACTACAATTTGTATCATGTGCGGACACTTCCACACTCGTACCAACCACTTCATCTGTTCCATGTTTAACCAGCTTTGCTTCTGATACTTTATCACCTGTCTTTGCCAAAAATTTGAAATAAAAACTAGTAACAGATGCATCCTTTCTGCCGGAGCAATAATACTCAGCCTTGGGATTTCCCTCGGACATAGTATCCTCGGATTTATCAAAGGATCTTGTATTCGAATCAACCGGACATAATGTAATGTTAAGTGTATTTGAATTAGTGTACCATGTTCCATTGTAGTTTACAGCAAGCTTCACTGTATGCTCACCTGCAGGAAGAGACCCGTCTATATATCCCGCTTTTATTCCAACTTGATTGGTACCAAATTTCTCCAGATAATCATTCAGTTCATTTGTTGTTACTTTTACCGCCGGATTTGAATCAATCTGATAATACACACACTCGCCAACATTAGTGTATTTGCTGGCATGATAATCATAATTCACCTTTTCCCCATCCGGAGTCGAAAAACCAAACGAAAAACCATATCCCTTTCCATTAAGGCTTTCATAGTATTTATCCAGTACAGTGAAGCCATCATAGGGAGTTCCCTCAGGCATAGACTCACCTAAGAGTTCAACTTCATCCTTATCTTTCGCTTTCTTTTCCTTAAGCTCATCCGCTTCCGTAGTTACTTCTACCGTCGTCTCGGTCTCTGTTTCTGTAAGATCTTCCGAAGGCTCTTCAGCTGACACTGTGTCTTCCTCGCTGAGAGTCTGCTCTTCGCTCTCTGTTGCAGAGTTTTCCTTTGTCTCTGTCTCAGTTTCTGTAGCGGAAGAGGTGATCTCTTCATCCGATTCAGCATCCTCCGTCACTGCATCATCGGCATCGGTTGTGATCGCCGGATCTGTCGCTGCCGCAAATACGGTACTCATCGAAGAAACCGGTGCAAGTGCGGTCTGTGCCGCAATCGCTAATGTCAGTAACAATGCAAGTTTTCTGCTTTTCATTTCTCCCTTTTTGATCCAAGCCTGATCATCAGGCGGATCAGCTCCTTTCAATTCTATTTCTACCAGCTGAATACAGGTACATCTCTTAGCTTATATGCCAACGGATCAGTCGTCTCCTTAAGTGCTTCAAGCCGCTTCGGAAGTTCCTCTTTTGTCCGTTCTATCCGCTCAAGCAATTCAGCACTTTTCTCTTCATCCAAAGGTGTCTGACCGCGTAAAATCCCCGTTTGAACACTGTCAAGTATTGTATCATAAAGCTGATAATCTTTCAAACCATACCTGTTGATCTTAACGACCTCATCCATGTTGTTAAGTACGGCTTCCGGGTCGTTATCCATTACTGCCATAAATGCAAGATTCCTGTACGCAGACGTGATATATCTGTTGTGGTTGATCACATCTATGGCTGTGCTCCTGGCTCGGTCAACATTTTCCGTCGCTGACAGAATACGGATCTCGGCTTCCGTATCATGCGGGAAGAATTTAAGCATCAGGTCATAATCTTCCAGTCTGTATGCTGCGAAAGGGATAGTGGCAACGATATATGCAGCAAATACCAGTCCATATATCACCTTGCTTTCAGTCCTCTGAATGTTCGCATATTTACCGAAGCTGTGACCCGTAAGCAGCCCGATAAGTTTGTCCGGCTTATCCTTACGGTCAGTCGCTTTTCTTTTTCCCGCCGAAGTCCCTGTGCCTTTTGCAAGATCTCCGCTAATATCAAAGCAGAGTATTGCTATCATCGGTATCAGTATATATTGCATATGAAGGTCAAAAAGCACAGATGCAAGGATTACCGCCAGCAATTCCCTGTATTTCCTGACGGCACGGCCCTTAACGATCATCAGTATAAGCCAGCCGATCAGCAGGATTGCCGGGATAAGGCCCACATCAAGCGCCGCCTGCAGATAATCATTGTGCACGAAGCGCACTTCATATACACCGTTCTGGTAGAGGGGCTGCACATAGTAATATCCTTCGTGTCCAAGACCCTGCGGATATTTTGCGATGATCTTAAGTCCGTCCTTCATATACAGAAGTCTTCCGAAGAATGTGCTTCCGTGTGACAACGATGTGAATATCCTGCCTATGTTCTGCATATTACCTGTTATATATACATACAGTCCGCCCAGGGCCGCAGAGGTGACGACGATAATGGCAAAAGTAAGTCGCATTGCTTTTTCCCGTACCGACTTATATATGCCCCAAGCGACCGCCAATATAAGCACGCTGCGGCATCCTGTCAGCAGCAGGCCCACGATCAGCACACCGAGAACCGCCTTCATTACGATCCCGCGGCCGCCCTCTAGTATAGCCGACGAGATCAGGATGATACCCATGAGCAGATAGAGTGCGCAGGTATTGGCGTACTGGAATGTGCCGCCGAAACGGTCTGCCATCCACATGCGGTCCTTGAAGATGCCGGTTATGTACGATGCAACGCCCAGTATGGTCATGACAGCGCCCGAATACGGGATGAAGTTCATGACTCTGTCGCGGTCGATTATCTCCGACTGTGCGCACAGCCATATCCAGATGATAAGCGGTGAAAGGCGCAGGAAACCTGCTAGGGCCTGATACCTGTCAATCGCCCATATGGACACGGGTATCTGCCATAATATGAAGATGATCGGCATGCTGATATAATGCCGGATCTGTGTTTTGCCGCACAGTGCGCAGAACGCCATCGCTGAAAGCAGCGCACCCAGCACCATCGCACTGTAATCATAAAATCCGCCGGATAACAAAAGAATAACTGCCAGGATCACTTCTATCCCGTGATCCGACAGCCGGTTTATAAACATTTTACTCATTGCGTATTGACTTTTCGACATATATATTTTACGATGTACGCGGTGCTACCATATACGGTAGGCGGTTAGCCTTTTTGTCACTATTAACCATGCTATCCCTGGCAACGCCGGAGGAATTGCAGATGGGAAATACATACAGAAAGGACTGATGTTATGACTGTGCTTGAGTTTGCCGCACTTGCGACTCTGCTTCTGGCAGCGTTCGGTGTTGGATACAAAATAGGCAGAAATACAAAGTAGCCGCCCGAGTCTGCAAACTAAGCGGCTACAAGCCATTTAAACTGTAGGCTAACCGTCTATCGGTAGCACCATCTTTATATAAATACTACCATCAACTCATACTACCGTCAATCCCCTATTTATACAGCATCCAATAGGCCCAAACAGTTACCAGACTGACCATGATCTGGATAGTTGCAAAACGCATCACAACCTGAGTGTTCGACCAGCCCTTGACCTTACGGGCCTGATCATGCAGCGGACAGCGGGTATTCTTGAGGATCCTGATCTTAAGGAACCGAAGCAGCGCCACCTTGAGCAGCCCCAAGCCTCCGTCGAGGATAAGTACTATCGACAACGGGATATACAGAAGCGGACTGTGACTCATAAGCGCCGTGATCGCGATCATCACGCCCATCGCGCGGCTTCCCGCATCTCCCATAAGTATCGTGCTCGGAGTCGCATTGAACCACAGATAAGCAGCCAGAACTACCATGAACAGCATAACCGAGTATTCGAAGCTGCCTATACCGCTTACTTCTTCAGCCAGCAGATAGAACGACCCAAGCGTAATGATAGTCAGCGTTCCGCTCAGTCCGTCCACTCCGTCGGAGCAGTTGGTGACGTTGATGGCCATCCACACCAGCCCGACTATGAGCAATCCAAACACGGGATAAGGCAGCGTCACTGCCTTACTGTGCAGCATTCCGATGACGAATGTATTGCCGTTATACGTAAGATAGGTGATCGCAGTGATTATCGCGAGTATGAGATCGAGCGCTCCCTTAAGATACTCATTCCACGGCCTCTCGGACGCATCATCAAGATATCCCGTTACCATACTGAACGTGATGACGCTTAAATATATGCATCTCTCGACATTGAGCCTGTTAAAAATCAGGTCGCACGCCACGAACACCAGCACGAATATGATACCGGAGCCCCTTGCCTTGCCCTTACTCTTCTCTCCCTCCACGGCAAATGCTCTGCCCTGATCGTGAGGAAGCTTATCCTTAAGCAGCACATGAAGAATATATGTGCCGAAGAACGCACATATCACGCCTGCGATCATTATGAAATTACTGTTCACTAATTCTCTAAGCATACAAAGCAATTATATCAGAAATTTACGAATTCACAAGCAAAAGGGCAAAAAATCATCCCGTTTTCGAAAGAAGTTCATTGCAAAGAATATGGCCCGGGCTTTAAGCCCGAGCCACACATTACGAATATTTAAATCTGACTGCGACCGACTTACTCGTCTACGCTGCTCTCTGCAACCTTTGCAGCTCTTGCAGCCACTTCCTTCTCCTGGATATCGGAAGGACACTGCTCATATCTTACGAACTCATAAGAATACTCGCCTGAACCGCCTGTCATCGAACGAAGATCCGTACAATATCTGAAGATCGTACTCATCGGAACCTCAGCCTCGACAACCTGCTTGCCGTCGCCCGTAGGATTCATGCCAAGCACGCGGCCGCGTCTCTTATTGAGATCGCCCATTACATCACCGGTATACTGATCCGGAACCGTAACCTTGAGGCTCATGATGGGCTCAAGGAGTACGGGATTGGCTTCCATGATGCCCTTCTTGAATGCCTGGATCGTAGCCATCTTGAATGCCTGCTCAGACGAATCAACGGGATGATAAGATCCGTCATAGAGAACAGCCTTGATACCCACAACGGGATATGCTGCAAGAGGTCCTCTTCCGACTGACTCTACAAGACCCTTCTCAACAGCAGGGAAGTAGTTCTTCGGTACGGCACCGCCGACAACCATCTGCTCGAAGGTGTACGGTGTATCGATATCGCCGCTTGGCTCGAATGTCATCTTGACATGACCGTACTGGCCGTGTCCGCCTGACTGCTTCTTATACTTGTACTCAACATCGGACTTCTTGCGGATCGTCTCTCTGTAAGCAACCTTGGGATCAGAGAGTTCAACAGCAACCTTGTATTCATTCTGAAGACGGCTTACAACGATATCGAGATGCTGCTCACTCATACCGTAGAGAAGGAGCTGTCTGTTCTCGGCATCATTGACATTCTTAAGTGTCTGGTCTTCATGCATCATCTTCTGGAGTGCCTGGCTGACCTTATCAATATCGCCCTTGTTGACAGCCTTGTATCTTCTGTAGGTATAAGGTGTCGGAAGTTCAGCCTTGCCGTACTGGATGATATTGGCCTTGGTAGAGAGCGTATTGCCTGTACGTGCAGCCGTAAGCTTGGCGATGGCGCCTATATCACCGGCATGAAGCTCAGCGATCTCAATAGGCTTATTGCCCTGAAGGATATAGAGCTTACCGATCTTCTCTTCCACATCCTTGTCCTGATTGTAGAGGACATCATCAGTCTTGATAACGCCTGAATAAACCTTGATCAGGCTGTACTTACCGATGAACGGATCCACGATAGTCTTCCAGATATATGCTGACTTAGCCTTCGAGAAGTCGTAATTAGCCTCGAACACTTCATTGGTCTTAAGTGTCACACCGGCAACAGTCCTGTTCTCGGGACTCGGCATATACTTAACGATATCATCAAGGAGAGTATAAACACCCTGACAGAGGATGCTCGAACCCATAGACATCGGCACGATCGACATATCATTGACATTGGTACGAAGAGCCGCTCTGATCTCGGCATCCGAGAATGTATCTCCGCCGAAGTATCTGTCCATGAACTCCTCGCTTGTCTCAGCAACGGCTTCCATCAGAGTATCGCGATACTGCTCCAGATAAGACTTCGAATAATCGGGAATATCACATTCCTTCGCATCCTTGCCTTCCCAGCGGTAAGCCTTCTCAGCCACTACATTGACATAGCCCACGAACTTCTCGTCTTCTCTTATCGGGAAGTGGAAAGGTGCGAGCTTCTTACCGTACTTGGCAGTCAGATCCTCAACCACCTGACGGAACGATGCATTATCAACATCCATGTCCGTAACGAACACCATACGCGGAAGCTTGAACTTATCACAGAGCTCCCATGCCTTCTCGGTGCCAACTTCCACGCCTGCCTTACCGCTTACGACGATGATCGCCGCATCGGCTGCAGAGGCTCCTTCATATGCCTCACCCTCGAAATCAAAGTATCCGGGTGCATCTATCAGATTGATCTTGGTACCGTCCCACTCGATAGGTACTACTGATGTCGATATTGAGAACTGACGCTTCTGCTCCTCCTTACCGAAATCGCTGATGGTATTACCATCCTGAACCTTGCCCATACGTGATGTAAGTCCGGCAAGATATGCCATAGATTCCACAAGAGAAGTCTTGCCCGCACCACCATGACCAAGCAGTACAACGTTACGGATCTTGTCAGTTGTGTAAATATTCATGTAACCTCCTTCGGATGGTTCCCCATTAAACCATCAAAAAAATATTGATTAGAGCCGCTCACGACCCTAACCAATATTTTACTAAATATTCCGACAATTTACAATAAAATAATCAATTATTTTGCAAAAAGGCATATGCCGGGAATCCGTCACCAAAAGATCACGTGAACTATCCGTGATACCCCGTCAGAACTCGCCGTTAAGATGTCCGACAGTCTGATATATCTCGATCCTCTTGGTCTCCATATCCGGCATACCTATGAAAATCGCACCGTAATCAAAGGCGTCGCCCTTCTTGACGATACGTACGATCTCCATGAAGCAGTGAATCGTCTCGGCCGTCCATATGGTCAGATAACCCTCATATACGGCGCCGATATCCAGCTTCTCGGTGCATGCAAACCCGACTCCTGCCTTGGATACATCAGTAATCTCGATAGCTACTTCCTTAGTCCCCGATCCATCTCCGTTAAGCTGCTTGATTATCAGCCTGGATTCAAGTTCCGTTCTCTCCGCTTTTCTCTTCTCCATCTGCCCTTTCCTTCCAATACACCGATCACTAAGTACGATGATCCTACCGATCACCGGTCACCGTGATCTCACCATAAGCCGGTCCGTCAATCCGCGACCGCACTTAAGCAATACCAATATTACTTTATATCAAAACCTCTCATTTTTCAATAGAATCTGTTATGAACATCGCATCCCCTGTGTTTCTAATCTTCATCCGGATGTGACGAATGTCTACTTATTATATAGAAGACATAACATCTGTAATACTACCGACATCTTAGACGAAAGGAAGTTCTTCGTCAATACCATCGGGTATGTTCATGAAACCATCTTCATCTGCCTGGGTCTGATTGCTTCCAGATGCAGAACCGTTTTCTGATCTGTGCTGCTCATTTGCCGCCTTGCTTTCCAGAAACTCCTGCTGATCTACCATGACATCAGTCGTGTATACTTTCTTCCCGGTCTCCTGGTCATAATAGCTTCCGGTCTGGATTCTGCCGCACACGCCTATTCTCATGCCCTTACAGAAATATTTTTCTGCAAATTCTCCTCTTTTGCCGAAGGCTTTGCATCTTATGAAGTCTGCGTCCTGCTCATCATCCCTTGCAAACTCCCTGTCTACTGCAAGTGTGTATGTCGCCATGCACAAATCTACATTCTGCCCGACATACTTTACCTCCGGGTCTCTTGTAAGCCTGCCTGTCAAATCAACTCTGTTCATCTTAAACTCCTTTCGCCTTAATACATAGTCTGTATATCTTCATCTGAACATTCCTCACAACCATCTAACAGCTGTAAGTAAATGTTCAAATAACGATCTCGTTCTGCTCCCTCGCAGCATCTCACTCCGTCCAGATATTTCTTGATTGCATCATCTCTTGTCAGCTCCTCTGTCTGTCCATAACAGGTAATCTTCACAAGGGGTTCCGGCTTATCTGCGTCCGGGTCATGCCATTGCAATCCTCTTGCCTTGTATAGCGGAATCCAGTGCGCTTCATAGAACGAGTAGCCACATCCGTCTATGCCGAATATGTAACCAAACTCTTCGCTCTCATAGATTCTGAATCCAAGATCGGACATTATCTGGAGGCCGCCAAGTTCTTCAAGCCAGTAATCATCTGCGCTGTCTCCGAATCCCCATAGCGTTCCCCACATCGGCAGATCGCCGTCACGCTCAACATCCAGCTGATCGCCGGATATTCTTACTGTGTCTCCGCTGTCGGTTTCTATTTCGAACATATCGTCTTCGTGCGATTCAATGCGTCCGTACTCATCACGTTCAAGCAGATACACCCTATCTCCATTGCCAGGGGGGGTGACTTCATTGAACTCCGTATAGTGCGATGCTTCTATCACCATGCGGATCATGTTTTCCGGGTAGGCATTGAACGAGGACACCCATTCATGTGCTGCATCTTCTATCCTTACGCCTTTTCTCATTTTTCACCACCTACTTCCTATTGGAACTTCCAGCTGCCGACATTATTGCCATTCGCATCTATGCAGCTTCCACTTCTGTTTTCACCAAATCCATCATCTATCTTGTCTGCGACATATCTCAGAATGCTGGCTACTTCCTGTGCTTCGAATATATGGCTTGGCTCTCCGGTGGTCGGGCTGCAGAATGCAGCATTCCCGGTCTGCAATTCTAAGCTAAACATAGTCTACCCTCCTTTGTTTCTTCGCCCTGGAGCTTCGTTCCAGGATCGAACTTCTTGCCGTCTTCAAGTCCTGCCATATATCCTTTATGTGACTGCTGATCTAATGCAGCTGCGCTGAATGTCGAATGCTTCATATCCTTTGTCTCGGCCTCGACTTCTGCCGGCATAACCATTACCAGCCCCCAGCCTACTTCATTCTGTGCTTTCTGGATTTCGAATGCCTGTTTGATGCCTTTCACAAAACCGGAGCCATAACCTACCAGAACCGACTTTCTGTAGGCATCGCTATACTGCATCAAGTCTTTTTTCATTCTCTTCTGTTCTGCATGGATGCAATCGACAGCATACTTGAAAATTGCTACGCATAGCTCCACATCATCTTCCAGGCCAACAAAAGCAACTGTCCGGGTCTGCATATCGTATTTCTTCTGCTCATATCCTTGACAACAGTAGTTCTCAGATATGGTATTGTACAGATTGCACATCCAAGGGTCTCTGCGCTTGCTGTACGTGACTTCTGTCACGATATGCTTTACTTTCTTGTTCTTGAGGTCATTGCAGTCTGCCTCTGTCAGCTTATGCTCTGCCATCAATGCCTTGGCTTTCAGCAACGCCGACTTCGCCTCGTGCTCATTGTCGCTTTCAGCAAGTGCCAGCAGCTTCTTGATCTTCTCTCTATAATCTTCTGCCATTTTTCGCTTCCTCCTTAAACTCTGAACATATCGACATAGCTGTTTCTGAATGTTGCTGTTTCACCATTCTCGAAGTGCAGCACCAGGTACTCACGCAGGTCATCTATACAGGAGTCGTCTGTGTGACTTTCGATCTCCTGCGCATCCTCGCCGGAGACGATCTCCCAATTAACGATGCCGTTGTACCTCACTCGCTTGCTTTCTTCCAGTGTCTTCAATGCTGCGGTGTACTTGCATTCAGAATAAATCTCGATTTCTGCATCAAACATCCTGCCAATGCTTCTTACTTCTCTCATTCTCTTTACCTCCATTTCGGTGTGGTTTGTATATCGTGCGTCGTACGTTAGCAGACCGGCACCGATTGTAAAGTGTTTTTACTGAAAAAATCGAGATTATTTCGATCATTCAAAGCTGGTCAGCCAATCCATCAATTCAGTCTTGCTGGAGAACTCCTGTGATAATGTACCGGATGCATCATTGACGACTCCCTTGTATATAGCTCCGATACTGTCTGTTCCCCAGTATCTACCTTTCGGTTCTCCGCTGGTGGCTATCACATTAAGCAGCTTCTGATTCACTCTGATAGCTGAAACCTTTTCGAGCTTAAGGTCAAATCCCATGCATTCAAGCATTTCTGTGAACATCTTAGTCTTGATATCCTGTCCTCTGTGCAGCATCTGGTTCAGATTTCTTCTATCTATTCCCATTCTTCTGGCAAGCTCGGTCTGATTGATGCCTGCCTGCTCCATACATTTCAGTACTACATCTCCTGTTGTATTCATTCTCTTATCACATCCTTTCAGTCGCACCCGTGGCAAGTCTCACAGTCATTTCTTTTCCAGTGGCCGTCTTCGTCTTTCGAGAAGCATCCGCTTTCTCCCCACAGGTCCATATATCTTTCAAATGCGGTGTCATCATCACTGTCATAGTCTCCGATCCAGCCATCTCCGTCATACTCACGCCATCCGCTGTTGTTTCCGGCATCTTCATCAGCCCATTCATGCTCTATGCGGGCCTTTGGATACATTTCTGCCAGCTTCATCAATATCGGTTCCGGGTTGGACCAGGCAGTCTCAAACGTGATTGTGTCATCATCGACTACATCAGTGCAGTATGCGTTCCATTTCGTACCCCAGTTTGCGATGCACCATTCATACCAGCTACTGTGTCCGTACTTAACGATATTCTCCGCATACTTAACTCCGAGTTCCAGCAGCTCCTGCGCCTCTTCATCTGTATGCTGCCTAAAGGGTCTGATCTGGGTTACCCTTACATCGCTCGAAACGAACTTCGCAGTTGACAGCTTCATTATCAGCATCTCAATCGCTTCCGTTTCCTTTGATCCTGCTTCAACATCGAGTGATTCCGGTTTCGGGATAATCTTTTCAAAGTCGAATTGCACCCCCCCGTCATCGTACTTTACGAACAGAGGCAGCTGCGCTATTCCTTTCATTCTTATACGGTTCTTGACATGATTCGGCATTTCTTCGCCTCCTTTTCTTCTTTCTTCTTCTGGCTTTTTGTCACCCTTCCTTTACAGGGCATTGTGCGGTTGGTGCTTCCGCAGGCTGCATAATAAATGCAGCCCACGCAAGGCTTCTTTGCGTCTGCCATTAAGCCACCTTTCTGATCGTTCCATCTTCTCTGCTATAGAGATAAACACTGTCTGACAGAACTTCGTTCGGGGCAACCTGCGTCCTGTTAACGTCCTTAACCATTTCTGCAAGCGTCTCCTCGCTTTCGCACTGATCTGCTTTAATTGCCAATACTTCGTGGATGCTTGACGGCAATATATACAAATCGGAGTTCTTTCTTTCGGCAAGCTCTGCGAGCAGGTCTGTGTACATCATGAATGCTGCTCCGTGCATTTTTCTCTTGTTACTGCACACTGTCATAATGCCATCATCTTCCATTTCGAAGCAGGCCGGAGCACCCATCTGAACCAATGTGTCAAACATCGAAACAGATTCCATGTCCTTTTTTGTATTCTCTCTGGCAGCTGTAAGAACTTCGCTTCTTTCAAGTCCAATCTTGTCAAGCATGTCGTTTCTTAATACGTATGTTGCTCCATCTGATACTTTTACTCTTACAACAGCAAGCAGATCCAGAAACTCCTCACATACTGCCTGTTCTCCTAGCTCTTCATTCTTCTCAGCATTAATCAAGCTAAAATAACAATTCTGCTTGATGAAATCCGGATCTGACAGCATATCTACGTCATCAATTGGGCATTGTCTGATTGCGTCTTCTAATGCCTCGGCCACCTTATGCGCCACATCGTCGATTTCTCCATCAAAATCCTCCCATATCTGTGCGATCGTCAAGCTAGGGCCGATATTTGTGCCGATCTTCTTTGCACCTATCTGCAAAACCGTTCCATTATTTGTCTCCTGCTTCTCGTTAATGTACGTTTCGTACTCATCTCCCATGATCTCCTGTACTCTTGCTCTTACTTCCTCTACGATTTCTCTAACCATTTCTATTTCTCCTATTCTTTACAAGTAGCCGCCTTGTTGGTATCATTCAGACAAGAGGGCGACAGTTCTCTTGCCGGAATGTTCGCATCACCCGATGCTATCTGCTGGCGTGACCGTCTCGCCAAAGTCCGTCACGCTGGCTTTCCGGTATTCAATTCTTTCTCCAATCGGATCCTCCTTTCAGTAAAAGTGATGTCCTATGCTCGTACGATAGCTGGATATATCCAATTTGTCAATAGTTTTACCGAAATATTTTCGAATATTCACGCTACCTTACAGAGCTTCTTGTTGACCCAAAACTCCTCTCCATCAAGAACTATCGTCGTCATCGAACGGCTCCATCACATGAAACCGGAGCGTATCGCCCTTGCTGAGATGTTCATGTGCCCACTTGCCAAGATACTCGCCGTTGACTACCTCGCAGTCATCAGCCCAGTAGTTCACACCGCCCTCCAGAGCCGTGCACATAATGTCGTCAATATCTCCATCTGTTACTGTCAGCTTCATGCTGATTTCAATGAATCTGTCTGCCATAGCTTCCTCCTAATAATCGTAATCGAGGCATTCATCAGCCTCTGTGTAATACTGACCGTCGTAGCCTTTCGCCATCGCCTTGTTATAGCACTTCCAGCACAGCAATCTGAACGGAATGCCGTGACAGTCATGAGTGAACTGCATATCCGATCTGTCAACTTTCTTTTGACATTCCGGGCATACTCTGATGTCTTTTTCTTCATCTACCGCTACCATGTTCTTACAACGCCCCCATTCATCGGCTTAATGCCTATTGTGCCGAACTCACTGCAGTCCGGTATATCCTTATTCACCACATATGCGAGCTGGCATTCATCATCTATGTTTTCCATATCCATCTTCCATTCTTCAAGATACTCAGATACATACAGAAGCGAGTACATCAGCCCAATTGTCGTGAATGACTTAATAACATGGTAAACAAGGCCGTTATGCTCCTTTTCGAACCGATCTACCATCTTCTGCTCCTCTTCATCAAGCCAGTACAGGATACCGTGGCTTTCTGACAGATTCAGCTTGTCCTCCTCTTCGAACTCCTTTATCGGCTGGTCGAGCATCTTCAATGCTTTCATTCTCTTTACTGCTTCTTCTTTCTGAACTGTTCTTAATTCTTCTGCTACCATTACGCTACCTCCTGCTCCCAGGCATTGATCCATGCTATGACATCCTTAACATTTCCAAGTCCGACTTCTTTCTCGTAGCCTTTTCTTGCTGTGAAAATGCAGTACTTGTCATCCTCTCGCTTGTCATCAATGCTGATTACGAAATAGAGCTGATCTCGCCTGCTTTCATCCATCGGCTCAAACCGGATATCGTCATAAAGAGGTCCGACACACGGGCAGTTGTTCTTAAACCAGATTCGGAAGTTATCGAGCATCCAGTCATTCGTGATGCCATTGATAATCTTTGCGAACTTCTCCGTTTTTTTCTGCAAGGAACTGTTCTTGCAGAACCAGTCATACCAGTCATGTTTTCATCACCATTCACCTGTTGCTTCCTCCTGCCGAAATCAGCCAATATGGGCTTTGTTAATGCTACGGGCGTACGGTAGCAGAACTCCATATTCATTGCCGAGCTTACCCATCTTCATGTACTCCTGGTATGTCGTTTCTGCAGGCAGTTCGCCATTAACCCTTGCTGGATTGATGACTATGTGACCGAGGGCTTTCAGTTTTCTCTCTGCATCATCAAACTTCTTCATATA